>JGI12048J13642_10540273_pt1 | contig 22060 bp, 14 predicted proteins | sample ElkSlonscriptome_16_FD_13642 | JGI IMG/M metagenome (IMG submission 13642)
GAACTAACGAATCGTGGCGACAGTTGACGAACGGATGGCTGAACCTCCGTGCCTTAGCGCCTCCGTGAGAGACCTCCGTTCCCGATCAATGAGTCTCTCACAGGGGCACGGAGGCACAGAGAGAGACAATTGACTTGGAAAGAACTAACGAATCGTGGCGACAGTTGACGAACGGATGGCTGAACCTCCGTGCCTTAGCGCCTCCGTGAGAGACCTCCGTAAACCGATCAATGAGTCTCTCACAGGGGCACGGAGGCACAGAGAGAGACAATTGACTCGGAAAGAACTAACGAATCGTGGCGACAGTTGACGAACGGATGGCTGAACCTCCGTGCCTTAGTGCCTCCGTGAGAGACCTCCGTAAACCGATCAATGAGTCTCTCACAGAGGCACATAGAAGGAGATGCAATCAAAGGCAAATGGGTCAGGGCTCTTTGATCGCTTTTGCACTTCGGTGCGTTGAGTTGAATGCCCCTCAAGGCCAGCCCCGTTTGATTCTTTCTGCCCAAGAGAACACTCCACATTCGGCATGATACGACTGCCGCCTTCTTCGGCAACGTTATCAATACGAAATGCATCGGCTTTGAACGAATTCCAAACCCGCACAACCCCCGAAGTTCCGACTGGATCGAACTCAAAGACCACTCGAATGTCTGAATCATGCGGATCTAAACCTGAAGGAAGCCGAAGACGTGTCGGTGCCGACGCGAGTTCCTTCGACCCAGACTGTCGACACGCCCGTGGGAAGCGCCAAGCCTCTGTAGAAATCGATGGTCGTTGTTGGCTCGTCGCTCTTATCACTACTGAACCGAATTCGGACCGCATCGGTGATGATGTCACCGTCTGGATTCTCATCAAAGCGGTCTATCAGGCAATTTGGTGGACACTTTTCGGTTTTCGAATAGAATCAAGGCTTTACGCGGAAGCGACAATTGGACGCTTCCTTAGGCCGTGGCGGACGATCACTCGAGTCGTCGCCCTTCCTCTTATCGACCGATTCCCATGAAACACTATTTCACGATCCTCCCATTGATCTCGGTATGCTTCGCCGGAATTGCGGCAGCCGATTGGAAAGACGAAATTGGATTCACGCAGCTCGAAACCGAACTTGGTATGTCGACACCGACCGGTGACGGTGTGGGGGTATCGCAAGTGGAAGCGGGAACGGACACCAATTACATGCCAAATACGGCTAGCAGCCAGTTCACCGGCAAGACCTTCGTCGACGCCACGGGAACACAAGGTGCCAGTAGTTTTTCACATGCGACCAACGTAGCGAACGTTTTCTTTGGAAACACCGCCAGCATCGCGCCTGGCGTCACTTCGATTCGAAGCTATCAAGCGATCGATTGGTTGAACGTGCAACTCGGCTCGACGACTGGCACTGAACCGGTTAGCCACGAATTCTCAAACCTTTCCGGAACGATCCCCTTACAAGTTCAAAATCACAGCTGGGTAAGTCGGCCGCCTGCACGCTCGGACTATGACAGTGATGCGGAATACGATGCTGCCGTGGCTGATGCGATCTCCGATTCCACTTTCATTTCTGAACGAGTCGATTTCCTTGTTAATCGCTACGATTTGCTAGTGGTCGGAGGCACCGACAATAGCAGTTCGAGACCGTTGCCCTATTTGCTCGCCCCTTCTTATAACTCGCTCATCGTGGGGCGGTCCAATGGGAACCATGCGGCGGGCACCACGTCCTTTTATGGCAGCGGGCGCTATCTGCCTCATATCGTCGCGCCGGGCGGAACGACGAGTTTGGCGACGCCAATGGTCTCTTCGACCGCTGCGATGCTGTACGAGACTGCCAATGGAACCAATGCTAGTCATGTCGAAACGATGCGGGCGGTTCTGATGGCCGGAGCGACCAAAGAGGAGTTCGCGAGTTGGGATCGAACGACGACTCGGCCACTCGATGAACGCTACGGTGTAGGCGAAGTGAATGTGTACAACAGCTACCAAATGATCGCGGCAGGCGAAGCGAACGGCTCGTCCGTGACCCCCACGCTAGTTGACGACTATGGCTACGACTTTGTCGAGACCAATGATTTGCCGATTGATTTCTCTACAAATCCAATGGAGTATCAGTTTGATGTCGTATCGGGAGACATCAACAACCAATTGTCGATCTTCTTAAGCTGGAACATCAACGTGCAAAATGTCGATCCCGACGCGGGTGAACTAGAGACACTCGTCGATTTAACGCCTGGTACTGGGGATTTGGCCAATTTGGACATGAAATTGTTCGATGCAAGCAACGTATTGATCGATCAAAGCATTAGCACGCTTTACAATTTCGAGCATCTCTATTTGACCGACTTGGCGGCCGGTTCGTACCGGCTAGAAGTTTCGGGCGACCAATTAGTCGATTATGGACTCGCGTGGCGATACTCGGCCATTGCGGTCCCCGAACCAAGCGGGATTGTGGCTTTGGCGGCTATCGGCTGCGGGCTACTGGTCCGCCGCCGGCGAACGTAGACGAGAGTTGGAGTCTAGGCTTTAGCCGATTCCCGATCTCTCTCGAATCGCCTAAAGGCTAAACTCCAACCATCGTGAATGCCGGGTCTTCCCGTTGGTCGACCCAGCCTACGCTTAACTGTTAGAGACGTTTAACTATTGGCGGTATCGGCGACTTCGATGGCCGCTTCATTGCTCTCGTCGTCGATCGCTTCACCCTCTTCGACGGGGCCTGCGTAACCGCCCGCGGCTAAGACTTTGTTCTTGATCTCTTCGGCGACCTCGGTGTTCTCGATCAAGAAATTACGAGCCTTCTCTTTACCTTGCCCTAAGTAGGTTTCGCCGTACTTGAACCACGAACCGCTGCGGGAAACGATGTCATGCGTCACCCCGAGATCGAGCAAATCGCCTTCGTAACTGATTCCGCTATTGTGCATCATATCGAATTCAGCGATGCGGAACGGAGGTGCAACCTTGTTCTTGACGATCTTTGCCTTGACCCGTTGTCCGACTTGCTCTTCGCCATCTTTCAACGCACCAATACGGCGAACATCGATTCGGCATGAGCAATAGAATTTCAGAGCTCGCCCGCCAGGAGTCGTTTCGGGGCTGCCGAAGGTGACGCCGATCTTTTCGCGAATTTGGTTAATAAAGATAACCGCACATTTACTTTTGGAAATTGCTCCGGTCAACTTTCGCATCGATTGGCTCATCAACCTTGCTTGCAAACCAACGTGCGAGTCTCCAATTTCGCCCTCGAGTTCTTTACGCGGCACCAAGGCGGCAACCGAGTCGACGATGATCACATCGACCGCATTACTTTTGACCAACATCTCACAGATCTGCATCGCCTCTTCGCCACATCCTGGTTGGCTGACCAATAGCGTATCGAGTTCGACGCCAATCTTCTTTGCCCAACTAGGGTCAAATGCATGTTCGGCGTCGATAATCGCGGCGATGCCACCAAGCTTTTGAGCTTCGGCACCAATATGGAGAGCCAGTGTCGTTTTACCACTCGATTCAGGACCATAAATTTCGATAATCCGTCCACGGGGGATCCCGTATCCGCCCAACGCCATATCGAGGCCGAGACTACCGGTAGGAATCCCATCGATTTGAAATTTCTGGTTTCCGCCCAGTGGCATGATCGCCCCGTCGCCAAATGCTTTGCCGATTTGGTCCAAGGTGGTTTTGAGGCCTGGTTCCAGGGCCAAAACGGCCTTGAGTGCTGGATCGACCTTTGTTTTGCCAGTTGCTTTTGCTGCTTTCTTTGCCATCTGATGATTCCCTTTTAATTCAGAAATTTCCCGTGAATATCAATATCGTACTGGTGCTTACTAGTCGCCACAAGCGAAGGGCTTTGGTCGTAGCGGAAGTCGTCTCACCCACACTGATAGTATCCGCGGTCATTGTGACAAGTCTGGTCCCATGGTGGAGGAAATTTTCGAAGTTTTTTCGTGGTTTAGAAAAGAGAGCGCGCCGCCCGGGGTTAGTTTGGGTAACTTCGCGGCTTGAATGATTGGTGAGATCAGCGCAATCGAACCAATCTGTGTTCCGACGCCCATGCTGTAATGGATTGATTTCTCTTGTCGCTATTGTCTGTCGACTTCGTTAAACAGATCGGCGACCTGCAGCCGAAAACCGGGTAGGATGGGGTTGGCGGCTAGCATGGCATCCCAACCGATGACTGTACTTCAGGTTGTCGATGCATCGTCGAATTCTCTGGTTGCGTTGCTTAGCTGTTGGTGTAGATTGGCGTTCAATCGAAAACCTCATTTGCGAGCATGGAATGTGTGCCTATTTTCCATACACACTTAAAACGCTGAGGGTTTTCGAGCTATCCAAAAACACTGATACTCGAGGTTCGCTTGTTTGGGGTCTGGCGAGCAAGATGCCATGCAAGGTCATTTCATGTTAATATCTTACAGTCATCGTTTTATTCTAATTCATGTCCCGAAAACCGGCGGATCAAGTATTAGAGATGTGATGTCCCCATTTTGTTTCGAAGCTCACAATCATCTGATCAATCGTTTGCAGCGTCGGATCGGAATCAATTTGAAAATCCCTTACTACAAATGGAGAGACGTGCCGTACCATTCGACGGCATTGGAAACAAAAGCCGCATTGCCCGATCGCGTCTACAACGATTTTTTCACGTTTGCGTTCGTCCGAAATCCGTGGGACTGGCTCGTTTCTCACTATCACTACATCCTGAAATCTCCAGGACGAACCGATTTTGATCTCGTGGCAGGAATGGCAGGATATGACGAATATGTTGCCTATTTTGTTAATGAGGTGGGATCGTTGCAACGTGATTTTGTTGCCGATCAAAACGGTACGATCTTGGTTGACTATCTCGGTAAATTCGAAAACCTCGCTGAGGATTTTAGGTACGTTTGCCAGAAGGTTTCTTTGAATCTTGAACTGCCTCATGTGAACAAAAGTAGGCATAAAAATTATCGGTCCTATTACGAAAACCAAATCACTCGGGATCGGTTTGATAAGCATTTCCAGGAGGATATCGAAATGTTTGGCTACTCCTTTTAATCACGGCCCGTTAGCTTCACAAGCTTTTCTCGCCACTTGTTTGCACATGGTTCAATTCGGCCCGGTCGAACTACTTAAGAGTGACACCGACGCCGAAAGTCGCCTGCTGACGAGTTGTAGATGCTAGCATCAAAACGACTTTTGTCGTCTGTATCTCCCAAGAACCTTCAAGAAAAAAATAAGAAGCGTCAAAGTTTACCTAATCGGTCGTCCGATACCTTTCTTCGGACGAGGGCTTTGTCAATCACGTCGTTGTGATTCGGCAAAGTTTCGGAGGGGGGCTTCCACACTCGGCCCGTACGGGAACACGCTTGTTGCAACGGCAACTCGTTTTGGCGTGCTTTACGTCGGCACCGCACCAGGAAGCCTAGAGCATGAATCGCTCGTTGTTTCGAATTGCTGCGTATCTCCAGCTTGGGATTGCGATCCTATTTGCGACCGGGTGCGCACCAACACAACCGTTTTTTCTGAAGGAGTCTCCGGACCTTCAGTTCTATCTCAACGAAGCCACTTCGATCGAATACCCCGATGTCGAAGTTGATAGCTTGGCCGAGACAACCGAGGCGCTTCCTCCGTTGACGGTCGGCAATCACGACTACCAGTTCTGGGACTTGACGGTCGAAGAAGCGGTCTCGATTGCGCTACAAAATGCCAAGATTCTACCGACGACAGGCGGCAACGCTGAATTCCGTCAAAACATCGCGTCGCAATTCACCAGCGGCAACGCGGACCAATTCGGCAGCATCTACGATGTCGCTGTTCAGCAATCGACGACCCAGTCGGTTCCGCTAACGGTCGATGGCAACGGCAACCGCGTTTTGCCACGAGGCGTATTGCGAGCCAATCAAATCGGTGGTGTCGAAGATGCGTTGGCTGAGTTCGATGCGCAAGCGAGCGGCTTCCTTAGCTACAACAATACTGACCGACCTCGAAACGTCGGTGCAGCCAATACCGTCAACCCCCAATTCTTTCGCGCCTACGACGGCAGCCAGCAATCGGCAATCAGCAAACGGCTAGCCACCGGCGGTGTCGCGACCCTTCGTCAGCAAATTTTGTACTCGCGCAACAATGCTGAGATCAGCCCAATTTCACGATCGGTCCCCAGTGATTGGACCGCCATCGTCGAAGCTCAAGTGCAACATCCGCTGATGCGAAATCGCGGTACGCTGATCAATCGCATCCCCGTCGTGCTGGCGAGCTTGAACGAAGACATCTCCCTTGCCGAATACGAAGCTCAGGTGCGAAATCTTGTTCGTGACGTCGAAGTCGCTTACTGGAACTTGTACGTTTCCTATCGCAACGTTTCGACAGCGATCATTGGCCGAAATAGTGCAATTGCAACGGCCCAGTTCGCTCGTTTGAACTTGGAAAATGGAACCGGTACACGCCAAGAGTTGGCTCAAGCGGTTGAACAGTACTATCAATTCCGCGGGATCTTAGAATCCGCGATCGCAGGCTCGAACCTACCCGGCTCAGACCGCTTCGGGGTCTACGGAAACGAACGAGTCCTTCGCGAGTTGATGGGCCTTTCCCCTACCGATGGGCGACTGGTTCGACCGATTCAAGAGCCGTCGCTCGCTCGAATCGAATACGACTGGAACGAATCGGTCGCACAAATGCTGTATCTCAGCCCTGAACTTCGTCGCAACAAAACAAGGCTGAAGCAAAACGAGCTGGAGCTGATGGCGGCAAAGAATCAACTGCTTCCCGAAGTAAACCTGTCACTGCTTTATCGCTGGGTCGGTGTCGGTGACACGCTCGGACCGCCACAACGTCGTGAGCAGAATTTTCCCGCCGAAGGAAGCAGCGCGCTGGCCGAATTGACCGAAGGCAATTACCAAGAAGGTGCGATTCGCTTGGAAATCACGCCACCTGCATTCGGAGCTCGTCGCGAACTGACACGCATTCGAGGTGCTCAGCTTCGATTGGCTCGTGAAAAAGCGTTCTTGCAAGACCAAGAACGGTTGTTAGTTAGCCAACTCAGCGACGCCGTAGCCAAAGTGGCAACTCATTATCAATTAGTCCAAACCAATGCTCAGCGGTGGCAGGCTGCCGAACAAGAAGTCGAAGCACGTTTGGCCGAGTTCAAAGGCGGACGAAGTCCTGTAAACGTCGTGCTACAAAGTCAACAACGTCGTGCTCAAGCTCAAATCGACTACTACCGTGCTCTGGGCGAGTACAACAAATCGATGAACTACACCGACTACTTGAAAGGCACGTTGTTGGCCAATAGCAACATCACGCTTCGAGAAGGACCATGGAACAAGAAGGCGTATTGGGACGCGCTGGAGCGGGCTCGCGAACGTAGTGCAGGCAAACAAGGCCAATACGGTGTGTCGCGGCCAAGCGTCGTGCGAACCGGACCGGTACGTGATGCAAACTCAGCGGTCGCAATCATGAACGGCGAAATGTCAAGCAATCCACTCCACATGAACTTGTCGCCTTACCGCGATTCGATCGACGTCGGCGATACGCCGCTCGGTGAGATGGGCTCACCTCAGGAAATGTTTGATTCCGGACCAACATTGGTCGAACCGCTACCGCCAGGAGCCCCCGCGGCACCGATGCCTGAGATGGACAGTTTGCCCGACGCCAGTGGCGGAGATGTTTTCGACGCACCGATCGGCAGTTCCATCAAACCGATCAGCTATACCGAAGACACCGTCGAAATCGATTACACACCTAAACCGGTATCGAGGCGAGCACTACCCCAACCGTAACGACATGTGGCACCAGCTTTTAGCTTGCGATTCACATCTAACAATTCATCCGTAGGGCGGAGGAATGCAAAGGTTGTCCCACCACGCGCCGGGAACCACAACCCTTGTACACGAAAGCTTGAGCCGCGTCGCAAGACGCCTCAAGCTTTTCGTCGTTGGAGTCTAGGCTTTAGCCGATTTACATGCTGGAATTCGGCAAGGAAAGAATGTGACGAAGATACTGAGTGTTGGGGTGATCGGCTAAAGCCTGGACTCCAACGGATGTTGGAAACCAGTAAGAGCTTGCCGTTTCATAGCTTCCGCGTTAGGATTTGCAGCCATGACTCCGATGATGAAACAATACCATGAAGCGAAAGAAGCTTGCGGCGACGCATTGCTGTTTTTCCGCATGGGCGATTTTTATGAATTGTTTTTAGAAGATGCCAAAATTGCTGCCAAAATCCTCGGCTTGACGCTGACCAGCCGCGATAAGGATAGCGACAACCCGACCGCGATGGCCGGTTTTCCGCACCATCAACTCGATTCCTATCTGAACAAGTTAATCCGTGCGGGATACCGGGCCGCGGTTTGCGAACAAGTCGAAGATCCGAAGCAAGCCAAAGGACTCGTCCGCCGCGAAATCACTCGGCTCGTCAGTGCCGGCACCCTCACCGACGACGGACTACTCGATCCACGCGAAGCGAACTATTTGGCGGCCGTTTACTTGGTCACCCCCAAGACTAAATCGAAATCGAGCTCCAAAGACGATCTCGAACCGCTGGCCGGAATCGCTTGGGCGGAATTGTCGAGCGGGCGATTCGAAGCGGGCGTCTTTCCCAAATCACGAATTGACGATGAACTCGCTCGCATCGGGCCTGCGGAAGTGATCTACCGTGAAGACGATGTACGGTTCAGTCCCGATACGACCGCGGCTTGGTCGTGGACGTCGCGGCCCGCTTGGTCATTCGCCGAAGACTCTTCGCGTGATGCACTCTGCAAACAATTTGCCGTCCATAACTTGGAAGGTTTTGGGTTCACCGACTCCGACGCCCCCGCCATCCGTGCCGCAGGGGCGGTCCTGACGTATCTGCAAGAGACTCAACGCAGCGGACTCGATCACTTCAAAGAAATCACCGCTCACCATCAATCGGGCGTGTTGCAAATCGATGCGTCGACGCGGCACAGTTTGGAAATTTCGCGGACCATCCGCGGCGGTTCTCGAGACGGATCGCTACTGGGAGTGATCGACCGGACGTGTACACCGATGGGCGCTCGATTGCTTGCCGATTGGGTGTCTGCCCCCTTGATTGATCGCGGGCGTATTGAACATCGGCTTGACGCGGTTGCCGAATTGGTCAAGGACACTCGGCTTCGTAGCGACGTGCGCGAAACGCTCAAACAAACCTTCGACCTGACTCGGCTGTTGGCTCGAATTGCCACCGGACGCACCGGACCTCGCGATTTGCAACAGGTGGCTCGGACGTTAGCCAGTTTGCCTGATTTGAAAGCCCGTTTGACGGCCCGCGAAGCCGAGCGACTCGGCTTTGTCGAAGCCCATTTGCATCTGTGCCCCGAACTTCGCGCGCAGCTGGAACGTGCTTTGTCCGACGAGTGTCCGCTCTCGGCATCCGATGGAAACTTCATTCGCGCCGGTTTCGACGAAGAACTCGATGCGATGCGGTCGCTTGCTAGTGGGGGTAAAGAGTGGATTGCGGCATACCAACAGAAACAGATGGAAGAGACGGGGATTACCAACTTGAAGGTCGGATACAACCGTGTCTTCGGCTATTTCTTGGAAGTCAGCAATGCACAACGCGACAAGATCCCAGACGACTTCATTCGTAAACAAACGCTCAAGAATTGTGAACGATACATTACACCAGAGCTGAAGGAATATGAAGAAAAGGTCTTGTCGGCAGATGAAAAGGCAGCGACGCGTGAACAAATTTTGTTTCAAAACCTTCGTTCCCAAGCGCACCAGCATTTGAACGTGTTGCAAGAAGTGGCTGCGGCGATAGCCGAGTTGGACGTTTTGGCATCGCTAGCGGAAATCGCTGCCGCACGTCGCTGGGTACGACCTCGGCTCGTTGACGAACCGATACTGCATATCGAAGCAGGACGGCATCCGGTCTTGGATGTGACACTTCCGCAAGGTGAATTTGTACCAAACGATTGCACCCATTCCCCCGACTCTGGCATGATTTTGTTGATCACCGGGCCGAACATGTCGGGCAAGAGCACTTACATTCGCCAAGTGGCGCTAATTACGTTAATGGCTCAAGCCGGTTCGTTTGTGCCTGCCGACAACGCAACGATTGGCATCGCCGACCGCATCTTTGCTCGCGTCGGTGCCAGTGACGAGCTTAGCCGCGGTCAAAGTACCTTTATGGTGGAAATGGTCGAAACCGCTCGGATTTTGAACACGGCGACCGAGCGGAGTTTGGTGATACTCGATGAGATCGGGCGAGGAACCAGTACTTATGACGGGCTGTCGTTGGCTTGGGCGATTTCGGAGCACTTGCACGAACACGTCGGCTGCCGCACGCTGTTCGCGACCCACTATCACGAACTAACTCAGCTAGCCGAAACATTGCCTCGCGTGGCCAACCTGAACGTCGCCGTCAAAGAATGGAACGATGAAGTCGTATTCATGCACCGCATTGTTGCGGGTGGTGCGGACAAGAGTTACGGCATCCATGTCGCTCGATTGGCAGGCATTCCCAAATCGGTCAACGAACGTGCCAAGGATGTGCTGGCACAACTTGAAATGAACCACCGCGATTCGCTAGACCGCCCCAACTTATCACCCCTATCCACGGCATCGAAACAAAATCATTACCAATTGAATCTGTTCGGCATGACCGACCATCCACTCATCGAAGAAATCGAAAAGTTGGATGTCAACGCCATGACCCCGATGGACGCGCTGCAGTTTTTACAATCGGCAAAGAGCCAATTAAGAACGTAAGCTTCGGCCGGTTTCAAACCAGATCGTTGACCATTGCTAGGCAGGCGGATTGAAAGTTTGTTCGGGCGTGGTATGCTGCCGGCGAGACGTAGCGGTCTTGCAAGTCCTTTAAGCTAAGTCTGTCACCCACTCGTTCGGTGGAAAGTCCTTCAACGTTAATGTTTGCGTTAAACGAATATATTCCTTTCGCGTCGGTTCTGTGTTTGGGAATTTTCGTTCAATCGGCCGCCGGTTTCGCAGCCGGCTTATTGTCCATCCCTGTGCTAATGTGGCTTGGCAATCCGATCCCCGAGGCGCAAACGGCGCTTCTAATTGCGACCATCCCGCAAAACTTATGGGGGTTGTGGACGCTCCGTGGCTCGGTCGAACTATCGACCGTTGCTTGGCCCGGCGTGACCCGAATCGCATTTGTGCCGCTCGGTTTGGCATGTCTGCAAATGCTGGAAGCGTATTCGTTCGAGACCCTGCGGCAAATGGTTGGCGGAGCCGTGTTGACCGTGACGCTCATCATCATTTTATTTCATCCAACCCCAAAGCCGAAGCTGCATCCGAGTTGGGCTTGCATGGCATTCCCGCTTTCCGGTTTTTTGCAGGGGCTTGTTGGGATGGGGGGGCCACCGATCGTGTTTTGGGTCCAGGCACACGATTGGGATACCCGGCGATCGCGAGCCTTTCTGTTTTCAATATTCCTGATTAGCTTGTTTCCTGCGCTGGGGTTTCTGTACGCCCGCTTTGGAATACGCATTGTCGAACCGGCGTTAATGGCAATCACAACGACGCCGCTACTGTTGTTTTCCACATTCGTAGGCTTGAAAGTCGGCACGTGGCTCGGCCGAGACCGCTTGCGAATCGTTACACTGGGGCTGCTGTTGATCATTGGCCTAGCAGGTTTGTGGCCATAGGATGCGGGCTCGGTCGGCTAGCCGGAAACCGAGCCTCCTATCTCAGATTCGCCATCAGGAATGACCATAAATCAGCATACTCGTCGATTCGTTTGCTGACCGGTGTGCCTGCTCCATGGCCAGCTCTTGTTTCGATTCGGATCAATGTGGGCGCTTCACAGCTTTGCGCCGCTTGCAGTGCGGCGGCAAATTTGAAACTGTGGCCGGGAACGACCCGGTCGTCTCGATCGGCAGTGGTAATCAAGGTGGCGGGATAACAGGTGCCCGCTTTCAAATTGTGCAGCGGCGAATAGGAAAGCAAATTTTCGACTTGGTCGGCTTCATCGCTGCTACCAAATTCGCCGACCCAAGCCCAACCGATCGTAAACTTGTGGTATCGCAACATGTCCATCACTCCCACGCCTGGCAAACAAGCGCCAAACAGTTCCGGACGCTGAGTCATCACAGCACCGACGAGCAGCCCACCGTTACTGCGTCCTTGAACGGCCAACAAACTGCTTTTCGTGTAACCAGCCTCGATTAAATGTTCGGCGGCCGAAATAAAGTCGTCGAAGACGTTTTGTTTTTTCAGTCTCATCCCTGCTTCATGCCACTCTCGTCCATACTCTCCCCCGCCACGAAGGGTCGCGACCGCATACACACCACCGCTGTCGATCCAAGCCGCATTGGCCGGTGAAAACGACGGAGTGATCGAAATATTGAACCCGCCATAGCCGTACAGCAATGTTCGGTTCGATCCATCAAGTTTCGTATCGCGACGTCGTGTGACAATGATTGGCACCCGAGTCCCATCCTTGCTTTTGGCAAAGATTTGCTCGGTGATAAAGTTGTCGGTATCGATCGCAATTTCGGGAGACCGCCAAAGCGAAACCTGACCATTCTGCAAATCAACATGATAGATCGATTCGGGCGTGACGTAGTTGGTGAAACTAAAAAACGTTTCCGCTGCATCATCCGGTCCGCCGAAACCGTGGACGCTGCCGACACCGGGAAGCGGCAAATCGTCAAGCGGTTCTCCGGCCAGAGACCAGCGAGCGATTCGGCTGTGAGCATCCTTAAGGTAGTTCAAATAGAACGTCTCGCCAAACAAACTAGCTGCCTGCAATACGTCTTCGCATTCGGGAACAATTTCATGCCACTCGCTTCGCTCGTTCTTGCCAACGGTTACTTCAATCAATCGACGCTTTGGCGCATCGTTGTCGGTCATCACGAACATGCGTTTTCCCTGTGATGCGACGACTTCGTACTCGGCATCAAAACCGACGATCAATGGTTCGACCTTCGCATCGGGATCTTGTAAGTCTTTATAGAAAATTTGGGATTCGGGATCGGTGCTCTTGCTGTTGTGAATGATCACGTATTCCCCATCGTCGGTAACCGATGGTGAAAAGCCCCATTTTGGTTCGTCGGGTCGTTCGAAAACGAGTTGATCTTGAGATTGGTCGTCACCAAGTTTGTGAAAGAACAACCGCTGGTTTTCATTGGTACCGAGCAAGGTTTCGCCTTCGACTGGCTGGGCATAGCGAGCATAGAAGAAGCCACTGTTGTCCGGCATCCAAGCGATTCCGCTAAATTTAACCCACTCCACCACATCGGGAAGATCTTCACCAGTTTCCACGTTGCGGACTTTCCAAGTTCGCCAATCGCTGCCGCCATCGGCGAGGGAGTAGGCACACCATTGACCATCGCTGCTCAGTTTGACCCCAGCGAGAGCGATCGTACCATCTTCGCTGAACGTGTTGGGATCAATCAGAACATCTCGGTCGGCATCGAGCGACGGAGCTTTGTACAAAATACTCTGATCTTGCAAGCCATTGTTGTGCGTGTAGATGTAGCGGCCACCTTTGGCGATTGGCATATCGTAGCGTTCGTAATTCCAAAGTTCTTCAAGCCGCTTTCGCATCGCTGGCCGCTGGGGTAGCGATTGAAGATAGGCGTTGGTGACCTTGTTTTGGGCCTCGATCCAATCGCCCGTTTCGCTACTCTCGGTGTCTTCTAGCCAACGGTACGGGTCGGCGACTTCATGGCCATGGTAGTTGTCGATCACCTTTACCGAGGATGTCGAAGGGTACTGCATCGGAGGATTTGAAGTTGGTGTTTCGCCCTTAGCATTGGATATTGGCTTTTCAGCGTTGGCAATGACAGTGACGGTAAACGCAAAAAAACAGAACAGAATTCTAAACATAGGTTTCTCTGACGGTGATAACATGGTGTGAAGTCCATTGCAGTCGGCGACGGTCGTCATTTAGTCTACCAAAAAAGTGGGGGAAGTGTTCATTGACGCTCCGGACGAAAATGATGATCGACTCGAGTTCGGATGACCCGATCTTCGATTTTTGGGCCAGACATCCGTTGTTGATTTTAGCGTTGGCTTTCGCGGCGGGAATCGCGATTGATTCGCTGCTACCGTACCGTTTCGCCGTCCGTCAAGCCGCCTGGACCACTGCGGCATCGATAACGATCATCGCGTTCTTGCTTGGAACGAACGTTCTCCGCCGCGTCGCGATTGCCGTTTTGTTTTTCGCATTTGCTGGTTTCTATCATGCCTACAGTGACGCTCGCTATCAATCCGCTTCGATCCTTTCGATCGCAACCGCCGATGGCGAGCCGACGATTCTAGAAGGCGACATCATGCGTCCGGTCGTGATCCGCCAAAACCCGCTTGGCGATTTGCCTTACCGTCAAGAAGAGTCACCGTGGCAATCGATCATCCAACTGGACCTATCCAAGATAAGGATCGAAGACCAATTCCTACCCTGCAGCGGTCATGTGCAGGTCGTTTGCACGGGTCATTTAGCGGATCTGCGACCGGGCGACGAACTTCGCGTTTATGGACAGCTTCAACAAATCAATGGCCCCACGAATCCAGGGGAAATGGATTTGCGAAAAGTGTATCGGCATCGAGGCATCCACGCACGAGTTGATGTCGATGCCGAAGAACAATTGGTATTGCTCAATCGCCGTATCGCCTTGGATCGCCCGATCGCAGCGGTCGCCACCCGAAGCCGAGAACTGCTGATTACGCATACCGGCGAGTCGATGGGACCGTTAGCGGTCGCCTTGGTAATCGGTCAACGTGAATTCGTCGATCGTGACACACGTGATTTATTGTTGGTGACCGGAACGGCTCACTTACTAAGCGTCAGTGGTCTGCATTTGGCGATCATCATTGTACTGGCTAGCTGGACGGCGACGCTGCTACGGTTCCCGCTGGGGATTCGCATCGGGTTCATCTTAATCGTGTGTTGCCTCTACACCGCGATCACTGGGGGTCGTCCACCCGTCATGCGAGCCGCCGTTTTGGTCGCCGTCGTGATGACCGCGATTTGGTTGCGACGTCCCGCCCAGCCGATTAACACGCTGTCAATGGCTGGATTACTTCTCATGATATTGAACCCCGAGAATCTGTTTCATGTCGGCGTTCAATTGTCGTTCGTTGCGGTGGGGACGCTCTTTTTGTGTGGCCAACGCGTGATCCAATCGTCGCGTGGCGCGGAAGTGGCAATCGAAAATGAAGAACAGCTCGATCGGCTCATCCATAGCGTATCGCCAGCGGTTGTTCGTTATGGAAGATACATTCTAATACTACTGGGGCGTGCGGTTTGGTATTCAGGATGCGTCAGTCTAATCAGCATGCCATTGGTATGGCACCAATTCCATGTCGTTTCGTTTGTCAGTGTCGCAACGAATGTATTGTTAAGTCCGTTCTTGTTTTGGTCATTGGCCAATGGAGTTTTGACAGTCATCGGCGGCTCTGTTTTTGAGCCGTTAGCAATCGTCCCCGGCTACCTTTGCGGACTAGGCCTGGCAACGATGCACTGGATCATTGAAGCGGCTGCAACCGTTCCGGCAGGCCATTTTTGGTTGCCTTCGCCACCGGTGTGGATGGTGGTTCTGTTCTACTGCGTCATGATTGCTTCGCTATATTTCCGAGGACGCTTCGCATCATGGTTTCGTTACGGATGGATACCGACATGGGGATTGGCGGCGTTGTTCTTTGCGACACATCCGTCACCGTTACCCAAGGGGACGTTGGAAGCAACGTTTGTTGATGTTGGTCATGGAACGAGCGTCGTCGTGCGTGATTCCAGGGGGCATGTTTGGTTATACGATTGTGGACGACTCGCCAATGCCGATGGCAGTAGTCGCGATATCGATTCCGTCCTTTGGTCCGTTGGCGCAACGCAGATCGATGCTGTTTTCCTATCCCATGCCGATTCCGATCACTACAATGCCTTGCCAGGTATCCTGAAGCGTTTTCGAGTCGAAAGAATCGTCACGCCGCCCGGCATGTTAGTGGAACCCGAATCGGGTCTGATCGCCATCCGAGCAGCGATCGAAACGGCAAACGTTGCGGTCGTCGAATTATCGGTCCTTTCAAATCGCCAAACCGTATCCCGAGCCCATTCCAAAAAGCACAATGCGTTTACGATCTTGCATCCTCCAGAATGCGGAGTCGAGGGAAGTGACAACGCGAACAGTTTGGTGCTACAGATCGAACACGCTGGATCGACGTTGTTGTTGCCCGGTGACTTGGAGCCACCTGGAACCGAGGTGTTGATTGACAAGCCGCGGCCAAGACCCGGTGGCGTATTGATGGCTCCTCATCACGGCAGCCTGACGATGGACGCTGAGGCGATTTTGCAATGGTCGCGTCCAGCGGACGTGATCGTTAGCGGTGGGAAACGGGCAAAGAAGCCAGACGTCCGTCAAATGCTTGATGTCTTCGGTGCCGAGGTGCATGTCACCGCAAACGTTGGCGCGATCCGTGTCACCATCGACCGCTCGGGAGAGATAAGCGTTGCCGCTTGGAATGGTTCGTGGGAAAGCCGATAGCCATGGTTTAGGGCAACTTTCACGTTGAACCACGTCCGCAACGACCCAAGCGTTTTACGAGGCTCATTTACGAGGCTCATTCGTGCGGCCCGTTGGGCAGACGGATGAACGAAAAGGGACCTCGTTCACGGTTCATCCGTCCGGGGTGTACGGCTAGCTTTCCGGTTGCAATGCAATCTCGACATCGAGCTTCCGGCTTCTTTGCTTCGCCGATTCCCCCTGCAGATGAGCAACGATCCTGTCGACATGCTCGTGACAATTTTCGAGAAACGTCTTGAACTTACTTGACTGCGTTCCCGCAACCGCCGTTCCGGCAGCATAAATACCTGGAACGTTTGTTTCCATCGTTTCTTCGTCAACAACCGGACGCTGGGTCGAATCGATCAATTCCACTCCGGCAACCTGCCATAGCGTTTTATCTTGCTCATAGCCGATCAAGCTCAGCACGTCATCGACTTCGATGATGGTTTCTTGAGTCTCATCAGAAAGGCTCTTCAGGTAGACATGCTCAGGCGTGATACGGGTCGGCACGGTGGCAAAGTAGGCGCGAATGCGTTCCGCACGAATGAGTCCTCTCAATTCGGGTAATAACCAATACTTGATACCGTCCTCTGGCAACTCATTGCCTCGGTAGCTAATGGCAACGCTTGCGCCTGCGTGATGGAGCCGGATCGCCGCCTCCGCCGCACTATTTCGTCCACCAATGATTAACACACGTCGTCCAAAGTAGCGATGCGGTTCGCGTAGATAGCCATCGACGTGCGGCAAGGTTTCGCCTTCGATCCCCAATGTTCGTGGACAGTGTGTTCCGCCAAAGGCCAAGACGATTGCTTTGCAGCGAATCTGTGACTGCTTCGAGTTCGCTTGGGTTGTGACAATGAATCCGTCATGTTGGCGTTCGATCCCAACCACTTCTTCGTAGCTGCGAACTGACAGGTCGAATTGTTCAACGACGCTTCGCAAATAGGCCAAGTACTGCTCGCGGGTCGCTTTGGTTTGGTCAGGAGTAACGAGAGGAACGCCTGCAATCGAGATTCGATCGTTGCCACTAAACCATCGCGTTCCAGGTGCCCACCAACTAATCGTATGGCCAATCGACCCCGCTTCGACCACCAGATGATCGATATCGGCGCGCTGGCAAGCGACAGCCGTTTCGATCCCGATCGGACCACCGCCAACAATTAGGACTCGGGTGGAAACGGTGGTAGGGCGAATCGATGAAGAAGGCTTCGTTTGGTTGAATGACATTGAAGTTTTTTACTAGAAGTTTTAGATGGGTAGCGTCTGCCAAATCATTGGCGAAAGCCTTGCCTCCAACCTTCAGCATCTTACGTACCGTCAGAGACGATGACTTCGGTTGTTGGTTGCTGTGCCAGATACTTGGCTGCTGCGGCGGCGATCCTTTGCTGGTCGAGGCGACGGAAATTATCGAGCATTTCGTCGGTACTAACATATTTCGACTGAGTCAACCATCGGCTGCCGATACTGAACAATCGATTCCCCGGTCGCTCGCTTTGCATGATGCAAGCGGCTGTAGCCTTGTTGACAGCTTGTTCCAATTCTTCGTTCGTAACCCCGTGCTCGGCGGTTCGCGTCATGATGTCTTGAATTAGCTTTTTGTTGAGAGCAAGATCTGATTTTTCACAAACCAGATAGGTGAACCATGCACCGCAGTCGGCGAATTCTTGCGGCCATACCGTTGCCGTTTCTGCGCGGCCTGTATCGATCAATTCCCAAAACAGACGGCTGCCCCCTTCATCCCCCAGAATCGATGCCAAAATGCGTGAAGCATAACGATCCTCGCTCGCCATACTCGGACCACGATTCATTTGGATCAAATAGGCCTGAGCGAGCCCTTCCACCTCAAGCGTTGGTTCAACTTCAATGCCGATGGGCAACGAGCTTGTATCGTCAGGGCTTGGTAATGGGGGAACATGTCGATCGGACCAAGGCTTCGTTTGCTTTTCGAGTGCTTCGACCAACCCATCAAAATCAACATTGCCGCTCGCGGCCACGACAATATTTTCAGGTCGGTAGCGACGATCGAAATAATTTTGCATCGTCGGCGCTTCCATCGACTCGATCGATTCCTTTGTTCCCAGTACGCGTCGGCCCAAACCTCGCGGTCCGAAATAGATTTCCATCGCTCGTTCGAACGCACCGAACGGAGGTTGGTCTTCGTACTTGGCGATTTCTTCCAGGATCACTTTTCGTTCGGTTTGAAATTCGTGCTCATCCAGTTTTGGAGTGAGCATATCGGTCAATAATTCGACCAACCGATCTTGGAATTTTGGCAGGACAGTGGCGTAGTAAACGGTTTGCTCTTCGCTGGTGTAAGCGTTACTATTACCGCCGAGTTCATCGAGTTCACGGTTGACATCGGCAGCGCTGCGAGAGTCCGTTCCTTTGAACATCATGTGTTCGAGAAAGTGACTCAACCCGGATTCGCCATCGGTTTCATCCCGAGCTCCGGCACGGATGAAATAGCCCAAGGCCGCCGAGTAACATCGATGATCGATCTCCGCTGCAATGCGTAGCCCGTTGGGCAGAGTGTGTGTATGGAATGTTGCCATGATTGCTTTGAATGGGGTGGAGTAGCCGCTACTGGACGAACAAGGATGTATCGAGAGGACTGGGGCCGAGCGTTACGATTCGGTAATGGTTCGGCAAGTGAGTGGACCAGTATTCGGCGATCTCGTCGAGCGTTAGTGATTCGATGATCGATTCCAACTCGCTGGTGCTCAGCACCTGTCCGAGTTGAAAGTAGTCCGACACGATCGAGGAAGCACGTGATGAACTCGATTCCTGTTCCATGATTAAATTGCTTTGAATTCGCACCTTCCAACGATCGAGTTCGGCGAGCGTAAGGTCGTCGGTCAATCGAGCGAATTCACCGAGCGTCACTTCCAAAGTTTGCTGGGCCCGTTCGGGAGTCGTACCCGCGTAACCGAACACAGCCCCAGCATTTTCGAGCGACTGCGTGCCTGCGGACACGGTATAACAAAGCCCTCGCTGTTCGCGAACGCGGTCGAACAATCGGCTACTCATCCCGTCGCTCAAAATACCAATCGCAGCCCTCATTTTGAAATAATCGTCGTGCCCAAACGGGACCGCGTCAAAAGCGAACCCGATGTGGGTTTGACTCGACGGCGACTCGATCGATTCGTAAGTTGATTTCCCTGACGGGGCCGCGGGCGGGACAGCCGATCCCGTTTTCCAATCGCCAAAATGCTCGCTGGCCCATCGCATGACTTCATTAGAATCGACGTTGCCTGCGACTGCCAAGATCGCACCACCCGAATGGTAGTGCTTCGTGTAAAAGTCACGAACACGATCGGACGAGAGTGCAGCCAAGCTCTCTTTCGTACCATGTTGGCTCCGTCCAAGGCGATCGCCATATTGAAGTTCGCGAAGGCGGAGCATCACCCGCTGAGTCGGTTCGTCTTCAATCCCTCGAAGCTCCTGCAACGCCATCATGCGGGCGTCTTCAAATTGGTCACTGGGCAAATGCGGCCGGCGAACGATGTCGGCGTAGATTTCGAGCGCCTTTTCGAGCGACTCCGCCGGCATCGCTGCACCAAACGAAATCGACGAAGTAGCCACGCCGGACGAGCGGTCCATTCCCAAATTGTCTTGGATGGCAACCAAGTCGCGGCTACTGTACTGGCCCGCTCCTCGTTCGACCATTTCGCAAGTCAGCGAAGCGAGCCCCGCATCGGTTTCGGATTCCGCATTCACGCCAGCTCGCAAACACAACGTGAACGCCGCCGTCCGTAGCCACGGCATCGCCTGGACCGCAACGACCATTCCATTTGCGAGTTTTTCAATGCGAATTTCTTCAGTTGCCACGGAGGGTGTAGTAGACATAGAGCCAGACATCGTGTGCCTTTCGAGGTGATCGTTAGCGGTGAAAGTGTCGATTGCAAAACCGTGTCACGTGAAGGACGGCAATCCGATCGAGACGACGTCGACCGTTTGCACTCGTCCGACCAACGTATGACAACTCGCATCGTCCACTTGGACTTTCAAGAATTGGCCCGCTTGGCGGCGTCTGCCATCGAAGACGACGATTCGGTCGCAATGGGTCCGGCCAATCATCTGCACAAGTTCGTGTCCATCACGATGAAGGTCATGATTCTCGGAGTCATCGTTGGCCTCGCGAAGCGTCTTTTTACTAGGCCCTTCGACTAAAACCTCGACGACGTCGCCGACCATTTTCAAGTTGTCTTCCTTGGCCAAGCGATCTTGAACCTCCAGCAATTCGTTATTGCGGCGGAGTTTGACTTCACGAGGCACATCGTCTTCGAGACGTTTGGCCGCCGTCGTTCCAGGACGAACGCTATACTGAAAAATAAAACTGTTCTTGAACCGGCATCTTTCGATCAAGCGAACCGACTTCTGGAAATCCTCTTCCGTCTCGCCACAAAAGCCGACGATGAAGTCGCTACTGATGGCGGCCTGGGGAAGTATCCGTTCGATTCGTTCGAACATCTCCATATAGTCGGCAATCGTGTAGCCACGTTTCATCCGTTTGAGCACTTCGTCCGATCCGCTTTGCACGGGGACGTGCAGGTACGGTGAACACTTGGGCAAATCACGAACCGTCGTCAACAACCGCTCCGTCATATCCTTGGGATAATTAGTAACAAACTTGATGCGGTCAATGCCGTTGATTTCATGTAACGATTCGAGCAACGAAGCGAGGTCGGTTTGCCGATCGTCTTGCTTGTATCGATAGCTGTTGACGGTTTGACCAAGCAATGTAATTTCGCGACATCCTTGTTCGGCTAAAATTCGAGCTTCGGACAAAATCTGCTCGGGCGGTCGTCCCTGTTCGGGCCCGCGAGTATTCGGGACGACGCAGTAGGTGCAAAACTTATCGCACCCGATTTGGATTCTCAGGTACGCTTGGAACGGCGTCGGACGCATCGACGGGTCGCGGAGCGGATCAAAGGTTTCGTGACTGCGAGCAATTTTTAGTTGTGAACCATCGGTGCGTGACAAAGAAACGGCCATTTGCCGGCCCTCGCCCTGTTCGATTCTTTCAAGAAGCTGAGGAATCGTGTGAAGTTGGCCAGGACCGACGACGAGGTCGACAAACGGTGCTCGTTTAAAAACCACTTCCTGATCTTTCTGGGCCATACAGCCGATCACCCCAATCATTTTTTCCGGGTTCTGCTGTTTGGCTCGCTTCAGTTTTCCGAGATTACTGTAAACCTTTTCTTCGGCGTTTTCGCGGATGCTGCAAGTGTTGAAGAGAACACAATCGGCCTGTTTGGCTGAATCGACCACGGTGTAGCCATGCCGTTTCAAGTCGGCGATCACCATTTCGCTGTCCAGCACATTCATCTGGCAGCCCACCGTGTTGATAAATACTCGTTTACTCATTCGCTATCGATCAATCGTTTTGTTTTTTTGGATCTAATTCGGAGCTTTGGGCTAATCCGGAGCCTTTCAGGCCACCGGATTGGGGAGCGTCATCACGACGCCCAGCCGCGTCATGCCGGCCCACAAATGCTTTCAAAGCGTCAGTGAGGACGGATCGGCGTCGATTGAAGGCCGAAAACAACAACAATACCGCGATAATCGCAAAGACCATCCAAAGCAGAGTGGCGGGCGAAAGGGTCAGTTGGCTGGTTTGAGCAATC
>JGI12048J13642_10036230_pt1 | contig 22055 bp, 20 predicted proteins | sample ElkSlonscriptome_16_FD_13642 | JGI IMG/M metagenome (IMG submission 13642)
CCGGTTCTGAGAGGGGCCGGGTCGCAACTCGGACCACGGGCGAGATAGTGTGGCACCGCCGGGAAACCAGGCGGAAAACAGAGAAAACAAACGTTGCCCTACCGTTCGGGGAGTGCCCGGCCTACTCGAAAAAAGCGGTAAAGGAGTTGTTCGCCGGAATCGAGCAGGGCTAGATAACGGGTCTTCGGACACCGGTTTATTCAGGCCAGTAGTCGGCATCCAGCGCCTGCTCGACATCGAACGGACAGTGCGCAGGCATCGCCGTGGGGGGTAGGCCCGTTTCGTCGAGCGCCAGCGAGCGCGCACCGGGATACTCGTCATTTAGCAGCGCATCGACTTGTGGCTTCAGGCTGGGGCTGTCCTTGATGATCGTGGCAATATCCAGGCGCGCATTGCGCACCGACAGGCGCCAACTGACGCCGCGATGGCTGGGTTGATAGCGCCATTTGAGCAAGTGCGTCAAAAGCACCCGCAGGTGACTGCCAAGTGCACGCCGCTCGCTCTTGCCCATGTCCTCCAACTCCTCCGCGATCTGATCCACATCAATCAGAGATAGCTGTCCGCTGCGCAGCAGCGCGGCATTTTGCTGTGCCCATGCGTAGAAGTCAGACTCGTATTTTGTATTCATTTCAGCGGTCAGTCTTGGTCCCCAGAAGCTCAATCAAATTCGGTGAACGGTTTGGAGCGTTAATGCATTCAACATGGCCTAGATCTCCTTCGCGGACAAGTCGCGAAACCGTTCGATAAACCAGAATTTCAACACTTGCGGCAGCAACCTGCCGCCGTCGGCTTTTGGTCGCCTTCGGTATCGCCGACTCGCTGGAGCAGGCGGAGCGCACCGTGCTGACCTTGGTCGGGCCGGGCTTTAAGGTCAGGCTGTTGGCGGCCAAGCCGTTCGACCCCATCCCGGTTGTCCGTCCACCGGCGAGCCCGCTGCCGACGCCGACCCCGCCGCGTCGTGCGGCATCGGCACCCGTGGCGACCGGTCGCGACCTCGCCCATGGCGATAACCCCTGTCGAGTCGGCGCGGCGGCGAATCCGAGTCACGCGCGACCGGCGCACCTCATGCATCGCTGGGTCGATGCCTCCGGCAGGGTGGTGTTCTCCGATCGGGCGCCGGATTCCGCCGTCTCGGAGGCGATGGTCATCGCCACTCCGGTCGAGGGCGGCGTTGGGCGCTTTTCCGCCGACTACGACTACGCCGGCCTGAACCCGCCGGCAGGTTGTCAACGGCAGTTGGAGATCGATATCGACGGCGTCTTTCACTTTTTGGCCGATGATCTCGGTCTGCGTGGCCTAGAGTCGGTCCACCTAAAGCTCAAGATCATCGACGGCCAGCAGCGTTTTGCTCGCGCCGCCGCTGGCAACGGCCTAGACTCCGCCAAGGTTGGCGACTTTTACAGCTTTCGCGATAACGAGGCGGTTGTTCGCTGGACGGATGATCCCCGCACCCGCGCCGTCGCCCGCCACGAGATCGCGCACCTGGCCTTGGGCAACTGGCTGGGCCAGGTACCTCTGTGGCTGAACGAGGGGCTGGCGGAGGTGGTCGAACGCATGCAGTTCCAGCAAAACTTCGCGACCGCCGCGGCACCCGCCCGCGATCTCGATGGACTCCGCCGGCTGCAACGCGCGGGCCGACTGCCGGCGCTGCCGGTCTTTCTCGCCAGCGACCGCAACGACTGGAACCGCTGGGGCAACGACCTCGCCTATCCCTATGCCTGGTCGCTGGTGCATTTCCTGTTGCAGGAGCCGTCGCGCCAGCGCGGTGTCTCCGATCTGCTGAACGCGTTGGCGCAGCATCGCTGTCTGGGCTTCGATCACGTCGACGCGCTTGATCACGGCTACCCGGGTGGGCTCAAGGCGCTTGAGCGCGACTGGCAGCGCTGGTTGCTGGGCAATCAGGCCGCGGCAATGCAGTTCTGACGTGCAGTTACCAGATCTCGTCAATGCGGGTGTGCAGGTCAGGCAACAGCATAGGCGCCACGACTTCGGTGGGCTCAGGTCGCATCGTCAGTCTGTATGCGTTGGGGCCCGGTCCTCTTCACTGAAGATGCCCGCGTCAATCATTTGATGGTAAGCATCCACCCCGAGAAAAATACGGCGCGCTTCCGAGAGGGTTGGCTGAGCTTCGGCAACGGACATCGTGGAAACCCCAAATACTCAACGATAGGAATATGGCCTTGTCGGAGGAAGGCCGCGAACCGCGCTCGGGCTCTTGACGCACCAGCCGGTATGGGAACAGGCCGGCATCCTCAACTGCCGGCCCCAGTGCCGCCAGCTACACCTTGAGCAAGGTTATCAACGATTCCGCGGTCGTGCCCGCGGTGACGGCCGCGGTGGTGCGAGCGAGCGCGTCCTTCAAACTCGCTGGCGAGGCCATCTTTTACAGCGACGGCGTCGCGCTGGCACGCCAGCTGCGCCCGGACCTGTTGCTGTTCCGTCGCGATTGTCTTCCTAGACTATCATCAGTATTCTTTGCATGAAACATACCGACGGAAGCCGTTGGCGGTGATACAACGAATGCCGCTCGAAGGCGCCGCGCCGGGGCAAGCGGTAGCTGGCATTGACCCCGTCGGTCGCTAATGCGTTGGACATTACCGCTAGGCCCTGGACAGGGGCGACCCCCGAGTCTCCGCGAAACAGGTGTCGACGAGTCAACCATGCAGACCTCCCCCATTGCCGTTCTCGGCATGCACCGCAGCGGCACCTCCTGCCTGACCGGGTTGCTGGAGGACGCGGGTGTTTGGCTCGGCGACGTGTCCAAATCCGATCCGTTCAACCGCAAGGGGAATCAGGAGCGCCGCGAGATCGCGCAGCTGCACGACCGCGTGCTCGCGGACAACGGTGCACTTTGGGATGCACCGCCCGCTGGTGACTGCCGCTGGCCGACACAGCGGGTCGCTGAGCTGCGCGCGATCCTCAGCGATTATCCGGCCGACCGCCGCTGGGGCATCAAGGACCCGCGTGCCTGCTTCACCGTCAGCGGCTGGCTCCAGGAGCGCCCGGATCTGCGGCTGGTCGGCACCTTCCGGCATCCGGCCGCGGTGGCGGCGTCCTTGCGCAAGCGCGCAGGTTGGTTGCCCCTGACGGATGAGATCGAGCTCTGGTGCGCCTACAACGCGCAACTCCTGCGGCTGCATGAGCGTTTCGGCTTCCCGCTGGTCTGCTTCGATCTGCCGCCGGAGCGGTACCTGGGGCAGGTGTCGAACATCCTCGCGGGGCTCGGCCTGACGCTGGCGCCGCCCGATGCCCTATTCTTCGACCCCGCGTTGCGCGCCGAGGCGGTGCCGCCGGAGGCGCCACTGCCCGCCGCGGCACGCCCGCTGTACCAACGGCTAACGGCGCTGGCTGGCTGATCGATGCGGGTGGGAGTGCGGCCCGACAAGACCCGGAAGCCTCGCGATGAGGGTCAGGCTCCGGCTCAAGCTCGGGGTCCAGCGCCCGGTGTTGCCGACCGCCACACCGCGGCGATGAGCCGCGCGCTCTGCTCCGGTGTCGGTCCGGCATAGGGCTTTGGATAGCAGCGCTGTTTCGCACCTGCCTGCGCAATCTCGACGTAGCGCGCGTGCTGGATATGAAGCTCTTTCTCTACGGCGAACCACTGCTGCATCCACGGATCGAGGAACTCGCCGCGATCCTGCGCGATGAGGCGCCCTTTCAGCTCGACGTGCTGGAGATCTCCACCAATGCCCAAACCAAGGCGCAGGCAAAGCTGGAGACCCTGGCGGCCATGGGGGTACTGAATCGCCTCGCGATTAGCTGCGACGGCGACGGTACCGCGGCGCGCTACGAGGCGCTGCGCCCGCCGGGGAAGTGGCCGCGGCTGATGGATTTTCTCGCATTTGCCGGCGACCTCGGACGGCGCCATCCGCGGCTTCAGGTCGTCGCCCGCTCGATTATCGAGCGACCGGACGACGCCAAGCGCTGGCGCGCCATCCTGCGGCCCCTGGGCATCGACTGCGACTTTCGTGGCTGGAAGCATCTGCCGGACGCGAGCTGCAACATGACCAGCAGGTCCACTAGGGCCGCCAGGGCCGCCATCCGAGCCCAATTCCCATCAGGTGAAGATCGCCAACCGCCATGTCCGAACATCTCGAATCGCTCTTGGATCAATCGCTGCGGTCGCTGCTGCCCCGCATCCACGAGCGCATCATTCGCCGGACCAGTTGGCTCGGCGTCAAAACGGGCAAGAACCCGCTGGACTTCTGGGTCTACCAAGAGCTGTTGACCGCAGACCGGCCGGACTGGATCATCGAAATCGGCAACAACTGGGGCGGCGGCGCCCTGGCGCTGGCTCATCTGTGCGATCTGCTCGGTCACGGACGCGTGCTCGGCATCGACATCAGCCACGCCCGCATCTCCACGCGCGTTCGCGAGCATCCGCGCGTGACGCTGATCGAAGGCGATGCGGTGGAGCGTTTCGCCGACGCCCGAGCGCTGCTGCGTCCGTCCGACCGGGTGATGGTGATCGAGGACAGCTCGCACACCTTCGACAACACCCTCGCTGTGCTGCGGACCTATGGCGACCTCATCCATCCCGGCGGTCATCTGATCGTCGAGGACAGCATCTGTCACCATGGCCTGGACCTCGGCCCGAGCCCGGGTCCCTATGAGGCGATCGAGGCGTTTCTCGCCGAGAACGCCGATTTCGTCGCCGAACGCGCCCTCGAGTCGTTCTTGATCACGATGAATCCGAAAGGATTCCTGCGCCGCATCGATCACTGAGGGACAGGCCGTTATGCATCCGTCGTCGCTGGAGAGCATGCAGCGTTGCTACGAGCGTCACCTATGGCGCTCGCCCCGCGCCCATCGGCCATCGGCGAAGGTGTTGGATCTGGGGGGTGCCGACGTCAACGGCAGCTATCGCGAGGTGTTCTCGGACCCGCGCTTCGAGTACATCGGCGCCGACCTGAGCCCAGGCCCGGGGGTGTCGCTGGTCCTCGACGACCCCTATCGGCTCCCCCTCGCCGACGCCTCTGTCGACATCCTGATCCGCGGCCAGACCTTCGAGCATTGCGAATTCTTCTGGCGGCTGTTCGAGGAGATGGCCCGCGTCGTGCACCCGGACGGCATGATCGTCGTTATCGCGCCTTCCGCCGGCCCGGTGCATCGCTACCCGGTCGACTGTTGGCGCTTCTACCCGGACTCGATGGCCGCATTGGCCCGCTACGCCGGTCTGGAGCTGATCGATTCCTGGATCGAGGACAAGGGGCCATGGAACGACGTCATCGGCATTTTCTCAGCGCGCATTCCCGTGGCGACGCTCCCGCCGCTGCCGACCAGCCGGTTCGCCACGGAACGCTTGCCGACAACGCTGTTCGATCAACACTGGCTCGCCGACGACCCCGCGTTGGAGGTCGCCCAACGCCTGGTCAAGGGCCGCACGCCCTATCTCGATGTGCTGGGGCGGATCCAGCAGCGCCTGGCGCCGCGCCGCTACCTGGAGATCGGCGTGGGACGCGGTCGCAGTCTAGTCCTGGCCAACTGCCCGAGCATTGCGGTCGACCCGGCACCGACCCTGAAGGGGCCAGCGCAATCGGGGGTTCAGCTCTATCGGGAGTCCAGCGACTGCTTCTTCGAGTGCCATGGGTCCGCGGCCTTTGCCGACGGCCCGCCGGATCTCGTCTTCATCGACGGCATGCACCTGTTCGAATTCGCGTTGCGCGACTTCTGCAATGTCGAACGCCATGCAGCCCCGGGAACGCTCGTGGTCATTGACGACATCTTCCCGAATCACCCGGCCCAGGCCGAGCGCCGGCGGCGTACCCGGGTCTGGACAGGCGACATCTGGAAGCTGCACGACTGCCTGATCCGGCACCGGCCCGACCTGCTGGTCTTGGCACTGGACACGGAACCGTCCGGCCTGTTGCTCGTGGCCGGGTTGGACGCGGACAATCGTATCCTGCTGCAACAGTACAATCCCATCCTCCGAGACTACCTGGACCGGTCGCTGGCAGCCGATGCGGACCCCATCACGCGCCGCGGCGCCCTCGACCCGGCCGATCCCCGCGTCGACGAACTCTTGGACCTGCTGCGCGACTCCCGCGACCCGTCGGTGGGGAAACTGCGGCAACGCCTGCGCGCCCTCTGACGCAGAGATACCCACGGCCCCCCTGCCGGCGATCGCCTATTGCCGCAGGTACGGGTTTTCGCTGGCAGCGACGAGGCGCCGGCGAAGGCGCGCAAGCGCCTGTTGCCCCCGGGCTGGGTCGCCGACGTTGAGCTTGGTGTGCAGCAGGTGGCGGGCAACGTCGGCGGCCTCCTCCAGATGGAACCGGTTGCGGTCGAAGTTGGTCAGCCTGACCCCCAGGTACTCGCGCAGGAAACCGAGCAGCCGGTCCAGCTCATGGATCAGCGACAGCGCGTTCCAGTCCACGGGTCTATTGACGACCCGGTTGAACGCGAGCGCGGGCAGGGTCAGTACCGGCGCGCAGTAGGCATAGCCCGGGGTGCGCGGCAGCAGGATGCGCCGCCATTGCGGCTCGTTCAGCGGTCGCCGTCCGAGCACGGCGACGGTCGGGCTGTGCCCAAGCCGCCCGAGCAGTTCCAGGCCATGCAATGCGCTACCCTCGGTGAACAGGCAGAGACGCGCGTGCCGGTAATGGGTCAGCTGTTCGAACAGGTCGTGCTCCTCGGGCCGAAACAGCGTGAAGCCCTCGGCCACCAGCAGGCGCTCCAGGTATGCCTCGCCGGCAATGCCACCCTGGTGGACGAGGTGCGAGCGGCCGACGTAGAGGCGCTCGGGATAGGCGGTGCGCCGCGGCCGGTATCCGGCAAAGAAACGCTCGGCGTTGTCGCCGAGCAGATCCAGGTAAGCGGACGGCGGGGCGAGCGCGCCGCCGAACAGCGATGCCTGCTCCGGCACCAGCAGGCGCTCCACCCGCGTCGGCGCGTTGACGAATCGGACGCGCTCGGCGGGGATGCCGAACAGTGCGAGCGTCTGGCGCTGAAATGGGGCGAGCTCGGTGTACGCCGCGGGCGTTTGACTCGTCGTCGGCTGCGGGCACGGCAGCACCAGGACCTGATCGATCGCCTCGCGATGCAGCCGATAAGCCCAAAGCCGGTGGCTGCTTTCGCTCACGAAGTGCCCGAAATGGCCGAGCAAAGGGCCGCCGTAGAGGTGCCGGCCGGGGAGGTGCGGGGCCCGGTCGCCGGCCTCATCCGCGGGCGGCAGCAGCGTGTTGGTGGTCGGTCCGTCCCGGAGGCTCACCCGTCGCTGGTGCAGATACTCGGGCGCGCAGCGCGGCGCCAGCACGCCACCGCGAACCGCGGCCGGAACGCTGCCCGGGCCGACCGGCAGCACTACTGCCTGCCGGAGCCAGGCCGCGTGCAGCCCGGCCCGCTGGACCTCTTCGATGTCGGGACAGGTGCCGGGATCGGCCTCCCAGGCGACCCGACACCAATGCCTTGCATCATTGCCGCGGTCGAGCTCGCGCAACGCCTGCGCGCGCAGCAAGGCCACCGGCCGCGACCGCCGCGCCGCCTCGGCGGCGCGTTCGAACAGCGCCAGTGCCGCCGTCGGCTGCCGGTCGTCCAGCAGCCATTCGCCGAGCGCGATGAGTGCTTGCACCTGCCCCGGCTCGCAAGCGAGCGCCCGTTCCACCCAGGCCCGTGCCTGGTCCCGCTCGCCGCGCAGCGCGAGCACCACGGCCAGGCCTGTCATGCTCGCCGTGCACCGCGGAGCCAGCGCCAGTGCGGCACGAAAGCAGGCGGCGGACGCCAGCGTGCGGTTGATGGCCGCGCAGCGCTCGCCGAGCATGCGCAGTGCCGCCGCATCGACCAGGCATCCCGCCGCCACCGCGTCTGCGAGCCGCAGGTCGTGCCGGTACAGCAGGTCGTCCAGGGCCTCGCGGGTCGCGTCGTGCGGCGGCGCGGCGATGCGTAGCGCCTCCAGCAGCCCGGCGACGGCGGCCAGCGGGCGCCCGAGCTGGACCAGGCACTCGGCGCTTAGCCGGTGGAAGCGCGCGTCCTTGGGCAGGCGCGCAATCAGCGCGTCGTAGCAGCCGAGGGCGTCCTCGATCCGCCCCTGTCGGCGCAGGGTGTCCCCGAGCTGGCGCAACGCGGGCAGGAAGTCCGGGGCCGCGTCCAGAACCTGCCGGAACCGGGCTGCCGCCTCGTCGAGGCGATGGGCCTTGCGCAGCGCCAGGCCCTCGCTGAACGCGGCCGGTGGCTCCGGTGGCGTTGTGCTCGGCTGCGGTGGCGAGTCCACATCGATAGGTCCCCGCGGGCGCCCGACCCACCTGAGCCAGTCGAGGCCCATCGCTCAGCCTCGATTCGCCGGTTGCATGGCGGCGATGATCGCGTCCGCCATGCGCAGCACCTGCGCATCATCGGCCTCCGGCGCCGGGGCGTCGGTCGCCGGGCCGGGAGACAACGGCGGGAACAGCCTGTCCAGCTCGGGAAAGAACCGCGCACGCACCCCTTCGTTGCCGGCCTGATAGTGCGCCAGGATGCGCGCGCGCAGCGCCGGACCCAGGGTGTCGACCTCGCCCGCGCCGTCGGCGGTGACGAAATGCGCCGCGAGCCGCTGGTGGGCCTCGCGCATGACCGCCGCCGGGTCCGGCTGCCCGACATCGGCCAGGCGTTGCTTCACCGCGCGCAACACCGCCAGGCCGAAGCGGTCGATGGCCGGGTTCGGTCGCGGCTCCTCATAACCGGACAGGTTCAGCGCGATTTCCACCGCGGCAAAGAACGCCGAAACCGGCGAGACTTGCTTGTCGTAGCGCACCGGATGCACCCGTTGCGGCCCGAGCACTCGACTCCAGCGCGCCAGCATCGCGGCGTAGTCCAGGTGCGGGTCGTAGTCCCCGAGCTGCGCCTCGAAGCGCTCGATCTCGGCCAGCGACACCCGGTGGGACTTGTGCAGCTGGTTGTGGAAGGAGTTGGCGAAACCGTCCTGTCGGCGCAGGAAAACGACGGCGTCCAGGACTGGAAAACAGGCGGCCAGTTGTTCGATGGCCGATACGCCGAGCTTGTGCATCTCCTCATAGGAGAGGATCACCAGGTCGGCGCCGGCCGCTGCCGCCTCGTCGGCGACCGCGTGCAGGGGTGCGGCGTCGCCCCCGGCCAGCGCGTTGTACAGCGGTCGGTGCCATGGGCCGCCGCCGCGCCCACTCGCCGGATAGCAGAAGCGCCGGCCGACGACACGCCGGCCCTCGCGGGTGAAGAACCGCTGCCGGCACTTGGAGCCGGTCTTTTGGGACCCGAGGTCGAGTATGCAGCGCATGGCGGCCTCAGGGATTCGGCGTCGGTGCCGAGGGGGCGCTGTCCCCGACCGTCTCGACGGGCAGCGGCGGCAGCCGTGCCAGCAGGCGGTTCACCTCGGCATTGCCGGGCAACAGCTCCCCGGCGCGCAGCGCGCTTTGCCGGGCTTCGAGCAAACGCCCCCGGGACGCCAGCATGTCCGCGAGCCGCAGGTGGGCGACCCCTTGCCTCGGTTCCAGGGTGATGACATGCCGAAGCATTTCCTCGGCCGCGGACTGGTCGCCGACATCGAGCAGCAGGTCGGCAAGCAACAGGCGATGCCCGGCGGCCTGCGGGCGCAACTCGACGGCCTTGCGTGCGAGCGGGACGGCCTCTTCGGTGCGGCCCAGCGCGCGCAGCACCGCGGCGAGTGCTGCCAGGGCCTTTGCGTTCCGTGGCTCGCCGACCAAGCTCGCGCGGAGCCTGGTCTCGGCGCGATCGGGTTGTCCATGGCGCGCCAACAGGTCGCCGAGCAGGAACTGCGCCTGCGCACAGGATGGTGCCATGCGCTCGGCCCGCTCGATGGCGGCCCGCGCCGCTTCCGGGCGTCCGAGCCGGCCGAATGCGTCGGCGAGCACCGTCAGGCCCGGCAACGGCGTCGCTTCGCGCGCAATCGCCCGTTCCAAGTATCGGAGACCGCTTTCGGTCTCGCCTCGCTGCAGCAGCGCGAGCCCCAGATTGCGATGAATCCAGTAGGGCAGGCCGGATGTCGCGGCGTCAACAGCGGCGCGATAGCCGGCGATCTCGCCGTCCAGATCCCCGGCAATGGCTGCCCGGCGAGCCTGATGCGCGGCCTCCAGGACCTGCCGTTGCGCTGTATCAAGGTGCGTGCCGCCGGTTGGATGTCCCGCGTGCTCTGCTGCACGCACCCGCAACCGCTCCCGAAGCAGCGGCGCCCAGCGCGCCACTTCGGCCTCGCTCATCATGGTCACGTGATCCCCCGGCACCTGGTGTCGGGTGACGCCGCCCAGTACCAGGTCACCCCAGCCGACCAGCGGGTCGGCCAGGGTCTCCGGCATAGCCACCTCGGCGGCGAACAGGTCCGCGGTGCCGGGATAGCTGCGAGGGGTATAGGCAGCCAGCAGGCGTTTGCATTGCGCGAAGGTGCGCCCGGTGGAACGGCGGGAGCGGACCACGCCGAAGCGGCGTTTAAACAGGTCTGCCTCGTCGTCGATGAGACCCAGGAAGGGAACCGCTGCGCCGGACGCGACCAGTTGCTGTGCCATCTCGTAGGCCAGGTGAGCCGCGAATGAATGACCGATCAGGGCATAGGGGCCATCCGGCTCCAGCCGGCGAATGGCCGCGACGTACTGTGCCGCATGGCGTTCCAGGTCGTAGGGCTCCGATTCCGGCACGGCACGCCGGAACTGGCAGGCGTAGACAGGTTGCTCCGGGTCCAGGTGCTGGGCGATGCTGTGGGCGTAGTACACGTAGCCCATCGGTGCATGCGCGAAGATCAGCGGCATGCCGAGACTGCCCTGCCGCACCAGCACCACCGGGTCCGTGGCGTCGGTGTCGATGCGGGTTTCGATCAATCGTGCCAATCCGACGACGCTGTCGTCGGCGAGCAGGTCTGCCGGTGATAGGAGGATGCCGAACCGCTCCTCGACCGCCGTGAGCAGCGACACGGCCAGGAACGAGTCGCCGCCCTGGTCCATGAAGCCGACCTCGAGCGCGATGGAATCGCATCCGAGCAGCTCTCTAAACAGTCCTACCAGGGTCGCCTCGCTGTGATTTGCCGGAGGACGGCGCCCGCGCCCGGTGGTCGTCGGCTGGCGAACCAGCACCGCACCGAAGCGCTCGGCCAAGAGCCGACGGGACAACTTGCCGGTATCGCTCGCCGGGATCTCCTCGACGGCGCGTATGTGCTCCGGCACCATGAAGTCGGGAAGGGACTTGGCGCAATGGACCCGCAACGCGGTCTCGTCGATGCCGGTCTCCGCGACGACCAACGCGGCGACCCGCTGACCCAGGATCGGGTCCGCGATGCCGAATACCGCCGCACGCATCACGCCCGGGTGCGTCGCCAGCACCGCTTCAACCGCCTCCGGCGCCACCTTCTTGCCAGCGCGGTTGATGCGCTCGTCGGCGCGGCCGGTCAGGTGCAGCAGGCCGGCATCGTCGATGAATCCCCGATCACCGGTCAGATACCAACCGTCGACGATGCGACCGCTGGCGCGGCCTTCGCCCGCGATCACGGGGTTGAACAGACCGCCGCGGGCGGCGAGTTCGCCTTCCGCTCCCCGCGGCAGCGGCTTGCCATGGTCGTCGCGACAGGTCAGCGTCCAGTGGTCGAGGGGGGGGCCGATGGCGCCGTCCGCTTGGGCCAGGCGGCCGACGGGCGTTGCCGCGAGCATGGGCGCCACCTCGTTCATGCCGTAGAACTCCCGGACCGGGACCCCAAACGCCCGGTACAGCGACCGCACCGTGGCCAGGTCCAGCCGGTCGGAGCCGGCGGCCAGGAAGCGCAAGGATGTGCCGGCGGTGGCCGTCCCGGCTTCCTCGGCTCGGGTCAACATCATGCGGTAGATGCCCGGCACGGCGGTCATATAGCTCGGGCGGCAGTGCTCGATCCAATCGAAAACGCGAATCTTGTCGAACCCCGGGGCGCAAATGGCTGAGCCGCCGCGCAGCAGCCCCGGCATGCAGGAGCGCACCAGACTATGCAGACTGGCGAAGGGCATCACGCACAGTGACCGGTCCTCGTCGTCCAGCCCCATCCACCCGGCAGCGACATCGGCCGACCGATACAGGCTGGTCTGGGACCACGCAATCAGGCGCGGCTCGGCGGTGGTGCCCGCGGTCTTTGCCAGTACCGCGGCGTCCTCCGGTCGGGTTGCCTGCATCTTGGCGTGGTGCGAGCGAGTCGTCTTCGGCAACTGAAACTGTCCGGCGGGGGCGCTCGGGTCGATCCGAACCGGCAGCGCCTCAAGGTCGTGATGCGCGCAGAATTCCGCGAAGACACCGGGTCTGTCTGCATCGAACAGCACGGCCCGAATCGGGATCAGCGACAACACCCGCTCCGCCTCGGCCAGCGGGTCATCGACACTGGTCGGTAGCGCCACCGCAACCGCCGCGACGGACAGGATTGCGGTCAGGGCCTCGGGCCCATTCGGTAGGGCGATCATGACCACGTCGCCACGACCAATACCCGCCGCGAGCAGCATTTCAGCGTTCGCGGAGACGGTCTGAAACAGGCCCGCGTGCGTCGAGCCGACGCGGGAGATCCCCTCTACGGCAGTGCGCCCGGCGAACGCGGTCGCGTTGTCTTCGAGCCAGGTGAGGATCGGGCGGGCGTCGGCGGATGCGTCGGCATGTCCAGGCAACGCCGACAGACGTGGGTCGATGTTGCTCATGCCGCCAGCGCGACCAAGACGCGCCGCTCACCCGAGAACGGGCGTCGCCCATGGGCGATAGGGTGATTGTCGCAGACCAACACATCTCCAGCTTGCCAGCGGAAGGTCTGCTCCTGCGTCGACAGCACCTCGAGAATGTGTGCGATATCGGCGTCGGGTATCGGCTCGGCGTCGCCGAAGGTGGCGTGCTTGGGGATGCGCTGCTCGTCCCGGTAGAGCTGCCGCAGGCGCCGTGCCATCGCCTCGCCGTGGGTCGCAATATGCCAGCTCACGGTCTGTTCGCAAAAGAACCAGATGGCAGCCGGCGGCGCGGGGAAATAGGTGTACTCGCAATGCAGCGGGATGGGTTGGTCGGCGGCATACTCGGTGGAGGTATAGACCTTGCCCGTTACTAGCGTGCGCGGCGAGCCGCCGCCCACATAGGGGACCAGTCCCGGTGTGCCGGTCTCGCAGACGGCCTCCAAGGCCGCGGCGCCGTCGATGCCGAAGCCGCGCAACAGCAACGCGCCGTGCGTTTGCAGCCAGTTGCGCAACGTCGTGCGGCGCGTTGTGAGCCGATCGGCCAGGGCGGGCGTTTCTTCGTCCGCATGGGCGGTGATCAGTGCGGGCAAGCCGGCTAAGGTGTCGGTGTTGAGCTGGAGCATGGTGTGCGTCAGTGGATGGTTTCGATAGCCGGTCAGCGCAAGGTCGCCGGCCGATTCTCATTTCAATAGGTTACCAATTCGCCCGGTCCAGGCAGTACCCGAGCACGGTCGATGGGTCGTCGATGTCCACCGTGCTGCGTGCATCGAGCTTGTAGAGTGGCGCCATGCCGAGCCGGAATTCGCGGGCGAAGGCCGCGTCCGCCGGTTGCCCGAAACCCAGGTGTCGCGGCCGATGCGGGATATCGGCGGTGACCTTCGGCACCTTTTGCCAGCCGGCCGCGAACTGCGGTTCGTGCAGCAGGCGGTTGAACAGAAAGTGTACCCAGAAGTACGGGTAGCGGCCGCCGACCTCCGGAAGGGCGGGATCGAGCCAGAGATCGGTATTCTCGCGGTGCGCCGCAAAGCCGGGGTCGCGGAAGAGGTCCCGGGCCGGGATCGGCGCCCGGTCGAAGCCGTCGGCCCAGTAGGTCTTTGCCGCGTCGCGCCAGCGCCCGAGCAGCAGCGAGTCGGGCTCCGCGGCCAGGAACCAGGTCGCGAGCGGTCGCAGCGGCCCCGGTGCCGCGAAGCCGAAGAAACCGGCTTTCAGCAACGGCGGCAGCCAGCAATCCAGGGGCTTGCGGCACAGGCAGGTGGCGTCGGTCCAAACGCCGCCGTGGCGCGCCAGCAGGCCGAGACGAATCAGGTCAGAGCGCGCCGCCGGCGCGAGTGCGCCCCAGCCCGCGGCCTCCCAATCGGCAAGCTCCGGCAGCAGCAACCGCAGGCGGGCCTCGTCCAGCACCTCGATGGACCAATCCGCGTTCCAATGGCGCCAGGAGTCCAGACAGCGCTGAACCAGCGGCGGGGCCGCGTCCAGCCCCTGGAGCCACAGGAACCAGATGCGTCGCGTCGTCATTGCGGGCCTCCGGACCCGGCTCGGCAGGTGGCGCGGGCCGGCATGGCAAGGGTTGATGAGAAGCGATGGCGAGCGAACCGACCCATGATGGCCTCGTATCCCGGTTACGCCCCCGGAAACTCTACGTGATTCTCGATGTCTTCAGCCGCTGCGTCGTCGGCTGGATGCTCGCCACCCGCGAAAGCCAGACGCTGGCCGAGCAGCTCATCGCCGAGACTTGCGTCAAACAGCAGATCAAGCCTGATCAGCTCACGGGGCTGGGGCTGCGCAAGCATTGGGACTCTATTTTCTCCTAGCCGCAAGTTGGGTCATCCGAAGTCAGAGAATCCGGCGTTGCCCTATCAAGGATGTTGCAATGCAAGACCAGACCCCGTCTTTCCCAAGACCCCGTCTTTCCCATGCCCGTCTTTCCCATGCCCCCATCTTTCCGTGCTTTGCTAAGATTGGGGAGGGCTCCGCCGACACAGGGAATTCGCATCCATCTTATGCACAACCAAGAGAATTGGCCCGAGTGGTGGCAGTGGGAGTTGGATCTGACGCCCCAGCTGCTCAAGCGGATGGAAGACCGAGATTTCAACGAGATCGACCTGCGCACCATGTTATTGCATGCGACCGTCTATCGATCGGATGTCGTCATCGACCGCTGGATCATCGAGTGCCGACACCGCCGACGCCACTGGGAGGTGATCGTGGAACCCGACGAGCTGGACCGCTTATTAGTCGGCGTAACTGCTTACCCTGTGACGAGATGAATCCATGAAAGCACCTTACCTCGAAATCACCTATCGCCGTGGTCGACCTTTGGCCGCGTATCTCTACCTAGACCGTGGCGCCGGTGAGAAGAGCGCACGTACGGAGCCCGTCGGCACCGCACTGTTAATCGACTTCACCGAATCCGGCAAACCCATCGGCATCGAGATTACCAATCCGCGCCAGGTCGACGTTACGGATCTGAACCAGACATTGCGGAAGCTGGGGCTTCCTGTGTTGTCGGACGACGAATCCGCTCCGCTTCGCGCCGCCTGACGGGTCGCCCGTCGTAATCAAGGGAACTCAGCGCCGCCGGTGATGACACGCTGATGGGACCGCCGAACGCCTGTGAGCTATGCGCCGGTGATCGGAATTACGGTGACAGGTCACTTAATAGTAAACTGTCCTCGTAACTCGGGCGCGGTGAGCGCGAGCGAACCACACCAATCACGTCTGCGGCTCGGTGCGATTCGTACCGCACCGCATCGCACCCTACCGGGTGGACCCCATGCTCTGCGTGCTCCACGGTTAGCGCCTAGCACGATAGGGCAAAAGGCAAGACCAGCCCCCGCCTGTCGTTGGATCGCCTACCGATGAATGCGCAGAGGTTCCCAAAACCGGCCTGAGACTCCGAACTGCTGCAAAGGCGCCGCCCTTGCCGGAGGATGCTATTGTCTTGAATAGCGGAGTGGGCCGCGAACCGATCAGGAGAGTGAAATTGTCTGAGCAAGTCGATGAACTGAACGCCAGGCTCCGCAAGCTGCGCGAGCAGGTGCGGTTTCTTTCACAAAAGCTCAATGAGTGCTGTCAGCAGACGACGCTGGACGATATGAATCGCGCCTCGGACGATCGGCCTGCATTCGACGGCCTGTCCATCATTCTTGCCTACTTCGATATACCGGAACAGATCGAACGCACACTTGTCTCCTGCTCACCTGCTTACCAGGGAGCGGACAGCGGCCAGATCGAGGTCATCGTGGTCGATAACGGCTCCCCGCAGCCTTTCCCGCAGCTGCTGAGAAAAGACTATCCGGTGATCTCCAAGGTCGTGCGTGTGGATGGACGGCCGTCGCCGGTGACCGCCCTCAATCAGGCGGTGGCTGAAGCGCGATTCTCCAACGTCGCCTTCATGATCGATGGCGCCCATATACTTTCGCCCGGCGTGTTCAGGTACGCAAAACAGGCCTGCCGGTTGTTCCGCAACCCGGTGATCGGTGTGCCCCAGTATGTCTTGGGATCGGTAACGCAAAACCTGGTTTCCGACCACGCCGGTGCGTTCAAGCGCGAACAGAAGATTTTGGACCGGTTGAGCTGGCCGGACAACGGCTATGCGCTGTTCAGACATGCGACAATGCCCGGGGAGCGCATCAACAAAAATTTCATCAGCGCCATCGAATCGAACTGTCTGATAACGACCAAGGCAGTGCTTGATCAACACGGCGGGTATGACGAACGATTTGATGAACCAGGGGCCGGACTGGCCAACATCGAACTCTATATGCGGCTAATTCATCAACATGACGTCGACTATGTGATGCTGGCAGGTGAAGGCACCTTTCACCAGGATCATGGCGGCGTGACCACTGGAGCGAATGTCGAACAGAGAGAGCGGAAAGTTGAGCGCTATCGCCAGCGTTTCCAGGAGGTCACAGGTTCAGAAACGATCCTCAACTTTCGAGCGCCGTTTCTCTTCGGAGTGGCCGGCCCCGGTAGTCAGACGGTGCCGATCATTTCACACCAGTACGCACGCGAGAGGAATCGCATCCTCCACGAGCTGGCGGAGGTCTATGTGGAGCGCGCCAAGATGGGCGTGGGAGCGGGAAAACCACCGCGGCTGGTATTCGAGAAAGCCGGTGAGGCGGGGGCGGGTTGGCCGGTGTTGCAACCGCTTGGGCTGAGGCCAGAGGCTGCCCTGCAATCGAACCGGCCGGAGAAGGATCTCAATTACATGACCTATCTCAGGCGCCTGCATCAGACCCTCAAACCAAAGTTGTATTTCGAGATCGGCGTTGATACCGGAACCAGTCTAGCGCTTTCCCGGTGTGTCAGCATTGGCGTCGACCCGGCCTTTGAAGTCACCAGCGCCATCGCGGCCCCGGCCAAGCTATTCAGGGAGAAGAGCGACGACTTCTTTGCCAATAGTGGGCGTTGCGCCCATCTATTCAGGAGCAGGATCGATCTGGCGTTTGTCGATGGCATGCATCTGGCTGAGTACGTGGTGCGCGATCTTATCAATACCGAACGCTGGATGTCTCCGGACGGGGTCGTCGTAGTGGATGACGTTTTCCCCGAGCAGGTCGAGATGGCGGACCGGGATCGGCGTTTCAATGCCTGGTGCGGCGACGTGTACGAGATCATACCGATACTTCGCAGATATCGGCCCGACCTAGATATTCGTGTCTACAATGCCTTCATCGGCCCATACCGGAAGGGTATCGCGACCATTTCCGGCCTAGATCCGTCCAGCACGGTCTTGTCTGCACATCTGCCAGAGATTCACTCCGAGATTAAGAACGGAGTGTACATGGCCAAGTCCATGGATGCGATGGAAGCTATGATCGAACCGGTGGAGATCGCAGACTTTGATCAGTGGCTGCAATCGCGTGTGGCAGAGCGGGCGGTCTCCTAATTGTTGATCGTGCGGTGCCTGCCGGCTCGGCAAACCGTCTTCGGAAAAATGGGAACTGTTCCTGATGCATGTCACCGACGCCCTCAAGCTGCTCCACAGCTCGCTCCAACCGGTCAATTACATTGAAATCGGATGCCGTAAGGGCGAGTGTCTTGCGTTGGCGAGCTGCCCGTCCGTCGCGGTTGCTCCTGACTTTGCGATAGAGCATGCGTTGCACGCCCCCACACGTTTCTTCCGCGAATCGTCAGCGGACTTCTTCAGCCGATTCGATCTGCGAAAGCTTCTGGACGGCCCGGTGGACCTGGCATTGATCAGAGATACGCACAATGCCGCGTCTGCTCTGCAGGTCTTCGTCAACCTGGAAAAGAACGCCGACGCGCGCTCAATTGTTCTTGTTCATTTCCTCTTGTCGTCAACCGCGGGAGCGACAGGCAGTATCTACAAGCTGATCCCCGTGTTGCGCCGCGAGAGGCCAGATCTGATCATAGATGTGTTCGAAACCGAGGCTGGAGGTCTTGCGGCTATAGGCAATCTTGACCCCGGGAACAGCGAGTTATCGGATAGATTGACGAACCACCATGCATCGCTTATTGATGAGCATTCCGGGTGCGATACCGCGGAAGCGATCCGAGATCAGCTCGCCCTTCGTCCTGCTGCGCTGTTGCGAGAGTTCGCCGGTTCTCTGGCGACACGACGACCGACAGTGCAGGCTCAAGGGAACCACAGCAGCCTGGACCTTTACCTGGAATTGTTGAAGCGAAGTTTGCTGAACGAGATCTATCTCGACGATGAGTTGCGCCTGTTGTATCTGCGCGATTGCCTGGCAGGAACTGATACCTTTGAATTTGCCAGCTTCCATGACATCCGTGGCAAACGGCGTGCTGCCTATAAAAGGCTCAGGGCGTGCCGCCAGGTGGGAGATTTCCTTGACATGGATATCCGTCGATCCGGATTTGCTCATACCATGATTGGACGTAAACGCCTGGACAGCCTGCAGCAATGTCTCGAGCAGGTCGTGAGTCAGAAAATTCCGGGTGATTTCATGGAATGCGGTGTCTGGCGCGGTGGGGCCTGTATCTTCATGGCAGGATTCCTTGTTGCACATGGGATGACCGACCGCAAAGTCTTTGTCGCAGACAGCTTTGACGGATTACCGGAATCCCGTATGGAAGCGGACCTGGCATTGGACCTGAGGAAGAATCACTATCCTGAACTCGCGGTTGACCTGAAAACGGTGAAGGAGAATTTTTCTCTCTATGGGTTGCTGCTCCCGAACATCGAATTTCTCAAGGGGTGGTTCAAAGATACGCTGCCGCACGCACCGGTAGATCGTTTAGCTGTGCTGCGATTGGATGGGGACCTGTACGAATCCACCATGGATGCCCTGACCAATCTCTATGACCGGGTATCACCTGGCGGCATAGTCATTGTCGACGACTATGTGTTGCCGATGTGCCGACAGGCGTTGAATGACTTTTTCGCTTCACGTGATCAACAGGTGCCGGAGATTAGCCGAATAGACTGGGCCGGCGCCCGGTTCATCAAGCCGTTGTGATTCCGGACGAGAACGCCTAATTTTTCACCGGGAACCGCTCCGCGTGCTGTACCGGTGGAAGCCAGCGATGCGCCGAGCCAGTAGTGATCAGCCAGGCTCCGTGCAAACAGCATTAACGGGTTTCCACGAGGCGCGGTAAGCCGAGTCCGGCACCAGCCCGGATGCGCTTGGCGGGCGGTCGCCTCGTCGAAGCTGCGAGCGAAGTCCTGCAACGATTCGACGTCGTGCATGCGAGTCCGTTGGCTTGGCCGATCTTTTCGAGTGTCAGCCCCGTCCATCATGCGCGCCGACAGGCTCGTCGGCGCCCGACTCGCTGCCCGCGCATGGCGCGTGCAGACCGAGGTCGTCGAGCAGCCCGCGTCGCTTGAGTCGATGCCTTGCCAGGCGGTGGTTGAGCCAGTTTCGAGCCGAATTGCCCTGCGCCCCCCGATGCGCATCAATGATCCGCGCGATATGTGTGTCCACGCGGATGTGGCGCGAGCCGCGCTTCTCTGCGAAACGCTGTTCCACATGGCTGACGGGTATGCGGCAACGGGCCAGCCGGCAGGCGTTGTTCCGCGGCGCCGCGCTTAGCGCGTCCAGGATGTAGCGCATCTTCAGAATGCACAGCCAACGTTGGGTCTCGGCGTCGCGGAAGGCGAGTTCCGTGTCAGTGTCGCGGCCCTTCTCCGACAGCACCCGGCTATTGGACGGTAGCGGCAGCGCCGTCACCCGCGGCAGATAGCAGTAGCGAATATCCGGTTGCCGTAGGAACTTAAGCCACATGCTGACATAGCTGATCACGTCCTTCTGTCTCGGTGTCCATCCCTCCGGCAGGCCGAGATAGGTGTCGCGTCTGTGCGCCGCGGCGCAATACTGGGCCGTGGCAGCGGCGTCCGCGCGACCCGTCAGACAGGTTTGCCGAAACCGCGGCGACTCGAAGCTGCGCGCCTTATCCGCCGGCCCGAGCTTCATGTAGCCGCCCTGCACGATGCGGCAGAGCGCGGAGTAGGCGAAGTCGTGGTGCTCAAGCGCCGTCGCCATTGTCCGCAGGTGATCCGGCAGCCAGAGGTCGTCGTCGCCCAGGTAGGCGATAAATTGGCCCGATGCCTGGCGGATGGCCTCATCACGGTAGAGTTCGCCGTGGCCGGGGCCTTTCTCGTGCGCCATGACGACAAAGCGCGGGTCTTCGGCCGCGGTCGCGCGGGCGATCTCGATGCCCTCGGCCACGGCGCCGTCGCCGACGATGAATACCTCGAAGTCCTGCACGGTCTGCCAGCGGATCGATGCGATGGCGTTGCGGATCAGGCGGCCGTGGCGAAATGTCGGCAGGATGATGGAGAAGGTGGGTGCGGACATCAGGTGGCTCCGCCGTAGAGATGGCCTTGAATCTCGTCGATGTGCCGGAGGATCAGCAGCTCGTCGGACAAGGGGCTGAGTGGGCGTGGGCCGCCGGACAGGTAGCCCGCGAACGCCCGCAGCTCATTGAACAGCGGCATCTCGCTCGGTAGCGCGATGTGCTCCGGTGCCTCCGGCCGGTCCTGCCGGCGCAGCTCCATCTTTCCTTGGGACAGGCTCGACACCTGTGCGACCCCCTGCTCGAACCCGACGCTACAGGCGCGGATGTTGCCGGGGATGAGATTGTTCGCCTCGATGGTCACGCGCCGCCCCGCGGCACGATCGGCCATTGAGACGTAGAGGCCGGTCTCCGGGCTGCCCACCGGGTTGGGGACGACCCGTTCGACCGGCGGCAGGTGTCCAAGCAGGTGCAGCGCGATGGAAAGATCGTGCGGGAGGAGCTGCAACGCGCAATCCACACCCTCGTGCATCGGCGCCCAATTGGTGCGTTGCAGCCGCAGCCCCAGGACTTCGCCCAGCGTCTTTGAATCGATCAGCGCGGCCAGCGCGACGATGCCCGGGTGGTAGCGCCATTTATGCATGACGAAGACGATGTCCCGGGCGAGCGGGTCGTCGCCGAGGGCCAGCGCGGCGGGGATATCGTTCGCCAGGGGCTTCTCGACGAAGATCGGGCAACGCCTCGGCAGCAGCTCGGCGATGTTCTGAAGATGCACGCCTGCCGGGGTTGCCACGACGTAGCCGTGAAGCCCGTCGGGCAGCTCGCCAGCTGTCGTTACCGCGCGGACAGCGCCCGCCGCCATCGCGTGGTCTCGTTGAGTGGGATCAGGGTCGCAAACGCTGGTACGAATACCCATCGAGCACAGGTCGCGCAGGATGTTCCGCCCCCATCGTCCGCAGCCGATCAGTGCGATGGATAACGACATCGCCGCAACGCTAGGCCTTGATGCCCATCAAGTCCAACAGGTCTTGTTGCATCCGCCGATAGGAACCTGCCTGCTGGTCGCTTTCCGACAGGATCGGGTTCTGAGCCCCCGGCCACGAGACGCGCACGTCCGGATCATCCCAGCGACATCCAAGCTCGTCCTCTGCCGCCCAGTAATGAGAGACGCCGACAAGATACATGGCCGGTTGGTGCGGGAACCAGAAGCCGTGCGCAACGCCTGGTGGGATACTCACAATGACGGGCTCTTCGGCACGCAGGGTAAGGCCGCAGGCCCGCCCGTGCGACGCTGACCATGGCCGGACGTCCTGCAAGCCTAGAAAGAGTTCGCCCGTGATCAGGGTCAAGTAGTCATGATGGATACCATGCACGTGCAACGCGCGCATGGTGTTCACGCCGCTGTGAGTGATATTCCACTGCCGGGCGATGGGTAGCCCTTCGAACCAGGTTCCACGATAGCCCTCCATCAGCCAGCCGCGTTGGTCGTCGTGGCGCTGGAGCGGATGGAGCAGAACATCATCGGGGAGTGCGCACTGGGTCGAATGCGGCATGCTGCTTGTCTTCCTATCGTTTCGGTATCCGGCGGTTCAGCCGGGGCTGGCGGTCGAAAGCGACCGGTCGGTGCGGCATGTGCCAACGGGTGGGATGCGGGGCACCCGGATCGGGGGAGACTCCCCCTTCACTCGTTGTGCGGATTGTAACGGAGAA
>JGI12048J13642_10108088_pt1 | contig 22042 bp, 19 predicted proteins | sample ElkSlonscriptome_16_FD_13642 | JGI IMG/M metagenome (IMG submission 13642)
ATAATGGCGCAGGTTTTCAATGACTTTGTAAGGTTTACAAAAATGATTTTGTAAGTATTACAAAAAAGAACTTAGTACAGATCCATCGTGCCTAAACTCGTCTGACTGGCTTAAAACGAATATCAACAGCCTGCCGAGTATCCACCCTGCAAAGTCCTCACAAACCGGCTACCAAACTGTGGGGATTTCAATGCTTTTTTTGATCTCTGAAATGCAGCTGTAACCCATTCACGGGTTTTCGATGTGTAACACATACTGTCTCTCCTGGTCAGCCTGGAGCCACTTCAGGTAGTCTTCCCGTTACGATGGTTGCTTCCTTTCAGCTTTAGTCGATTGCTGCCTGATGTTCTCTGCAGGTCCTATGATAGTCATTGGCTCGTTACTTGCTATTTCATGATAACAGGTTAGCTATTGCGGCCAGCTATTAGATCATTGTGCTCGTTATGTCTGTATAAATATAACCACCGATAGCAAGAGGTGGTAGATTATGCAGTATAAAAAATTTATGCCGAAAATATTAATCGTTACAACTGCAAGTGGAGGGGCCGCTGGAGGTTGCTGGTGGCGAATTTGATGATGACTACCCCGCGTGGCCTGTTGCTGGCAAAAGATAAAGCAGCGGCTTAGCAATTATTGCCGGACCATCTCAATTCCGGATTCAGATCGCCTGTGGTATAGCGCAGGAGTGACCTTCAAAAACAATATCTACCTGATACCAAACGGAGTTTTTGCCATGTTCGTAGAAAAAATTAAGACTGATGGGCTTGCCCATCTCAGCTGGGTGGTTGGTGACGACCACCAGGCCGCGGTAATTGACCCACGACGGGATATTGATATTTATCTGGAGATAGCACAGCAACACAACGTCAAAATAACACATATTCTGGAAACCCATCGTAACGAAGATCTCATTACCGGATCGCCTTTGCTTGCCCGCCTGAGTGACGCAAAAATACTGCATGGACCGCAGGCAGACGAAAACATTGTCTATGCCGAAACGATCGGGGACGGGACAGATATTAACTTTTCCGGGCTTAAAATTCAGGCCTTGCATACACCGGGTCATACTAACGACAGCATGAGTTATGCGCTTTACGACACCAGGCAGGGCGGGCCTGCAGTGGCTGTGTTTACCGGTGACACTCTGTTTATAGGAGATGTGGGCCGCACTGATTTTTACCCGGACAACCTGGAGGGCGCCGCCGCTAAGCTCTATGATTCTCTGCAGAAAATTTTGCAACTGGGCGACCAGGCGGTGCTGTGTCCTGCTCATGGTGCCGGCTCCGTATGTGGCTCGGGGATGGCTGACCGGGAGCTGTCTACTCTGGGCCATGAGCGTGCAGCTAACCCGATGCTCCAGTTCTCATCGAAAGACGATTTTGTAAAGGCCAAACTAGAAGAGCAACATTATAAGCCACCCTATTTTTCTCTCATGGAAAAGATAAACGCACTTGGAGTGACCGGTGTGCCGGACCCGAAGACCCTAAAACCTCTAGGAGTGAAGGAAGTCAAACAACTGCAGGCCCGAGATTGTCTGGTGGTAGACGTACGGGGTCCGGAATCGTATGCCAGCGCCCACATACCAGAGTCGTTATGCTTGCCGTTAAAACTCATTACCGCCTATGGCGGTTGGTTGATTGGGCATAACAGAGAAGTTGTTCTGGTGGCTGATTCGATTAGTCAGGCCCGGGAAGCTCAAAAACATTTCATGCGTATAGGTTACGATCGGATCGTTGGTACCTATCTGCAAAAAATGGCGGTATGGAGTGCCGCTGGAGAATCATTCGGTCATATTCCCATGGTGTCAGTGGAAGAAGTGCGCAAGCGTGTCGACGAGAATGCCAGCAATTGGACACTGCTAGATATACGGAAAGAAGATGAGTTGGAAAAAAGTCAGATCGACTGCTCCCGTCACGTTTATCTCGGCCAAATATTATCCGCACTGGAAGAGCTGGACCCAAACCGCCACTACACTGCTCTTTGTGGCAGTGGCATTCGCGCATCAATAGGGGCTTCCGTGCTGGACCGTGCAGGCTTCAGGCAAGTTGATATTTTCCTCGGGTCAATGGGTGCCTGGAATCAGTCTTAAAAGGTTACAGATCTGATCGGGTAGGCGGTGGTGGTAACGATTGAAGATAATCACCGTCGACGGTAATTACCTTATCATCAAACTGGCTTTATAACGCTCTGGTAGATGGCTAAGGTGCCTGCGACTTGTCGCTTTATTTATTGGTGATATCGTTGTGCTTTTGCCAGGGCCAGCGACCAGTGAGTTCAAGGTCCAGGGTAAAGCTGAGGAACGTGCGAATTAACACCACCAAGGCTAGTACGCCAACGGATTCAAATGTGAGTTCCACCGCGACTGTGTGAATAATATCCGCAGCTACCAAAAACTCTAAGCCAAGTAGAATCCCGTGGCCGAGTATGCGACGCACTTTTTTGAAAATATCTTCTTTCGCGTCGCCTTTACTCAAAAGAAAGCCGCCCTTAATCAGCGATACAACCGCGAAGAGAATAATTATCGCTAATCCAAGAAGCTCGATTCCCGCCGCACACCATTCCGCCAAAGGTCTGACAAATTCATTCACTAAAATGACCTCTTTTCAATTTCAATAATAGGGCAAACCAGCCAATAGAATTAATGCCTGCAGAGCGCGAAGCGGGAATTAAGTTAAAGAGGGCCCTGTCGAAATACCAACAGACTCTGCTTCGGCATCCTCGTGTGTGGCCGCTAAATGACAAAATCAGTCGGCAGTACGGAGGACAGCAAATTTCGCTTATTGCCTGTCGATGCGTTTGGTTCCCTGCATTAAAGGCTCTGCACATGTATCACCGTGCAATACGGAAATATCACCGGTCGTTGCCAGTATAACGGCACGAACCTGCGAGAAATCAAGAGCATTGGCCTCACGAAGCTTGGCAATCAGGTCATTTCTTGCCTCGCGGGTCTCGGCGAGAGCCTTGTCGATTATTTCTCCGTTGTGCATCAACACCACGGGTCGGTTTTGCATCAGCGTTGCAAATATGTCCGAGGCCTTACGGAGCTGTGCGGTCAGGATCAAGCCGCGCAGAACTACATCAACTGTTGGCTGTTCTGAAAACATAAGTAAGTTGCCTTCAGATGTTTTTATAGAGGGCAGAGAGCGAGATATCTAATTGTCTGCGCTCTCTGTTTGTAGTTGTGATAGGTGATCATTTACCAGGCAGGCACTAAGCAGGCTGGTGATCAGCCATTTCCGATTTTGCCTGCTTCACTGTTCTCTCAACAGATGCCGAAGCTTCCTCCGCCTTTTGGCTTAAGTTATCGCGGGCTGTGCTATATTGCCGGTCTGCCTCTGACAGCGTTTTGGTTTTTAGCGAATCAGAGTGCCGGCCCATAAGCTGATCCTCTTTATCCGAAGGCGGAACCAATGCTCCTATAGCAGCACCGAGTGCCACTCCGAGGGCTCCGGCAATGAGAGGCTGCTCCTTCATCAGGGAATCAACCTGAACTTTGACTGCTGTCGCTTGGGCCATCAACTGATCCTGACCTTCCGCTGCTGCTTGTTGCGCAGAAGAAGCCATCTCCTGGGCAGACTCTGTTGCCGAAGATCCTCGATCTTTAATGGAATCTGTAGAGCTGCTGAGGTTCGATTTTAACTCATCGGCCTGTTCTTTGATCCTTGCCTTCTGTTCTGATGCGGAGGCTTTTAAAGAGGATGTCTTGTCATGCGCAGACGCCTTGGCAGACTGCGCCTTATCGCCTAATCTCTCTTTGAAAGAGCCATTACCGCTTTGCTCATCATGCCGTGCCGTGCTGGTATTAAGTCTGCCAAGTGCAGCTCCATCGTAGGAAGGAGTCGAAGTCGCTTGACGGCCAGAGCCAATCATCAGCCAAAGCGCGCCAATTCCGGTCAGCAATAGTGCCAGTGGATTTTGCTTGACTTGACCGCCGAGATTTTTGGCAAATGCACCCCCGTGCTCTTTAGTCATGCCCATCGCCTGATCCAACAGCTGACCGGGGGACAAGCGGGCACTTAGTGCATCTACTGTTTGTTTTAACTGTGAGCGGGCTTGATCGGCCTCTTTTTCAATCTGATTAGGGTCTTTTGCAGCTTCAGTCATGACATCCTCCTTTTGGCAACAGTTTTATCTTTTTCAAGAGAAGATTTAGTGCGCTCCGGAACAAAGGCTTTTGGTTCAACCCTGGCTTGTCCCGATTTGAGTAAAGTAATACCAGCGCCCGTGGCAATAGCACCAGTAAATAATGCGGCTGACCATAGTGGTATTTCCAAGCCAAGGGCATAGACTGCCGACATCAGTAAGACGATAACTCCAGCGAAGGCCAAACAGCCTCCGAGGGCCATTCCGGAGACACCGCGCTTAGCATCATTGGCAGCCTCCTGCATTTCTGCTCTGGCGAGCGCCATCTCGGTGGTAATTAAATTAGAGATGTCACCGGCCAGTGTGGATACTAAATCCGGTACTGTGTTGCTGGCATGACCGCCATGGTAGTCAGGAGTGCCACTATTCATATCAGCCCGTGGCGCGGCTTGTTCGTTATGGGTTTTCATAGTGATGTCCCCGATGTTGGTTTACCAGCAGAAGCAGATTGCATTGGCATGCTTGGGTTGGTGGAAGTTAAATGTGCTTCCGGGGTCCCGGTTGCTCCTGATTGCTGGCTTGGAGCGGTGGTTTCAGGTGTTTGGTTTAAACCTTCTGTATCGTTGTCAGAATGGGTGCTGCCAGGGCTTGTTGTATGGCGTGATCCACTGGCCTTGGCAAATCGTGACAAGCCAAACCCCAAAGCGATGCTTCCAAGCAAAAATCCATTCGGATTGTTGCGGGCCAGAGCTTTGGCATCATTGGCCAAATCGTCGATACTTTTAGATTGCAGATTTTCAGCCAGTTCTCCAATGCTTCCAGATAGCTGACGGGCGTAACCTGCCAGGCTTTCCCGATCCTGGTCAGACAGCTGTTCAGCGGCGGCGTCGACCGCCTGGCTGAAATCGTCAACAGGCTTTGAGGCATCATTGAGCCTTTGGTCAGCGTCAGCTTTGGCACCGTCCACAGCCTCACTTGCTTTTGCTTTAACTTCGTCTGCTTTGGCTTCACCCTGAGCTTTAACCTCATCTGCTTTCGCAGCGGCACTGTGTTTAACCCGGTTAGCGTCAGCTGTTGCCTTATCGGCCAGAGCGGACTGGTCTGCTTGGGTTCGGGATGACTCGGTGGTAGTCATGTAGTTAATCCTCTTTGCTAATGCTAATGTTGTACGGATTCGCAATCCTTACGCACACGACTGCGATACATGTCTGGCAGAGCAAGTTACAGACCAAAATTATTCTACTTGTCGACAGTAGTCCGTGTTTTTGGATACGAAGATAAATTAAGCGCGGCCGATTTGGTCTGGAGGTAGCGCTAAAAAGCCCCTGCGGAGAGGCAATAGCTATGAGGGGAGGCAGTTCTGAACATAAAGTATCTGATCAGCACTGGACTACGGGTGGCTTTTCGGATTGTTCATTTCAACACCCTCTGGACATTGTAGCTCTTACACAGGTGCTGGTATTTATTACAAATGCCATTGTAACAGGGACTATCTGGTTTTGATCCTGACACGACATAGCGGCCATTGCGCAGCAATGTTGCCACGGTGTCGGGATGAAAGCCAGCCAGATGAAATTCGGCTCTTTATTGAAGGTTTAAAAACCTGTAGCTGACCGTTGAAAGCATACCGGCGACGTGCTCAATATCTGCAATGGCAAATGATAGTACCTTGACGCATATCATTGAGCCATTGGCGTTTTAATTGCGCGTTTTAACTGCAAAGTAAAATTGAACCTGGACAACACAGATAATTCATAACGCCGGATTTGAAAAGCTTAATTCCCGCTGTTTTGACTACCAAGTCTTTTTTGAAAACTGGCGGCCCCGGATGTATCAGATGCCAGTCTGTCAAAATCTAATCGACCGGAGATTAGTGATGAACGCATACCAGCGCTGGCAAATTAATAACGCCATAATGACACTTATCGATAGCTGTGAAGGCTACAAAGCATGTTGTGGTTTAATTGACTACAGCCCCCCTTTACGTTGTATTCCAAAGACGCATAAACGATCGTCAGGCCTTGATTAATGAATTGCAAAGCTTTATCTGCCTGGCTGGGGGACAAGCGCAAAAAGAAGGTGGTCTTGCCGGTACCTTGCACCGCGGATTTGCTTTATTTACTTCCTTTTTCAGAGACGATGAACAGTCGGCATTAAATGCACTGCAGGAAGGTGAGAGTTTTTTGGCCCGTAAATAAGTTTTGACTCGCAGGTTGATGCAGACGCTTCCTAAGCCATGCTGACATGTTTCTGCCGGCGCGACGCATTTATCTCAGCGCCTAATAAGAAAATATAAGAGCCCAGGTAGAGCCACAGCATACTGACCACGACAGCCCCAATGGCACCGTATTGTTTGTCGTAGCTACCGAAGTTAGACACGTAGAAAGAAAAGGCAATTGAACTTACGATAAATAATATCGTTGCAAATAAGGACCCTGGCAGAGACTGCAAAAAGCCCGGACGAAAGGACCTTGCAGGCGCATATCTGTATAGCAAAGAAAACAAAGCGGCTAGGATCGCGATAAGTGTACCCCAGCTCATCAATACCGTTATAATTTGAGCCGGTTCCCGGGACAAGAAATTGCTCACGACGACAGGTATAGCAACCACCACAGAGATGGCTAAGATTGCCACCACACTGGAAATCAATGTTAAGGCAAGAGTGACTATATTTATTTTCACAAATCCTCTGTCTTCATCCTCGTCATAGGCAACGTTAAGGGCTTGTGCCGCTGCCTTCATGGCCTTGTTGGCGCTCCAGAGTGACAGCAGAATTCCGAATATCAGTCCCATTGTTAATGATCCGCTTTGTTCGCTTGCGATGTCCTGCAAACGACGGGTTAAGATATCCAGAACCTCTGGCGGAAGCATGCCAGACAGGCGACTGATATTTTGTTGAACCGATTCGGTATCGGATATCAATCCGTACACTGAAACCACAGTTGCCAAAGCAGGGAAAACGGAGAGGAAGGCGTAGAATGCAACACCTGCCGAAACCAGAGAGTGTTTGTGCTCACTCGTACGCTCCTTAATCTGCAAAGCCATTTCCTTTGCCTCAGCCAATCTCGAATCGGGCATTTGAAACCTCCGGAACCCTTGTTTATTTGTGCGGTTGCTAAAAATAATATGCTTAATACTCCCGATAATCATCGGTCCTTTCGCAATCGATCCTTTCGGTCATTCAAAGCAAGTAGCAGACCACTAGGCTCAGTATGTTCCAATCCTTCCATCGTTAGGCAGAGAGCAAGGTTCGTTAGTTTGCTTTGTTTGTCAACAAACTATATTTAATAATCTGTCGTTAGTAATTATGGAGGCAATTCTGGCGATCAAATTTGAGGCCAGACCTTAACATGTCCATGCAGTTTTCACTTTTCGAGGCCGGTTTTGGCCATGTAGTTTTTACATCGGCCTGGCAACTATTACAAAAATTACCGGTATGACAAAAACATCCCTGTAAAAGCGCAATTGCCCGGTATCAATTGCCAAATATTAGTTTTTGTAGGGACCGCCGGATGATCCAGTTTTCAGAGAGCACGGGTCGGAATTTCATCAATTATTGGTTATGCCATGTGAAAACACGCTAAAACATGGTCATTAGGGGGGACTTTGGAATGAAACCTGCTGGCATAACTAAGCTAGTATTCATCCTGAAACGGCTTCCATGCCGTTTCGCGGAGTCGCAAAGCAAAATGTCGATTTTACATCGCCCGCAAAATCAATCGCTTAGGTGATCGATTTTGGCAGTACTTCTTTGTACTGCGTTAGTGCCCATCAAAAACTGGCATTTCTGGATGAGCACTAAGCCAGAAGAACTTTTAGGGCAGACAGAGAGATTGAGTTATCCATGAAGTCAATTTTCAAACAAGGACAAAACTGCTGGGTTGCCTCTTCTGCTGCCTACGCAGCACCGCTAATAGATTGTGCAAATTACTATCGTGCATTGCACTCATCTATCGCAAAGGCTCAGCGTTCTATCTATATTGTTGGCTGGGACATTGACAGCCGGATACGTCTACTGAGGGGAGAAGAAGAAAAAAATTCAGAGCTGCCCTCAGTCATAAGCGATTTGTTGGCGTGGAAAGCAAAACAATGCCCAAAAATCCGAGTTCATTTATTGCGCTGGGACTCCTCTCTGGCCTTTTTTTCTCAGCGTGAGCTTTGGGCAAAGGAGGTCTGGGACGAGAAGACGCCTGACAATGTAAAGACGCTGCTCGATGATACCATTCCCATGGGGGGCAGCCAGCACCAGAAAATTGTGTTGATTGATAACGAAATCGTCTTTTCAGGTGGCATGGATATTTCCACCAAGAGGTGGGACACCCGAGACCATCCCATTGTGAGCAAAGAACGCGTTGAGCCCGACGGGGAGTATCCGCCTTTGCATGATGTTCAGATAGTATCAGCAGGACCCGTTGTCAGGGAATTTGCTGAGCTTGTGCATTGGCGATGGCAAAGAGTAGCAGAAGAACAGCCGCAAAACCTTCATGAACTGAGTCATAATAACGCTGAGCATAGACTCCCGGCATCATGGCCTGAAGGTGTGGTGCCAATTTTCAAGGATGTGGACTGTGCCTTATCAAGAACAGTACCCTTTATGGATGATGTGGAACCCGCCCAGGAAGTCAGGCGTATGTTGCTTGACTTGATCAATCAAGCCGAACACTTTATCTACATTGAGAATCAATTTACGACACGACAAGAAATAGCTGAAGCACTCAACAAGCGTCTCAAAGCGAAGCCGTCGCTGGTTGTGCTTATTGTTAGCTCCTACGAACCCAAAGGAAAGTTTGAATGTGAAGCATTCTGGGCAAGTCGTATTGACTTTAAGAATATTATAGAAAAAGGCATAACACCCCATCGTGTGATGATTGCCTGTTCCTCCATTACTGACGAAGAAGGTCAAACCGCTAGCAAACGTATCCATTCAAAATTTATGACGATCGACGATAAGTATCTCGTTGTCGGATCATCCAACCTCAGTAATCGGTCCATGACCTTAGATACTGAAATTGACCTGGTTTTATATGGCAATACAGCGGCCAACCGGGAACAAATTGCCGCCGTTCGTGACGATCTGATTGCTGAGCACAGCGGACGTTCAAAAGCGAAAATTCCGCCACTCATTGAATCAGCCACTCCAATAGCAGCGTTAATGGAAAATCAGAGTAGCTATTGCTATGTGCTGAAGGAGGTGAATGATGAAAAGTTCACGGATCAATCGGCTAAGGCATTTTTTCAGTCTATGTCTGATCCGGAAGAACCACTCATTCCACCCCTGTCTATACCCGGTGGAAACGTTCTGCCTGTGCGCAACCCCAGTCGGCAAACCATGTTGATTGCACTGATACTGGCAGCGTTGGCGATCATAGTCGGGGTCATATTGCTGATTGGTCATTCAGTGCCGTGGCTAAATACTGAGACCATGAATGACTTTCTGGAAAAAAGCAGAGGAACTTACTTCGCTCTGCCTACAGTACTCATCATCTACGTGGTTGGAGGTTTTCTTTTCTTTCCCGTTACTGTCATGTCGTTAGCAGTTGCCGCTATATTTGGACCGCTGTGGGGACCCGTTTACGGAATGCTCGGTGCTTTGTTGAGCGCTGCAATTATGTTCTGGCTCGGTCATTTATTGGGTAAAACAGGTCTTAAGAAGCTTGGTGGTCCTAAAATTGAAGCGGTAGATGCGAAACTCGGGGACAGTGGTATTGTAGGTATAGCTGTCATTCGAACTGTACCCATCGCCCCTTATAGCCTCGTTAATCTTGTTGCTGGTATTTCGTCTGTTGGCTTAATTCAATTTCTTGTGGGAACATTTCTCGGAATGGCCCCGCCAATGATTGCGAAGGGGCTGGTTGGTGATTCAATTGCCCAAATTTTCAGCAAGCCTTCGCCAGCAACAGTGGCCTATCTCGTAGGAGGAATTGTGCTTTGGCTATTAATGATTTGGGGGTCGCAAAAAATAGCTAAGGTCTATCAGCAACGAAAGCAAGAGGGCCAACCTGAAGCTGACAAATGTGCCGCATAGTTATTTACAATATTCATGGTGGAATCGGGCATGACAGGAAGCACGATTACCAGAGAATCAGCAGGTTATTGGTCAAGCTTAATGCGGACATCGTTATGTTGCAGGAAATGGACACCCGACCTTGCAATCGCACGGTAGAAGAGGACATCTACAACATTTGTGCCGCTGGTGTTTTCGAACTGGTGCCGTCTCCGGCTATTATTGAACCCACTGGATGGTACGGAAATGCTGTGTTAACCCGCTTGCCTGTTATTAGTAGCGGAACTCTGGATATTAGCCAGCGCGACAGACAACCACGTAACGTTCAGACTGTGATAGTGGAAACGAACTCAGGCCCCCTAACTATTGTGAATACACACAAGGGTTTAAAAAAGGGTGAGCGTCGGTGTCAGGTCGCTTTGCTCTGTAATTATATTCAGCAAAGGCTGAAATTATTTACAATGCCAATCGTGTTGGCGGGCGATTTCAATGAGTGGCAGCTCTTTACGAACGCCTTTTTTTCGTTGAATGCAATCCTTGAGCAACATAAGGTAGGGGCAACTTTTCCAAGCAGGTTTCCGCTGTTCTCACTAGACCGGGTATGGACAACACCAGATTTACGCGTTACCAATTGCTACAGAATCAGAAATGCTGAAAGCAGACTGTTTTCCGATCATCTCCCGATTTTGTTGGATGTTGCATTACTTTAAAAATCCCGCGCCTTAATCAAGTAGCTCAGGTGCCTTAAGTTCGAGGCTGTTCTCTCCAGCCGCTGCTTCTTTTGCTGCCTCTTTTCTGGCAAAGTCCATACCTGAATCTCTGTTATCCTCATCAGGGTGATGAGTGTTTATTACCTTGGATGCAGACTTTTTGATTGTCGCTGGCTCTGCAGGTTGCTCAGACGATGGATTAAGCATCCGCAGGTTAAAAGTCGGCTCAGGCATTTCGATACCATGGTCATCAAACACCGCCTTCACAGATGTTAAAGCCTTGCTGCGAATGAGTCCGAAGTCGCAACGGCTCTGATTCACCCAAGCGAAAAAAATGAGCTTAATCGTTGAGTCGCCCAATTCAACGACGCGACCAAAAGGACGAGGATCTTCTTCAACCCCCTTGAGCGTTTTTAAGGTTTGTACACCCAGCTGGATGGCTTCCTCCGGATCGATCTGATAGCTGATACCCAGATTAAACTCGAATCGTCGTTCAGGCGTGGTGGAGTAATTAAGAATGGTGGATTTAAATACATCCCCATTAGGGATTCTCAGACGGTTACCGTCTAGTGTCATCAGAATGGTCGAGCGGCTGGTGAGCCTCGCTACGATGCCTTCATCCTGAGATATACGTACAAAATCCCCTGGGCGAAAGGGCTGGCGTATGCCCAGCATAACGCTGGCGAGATAATTTTCAATCAGGTCCCGAAAGGCAAAACCAATAGCTATTCCCGCCACTCCCGCCGCGCCGAGAATGCCACCAACGAGAGCGGTGGCGTTAAGAATTTCGAGCGCAAGAACGAAGCCGAGTAACATAATAATCACCCGCAGTCCTTGCATAATGACATCACGTGCAGAGGTTGACGGAAAGGATCGTTGCAGAAGGGGTTCCAGTAGTGAAACCGCACGAGCCAGCAGCCAGAACACTACAACAACACACAGTGCGATGCCGGTAAGCGGCAGGTAGTTGAGCAAAGACAGCCCGAATTGTTCTATGCGGGTAACAGCGGGTTTGAGAGACTCTACGGATGGCAGAATTCTCTCAGTCTCGACTACAACAGCAACCGCGCCTTCTATATTGCCGAGGGCTTTTTTCAGAACCTCTGGGTCGGTAGCAGTTTGGCCTGTTACGGTCAGTACACCAGCATCCACCGTTACCCGCACTAACTTACCCTCTTCATCAGTGAGGGCTTTTACAATATCCAACGCCTGTTGATGTATGCGCTGGTTTTCTGAAGAAGCTTCGGTCGCTTGAATGGCTGTGCAGCTAAGAACCAGGAAAATAAAAAGAAATACCCTGTTATTACTAATTTTCTGTAAACAGTGAGCTGCCATAGTTTTCGTCTTTTGGGCGCTTTGAGGTTTCTGAAAAGTCCATAATACAGAGCATCAGTTCAAATCCGGCACATTTGCTGTGCTGGCTTGTTGTTCCGCTAGCCGTTCCAGTTCAAGAACGGTTTCTTCTTCCGAGCGACTGGTGTTATCTTCAGTGTCATGGGTTTCTAAAGATAGTTTAACAAAGAGAGAAAAATGATCGGATCCCTTGAGTTTTAGTCTCTTCAGAGTAATCAGTTCAAAATGTCCGCTGTGAAAAACATGGTCCAGTGGCCATCTGAAAACAGGTATGGCGGCATGGAATGTATTAAATAACCCCCGACCAATTCTCGGGTCTTTCAGGCCACTGATATTTCTGAAGAGCCTTGTAGTCCTTGACCAGGCCACATCATTAAGGTCTCCGCTGACAATAGTCGGAAAGTTTGTTTTGGCAACCGTCTCTCCTACGATAATAAGCTCGGCGTCGCGATCTGAAGATACATCACTTTCAGTTGGGCTGGGAGGCATCGGATGCACTATGCGCAAGTTCAAACGTTGCCCGGATGCTAATGTCACCATGCAGTGCACAGAAGGAATATTGTCTTTAACCAAATAACACAAATGCAGATTGGACAACGGCAGCCTGGAATAGAGATGCATACCGTACATGTCATCCTGTGGCGCTTTTACCGAAAATGGATAGTCAGGTTCTAACTGATCGATAGCGTCTTGCCAGTGTTGGTCTGATTCCAGAGTAACGAAAATGTCCGGGTTCTGCTGCTTTATCAGTGCGATTAGCGCCGGGTAATGTTGGTTAGTCATTAGCACGTTTGCTGACAGGATTGATAACGTCCTTGCCGTATCTTCCGGGTTAGCGGAAGCGACTTCTGCCGGATATAACGGAAGATAGGGTAGTATCCACTTCAGATGATACAATGCGATTGCCGTACAGACACCAAACAGTAGCCAAAACCAAAGTCCTGACCAGAAAATGATAATGGATACATTGGTTATTAACGCCCAAACCAACCACTGTAATCTAGGGAATTCAAAGACCCGGACCCACCACTTAGCGCTGTTAAACAGAGGTAAAATTGTAGCGATAGCAAGGCAAATAAAACTAACCATGCTGACCGTTTTAAATTCCATACATTTCTGCCTGATAGCTAATTGTTGATAGAGGAGCCAGTACTCCAACCAGGAGCATCTTAGCCGGCGGTTGGTAATCGCTTATTGCCGTCAGCTCAATGCATATCTTGACCAGAAAGTGTGTTATCCCGGTATAAAACTATTACTTTCGAGTAGTCCTGCCATATCGTCCGCATGCTCTTCCTCCACTGCCAGTATTTCTTCGAGAATGCGCCGGGTCGTTGGATCCTGATCTCCCAGGTATTGAATCATTTTCCGGTAGCTATCAATAGCGATCCTCTCTGCAACCAGATTTTCCTGAATCATCTCCTGTAATGTGTTGCCGCTGATGTACTCCGCGTGACTGCGCTCAATCAGTCCTTCTGGTGAAAAATCGGGAGCCCCTCCAATTTGAACTATCCGGGCAGCCAGAGTATCGGCATGTTGCAACTCCTGAGTCGCATGCTCCGAAAACTCATCGGCAACTCGCTGAGCATCCTTGCCCGTGGCCATGAAAAAATGCCTCTTGTATCTTAAGTAGCATACCAATTCGGTAGCTAGTGCAGCATTCAACATGGTAATAACAGTTTGTTGGTCAGCCTCATAGCCCGCCGTTATCGCACCTCTCGCTATATTTTCGCGAGCCTGTTTTCGGATGCTTACGATATCTGCGTGGAAGGGTTCACTTCTCATCACGGTTTTGTCTCCGGTTAGTTGGTTTGTCAGTATTTATCAACCTCTCAAAGCGACAGATCAGCAAATATGTTTATGGGCCAATCGTATTAGCCTTATAAAGCCTTCATTGACTACTTCCCCTCTGTGAGGGGCAAGGTTAGTGCCATGCAGGATAACTGGCAGGATATTACGGGCAGTTCACAGATGCGGGACAGTAATACCGTAAGTGCTGTGAGAGTTATTCCAGAGAACTCTACGACTTAGTTAAAAACACTAATTCAGCCCTAAGCTGTGGCCAGATTACGGGCTTGTGTAAACTTTGCCACAAGGGTGTCCGATTTTGTAAACTTTACAGAGTTGCAGGCATTGGATTACCAGACAACTAATGCGACCAAACTTGAGACGACGGTCAGGCAGAGATTGTGAGTCATGTTACGGGAAACCACATCCTTTACTAATTGCCCTCCTTTATTCAGCTCAGCTTCATTCACTACTGATCAAAGCACTCCATCTTGTGGATTACAGACGAACAGCATTCACGGCATGAGTAATATGTTATTTAGCTGAGTTACTGTGAATGATTTCATGAATCAATCTAATCTTATTTCGAATGGTTGGGTAAAGTACAAAAGGATAAGCGTCGGGCAGGCCCATGCTTCTGTTGACGGAATTGAGTGCTACAGAGAACTTTATCCAAGCCTTCAGGATATCGTCTATTGGGGTCTGGTGTGCATATAAGTTGATGGTTTGAGGCAAGGCTAAGTCTGAGACCGCAGGGTCATTTGCAGAATTCTGATCCGACTCAGTTCGCAGACCAAAGGCTTGTGCGGTTTCCAATGTATCAATAATGTGCAGGTAGTGAGCCCAGGTTTCAGCCCAGTCCTCCCAGGGGTGCATGGTGGCATAGGCACTGATATAACTCTCCTGCCAGTTGTCGGGTGGGCCTTCCTGATAGTAGCGGTCAAGCGCTGAGCTGTAATCCAGTTGGTTATTGCCGAACACTGATTTGAATTCTTCTGCACTCTGAGTGTTTGGCGCGACCAGCAAATCCCAGTAGTAGTGTCCTGTTTCATGCCTGAAGTGGCCAAGTAGAGTTCTGTATTGTTCTCCCATGGCGATTCTTGTGGTGGTGCGGGCAATATCATCTGCTTCTGCCAAATTGATAGTAATTTCTCCATTGACATGCCCCGTAAACACGGGCTCTTGGTTATCCAGGGGCGTTTTGAAATTATCAGAGGCTTGTTTGTCGGCGAGGAAAGAAAAGCTTAAACCACCCTCCGGATCTTTGGTTTTACTGCGTACTGGGAGATCCAGAGCCACTAACGTAAATAGTGCGCGCCTTTTGGCCGCTTCAAGCTTTCGCCATAACGATAAATTTTCGTTGACATCAAGATTCGGAATCATATTGTTAAACTGGCAGGCAAAGCATACTAACGGCTGTTTGGCATCAGGTATTCCTGCGTCCAGTCTTACCATACCGTTACAGACTCCATATACTTCAGAGTTTTGGCATCTCTGGTATAACGTCTCTGGATCTTCTTCACAGGTGAATAATTCTTCATTTTGGGTTTTGTCGAAGGCGACGACTTTGCCCAACCAATCGCTGAATCCGGTGATCCTTTCGCACACTGTGCAGGAAACACTCTCGAAAAAAAGTAGTGGCCGGGTTTTGCAAGAACAATGAAAAATCTGCATAACTTCTCCTGCCGAGGGAATTTGATGGTCAAATTTGGCGCAAGTTACATACCATTAGCGCTTGCCCTTCAGGTCAAAAAATATTTATGGTACGGATCAGCGCTCCGCCAGCAGAGGTATGGCGCTTTTATCAACCCGTTCGCTCAGGTGATTAATAGTATTTATTTGGTGATCAATGTGGTTGCGGTCCACAGCATTTTTTATGTTGGTATGGACATCATCAGCAAGGCACCTGGCAAAATTACCAAGCATATCCTGGTCTTTCTCATCCCGTGCAGAGACTATCAAGGATTTCATCAATGTGAACAGTGCAATCAGGGTTTGCGCATCAGTCTGGGCGTACTTACACAAAGGAGCGATAGCAAGAAAAACGAGATCAGCCAGAGTATATTCTGGTATGCGGCAGTATGGTTCAGCAGTTTCGGTTTCAATAATTTCGAAGCTCTCAACAGGCGTAGCTTCAATCAATAGTAAGGAAAGTAGCTGAATGCATTTGATCGCCGTCATCGGGTCATTAATGCCTGGGCTGAGGGCTTTTACGCCTATCTGAGAAATGTGTTTGATGCCGTAGCTGTAGTGCTCTTCCGCAAATTCTTCCATGTAGAAAACAAAACACTCCGCCAGTTCTTGTTGCTTCTCCTCATCAAGTTCTTTACTGACTTTGAGCACAGGCTCTCCCACCACTGCAAACTCCCCACGCCGAACCTGCAGACTAACAGAGACATCATTTTCCGTCATAAGGTCAAGCAATTGGTTTTTATTGACAGATTTAAAGTAGCCGGGTTGGACAGTCTTTACTGCCGACCAGCCTTCTTCTGAGAGCAGATCCTGAATGCTGTCATCCAGCTCGCTGGAGTGGTCAGTTGTTGTCTTTTGTTTAAGTTGACTCAAGGTTTGATCGTAGAGATCCTGAAGTATAGTATCGACCTGCAAAGACCTTGTAATTGAGCTTATGAAGTACACAAATAACGTAATGCAAAGAATCGCAAGCAGGTAACACATTAAAATGCCCAGCTGAGGGACCTTTGATTGATAGTCGAGTGGATTCATATTCAGGGTTATTGTCAGGTAAAACGTAATAGTGCCGATATAAATACCGAGTATTTTTTGCCTCAGGGGGTCTGCGATTAAGGCAGGAACAACCGCCGGAGACAGGGTGGCTGAGGCTTGGTTGATAGACAGCATAACCATTGAAAAACTGAATACAGTCAGGGATATCAAGCCCCCGATTAAAATGGCTAACACCGTACGAGCGGTGGCTACATCAGTCACCAGAGCAAAAGAGATTGCCTCTTTGAGTTTATTGATGGGCGCAAGATACTCGATTGCATTGACCAGCAGAGCGGCCAAAAAAAACAGAGTGCCGATGATTGACGGCACGAATGCCATACTGTGTCTGACACGAACGTAAATTCGGTAGTAGGAGTTTGGTAAAGAAGCCATGTCAGACCTTTCAATGGAAGCCGGGGAGGGGGGATTAAGAATCCTCTGATTTCTTCTCGATGGTGAGTGGCTCTTTAAACGTCAGGGTTCGGTAGGGAAAAGGAATTTCAATATTGGCATCGTCAAGTGCGTACTTAATCGCTGTCACGACTTTATCCTTGGTTTGGTGCATAGAAAGTGGTGTCGATTCAGCCCACCACCTCACGGTAAAATCTAAAGAAGAGGAGTTAAACTCTCTGGCATAGACTTCGATGGGCTTGCCTTCATTGCCTAGCTCCAATGATCCCAAGGCTGTTTCGATGACCGAACGGGCTTCATTAACCTTTTCTCCATAGGCAACCCCAACGACTATTTCAAACAGGCGCAGAGATTTATCAGTTAATATACAAACCGGATTTTTGAAGAGGTAGCTGTTGGGAACCAATACCAGCTGATCATCAACTTCTCTGAGATAGGTTTCCCGCAAGGAAATGTATTCCACTCTGCCGCTTACATCCCCACTTTCGATGTAGTCGCCGATTCGCATAGGTTTGCGCAACAAGATCAGAATGCCCGCAAAAAAATTTTCAAAAATATCTTTAAACGCAAGACCGACGGCTACTGAAACCAATCCGAGTGCAGTTAAAAGCTTGCCGGGAGTAAGACTTGGAAAAACAATGGTGATAGCACTCATTATACCTGCTGTCCATATTCCGGCTTGCAAAAGACTGCCAAATAAATTTTTCAAAGATTGCCGAATGGAGGCACTATTAAGCGATTTCCTTAACAAGCCAGATAGCACCTTAGCCAGAATCCATGTCAGTAGCAGAACCAGCAAAGCTATCGCGAGCAGCGGTAGTAGTTTAACCAAACCTACCCACAAATTTTCGACTTTCTCGTACAATGGAGTAATAAATTGCATGGACATACTCACTAGTTAGCTATTGCTGGCGTTATTGTTTTTGTTATTTTCAATTCAACACTGAGAGGTTTTTCTGCTTACACAGAAACAGGATCCACCTCACGAGCCATTGAGGTACTCCCGTTTGCTATTACATGGAGTCATGCAAACCAACGGTTATAATGACTTGGTGATTTGCGGTTCTGTCAGAATAACCATTGGGCAGCTTTTCTATTGCACCAGGTACTATTGTTGTTGCTTGTCTTGTTTGAGGACTAATTCGACCCGTCGGTTTTCCTGACGACCCGCAGGAGTGTCATTGGTGGCAACCGGGAATGCTTCTCCCATAGCTTTAGTCGTTAGTCTCTTGTCATCGATTCCCTGATCAGTGAGGGCGCTTTTTACCGATTCAGCCCGCTGTTTGGACAGACCCATGTTGTAAGCTTCTGACCCTACCGAATCAGTAAATCCTTCGACGGTTACCACTACATCCGGATTGTTGTTTAGAAATTCTGTTACTTTATCTATGGTCCGTTCGGAGCCGGATTTCAGGTCTGATTCAGCGGTCTCAAAAAGGATATCCTGCAGGGTTAGCACCATACCGCGGTTAGTCATCTCAGCCTTTACATTAGTCAATTCATCCGCCAGCGCTATCGCTTGTTGTTCAGCGGATTCAGCAATTTCACTCAAGTCCTCAAGTTGCTGAGAGGTTGTGGTCAATTCGGACTGGGTCTCCTCCAGCCGCGAGCGGGTGCGCTCCAATTCAGCGTTCTTTGCCTGAAGCAGCAGTTGTTGCCGCTGCTCAGACATTTCTTCAATCTGATCGCGATAGTGAGCAGCTAAGCCCTTGGACTCTGCAATTTCCGACTGACGGGAGGCAAGATACATTTGTTGCTCAAACTCTTCTTGTTCCCCGTCTTGCCAAGCCTTGTTGGCATTGTTGACAAGTTCGCGCAATTCATTTAGTTCAATGCCTGCATTGCTGGCTATGCGCTCATCTTCCTGCATTTCAGACTGCTTGCTAATCAGGTCTTGCAGAGCTTCTGGCTTGGTTTCCTGAGTGGCACAACCTGTTATAAATACAGAGGTGATGAGTAGAGCAGTTAAATAGGATTTTTTGATATTCATTGTTACCCCCTTAAAGTGATCCTGGAGCTGGCGTTTTCGTTTGTTATTCGTCATCTGATAACCTGAAAGATTTATTTGGTTTCGGATTGGAGCTTTTTCTCAAGCTCAGCCATAGATGTTTTGAGTTCCTCCAACGAAGTCTTTGCCCTTTCCTTATTGACTTTGGCAATAGCTGTTTCCGCGTCTTTTTGAGCCTGCTCCAAGAGGATTTTTGCTTTTCTGTTCTCTTCTTGATCCATAAGATCTTCGGCTTGGGCCAATTTGGTTTCAGCCGCATTGATATTTTTGGGGGCTATATCATAGGCTTTACTGACTTTAGCCCGCTCAATGCTATCTTTGGCAAGCACCAGCTCAGCCTGAGGCTTGGGAGCGGAACTGCACCCAGCCAAAAATACAATCAATAAGATGATATAAAGCGAGCCTGACCGGCGTAGGAATTTCATGGGTGTCCTCCAAGTGTTTTGATGGGTGGCCTGAATTATTCGAGTTGCGTATACAAATCAAATAGTATGCCAAAAATACTGAAACACTATAGGGAAGGGATTTCTGGCATGCTGTCCGGTGTCTTGAGAGCGAATATCGGGCGCTGAACCTATTAGAAATTTCGCAGGTATTGGAAATCCTTCAAATGTTTGAAAAAAATACAATTAGTAACCGACTTAGGACTTAGGACTTAGAGAGTGGTAAATATACAAAAAAGCACTAACTATAGAAGTTACTGGCCCGGCGAAAAAGCTGGCTTTTGCCTGGTAGGCAACGAATGTCTCGAAACGACTAGTGGGCCGCTCGTCCGGGTTGCCTTGCAGGGAATATCGCCGCCCCGGCCAGTCGGTTTGGTGCAGTCATTATCGATGTTGGAGACGATATCGTTCCCAGACCATATGGTGAAGATTCCGCCGAGCATGTCATATTGAGTTGACCATCCCGAATTGGTATTGAGGGCCGGGCTTCCTAGCGAAAAAAGATAACAGGCTTGCCACCAGTCCTTCTCCCTTGTCAGGCTGGGATTGCTTCTGGTTGACAAAAAAAGGCTGCAGAGCCAGCTTTATGTCTTTAATAGATTATTGGAGAGATCTTTGCACCTGTTTTAGGCTGATTTGGTTTTTTAGCAGAATTATTTTTGACTGTATTGGACTTAAAGCCGGGAAATGATTGATTACCTCTTAATATTTGTAAGTGCCTTCGGTGCGGCAACATTATTGCCTTTTTACTCTGAAATTCTTGTAGTTGCGAGGCTTCTCAGCCATCCGGAAAGCTGGCTACTGGTCTGGCTGGTAGCGACAACGGGCAATACCCTGGGCGCTGGAGTTAACTGGTGGCTAGGTCGTCATGTACTGCGGTTCCAAGAAAAGCGATGGTTTCCCTTTGGAAAAGATAAGCTTGGTATGGCCCAAAGGTGGTATCAGAAATACGGCGTTTGGTCCCTGCTATTGGCTTGGGCTCCAGTAGGGGGGGACGCTTTAACCTTTATTGCCGGGGTAATGAAAGTACGTTTGGACCTTTTTTTTCTACTGACTTTTATCGGAAAGAGTGTCCGTTACATGCTCGTTATCTACGTAACATTGCATACTCTTTAAGGGGCGTAGTAATTTCACGAGATACATAACGGCGGAAGCTTAACAGTAAAAACTGAGCCAATGATATGCTTGAATGATTCTGGCTGAGCAGCAGCCTGATAATGCGTTTGTTGCCGTTTTATTGTTTGTAAACTTTGAATTGAGCTGAATAATCTCAACGGAGAGCTCTCTTGAATAGTGTTCGTAATGCCGACGCGCAGCAGTCTTCGAAATCCGGACAAAAGGATCTCAATGTTCGCCATGCCCTGTTGCTGGGGGCGAGCAGTGTTTTAACCAAGCTTGCCGATCTCTTCAGTTCTTCGAAAATAGTGCTGGTATGGTCATTTGCTAGTGTTGGAGCACCGGCGGGATTGCTGGCACTATTTGCTCCCACCAGAGAATCACTCTCAATGCTGCCGCAAGTATTTTTAGGGGGGTATATCAAGCAGCGTCAGTTCAGAAAAGAGTTATGGATAGGAGGGAGTATTGGGCAAGGCCTGTGTGTTGTGGGTATGATTGTTGTGTTAATGAACGCAGAGGGCATGGCAGCTGGCCTCTTGGGCTACTTAATGCTGATTGCGTTTAGTCTCAGTCGGGCTTTGTGTTCCCTGACTATGAAGGACATACTTGGTAAAACTGTGGTCAAAGACTGGCGGGGCCGGGTCACCGGTAATGCAACTTCAATATCTGCGTTTATCGCCATGCTGTTTGCTGCAGCACTGTATTTCGTTGGTCAACGAGCCTCGCTTAGCTATCTGTTATTTCTAGCCATTGCGGTGATGGGTTGGTTCATTGCCAGCATCGTGTTTGCTTTTATTAAAGAACCGGCGAGCGAGGTTGAAACGTCGGACGGAGTAGCAAAACATTCCATCACCACAGCCATTGAGTTGTTGCGGGAAGATAGTTCGTTCCGTCGGTTTATTGCTGCAAGGGGCCTCTTGATTTGTTCTGCTATCGTCCCCGTTTTCATCGTGATAGAAATGCAAAGGCAAAATACAGACCTGCAACAGCTCGCCATGTTACTGCTGGTATCCAGCCTTGGATCAACAATTTCTTCTCATATATGGGGGAGGTGGGCTGATCATTCAGCCCGCGTGACGATGCTGGCTGGCGCGATCATAACTGCTTTAAACTGTATTTTATTAACCTTGATAAGTTTATTGTTCAGCTCCTCTGACTGGCTGTTGTTGCTCGCTCTGTTTTTTACTACGATCGCTCACTCTGGCATCAGAGTTGGCCGTAAGACTTACGTTGTTAACATAGCAAAAGGCAACTCAAGAACGGATTATGTTGCTGTCAGCAATACTTTAATTGGTTGTTTGCTATTGATAACTGGCGGGCTTGTGTCGGTATTCGCAGTTTTTTCTGCAGAGTTTGTGTTCCCGCTACTGGCTGTTATGGCAGCAGCTGGAGCGTTTACCTGCTG
>JGI12048J13642_10423639_pt1 | contig 22040 bp, 16 predicted proteins | sample ElkSlonscriptome_16_FD_13642 | JGI IMG/M metagenome (IMG submission 13642)
AGTGTGGATAACTCGTCGGGCGGCTTGATGCCGATTCCGGTTCGCGAGAGTGTCAATTCCTGGCACAACGCGAACATCCCGGGCGATGTCAACGGTGATAATCAAGTAACGGCAGGCGATGCGCTGGTCGTCATCAACTATCTGACCGATTTGGGAGCCAGACAGCTCGATGGGATTGCTCCTGAAAAAGAACTCGTCGATGTCAACAACGATGGATCGGTTACAGCGCTCGATGCCGTCATTGTCATCAATGCTCTGACGCCTGGCTCATCGGCCTCCGCTGCTTTGGATGCCGACGGTGAGCGAGTCATCGAGAATCCATCATCCGGAATTCCGCAGCAGTCCCAACGCGAGGTGACCGACCAAGTGTTTGCCGGTTGGGCTGCGGCCAGTTTACCGGAGTCTGAATTACCTGAGTCTGAAAAGCCAAGCATTCGCTACAGCCTAGGTAGATTGCCTATTTTGACCCCTACAAACCGTCCTTCTTCGGAAATCTCGAAAGACTTCTCAAAGAAAATGGTTGTGGATCGAATCCCGGGAAGCACAATAGACGAGGATTTGAACCTTGTTGATGGTTTGGCGGAAGAAGTCGAGCACTTAATTGGGACAAAGATCGACCTTTCGGTTGGTTTTCGCCGGAACTAAGTGGGCGGTTTGGTTGTCCAAAGAGCCACTTACGCCGGTTATTCCACCTATTGAAGCCAATTTGCCTGCCGAAAACGAAATAATTGACAACGCAGGACGGCTGGGTAAGATAGGCGGAATCCGTTTGCAAATCGGGCTTGTCGTCATAGGCCGATCATAACGAACACAATGATCCGAAACAGTAAGAAGCGAAGCGTTTGTTTTGGGTTGATTGCTTCCTCACATCTCTATTTTTAACTATCCCTGAGAGAATCAGATGAGACATCTGCGTCAGTTGCTTGGTCGCTCTGGATGGCCGCAGGCCGAAAAACGACGGAACCCAAACAAGAATCACGGAGGCCGCAAGCGTCGGCTGCAGAGTGAGACTCTCGAACGTCGTGAATTGTTGGCTGGCGATATCCTTGCCAGTAACTATCATAACGCGTCGATGCCGACCGATGTGAACCAGGATAGCCAAGTCACTCCGCTTGATGCGTTGATGGTGATTAACTACTTGAGTGATAAAGGTGGTGCTCAAGGGGAAAAGATTACCGGATTTGTGGATGTCAATGGTGACGGAGAGATTACGGCATCGGACGCATTGATGGTCATCAATGATCTGACTCGGCTCGGCGAAGGGGCTGGCGACCCGGTCATCGAGCTTCAGTTGAATCCGAAATCGCCGACGGGTGTGGGTAGTAGTAACTCGAATCTGCCTGATGCCGACAATGATCGCACGTTCGACGTTTCGGTTGGCCAGGTCTTTGAGCTAGAAGTTTCGTATCTCGACTTGCGATCCGCCGATGCGGAGCCTGGCGAGAACCCGGATCGCCGTGGTGTGTTCCAGTTGGTCACCGATATTTTGGCGAGCCAGGGCAACAATGTTGTTCCGATCGTTCACGAAGCTCAGCAGGTATTGGTCGGCCAGACGATTGGTACTCCCAATCCAAGTGGCACACGGTCCTTAGAAATCACTTTGACCGATGCTTCGGGTGCAGTCATTCCGGTTCTTGATGAGAATGGCGATTCTGTTATTGATCAGAACACGCAAACGGCCGTTCCGCTGAAAGCAACCATTGCTGCGGACGCCTTTGTTGCCGATCCTGTGGCCGCCCTTCGCAGCGCCATGGAATCGCTTTCCAATCCGACCGTAGGGAACTACTTCCCAACGGACAGTTTCGATGTGTCTCAACTCGATGAAGTGAATGCAGTTTCGGGCGTCGATGGCGATTACTTCCTGCAGGTCCGGTCCAAGGGTGAGGGATTGATCGGACAAGATGTCCCGAATGTGATTGTCAATCCAGTCTTGACGATCCCCAATGTAGGAACGTTTGCTGACAACTCGGTCAAGAAATTCAGTCGTCAGTTTAATGCGACCAACGTGATTCCATTTCCGCCCGCGAGTCCGAATTACTCGTTGGATTTCGACAGCACCAATCGCAACGGAAGTGAGTTCTTCTCCAATTCGGGTGTTCAGGGAACGTTCGAACCAGGCGGCGACAATGTTCTGTTTGATGAACTGCGTGGTCTCGGGGGAACCAGCATCGTTCCGGTCAATCAACTTTCCGGTGCCAACGACGCCCCCAGACCCTTCGACTCCTACAGCATCCCCGTCTTTATCTCGGGTGAAGTCACTGGATTAGATTTCAGCATCCAGCCCGGTCAAGACCCGGAAGCGGTCTTAGTCTACGGCTTCCTCGATCCAGGTTCATCGCAAGGTGGTTTAGTTGCTGCATCAACGACCTTTGGAACGACAACGGAAATTGAAGTGGTCGCGGCTCAAGTGGGCGAGGCGCTTAATGGCGTGACCATTGTGTTCAATAGCAACGGCCCAACGAACGCAGCACCGACAGCGAGTTACGATGGTACCGCAGAGGTCATCACGGTGACTTACGATTCGGGTGCCGCGACGGTTGCCAACCGAAGCTTCACCGCGATTGCCAATGTGATCAACGGTTTGGCCGATTTTAACGCCAGTGTCTCCAGCGGCGATGGTGCGGCGGCATTCGTGGAACCAGAAACGACTCCCGAGCTAGCCGGTGGTGGGGAACCACGATCGATTGTACCCCTCGACCGAATCATTCTTGATGCCGACTCTTCCTTTGTCATCAATGCTGTTCCGGTAGGGGGCCAAACCCCCGTTCCTGGAACCCTCGGTTTCCAAGCTGCGACTGCGGCCGTCGATGAAGATGCGGGAACGGTGACCTTGACCGTCAATCGCACCGGTGGCAGCGACGGCTCGGTCACCATCAACTACGCGACCGCTAACGGGTCCGCGACCGCAGGTTCCGACTATACCGCCAACACGGGAACGTTGACGTTTGCCGAAGGCGTGACTTCGCAAACGATCACGATCAATATTCTCGACGACGCGACCGTTGAAGATCCCGAAACATTCACGGTAACATTAAGTGCTCCGGGTGGCGGTGCGTCGCTTGGAACAGCGACCGCAACGGTAACGATCAATGACGATGATGAAGTCGTCGCCCAGCCCGGTACGATCGCATTGGCTGCCGCAACGGTTTCCGTTAACGAAGGTGCCGGCAACGCTAGCTTCGTCATCAACCGTACCGGTGGTAGCGATGGAAGCGTCACGGTAACTTATGCAACGTCAAATGGCAGCGCGACGGCGGGTAGTGACTACACCGCAGTCAACACGACGGTCACTTTCGCCGATGGTGAAACGACCAAAACGGTAACGGTTCCGATTTTGGAAGATACGGAAGTCGAAGGAAACGAAACCTTTATTCTCACATTGTCCTCGCCGACGAACGGTGCAAGCTTGGGGACGACGGTCTCCTCTACGGCGACGATCGTCGATAATGACGAGGTAGATCCGCAGCCGGGTTCCTTTACGATTACCCCAGCAACGGTCACGGTTGGCGAAGCGGTTGGTTCGCAGCAGTTCACGGTGACGCGTAGCGGTGGAAGTGACGGAGCGGTCACGGTGGCTTATGCGACCGCAAACGGTACGGCGACCGCTGGTAGCGATTACACCGCGACCAATGGGACGCTAACGTTTGCCGATGGCGAAACGACGATGACGTTCAATGTACCGGTTATCGACGATGCCGCGGTCGAAAGCAGTGAGAACTTTACGGTAACACTGAGCAATCCGACCGGTGGAGCAACTCTCGGTGCGGCAGTGACCTCGACGGTGACGATTACCGATAACGACTCGGGCCAGACTCAGCCAGGCGTGCTGTCGATCTCGCAGCCCACCGTCTCAGTCGGTGAAGGTGCCGGAAGCGTCACGTTTACAATCAACCGCACCAGCGGAAGTGATGGCATCGTGACGGTCAATTACGCAACGGCCAACGGCACGGCAACGGCGGGGTCCGATTACACGAGCAATTCGGGTACGTTGACGTTTGCCGCAGGTGAAACATCCAAGCAAGTCACTGTCGCAATTCTTGAAGATGCGATTGACGAGCCGAACGAAACGTTCACGCTGACGTTGTCCGCACCGACCGGTGGTGCAACGCTCGGGACAACCACGACTTCGACAGCAACGATTGTCGATAATGATGATCCTGTGGTTCCTCAGCCAGGCGTCATCTCGATCTCGCCAGCAACGAAGTCCGTTAATGAATCGGGTAGCAGCATCTCGTTCACCGTCACCCGGACGGGGGGCAGCGACGGAGCGGTTTCGGTTGCTTACGCGACCTCGAACGGATCCGCCACCGCAGGTAGTGACTACACCGCCAAGTCGGGTACGGTCAACTTCGCCGATGGTGAAGTCAGCAAGACGATCACGATCAATATTTTGGAAGACACGATCGATGAGCCCAACGAGACGTTCTTGGTAACGTTGACCGGACCCACCGGTGGTGCGACTCTCGGCACCGTTCGAGTTGCAACCGCTACGATCATCGATAATGACGAAGCTCCCATTGGAAGCTCGACGGTCACCGGATCGGTCTTCATCGATAGCATCGACAATATGGACGAAGTATCCGCAGGCTATCCAGACGTCACAGCGGAGCGTGATGGCGTGAAGGGAGCTGACGAAACGGGGCTGTCAGGCGTCAAGGTTGATCTAATCAACTCCAGTGGTCAGGTTGTCGATTCGGTTCGAACCGGAATCGACGGTGGATTCACATTCACGGGCGTTGCTCAAGGTACCTACACGCTTCGCTTTGGTGTTTCGAGCCAAAACGTATTCCTCTCCGGTAGCAATACGGTGCCGGTGAATGTGGATGGAACGTCGGGAACGGTGCCAAACAACAATTTGCCTGTCCTTGGACGAGCCGGTTCGCTTGCGAGCGTTGATATTTTGGCGTCGAGTTACCTTCGTAATAATCCCGATATGCTCGTGGTGTCCGAAGGTGGACGACGGGGTGGATCGGTTGCCCTCGATCCATCAACGGGCGAGCAAATCTTCTTCATGGCTGCCGAAGGATTCGATACCGTTGATTACGCGGAAGTGATGCTCAACAGCAGTCGTGATCAAGCCATTTTGGCAATCGTTGAGAATGGCCAAGTCATGAGTGCGGTTTTGACCGAAGAAGAATTTGTGATCAGCCGCGACGGAAAGGCGTTACAGTTCTTTGGTGGGTACGACGGAAATGACGATTTCGGTTTCTCTCCCGATTCGGGAGTGGATCGGCTGAGTGCCGATGAGATCGCCGAGATCTTGTCACGAGCCGCATCGGCAACCTAAGGTCAGGCCCTTGCACGTCATTAGACTTCGCTATCCTTGGATAAAGCAATTCGAAGGATCAAGCGAACGAGAAAAAGTCGAAGTACCGGAGCCGCCGCCGATGAAACCATCGGCGGCGGTTGCCGCTTTGGCCGTCTACACTCGCAACTTCAATCAACCAAGTGGATTGGAAGACGCGAAACGTGTGACGTTGTTTGTGTCGAATTGGTACGGCGAGCTGCGAAGCTTGATGCTCAACGACCGTCCGCTGGAGTTTGGGCCAGCTCCGATCGAGACGGACGTGAGTTCTTTTCTAAAGACCAGCAACCGGATTGAAATCCAATTAGCGAGCATCGGTGGTGAGCCGGCGCGTTTGGCAGGTGAAGTGCGTCTACAGATTACGGATTAAGACTCATCGCCGCGATCATTGGAGTGTAGCCTGTCGGCGATTCGCAAGCGGCGCGTGTAACGCCCTAACGACTGGACTCTCACTACTTCGCGGTTTGCGTGAACCTCGATTCTCTAAGCACGGTGACCTTGATCTCACCGGGATAGGTCAATTCCTGCTCGAATGCTTTGGCGATGTCTCGGCAGATCGTTGCAGCTTGTTCGTCGGTCGCTTTGTCGCTGTTGACGATGACGCGAAGTTCTCGCCCCGCGCTGATCGCGTACGCTTGGCGGACCCCCTTGAACCGTTCGGCGATCGATTCGAGTTCTTCCATTCGTTTGATGTAGCGTTCGAGCGATTCGCGTCGAGCACCTGGGCGACTTGCGCTACAGGCATCCCCGGTTGCGACCAACATCGTGTAGGGATGTTCGGTCACGATGTCATCGTGATGTCCGAGAGCGGCATGAACGACTTCGGGGGATTCTTGATGTCGCCGAAGTAGATCGGCACCGATCTTTGGATGTCCACCTTCTAGTTCGTGGTCTGCCGCTTTACCGATATCGTGCAGAAGTCCACAGCGGCGAGCCAAATCGGCATCCATGTCAAGCATTTCGGCGAGCAGCCCCGAGATGAAGGCCACCTCGACGCTATGCCGCAGCACATTTTGGCTGTAGGAGGTTCGAAAATGGAGTCGCCCGAGCATTTGGATCACTCGGTTGTGTAAACCGGTCACGTTGACTTCATCGGCAGCCTCGCGGCCTTTTTGCATGACAAACTCATCCATTTCGCTCGTTGCCTCTTTGACAACTTCTTCGATGCGCGACGGATGGATCCGTCCATCACTAATCAGCCGAGTCAGCGATTGGCGAGCGATTTCGCGGCGGACCGGATCAAACCCGCTGACGATCACCACACCGGGGGTGTCGTCGATAATCACATCGACGCCGGTGGCCTTTTCAAAGGCCCGGATATTTCGGCCTTCGCGGCCGATGATCCGTCCTTTCAAATCGTCGCTGGGGACATCGACGGTACTGGTGGTGGATTCAGCGGTATGAGCCGACGCATAACGCTGGATAGCCGTCAGCAACATCTCGCGTCCTTGAGCTTTCACCGTCTCACCAAGCCGTTTTTGATGTTTGAGCAGCACCGACCCCATCTCGTTTTCGAGGTCGTTTTGGAGAGAGGCAAGCAGTTTTTCAGACGCTTCTTCACGCGTCATATCGCTCGCTATTTCCAGCATCGATTGCTGCTGTTTGAGCGTTTCTTCGAGTAATGAACGCTGTGCCGAGAGACTGCGAAGTTGATTGTCGAGCCGCTCCTGGGTACTTTGCAAGCCGCGCTGTTGCTTTTGCAGATTCTCTTCTTGCTTGGCGAGTAGATCTTCGCGGCGATCGAGTTTGGCGTCCCGAGTGAACAGCACTTTGCGTTCGGCTGCCATTTCGGCTTCCGCTTCGGCTTTCAGCGACAGCACCGATTCTTTACCGTCAAGGATCGCCTGTTTACGGAGCGTTGCTGCTTCCGCTTGGGCGGCTTGGAGTAATTTGTCAGCGTCGGACTGGAGTTGTCGGCGGCGGAGAAATTGCAATCGTTGGGAAATGCCCCACAGAATCGCAGCCCCAGCGAAAAAAGAGATCGCACAATACAAAATTGTGGTCTCGGTTGCGGCTATCATAGTCGTGCTTCCGATACCCAGAACACCAGAATCCGCCTTCACGAGCTGACGATTGCTTCACTACAAAATCGCAGTGGCACACACGATCGACGCTGCCATGGCAGCCGTCCCATGCGTTGAATCGCGATAAGAGTAGTAAGAATAGAGTCCACATGGTCAATGATTCGAAGGTGAGTGTCTGCTCAAGAAGAGCGATGATGCTGTTCCAAGGTTTTGTTGGTTCAATTGAAGATTTGTAACATGTTACGTCACAAAAGGTTGGGTCGCCAATCTTGGATCGGATCGACACGCGGTGACGCACACCTTAGAGTAGCATCGACTCGCTGAAAGCGAAACAACCGATTCGAAAAAGTTGTCAGAAGCACTTAAATTTGCAATCGCCATGACGATCTTTCCAATAAAATACTCATGAATTTCGATCAATTTCTTTCGGAAATCGCAAGCTTTTGGCCCGTTCCCCGTTGGACGGCGGTTGGCGTCTTGGTCGGTTGTAGCGGTGGAGCCGATAGTGTGGCGTTGTTGCGAGGTCTCTGCGAACTGCGGGAATTAGAGCGGAGAAAACAGAGACGGGGTGAATCGAACAAGCCGCTCGGGTTTATTGTCGCAGCCCACTTCAACCATGCGTTGCGGGGCCGAGAAGCGGATGCCGATCAAACATTTGTTCAGGATTTAGCCAAACGCCTCGGGATTGCATGTGTCGTTGAGAAGCGTGTCGAGACGCGGAACGCTCGAAACGGCGAATCGAGCCGTGACGAGCAATCGCTGCGAAACGACCGGCTCGACTTCTTTCAGAGGCATGCCGAACGGTTGGGGGCACGGTATGTTGCCGTCGGGCATACCGCAAACGATAATGTCGAAACGGTTTTGCATCATTTGTTTCGCGGCAGCGGACCGGTGGGTTTAGCGGGAATTGAACCGCACCGAAATTTCGGCAAGGATGTCGTTCTGATTCGACCCCTGCTAAGCATCGAGCGAAGTGATTTACGCAGCGTATTGGAGTCGATCGGGCAATCATGGCGGGAAGACCTCAGTAACCAAAGTACTGACTATCGCCGCAATTGGATTCGGCACAAGCTTCTTCCCCGGATCTTAGAAGCCTACCCCAACGCCGAGTCGGCGATCGGCCGTGCGACCGAGTCTCAGCGTGATTGGCGAGACCTCGTCAACCAATTGGCCGCCGATTGGCTTGGTCAAAACGTCCAACTCGGTCGATCGATTGAAGTGATGATCGATCGGACAACGCGTTCGGCAATCGTCATTGCAGCGATGCAGCAGTTGTGGAAGAAACAGTCTTGGCCGCTTCGCGAGATGACGATGCTACATTGGAAGCGGCTATATCAAACGCTTTCAGGGCAAGCGGACGAAAAGTACCAATTGCCAGGCGAAATCGAAGTCGTTCCCTCGCCTCAGAGGGTCTCGCTGAAATCCAACCGGCATCCGATTGCGGACCTTGATGCTTAGGGCGCGATCGCGATTCGAGCCAGAACGACTTCTTAGCTGGTAAGCGCTAAACGGACTGAATAAAATGCCACGGAATTCGTCGAGGACTCCTTTTCTGTTTGTTATACTTTTACTGTGTTTCACTCGTCGTGCATCGGAGCCGAGTTGATTCCGCCTACCCTGAACTCGGACTTTTTATGTCAGCACCTAATAAAACGCCAGTCGATTTGAAGCCGGAATCATTGCTGAGGAAAATCGATCGGGTCCGCAAATCGCTGCAAAGTGTCATTTTAGGTAAACAAGATGTCATTGACGCCGTCCTGACCTGCTTGCTCGCCGAAGGTTCGGTGCTGCTCGAAGACGTTCCGGGCGTCGGAAAAACGACCCTGGCAAAGTCGCTCGCGCGGCTGATCGGATTGGAATTCCAGCGAATTCAGTGTACGCCAGACCTTTTGCCTGCCGATATTTTGGGCAGCAACGTATTTTTGCCATCCTCGGGAACCTTCGAATTTCGTGCCGGCCCCATCTTCAGCAATCTGTTGATCGCCGATGAGATCAACCGTGCCTCCCCGCGAACGCAAAGCGCACTTCTCGAAGCGATGGCGGAAGCTCAAGTCACGATCGATGGGAAACGTTACGCACTCAAGAGCCCCTTTAGCGTGATCGCGACTCAAAATCCGGCTGGTTTCGAAGGCACCTTCTTGTTGCCCGAATCGCAACTCGACCGTTTTTTGATGCGACTGACAATGAACTATCCTGATACCGATAGCGAGATTTCGCTGTTACTCGAACAAGCGGACCACGATCCGGCGGAGGAACTCGGCCCGTTGATGAGTCAATCGGAATTGGTTGCCTTGCAAGCGTTCACTCGCAGTACGAAGGTGGATCGAAAAGCAGCGGCGTACATTGTCGAGATTGTTTCGGCAACCCGTACCGACACCCGTTTACGGATCGGAGCGAGTCCTCGAGGATCGAAGATGTTGCTGCGTGCTGCCCAAGCGAGAGCGGTTCTGTTGGGACGAGACTTCGTTTTACCCGATGACATTCAATCGCTCGCTCCAACCGTCATCGCCCACCGCGTTTCGCCTCGCAATGCGATGCAGACATCCCAAGAGACGAGTCAAATGATTTTGGAAATCGTTCGAACGATCGAGGTGCCCGCGTGAGTGATGCGGTCGTACCACCGGCACGTCGCTTGCCATTCAAGTCGGTGATCGATGGGGTCTTGACGCTCGGGATGTGGTTGCTGCGAAGTTTGTCACTGCCCGTGCGCGTGTTGTTGGCGATTCGGCGATCCGCAACCGCTTCGTCCGTCTCGTTGTTGTTGGTCGGTATTGTGACGCTCAATATTTTATGGGGATATCCTTGGATCGGAATTTTTGCCGCCTGCTTTTCAACCATGATGGTCGGGTTGGCGGTCAATTGGTTCATGACGCCGAAGTTAGCGATTGACTTTTCGCTACCTCGTTCGGTTGAAGCGGGGCATTCCTTTTCGCTTTTAATGCATCTGAAGAATCGCCGCACGTTGCCAGCGCTGCAATTAATCGCCAGTTTTGACAAAAAAGAGTTGCGGTCCCTTTTTCGTGAACGGCGTTTCTTTTCCAAGCAATCCCTTCGACCCCATCGGAAGCAACATCGCTATGAGCTAAGATCGGAGCCTGTCTCGGTGTCCGCAATCGGTCCTAGCGAGCGTGTGTCGGTCGAAAGTTCTCTCTGTTTTTTGGATCGAGGTGTCCACCCGTTGCCACGTGTTCGCGTTCGATCGCTTTTTCCGTTCTGCTTGTTCGAATCGACGACGCTTCATCCAAGTCAAGCGACGATTGCCGTGACACCGCGATTACTCGATGAAGGTGAGGACTCGGTCGCTGCGGGTCACTTGTCCGATCTTTCTCAGTGGGTGCGGCGATGCAAAGCATTCGAAGCGTACGATTACGTCGGCAGCCGTGAGTACCAGACGGGAATGCCCGTTCGGCGTTGGGATTTTTCTTCATGGGCACGCTTAGGTCGCCCGATTGTTCGCGAATTTCAATCACCTGGCTCGCGAACGGCCTTGATCGTGGTTGATACAGCGGCAACTCAAACCGCTATTTCTTTGAAAGCGGTGCTAATCGATCAAGGGGTTGAACGAGTTCTCTCGCTTGCCGCTACCGCAATCACGCAGTTGAACCGCCAGCGGATCGAGGCACAACTGATCACCACGCATGAATCGCACGAACCCTCGGAATCGGCATTCGGCGGGGTGCGACATTCGAGTGAGATCGAAGCGATGTTGATTCAGTTGGCCCAGGCGACGGTGACGCCGGTGAAACAGGCAGATCAACGGCTTCGCGAAATCGCCGCACAGTTCCCGAATCTACCCTACCTACTCATCACCAGCCGAAAAACAATCGCATCAGAGTGTCGTACACCACAGTGTCAAGTGATTGTGGTGTCGTCCCAGCCTACGTTAGCTTCGGCCCAGAATCTTTTTGATGCCGGCCCGTGACAATTCGCTGCACTCCATTGGCGACTTGCCGTTGTGATAGCCACAATACATATCGTGTTTCTTCAGCTTTGAGTCCGAGTTCATCCAAACGTGCTTGAAGCGCGTCAGCTCTGCCGCCATAGTTATAATATCCCGCGAATTCAACCGCATCAAAGCCAGCCTTCTTTGCCCATGCCAAAGCGTCATCAAAATTCTTGCTGCAATCGTTGCGAACCGAGTACAACTGGATCGCAATCCCAGGATCCATGGCGTTTTTTTCTGTTGACGCGTTCAAGCGACTTCCCAATGATAAATTCGCAGCACTGAATGCGGCGGTACGGAGGAGGCTTCGGCGATTAAACATAGGTTGATTCAAGCAGGTTCATGGGGAATTTCCTTCAAAAGGGGAAAGTTGGAGGGGAGCTTAGGGGAACGTTGGGGGGGAACGTTGGGAAGCGGTTGAGTGTGATTATATCTAACGTTGGTGTGAATGGATTGGATGGGACGACAACCGCTCGACGGCTTCGATGGCAGTGTTGGTGCGGTGGGCTTTGGAAACTTCCATGAGGCATTGTGTTTGTCTCTCGTTGATCGGCACCGGAACTCCGGGCGGTGGGAACGAGCGTCCCAGTTCCTCCGCAATCGTAGAGAGTAATTCATTGATGCCTTGGCCCGTGGTCGCTGTCGTACAAACCGTGTCATCGATGGGTAATGAATCAGCCAGGTCACTTTTGTTGAATACATTGATTCGCGAAACGGACAAATTTCCAAAGTCGATTACAGGATTGTCCGGTGCGGCAATCGCTAGAACCAAATCCGCTCGCTGAATCTCTTGTCTGGCTCTTTCAATACCTTGGCATTCGATCGGTTCGGATGAGGGATGGATGCCGGCGGTATCGCTTAGTCGCACGGCAATCCCATCAATGACGGTATCGGCATGTAAAACATCGCGGGTTGTCCCAGCGATCGGTGTCGTAATGCTACGGTTGTAACCTAAAATGGCGTTGATCAAACTGCTTTTGCCGACATTGGGAAGCCCGGCCAAGACGATTCGAAACGGTTCATCAAGTCGCGAACTCACGGCCGCGTAGGACAACATGTCTTTCGCTTCGCAACGAAGCTGTTCGAGCACGTCAATGTCGGCCGGTGGAGCATCCGCCATCTGAGTCAGGCGAGCAAGCCAACCGCTGGCCCAATCACTCAAGCGGCCGCGAGCTTGATCGAGAGCGATCGCGGCGGTACGAACGGTTTGGCAGCGTGACAAGACCTCCTCAGCTTCAGCGATAACACTCGTTGTCTGACTCGATCGGACCCGCACACCACACTGATGAAGATCGTCGATAATGCGCCGGATCGCTTGTCTGCCGCCGTGACAATGAATCTCGATTTCGGAGTGATGGTGAGATTGTTGTCTTAGCAGAACAATCACTGCTTCAGCCAACTGGTTGTCTTCTGAGGGTGCGCCCGCGACGGTCGGCCCCACCCAGTTTCCAAAGCGGATTTCGTGCGGCACATAAGGACGCTGCGAAGCAGGTTGAAAGCACCGCTGAATCGCCTCGACCGCCGTCGGTCCTTGGCAACCAATCACGGCGACCGCCGAACGTCCCACGCCCGTCAACAGGGCGCACGTATTAAAGTTTTTTGAAGAAGGCATTATTTAGGGGGTAGCAAATCATTCAAATTAAATACACTAAGGGCTTCAAAAACCATCACTTTCGCATCTGACTTACTGATACCCCTGGTGACTTCGAATATGGCAAAGCGAAAGTCAAAAACAATCGCAAAGCCGGTTGACATTTCCAAACTTTCGGATGATCGTCTTCTTGATATGCGGATGTGCGATCTTGACTTATCGGTCCATTCGGTAGCACTCGAAAACCGAGTGGAACAGCTTGACGAGGAATTGGCGAGCCGAGGACTCAAATTTAGGCCTCATTGTTGGCTGAGCGACGATTGGTATTCGCCCGACGACATTCCGGGAATCGCGATCCCATTCTACTTGGCCCATTCACGCTTGAAGAGGCTAGAACGAAAACAATTGATGGATGTGGAGGGAGGCACACGTGAAGGGTTCATGAAAATACTCCGCCATGAGGCGGGTCACGCGATCGATACTGCCTATCGAATCCGTCGCCGATCCGATTTTCGCCGGCTGTTTGGCCGTCCTTCGGAGCCGTACCGCAAGTACTATCAACCAACCCCCTCGAGCCGCGAGTATGTTTTGCACCTCGATATGTGGTATGCTCAGGCGCATCCGCTTGAGGATTTTGCCGAAACGTTTGCCGTTTGGCTTCGTCCCGGATCGCGGTGGCGGGTGCGATACAAGGATTGGCCTGCGATCGAAAAACTAGAGTACGTGGATGAATTGATGAAGTCGCTCGAAGGCAAACGGCCACTGGTGTCGAATCGGCGAACGGTCGATCCGTTGCACCGACTCCGTAAAACCTTGCGTACTCATTACCAACAGAAGCGCGAGCATTACGGCGTGGAGTATCCGAGTATTTACGACTCCGATTTACGCAAATTGTTTTCACTCGAACCCGAACATCGCCGCAACCCAACCGCTGCCGCATTTTTAAGCCGAGTTCGCAACGAACTTCGCACCGCTGTCGCCCGCTGGACAGGCGAGTACACTTATTTAATCGACCAAGTGATCCAAGAGATGATCGAACGCTGCCGCGAATTGAACTTGCGTTTGAAATCCTCGGTCGAAGAAACGCGGCGTGATGCCATGATCTTGGTTGCCGTGCGGACCACGAACTTTATGCAGGAAGGAAAGCATCGTGTCGCAATCTAAGCTTCGCGTTCTCGTCCTCGTTCGCGAAGGTCATGTTCCACCATTAACGCTCGAAAATGTTGGCGAGAAAGCTCTCGACGATTGGAAAGCGGAATTTGATGTTTGCGACACGCTGCGTCACCTCGGGCACGAAGTCCTGCCACTGGGTGTCTATGACGACTTGGCTCCGATTCGCACGGCGCTTCATGATTTTCAGCCAGACATCACGTTTATGATGCTCGAAGAATTTCATGGAGTGGTGACATACGACTTTGCCGTCATCAGCTACTTGGAATTGATGCAGCAGCCCTACACCGGTTGCAACCCTCGTGGGTTGCTGCTCAGTAAAGACAAAGCGCTTTCAAAAAAGGTGCTCACCTATCATCGCATTCCCACCCCTCGCTTTGCCGTCTTTCCGAGTGACAAAACGACGCATCGCCCCAAGAAATTGTCGTTCCCACTGTTCGTCAAATCGGTGATCGAAGACGCCTCCTTCGGGATCGCTCAAGCATCGATCGTGCATGACGACGCAGCCTTGGCAGAGCGTGTCCGTTATTTGCACGAGTTGACCCATGATGATGTGATTGCGGAACAATACATTGAGGGGCGAGAGCTTTACGTCGGCGTCATTGGGAATAAGCGGCTGCAAACGTTTCCCGCTTGGGAGATGGATTTTGGAAGTTTGCCCGATGACATTGCCCGCATTGCGACTCGCCAAGTCAAATGGAACCATAAGTATCAAGACAAGTATGGTATCACGACTCGGTTGGCGACCGATTTGGGCGAAGGCAGCGAGCAAAAGATTTCGAAGCTATGCAAGCGAGTCTATCGAGCGCTGAACATGAGCGGATATGCTCGAATGGATCTGAGGATGACGGACGCGGGCGAGATGTTCGTGATTGAAGCCAACGCAAATCCAAACATCGAATATGGCGAAGACTTCGCAGAATCTGCGGAAACGATCGGGATTTCCTACGAGACATTACTGCAGCGAATTTTGAATCACGGACTAAAATATAAAGCCGCTTGGATGCGCCACCTGTAGTCGCAGCGTCGCGCCGAGACGCCACGCAGTTTCACGGCGGGGCAACGCCCCATGCGGTTTGCGGTGCTGACGCGCGGCCCGATGGGCACGCGGTTTAACGAAGTATTGGCCTTCTATCGTCATTCATTCATTCTGGGTTGATCGAACGGCCTGCCGCAATGATGTGCTCGTGGAGTTCTTCCGGTGGCAGACAGCGTTCATAGATGGCGACTTCGTCGATTTGACCGACAAACCGCCTGAAGATTTCCGTCGGATAGATCTGGCCAATCAGAATCTGCATGTTTGGGTGAAGTGGAGTAGGATCCGAGGCTGTTGCAACCAACTCGCCGTCAAGCCATAGTCGCAATTGGTCGCCCTGCTTTTGTGCGGCAATGTGTTGCCAAGTCCTCGCACTATAGGCCGACTTGGATATTAAATTGCTCCCTGTGAAAGGGCGATTGGAAGGCGGCGTTCGATGAACAAAACGTATTCGGTTCGGCCGAAGCTCTTCCTGTTCGAAGTTCCAATGTTGAGCGAGAGTCTCCAACAACATGCCGTGGGCACGTCGACGGTTCTCTAATTGATTGGGGTCAACTAAGCAGAAGAAATCGCCCTCATGAAATAGCCGTGGCTTAATCCACATTTCGATCGTGTATTCGTCCAAAGGGGTCGATGGCCAAGGTGCAGACGCTTGAAATGCGGATGCCGTTTCACTTTGACCCAAATCGGCGACTCGGTTCCCGCCATACTGTCGCCAGTCCAGATCACCTATCAGAACGGCATCCATATTTGGATCGCTACCCTCGTTGACCACCACCAATGGATCGGTCCCTCGGACTTCTTCAAATCTCCAATAGATATTTGGCTTCGATTGCAGAATCGTATTGACATATTGCTGATTGAGGTTTAGCGGGTCAAATCCAGAAGAGCGAGTCGACACGAAGTCGTCTTGAGAAGCCTCGAACCGGACCAATTCTAAAGGTTTCCCACGCTCGGTCAGGAAGCGTACCGCTTCCCCTTCATCAAGACGTAGCTGCAAATTTTTTACGTTCACGTTCTTGCATTCAACGGTTGCCCGTCCCCAAAACAGATGCACTTCATTCATGCCGCTACGTGAAATCACACCGATAGAACTTTGATCGTCGAGTGAAACTTCACCAAAGGGAGTGTCTAAAGTAAATGAACGGCTTCCAATGCCAAGGGACTCTGCCGTTAGAATGCCCTCGCGTAGTTCGATAAGGCTGTCATTGCGAACCAACACACTCGAAGGACCTTCGATTCTCACCAGGGCCTCATTGGAAGTGCCTTCACTGGTTCGGAGTTCAGCGATGCCTTCGACGAGATTCAATTCTTCACCCGACTGGAGTGGCTCACCAAGCACAAGCTTCGCCTCATCCAAATCGCGCCAAACGCAAGCAGTCATCGAAACGAGTTGTGGCGGCGATTGAAGAAAAATGGTTTCTCCTGCTATCGGAGTAATTGACGCTTCTTGCGTCGATTTGGCGGCCCACCAAACCAAAGTCGCAACGAACAAATGACTGGCTGCTAATCCAACTAACCAATAGGCATCGATCGAACTTTTTCCATCGCAAGGTGTCGCTGTGTTTTGAGGGGGTGCTTCGCGTTCTGGCAATTTTTCGATTGCCTCTTTGCTGAACGCTTCGCATAATATCTCCTCGATCGGCAACGATTCCATGGTTCCCGAATCAGTGAATGCACAAAGCTGATCAATGAGTTTTGCTGATTCCTCGCCGCCCTCTTTCGTCGAAACGAGGTTGTTGAGCTGATCAATCTCGGCCTCGCTGAGCGACTCACTGCGTGATTTTAAGATCAACGTCCGCAAGTCATCAAGTTGGTCATTGCTCGGAATCAAGATACCACCTCCCCGGTCGAGCGATCGATACATCTCATCAGTCTACTATGGATTTTACTGAGTTTGCGGTAGATCGCGTGGGTTGAGCAACCAATTCGTTTTGCCATCTCTTCCACACTTACTCCGTCGAAGTATCGTTGACGGACCAATTCATGGTCTTCAGAAGCGAGCTTTTTCAAGCAATTCGATAGCGCAGAGCGGCGATCATTGACTTCTGCTGAAATAGGCATGGCCGCATCTGCCAATGAAACGAGCGCTTCGTCCGTGAGTAATTTGAAGCGTCGCTTGGACTCACGATATCGAAGGGTTTCGAAGTGAGCCATGCGACACGCCCACGCAGAAAAGTTCCCTGCGGGATCGTATTGCTCGAATTTTTGCCACAAAACCATACACGTTTGTTGGAAGACATCCTCCGCATCCTCTTGTCGATGAAACGTCAAGATGCGGATAAACGACATGATTTTGCTGGAGTGCATCGCAAGCAAACGAATAAACTCCTCCTCCGATAACTTATTCTTGATGACTACTATCCAAAACAAATCGAAACAAAATTAACAATACTAATACTGAGCATTCCGTTAGGCGGCGGGCGACGGTTAGCACCGTTGCCCATAACGTAGTCCCCTGGACCCAAAAAAAATTTGCGATTTTTTTTAGGTTTTCAATAAAAAATGCACTGCGGAGAGTAAACAAGCAAAAACCAACAGAATTACCGCAAATATGAGTGAGTACGCCGAGATAAAAAATGAACCGTTACTATCCAGCTTCCGTGAGTTTTTTTAATGAGACACAATTGCGTTCGATTCTTGTTTCCCTCCATGCTTTGGGTGATTGCCGCCGTCGGGTCTGCGGTGGTCGCTGGCGAAGTCGATCCGCAGCAAGATGAATGGTACGAAAAATACAAGACGCAGGAAAACGTACCCAAGCCTGGGGCGATGTTACTGAACGAAGCTCCAGAGCCGGATTTGAGTGAAGGCTTCAAGCCGCTGTTCAATGGCCACAACCTCGATGGATGGGAACCACGCGGCGGGGAATGTCGCTTCGAAGCAAAGGATGGGACGATTATCGGCACCTGCGTCCCTGGTACCGAGAGTACTTATTTGTCGACAATGCGAGACGATTTTCGCGACTTCATTTTTACCTGCGAGATCAAATGGGAAGTCGATGGCAATACCGGGGTCATGTTTCGCGCCAAAACCCGCCGAGAAGGTGACCACGTCGTCGTGTTCGGTCCTCAAGCAGAGATGGAAGGTATTAGCGGTGACCGAGGTTGGTCGGGTGGAGTCTACGGGCAAAGTTGTGGAGGCTACTTCTATCCGCTCTGGTTAAAGGAGCACAAGGCGGTTCGAGAAGCGATTAAAAAAGATGGCTGGAATCGAATCACGGTCGAGGCAAAAGGAAACATTGTCAAGACTTGGGTGAACGGCATTCCGGCTGCCCATTGGGTTGGCGACGGAACCTATGCCGAAGGATTCTTTGGGCTACAGTCCCACAAAGGCAAGGAAGGGACGGTTCTTTTTCGAAAGATACTCGTCAAAGAGACCGGTCAATAAGCCTTTTCGCAATTGACTGCGAGAAGGCTTGAATGTAGCACCAACGTGAACGTCTATTCGTTCATGTAAGCTTCGTATTCTTCGTTTGCTTTGCGAAGCTCTTCCGCTTCTTGAGCGGACAGTTCATCAGGGTCAATCACATTGGAGTCAGAGCGACCGCAGCCACTCAGGGTAACTAACAATACAAAAAGAGGCAGTAATCGAATGGTGAACTTGAACATCAAATCGTCTCCAGGCACAACGAGTAGTAACTAAAAGCTGTATCCCCAATGGAACATTCTCCCGTCAGATGGGGTCAGCAACCAAATGGAATTTAACCGGAAGCCAGACTTCGGTCTAGTAGAACATTGAATACTTTTTTGATTTACAAAGATTTGTGCGTCACTTCGATTGATCTCACGAATTGTCTTGGTTTTCAACAACGTTTACTTTCAACTTAAAGGATTTTCTAACATGAACAATGCACCGATTCGATCGAACAACGAAAGCATACAGCAGAAGAGTGCCAGCGCACGCGGCAAAGTCTCGCGGCGTGGTTTTCTCGGTGGTACTGCGATTGGGCTTGCCGTAGCTAGCTTCCCCATTGCCTCGCGTGCCGCTTCACCATCGGAAGTGGTTCGGGTTGCCTTGCTGGGAGCGGGCAGCAAAGGAAGTCAACTGGCTTCGTTTTTCAACAAAGCGGACGGTGCAAAGATTGTCATGGTCGCCGATCCCGATATCACTCGCGCGAAGAAAACCGCAGACCTTTACAACGCCGTCGGTGTCAAGGATTTGCGGATGGCGATCGATTCGTCGGATGTGGATGCCGTCGTGATCGCGACCTGTGATCATTGGCACTGTTTGGCAGCCGTTTGGGCGCTCGAAGCCGGTAAAGATGTCTACGTTGAAAAACCGCTGGGGCACAATCAATGGGAAGGCCGACAGGTAGTGAATGGTGCCAAGAAGTACAATCGCATCGTGCAACTTGGAACCCAACAACGTAGCGATCCTATCCAAGCTGAAGCTCGAAAATTCCTGCATGAAGAAAGAGGGCTCGGCGAGATAAAGTACGTTCAAGCCAATCGACTTGGCGTTCGTGCACCGATCGGCAAGCGTTCGACTCCGTTGCCGTTCCCTAAAGACGTGGATCGCAATTTGTGGTTCGGTCCGGCAGAAGTAAAGCCGATGTTTCGTGACCAACTTCATTACGATTGGCACTGGGATTGGAACACAGGTACCGGAGAAATGGGCAATTGGGGAGTTCATATCCTTGACGATGTGCGCAACGTCGCCTACCAGGATCAGCAATCATTGCCAAGCAAATTCACCGTTGGGGGTGGTCGTGTTGGTTGGGATGATGCGGGGGATACACCAAACCTTCATTTCGCTGCGTTGGAAACCGATTCGTTTCCGACGATGATTGCACTGAGTAATCTGGCCACAATGCCGAATGGAAAAGAGAATTGGCGAGCGGTTACCGGCGAAAACTGGCCCGCGGACCCGCCCGGTTCAGGATACGTGATTGTTTGCGAGGGAGGATTTTACTTGGGCCAGCGATCGAACGGTAAGGCGGTCGATCTTGATGGGAAGACGATTCGCGAATTCAGGTCTGGCACGGACATCATCGAGGCTCACGTCGTTAATTTTATTGATGCGGTTCAAAGCCGTGACGCCAGTATGCTTAACGCGCCGATCGAGAACGGCCACTACAGTACCGGTTGGTGCAATCTGGCCAACGTCGCCTTTCGTGCGGGTGGATCGTTTAGCGAAGAGCAATTGGTCGATGGGATTGATTTCGAAGCTTGGCCGAAACTCATTCAGACCATGACGAATCAGCTAGCGCAATATGGCGAGAAGGTCGGGAGCCTGCGGTCTTGCCCAACGCTTGCTTACGATGCGAAAACGGAATGCTTTGTTGGCGATCATGCAGAGTCTGCCAACGAGCTAGGCATGCACGGGTACCGAGACGGGTTTGAGTTGCGTGCTGTGAGCTGAAGGGCTGACGTTCCCTAAATTATTATCCTAATGAAATTGCGAAAGATTTAGGATTAGCGCGCGAACATTTTGAGCAAGGGCGAGAGTGTTTAAGGCGAGTTGTTTTTGCGCTGCTTCGTTGCGTCGCCAAATTCGTTATCACACACGTTTGGTAAAGGTTTTTAAATGAAACGTCATCGTATTGGATTTACACTGGTGGAGTTGCTGGTGGTGATCGCCATCATTGGCGTGTTAGTTGGTTTGTTGTTGCCTGCGGTTCAGGCGGCTCGCGAAGCAGCTCGGCGAATGAGTTGCAGTAACAACTTCAAGCAAATTGGCTTGGCGGTTCACAACTATCATGCGGCTTTTGACCAACTTCCTCAGCAACTTTCGGGCACTGCGAGAACTGACTCCATTGCTCGAACTCCTGCCCAATCGAGCGCTCGCTTGTACTTGAGCTGGTTGGTCGCGCTCACGCCGTTCGTTGAGCAGCAGGCGATTTGGGAAAATATTTCGACGGGTGTTGACTCCGACGGAACTCAATACCAACCGATGGGTCCGCAACCTTGGAATACCAACTTCACTCCGTGGATGACCGATATTTCTGCGTATCGTTGTCCCAGCGACCCTGGGTTCGGTTTGCCTTCGCTCGGACGTAGCAACTATGGTGCTTGCATTGGGGACCACATGCGGCTCACCAATGGTGGCGGTAGGAATGAAAGGGGGGTCTACTTTGACGATCTCGGCTACGATGCGGGCATGAAGGATCATACCGCTACCACCAATGATTCGTCTGTCGCTGTGATGGCACGTGCTACCAACCGAGGTATGTTCTGGGGACGTCACTCTACCCGGTTCCGTGACGTGCTTGACGGACTATCCAATACGATCATGGCAGGCGAAATTGCGACCAGTCTCGGTGCTAAGGAAGTCGTCGCGGATACGGCCCACCTACAACGAGATATTCTCACGTCGACGAATGACGTGACCACCAGTTTGATGAACGTTCAAGCTTGCCGTGACATCGTCGATCCACTTCGCCCTCAGTTTTTCGTCGCAGGCACTCAGTGCGAAAACAATTCTGGCGGATCGGCGCGTGGTTTTGTTTGGGGTGACGGACGATTGATCTACACCAGCGTGATGACGATTTTGCCACCCAACAACCCATCTTGTCTCAACAACCGTGACGCAGGTCAAGGGATGTCCACCGTAGGAAGCCGTCACCAAGGCGGAGCTCATGTTTGCATGGGCGATGGTGCGATCAAGTTCATTACCGACTCGATCGAAGCTGGCAACGCCAACATGACGCCAATGCCCGGCCGCGCCAGCCCCTTCGGTTTGTGGGGATCGCTCGGTACCCGAGCGATGAAGGAAGTGATCGAACAAGACTTCTAAAGTTGCTTGTTGGTTAATGCCCGCCTGATTGTCGCTCTGCTCTCCGAGCGGATAGCGTCTCGGATCAGGGAAGCGTACGCTCGATGACTGCCATTCGGTGGACGCTACGAAACGGAAACACGGAGGGGCATCGACACCCCATCCGCTTTAGGGAATCGGTAGCTTCAACACCACCATCGTTCCCGTTTGCGGAATGCTTCGAATGGAGATCTCTCCGCCATGAGCATCGAGAATAC
>JGI12048J13642_10472768_pt1 | contig 22013 bp, 10 predicted proteins | sample ElkSlonscriptome_16_FD_13642 | JGI IMG/M metagenome (IMG submission 13642)
GTTCTACAAAGGGGTGTAATGGGGTGATAAAATTTAAGTTAAATTTCAATTTCAAGTTAAACCTATGGAATCAAGGCCTAGTTTACTGCGGTTTATTCCTCTCACTTTCCGCCTGTACAACCTCATCAACAGTTTCTCCTCAACAAACAGAAACACCAACAACAAATCCCGATAAAATTGTTGAAGTTATCCCAACATTTGAAGCTAAACTTGTTAACGAAAAAGGCGGATATTATTGTTCAGATGGTCAAACCGCCTTCGGGCCAGTCACCCAAAAAATGATCAAAAAATGTGTAGACTGGGGAGGTGGAAGTGCTTGTAATAATACTTACTGGTCAGAAACACTCTTTCTCAAAGCCTACGGAAATGGACAATGCCCAGACGGTTCTCGCCTCAACTCTGTTACAGGTTACTGTGTAGAAGGTCAAAATGCAATCGGCCCTTTTCCTCAACAATTAGTAACAGCTTGTAGCAACGCAGATGGGGGAAACTCTTGTAAATCTCATCGTTGGAATACTCGTTTATTATATAATCTTTTAAGAAACGAAGAATTAATTAAAGCACCGGAAACGCCGCCCCAATTTGTTTTGTTAGCCTTTGATGGTTCGAGTTCTTTAGAGGCTTGGAATAAATCACGAAAATTTGCCAAAACCTTAGAACAAAAAGGCATCAATTTACGCTTTACTTATTTTATCAGTGCCGTTTATTTTGTCAACAACGAAAATCGCAAACTCTACGACGCACCAGCCGGAAAAGGTCGCGGACGTTCAGCCATTGGTTGGGGCGGTTCAGCCGATGACATTCAAAAACGACTCGAACAAGTCAATTTAGTTTATCTTGAAGGACATGAAATTGCTTCCCATGCAGTCGGTCATTTTAACGGCAATAACTGGAGTGAAGCTGACTGGAAAAAAGAGTTTGAATACTTTGATAAATTCATTTTTGACGCTTATAAAATCAATGGTTTAACAGGTCGCCTTGCCTTTGAGAGAAGTGCAATTGAAGGGTTTCGCGCACCCGAATTAGGAACCGGTCCCGGTTTATTTCGCACCTTAGAAAAACAAGGATTTCGCTATGATACCAGTCGCACAAACCAAGCCAACTATTGGCCGCAAAAACAAAATGGAGTTTGGAATTTTCCCTTAGCCAGTATAACGACAGCTTTAACAAAAAAAAGTTTACTGTCAATGGACTACAACTTTTATTATCTTCACTCAAAAGCAAAATCTAACCCGAGTAACGCAAAATATTATGAGGAGGATATGTTCAAAAGCTATATGAACTATTTTGAGAAGAACTATAAAGGAAATCGCGCCCCGCTACACATCGGACATCACTTTTCGGCTTGGAATAATGGTGCCTATTGGAATGCTTTATTTCGGTTTGCAGAAGCGGTTTGTGGTCAACCTGATGTGCAATGTGTGACTTATCGTGAACTAGCTGACTTTATGGATATGTTAACACCGACTCAAATTGCAGCTTATCAGAAAGGCAGTTTTCCGAAAGTTATAGCGGATAAGAGTCCTCAAACAAACCCCGTAAAAGTAGAAGAAATTCAACCCGAACTCTGTCAAGTTTCAGAGCCAATTGGAAATCAAACTAAACAACAGAAATTGACACCAATCTCCCGTCTTAATAATGGGGTTTTAGATTAAGCTGTTGGCGAAAATCCTCATTATATTCAGCTTCCCAATAAAATTGAGCCGATTTAATTTGTAACGGGTTGAGAATTTCGACATCACTGAGATTGGCGTGTTTGAGGTTGGCGTTTTGAAAATTTGCATTTTTGAGATGAACCCCTCGAAGGTTGGAACCTTTGAGGTTAGCATCTTGAAAATTTGCATCTTGAAAATCCGTGTTAAATAGATTGTCAAGGCAATAAAAATCTACTCGAATTAAAATAGCTTGATAAAATTGAGTTTGATTTAAACACGCTCCACACAAATTAGCATCGGTTAAATTCGCGCCCTGAAAGTTGGCTTGAGCTAAATTCGCCACTTCTAAATTACCTCGTTCTAAGTTAACCCCTTGAAGTTGAGCGTTTTGGAGTTTGGCTTCTCTTAAGTTAGCCTTCATTAAGTTAGCATCGGTTAAATTCGCGCCTTGTAGGATAGCCTGTTGTAAATTCGCCCCTTGTAAATTCGCGCCTTGTAAGTTCACTGCTCGTAAATTCGCCCGAGTTAAATTCGCCCCTTGTAAATCTGCTTCCCGAAGATTTTGAACCTCTCGTAAATGGTTAGTTCTAACTAAATAGGCTTGACGCAAGTTCGCACCTTTTAAATTCGCACCTTGCAATTCTACGCCCATAAAATCTGCTTGTTCAAAGTTCGCTTCAATGAGGTTCGCATCCGTAAGATTCGCTTCAGATAAAATCGTCTGTTTGAGATGGGCACCCCGTAAATTAACGCCTTGAAAATCCACACTAGAAAGGTTAGCTTGTGCAAATTTCGCTTTTCGTACAGAATAGGCTTGTTTGAGATGGCTTCCTTGCAAGTTAGCCCCTTGAAAGTCTGTACATTTGAGGTTTGCACCTGTTAAGTTAGCACCGCTGAGATTTGCGCCGGTGAAGTTAGTTTCATGGAGATTTGCGCCTTGGAGGTCAGCACCTTGCAAGTTGGCTCCACTGAGGTTAGCATGACTAAGGCTAGCTCCTTGTAAGTTAGCACCTTCTAAGTTGGCTTCAACTAAATTAGCGCCAGATAGATTAATCTCTTTGAGGTAAGCTTGAGAAATATCGAGTCCATCGAGAGAAACACCTTCATTATTGAGGTCTTGCAGGGCTTTCAGTCGCGCTCGACTGGCGAAAACTCCCGATGTGGCGGTACTGTCAACAACCTGCCATGCTTCATAAATTGCCCGTTTTCGGCGTTTACGACTTTCGAGTAAATATAAAGCTGCAACCGTAGAAATGCTGAAGCTTTCTACATGGTCAACAGTAATTAGAGAAAGAACTTCCTGAGTGATACAGTGTAAAGCTGTGTCTTGTACCTGACAAATCGTTTCACCTGCAACCCAGTTTTCAACACGGTTGACAAACAGCAGACCAATATAAGCAATCACCAACGCCAGGTAAATCCGAAACCACAGACATTTATCAAAGGAACGAAATAAAGGCGAGCGGGCTTGAATATTTTTCCACTGATACCACTTTACACGTTCAGGTCGCTTCAAGGTCATACTAGATTTTACTGCCTCAAAAGAAGTCACGAGTTGACGACAACCCGTGCTTTTTCAAATCTTAACCGAATTAGCGTAAATTTATTCTTACCATAAACCGCGAACAGGTGTACCATTAGGCGGTTCAGAAGGTTGAGACGGTTGGGGTTGAGGCGGTTGCGGGGGTTGACTTCCCACCGCTACACAACTTCCATAAAGCCGTTTACAAATTTCATCTATTTTATCTTGGTCGGGTAACGGATTTTGATACCCTCGAAATAACGGCCCGGTAATAATGGCTTCGTATTCTTGTTTAGTTATCTGTTCAATCGTAATATCAGCGAGTGCTAAACCTTGGGTTAACCCCGCTACTCTCTGTCCACCTGAAATCACTAGGGCGTTGGGGTCGTCGGGGTTGTCTTGGAGAGCGAGTTGAATTTGACCTTCTAACACCGTAATTGTACCAATTCCGTCTTCATCAGCACTCATCAAATAAGTCGTTCCTTGAACACCAACAGCAAACCCTGAAAGACACCCATTCGCGGGGCCAGAAGCCACTACAACCCCTTGTTGAACTTCAATACACTGACCCACAACAATCGAAGAATTTTCGGTCATTCGTCCCGACGCGCCTGTATTAAAGTCAAGTTGCGCCCGGGCTTGTTCGGTACGAACTTCTTCGCCTAAAGCCGCATCATCGTTTTCTTGGGCGACTTGGTTCTCGATAAAAACTTCGTTGTTATCTCCAAGAATTTCTGTTAATATTGCTATGTCTATTTGTGCAATCGCTGGAATAGCAGCAAGCGTGATTGTTAAGGCGACTCCTAAACTACCAAAACCAGATTTTATTGATTTGACTGAACTCCTCATCTCCTCTCTCCTTTCTTTATAAATGATTAACTCATGGGTCGATGAACTTTTCCATGCAAAGGTCAGTATTTCGGGATAGTTTATCTCCTTCAGTAATAAATTAAAAGATTATCGGACAATACAAATTTTATTCTATAGTTTAGGAGTTCAGAAATAATTGTCATTGGTGAGTGGAACGAAGAATCTCTAAAACACGGACGTTTGACTCCGAGTAACAGGATAACCGATAACAGATAACTGAAAAATGAGGTGTTAAGTCAGAAGACCGAACACCTCATTGATTTTAGACAAGTTGTGACGAGAGGGGTTTTCTCACCTCCCCAGTTAAACTAGGAAGGATGAGAGAGTAGTGGCTAACCGTTAAACAATTCCTTCAGAAGAATTAGTTGTCGTTCCAACAAAACCCTGGGAAACTTGATACTCAAAGGCTTGATAGAAGTTGATTTGAGTCACTTCTTTAACCCCGTAGAATTGAGTCAACTCTTGAGCATTTCCGCTGATGAATTTATCCAACTCTAACTCAGGATTTTCAGTGAGGAAATCATCGCTATAGGGGTCAATACCCGCTTCTAAACCTGCACCGAAAGCATACTCAACAACTTCACGTTTGCTGATTTCAGTGAGTTGTTTACTGTAGAAGTTGGTGAGAACATCTCCATTTTCTGCGGTGTATTCATCGAGGTCATAAGAGTCATCAGTTTCAAATCCATCTTCGAGGAATTGACCCTGCATTTCACCGATTAACTCATCATCTTCAACCTCTCCGCTAGCATCAGTATCGAGTTCTGCTTTGTTGTCCTCAATTAACTGAGCATTTTCTTGTTTGAACCACTCCGTATCTAACAGAGAAGAAGTGCTGACTCCTTGGGTTTCGGTGTAGTTGAAAGCTTCTTCGTAGTTGAAAGAGTAAACCTGTTCAACCCGATAGTTTTCAACCAGTTCCTCACCCAAACCGCGATAGTAATCGAGTTTAACAAACTCTTTCACATCCAAACCAATTTCGGTCGCAGTTTCGAGGATGAAGGTCTTGACAACGGAAGTATCGAGTTCGGCAATTTGTTCTTCAGGAATCTCGAAGTGTTCAGCGATTTCTGACTTATACTCTCCGATAAATCCATGAACATCAACCGCAGACATTTCTAAGTTATTCGCCAAGCCGTAAGTTGAAGCGTGTTCAACAATTTGACTTTCGCTGAGTTCATTAACCGAGACACCGTAATTGGCTTCTAAAACAGATTGGTGAGTGGATTTGTAGAACTCGATATCGACTTCTTCTTCCGCTACAAACTTGCTGTACAAACCACCGACAACCATCTCAGAAGGAAGTTCTGCGACTTGTTCAACCGCTATTTCAAACCGTTCAGCGAGTTCATGTTTAAATTCTTCCTTCAGGTAGTCTTCATCGACGTATTCTAACGGGTTAATTCCGTTTTTCCATCCCTTACCGAACATGAACTTCATTAAGTCTTTATCGGGGATAGAAGCAACATCAACATCTCCGTCTTCCATGTCGTCGGTGTCATCGATATTGTCACCTACGCCATCTTCCGACTCATCATCCATTTCCGACTCATCATCCATTTCCGACTCATCATCCATTTCATCGGAATCATCATCCATTTCCGACTCATCATCCATTTCCGACTCATCATCCATTTCCGACTCATCATCCATTTCCGACTCATCATCCATTTCCGACTCATCATCCATTTCCGACTCATCATCCATTTCCGACTCATCATCCATTTCAGAATCATCATCCATTTCGTGATAGAACTCGGCGATTTGTTCAGCGTTATCTTTACGGTATTTATCGAGGTCGATAGCGCTGTATTGTACCTTCTCAACTTCAAGGATTTCTTTGAAGTCGCGACTGAAGCCAATATCAATCACCTGTTTAACATCGAGTTGAGAGATATCGGTGACTTCAATTTCCAAGTCTGCAAATAATTGAGTTTGTTGTTCAGCAGTTAACTCGGAGATTTGATATTTCAGGTAGTGAACATCGAGGTTAGCGAAAGTCTCATCGAAACCATCGAGAATTTCCGCATCCGTCAGAGGAACAATTTCTCCCTTGAGAACATCCTCTTCAGAGACTTCGTAGAATGTGGCAATTTCGGTAGTCTCGGTTGTACGAATATATTCGTAATCAATTTCAGACTGAACCAGTTTGAGTTCGACACTTTGGAATGTTTCGCTTCCAGACAGTTGAACCAGTTGTTCAGCAGTAAGTGCTTCAACGCTAGCGACTTCAACTTCGAGGACTGTGCTAATTTGTTCTAGGGTAACGGTTCCTGCTTCAACTAAGCCACTCAGTTGGAACTCAACGTAATTCTCGTCAACTTCAACTGATTTAGCGACAGTCTCAATATCGAGTTGTTTGATGTATTCTAGAACATCCGCATCGGTAAAAGAAGTTTCTTCTGTTCCGTCATCGGTAGTTCCGTCATCGGTAGTTCCGTCATCGGTAGTTCCGTCGTCGGTAGTTCCGTCATCGGTAGTTCCGTCGTCGGTAGTTCCGTCATCGGTAGTTCCGTCGTCGGTAGTTCCGTCATCGGTGGTTCCATCGTCAGTGGTTCCGTCGTCGGTAGTTCCGTCATCGGTTCCATCATCCTCGGTTGAACCATCATCGGTTCCATCATCATCGGTTGAACCATCATCAGTTGGAGGTTCAACAGTATCATCACCTTCATCACCGACTGAAGAATCATCGCCTTCGTCTTCAGCAACATCATCGCCTTCGTCTTCCGCAACAAACGTTTCAATTTCAGTGGCGAAAGTTTCGCTGAAGTATTCAATAACTTGTGCTTCGGTGATTTCAGCATCCGCTTCTAAATCAAGAGCGGTAGTAATATCTTCACCGTAGACAGAGGTAACAAACTCTAAGTCAAACCCGGTTGGAACCAGTTCAACAGTGGTTTCTTCGCCGAGAAGTTCCTCGAACTCGCTATCAGAAATTAACTCAGCAACTTGTTCGTCAGTCAGACTATCAATATCCTCGACAGTCGTTAACTCAACCTCTAGAATTTCCGCAACACTGGTGAGATTTTCTTCAGTGATAACTTGATTGAGTTGATAGCGAACGAAGTCATAATTAATGTCTTGTTCTCCATGTTCAACACTGACAACGTTCGACTCTGTGAACCATTCTGTTGCTAATTCATCAGTGACTTCAGCTTCAGTAACTTCCGCATATTCAGCGATTGCCGTAACATTTGTTTCCGCTAAGAAATCGAGAATTTCAGTGTCGGAAACCATCACCACTTCTTCACCCGTGATGGCGGCGATGTCAACATCAAGCGCTTCAGCAATAGCGGCGGCGTAAGTGGTTTTAACGTATTCGAGGTCAACTAATCCTTCTAAGCTAAATTCTTCGCTGTGTTCAACTGCAAACTTGAAGACTTGCTGGAAGGAAAGTTCAGAGATATCATCGACATCCTTGTAGACATCTTTCAATGCTTTCTCGAGGTCTTCACCGAATTGTGCTTTGTATTCTTTGCTATCGAACCAGTTCAACTTTTTGAAATCAACAGTGCCTTCTTGTTCGTAGACAAATTCAACAATTTGCAGTTTGCTAACTTCGGTAATAGACTCGACACCAAAGACAGTTTGAACATCGCCTTCAAAGGTTTGACGGAAGTAGTCATAGTCAATGTCTTGAGACAAACCACCGACTACAAAATCAATGACAACCTTGGCATCAAGTGTGCTAACTTCGGTGACTTCAATGTTGTAGAAAGCAGCGATTTTTTCAGAGAATTCTGTGCGGTAAACTTCGACTGTTTCTTCTTCGATGTAAGTTGAAAGGTCAATTCCTTGTTCCAAGCCAACCGTAACCATGTAGTTGTAGACTTGTTCGGAACTGATTAAACTAACGTTACTAACTTCAAAGAAAGTGGTCAGTGCTTGCGCGTTTTCTGTGCGATAAACTTCAACTTGGAAGGCAGAGAGTTGTTGTTCGGGTTCAAAGTTATCAGCAAAGAAGTATTTTTTGAGGTCTTCGAGAGTTAGGTCTTTTTCTTTCTTGCCGATAGATTCTGCAAAGTCTTTTAGTTCATCTTTGAATTGCTTGCGAACCCATTTTTCATCGATGAAGGGATGCTTTCCACCGAAGACAAATTCTAAAGTTTCATCAACGGTAACGTCTGTACCGAATTGAACTTCTAAAGCTTCTTTGTAGACATCTTTGAGGTATTCAACATCAACAACTTGTTTCAAGATTCCAAGTTTTAAACCTTCGCCTTTTAAGAAGGCTTTGAGTTGACCATCAGTTAAGTCATCAAGGTCTTTAACTCCACCTTTGAAGAAGTCTTTGACATCTTTCTCAAATTCTTTGAATTCTTTCTTAAATTCTTTCCGCAGTTTCTTGAAGTCAATTTCAGAACTGCTTAACTCTTGGTCAAGAACAAAGAACTTAATTTGAGAAACTTCTAAGCTGCTGACTGCCTCGATTTCAACACTGTAGAATTGAGCGAGTTGTTCCGCATATTTAACCTTGCAGTAGTCAACATCAACTTCAATTTCTAAGTTGGCACTATCGAGAACATCTTCATCACTGATTTCGCTAGTATTCTCAACATCAACTTCTTCGCGAATCTTGTCACCGTATTGTTTCTTGATGAATTTGAAGTCGAAGAAAGCAGAAGTATTTAAACCTGCTTTAATTCCTTTTTCTTCAAGATATTCAAGAATTTGTTCAGGAGTTGCATTTTCTCCCAGTTCTTCTGTCAGTTTTTCGCCATGAATGGATTTTAGATAATCAAAGTTAACTTTCGGGGAAGGACTCTTTCCTTTACCAACAACTTCTTCTTGAACGAATTGGATTAAATCGCCTAACTTCAGACCTTCAACAGATTCAACTGAGAAGAAAGTTTTAAGTTCAGCGTCAAACTCCTTCAAAAGTTTATCAACATCAAAGAACTTAGAAAGTTTGACTCCTTTCAGGTCAGCTAAGTCTTTTGTGACTAACAAGTCTTGCAGGTCTTCGTTGCTAATTTCGCCGTCGATACCGAGTTTTTCAAGCAGGTCAGCGTTACCTTTAACAACTTTGACATCTAGATAAACCTTAGACGGGGGTTCTACATCATCGGGAGTTTCACCGTCATCGGGAGTTTCACCGTCATCGGGAGTTTCACCGTCATCGGGAGTTTCACCATCATCGGGAGTTTCACCATCATCGGGAGTTTCACCGTCATCGGGAGTTTCACCGTCATCGGGAGTTTCACCGTCATCGGGAGTTTCACCGTCATCGGGAGTTTCACCGTCATCGGGAACATTCACATCAGGAACTTCTCCCACAATACCGTCATCGCCTTCACTACCCACATCGGAGTCGTCGCTATCATCTCCTGCGATTACATCATCATCTGCATCGTCGGAGTCATCATCGTCGGAGTCATCGTCTTGGTCGTCGGTATCGTCTCCATCATCATCGGAGTCGTCGTCTTGGTCATCGCTATCATCATCAACGTTATCATCACCACCATCAACAGGAACATCGTTACCGTCGGTGTTATCATCGCCTGTCGCAATTAAGTTGAAGTTGCTAACGATAGACTCAACTAATTGTTCGATATCTAACTCAGCGAGGGTGGAAATTTCGAGAACTTCTAGAACTTTTGAAACCGAGAAGGAGAAGCTAAATTCACGATTTTCTTCGCGTCCAAATTTTAACCAGTGGTCAACAGCTGTAATTTGACCCGACTGCACAAAATCAACGAGTTCTGGGTTCAGTTGTAGGTATTCGCCAACTTTAAAGAAGTTGCTAAATTCCCGTCTTTCTTTTTTACCAAACTTAGCAAAATGCTTGAACAGACTGAATTGACCGCCTTGAACAAAGGATTCTAAATCAGAGTTCAGACTGAGATATTCACTCGGTTTAAAGAAATCACCGCATTCGCGTTGTTCGTATTGTCCATCTTTGAGGAAGTGACGGAAAGCACTTACAAATTTACCTTGACCTTGGAAGAAGCTGTCGAGGTCAGTATTCTTTTCTAGGTATTTTTTGACACTAAATAAGCTGTTAAACTCCCGTCCTTCTTCTAAACCAAATTCGAGGAAATGTGAGAGTAAACTCTGACGACTGACAACTTGAGAGACATCAACGTTTTTCGTAGAGTATTCGGTGATATTAAAGGTATAACTAAATTCCCGACCTTCAAATTGACCAAACTCCATGAAGTGGGCTTTCGCATCAAGTTGACCTGCTTCTACTAGGGTCTTGATGTCGGAGTTGAATTCTAGGTAAGCATCTACATCAAATAATTCGTCTAGGATATCATTTGTTGCTTCTGTATCATCCATTTCAACTCCGGTTTGTACGGCTTCATCAGGAAGGGGTTCTGCGCCGTCTCCAATTCCGCCATCGGGTTCAACGGGGATGGGGGTCATGTCGTCCATGTCGTCCATGTCGTCCATGTCGTCTGAGGTGACATCTACAGGTTCGTCCATGTCGTCGATGTCTTCGTCCATGTCGTCTGAGGTGACATCTACAGGTTCGTCCATGTTGTCCACGTCGGGAAGGGGTTCTGCGCCGTCTCCAATTCCGCCATCAGGTTCGACAGGAATAGGGGTCATGTCGTCCATGTCGTCTGAGGTGACATCTACAGGTTCGTCCATGTTGTCCATGTCTTCGTCCATGTCATCATCTCCCGTTACAACATCAACAGACTCAACAGGTTCTTCTGTGATGGTTTGGGTTTCTTCGTTTACAGGAAGGCCTGTTAAAGGGTCAAAGATTAAGTCGTCCATAGCTAGATTAAACCTCTACTTAAATTGCAAAAAATTTACTGAAAAAAATCTGTAGATTAGTGACTGAAAGGGATTTAATTCTCCCCTCTAAATTTCAGTCAGACTATAAGGGGTTTTGGGTTAATAAAGACTCAGAGTTTAGTTTTTATTGTCTGAGTTGCAAGCATAAATTTGTTGCCTCCTTTCTGCTTGAAGTTGTAAGCTCTCATCTTTCATAATTTAATCTGAGGTCTCACACCGAACTTTTTGTTCTCTACCCTGATTGTAATAAACACTTTTAAGATCTCTATGAGGGTCAGATGAGAAGTTTTTTATGATTTCTATTCAACCCATACCTTTAATTGTTACATCTGGAATGAATAGTGGCATCCGTTAAAACACGGAACTTCTAAATTCAGAAGAAAAAGGCTTGCAATGACGTTTTAACAGGGATTTTTGCCTCAAAGCCTAAGTGATAGTTATAATTAACTAGGGGGATTTGCGTGATTATACTGAGGTCAGGAAGTGATCATTATGTCATTGAAAATTTGTGCCATGCAAAAATAAGTCACTCCTGTTTATATTTCAATTTATGAGTAGGAATGACTCAAAAATAAAGATTGATGAATTGTCAAGCTTCCTATGAAAAGAAGCAAAAAAGCTACAGCATTAATCAATCTTCAGTCTCGATCTTTCAATAGATAGATTGCAGAAAATTGTTAGGGCTACAAGTTGTAGCGGCTCTGATCCGAATCCTGGAGTCAGAACCCTTCTATCGGAGACGTAATTTTAAAAGTTAGGTTCCTCAATATTCCTTGATATTAGGGACAAAGGCGATAACCCATTCCTCTAACGGTTTCAATGCGATCGCCGCCCAATTTTTTCCGTAAATATCCAACATAAACATCAACAATATTCGATCCGGGATCGTAATCATAACCCCAAACGCGATCAAGGAGTTGTTCTCGACTCATCACTTGTTCAGGATGACGCATCAACGTTTCTAAAAGCTGAAATTCTTTAGCGGACAGTTTGATGGGACAATCAGCGACTTGGGCTTGACGAGTATACAAGTCCAGCAAAATATCCCCGGCGGTCAATACCCGTTCCTCTTTAACAGGTGAGAGAGTCTGATGACGTAAGCGGGCGCGTACTCTCGCTAACAACTCCGCAAAGCGAAACGGCTTAGTGACATAATCATCAGCGCCTTCTTCCAAACCAGCAACTTTATCTTCGATATCATCACGAGCCGTTAAGATAATGATGGGGACTTGTTCTCCCTGGCCCCGTAATTGTTTCAAGACTTGAAAGCCATCCTGATGGGGAAGATTTAAGTCCAGGATCAGCAAGTCAAATTGATTTCCCAGTGCTTTTTCTAAGGCATCAGAGCCATCATTGGCGACGGTAATGGTAAAGCCGTTGGCTTTTAGCCCTTTCTCTAAAAAGGCAGCGATACGAGGTTCATCTTCAGCGATCAAAATCCGGCTCATTAGACAGAACTTCCTTCAGGAGAATGATTTCAAAATAATTGATTAAAACGAATGCTGTATGTGAAATCCTCAAGATGCAGCCCTGCTGGTTTGAGTCGCTCTGAATCAAAATCTATATTCTGTAACAGTTTACCTTTTGTTCTCAGCATCTTGAGCAGTGACCTCAACTCTAAACTGAACGGATGTAGATCATCTTTGTTTTCTATCGGTAGATGCTTTGTCTGCCTTGGGATTCACACCCTATGGGATCTATCGATTCCATCATAACTCTCATTAGGACTGGTGAGATCAAGGATTCAGCGAAAAAAGTCTGCATTAACCCCAACCGATACCCGATACATAGACACAATTTCCCTGACTCTTAGTTTGCCCAATCACCCAGCTAAAATATCAACCCTTGTAGTTATACGGCTCAGAAATTAATTTTTCTCAACGAATAGTCGGTTTTCCTCACCTGATGTCTGCCGTTGAACCCCTCCGGGTTGTGTGGAATCTCTTAAAATATCAAGTGATGTCAACAAAGGCAGTCCCCAATAGAAGCGCAAAATGACACCTGCCATCTTAATTGAAAAACTGCAAAAACGTTATGGTTCTGTCGAGGCCGTCAAAGAGGTCTCTCTGTTCGTCAAACCGGGGGAAATCTTCGGTTTACTCGGCCCCAACGGTGCGGGTAAAACCACGACTCTACGGGCATTGTGTACGTTAATTACTCCGGATTCGGGTCGTCTGGAAGTCTCAGGGGTGAATGTTATCGAAAAGCCCCGACAAGCGAGACAACGCCTGGGTTATGTGTCTCAAGAAGTCGCCTTAGACAAGGTGCTAACAGGTCGTGAACACCTGCAACTGCAAGCGGCATTGTACCATCTGCCTCGGCCAATGATTAAAGATCGGATTGCCAAGGCGATCAATTTATTGGGTTTAGCAGAATGGGCCGATCAAAAAAGCGGTACCTATTCGGGCGGTATTCGCAAACGTCTCGACTTGGCTGCTGGCCTTCTCCATCAACCCGATGTGTTGGTGTTGGATGAACCGACGGTGGGCTTGGATATTGAAAGCCGAGTAGCGGTTTGGGATTTCCTGCGTCAGTTGCGTCAAGCCGGAACAACGGTGTTAATTACCAGCCACTATTTAGAAGAAGTAGACGCTTTGGCCGATCGCGTGGCAATTATTGATCAGGGGGTTGTGATTGCGACAGGAACCCCTTCTCAACTCAAAGATCAAGTTGGAGGCGATCGCATTACCCTCAGAATTCGGGAGTTTTCGCCGATGGAGGAAGCCGAAAAAGCCAAATCTCTCCTGGAATCTTTACCGTTTGTCACCGAAGCCATTATTAATACTGCCCAAGGGAATTCTCTGAACTTGGTCGTTCAACCTCAAAGTGATGCGCTGTTAACGGTACAACAGGCGTTAAAAGAGGCGGACTTACCCACGTTTGGGATCGCCCAATCTCGACCCAGTTTGGATGATGTTTATCTAGCGGCGACAGGTCGAACCCTGATGGATGCGGAAATCGCAGCCGTTGCGGTTCGTGACCCCAAAGCGGAGAAAAAACAAAATATGCGTTAAGGTGAAGGCAATAGGGAACAGGGAACAGGGAACAGTTAACAGGGAACAGTTAACAGGGAACAGTTTTTAGCTTCTGCGGCAAAAGCCTCACACCTGAAAACGAGCGTGTCAGTGTCAGATGAATCGCCGACAAAATCTCGAATTTCTCCGAGTTCCGTTACAGTTGTAATAAAGTATATTTGCTTTAAGTTGCCCAATGAGAAACGTAGCAAAAGTCAGACTATACCCAACGGATGACCAGAAACAAACCCTTGCAAAAGCGTTTGGCTCTGTACGTTGGGTGTGGAATTACTGTCTAGAGCTAAACAACCAAGTCTACAAAGAAACAGGCAAGGGGATCTCAGGGATGCAGCTAAAAAAGCAACTACCAATCCTTAAGAAGAAAGAAGAAACAGCCTGGTTAAAAGAAACTTATTCACAGTGCTTACAGCAGTCTGTTTTGAATCTTTCTAGAGCTTTTGTCAACTTCTTTGAAGGTCGAGCTAAATTCCCGAGGTTTAAGAGTCGTCATGGAAAACAGTCGATCCAATACCCCCAAAACGTCAAGATTATTGAAAACTATTTGAGTTTCCCTGTAATTGGCAACATCAAAGCTAATATTCATAGAAGGTTTGATGGAAGTCTAAAAACGGTAACAATAACTAAGACGAAAACAGAAAAGTATTATGCTTCAATACTGTTTGAGAACGAGGAGCAAGAACCCGAGATTTCAAGCGAAGGAAAAGCGATTGGACTGGACTTGGGATTGACTCATTTTCTAATTACAAGTGAGGGGTCTAAATATAATAATCCTCGACACTTCAAAAAACACTCACACAACTTAAAACGGAAACAACAGAAGTTATCCCGTAAGCAAAAAGCGTCTAACTCTAGGAATAAAGCACGTAGGTTAGTCGCAAGAGCGCACGAGAAAGTCAGCAACGCAAGGCAAGATTTTTTGCATAAATTGTCTCGCAAAATTGTCAACGAGAACCAAGTGATAATTGCTGAAAATCTCAACGTAAAGGGCATGGTACGCAACCATAATCTTGCCTTAGCAATAAGCGATTGTGGTTGGGGAATGTTCTTAAACTTTGTTGATTACAAAGCTAAACGGGATGGAAAGACCTTTGTGGAGATAGATCGGTTTTTCCCATCCTCAAAGACTTGTAATGTTTGTCTGAATGTTGTAGAAAGTTTGCCACTTGATATTCGTCAATGGGAATGCAATCATTGTCATACCCAACATGATCGTGATATTAACGCAGCCATAAACATTCGAGACGAGGGATTACGAGTCATCGCGGGGCGTATAAACTGCGCGGGAGACCCACGCAGACAGCCCCTTGCCTCGGGGACGGAGGCGACTGCCAGTGGAGGAGGTGTAAGACGAAATCTTCGCAGCTCTCGGAGCTTGCATCCGAGAGAACGAAGACCTCTCATTGGACGCAAGTCCTCTGTGCGGCAACTTCCGATCAATGAACAATCTAAAGATGCTTCGACCAAGACTGTTCAAGAAACTGGAAGCTTACGACCGAAAGCGAAGCGTCGGCGTAGGTAGTTCACAGAGAATTATTCCATTAAACGTCTTGCTGAAATTTGTAAAAAAGTTGTAACGAGATCTTGTAAATATGACAGGTACAACCACTCCTAGTTCATCTAATCTAAGTTTATCTCCGAGTCAACGGGAAACGATTCAACCCAATCCCGTCGGAGAATTTCTTCAAGAAACTCTGGCGTTAACTCGTCGGTTGTTTATTCAGCTTCAGCGCCGTCCGTCAACTTTGGTGGCGGGTGTGATTCAGCCGTTGATGTGGTTAATTTTATTTGGGGCGTTGTTTCAAAATGCACCGAAAGGTTTATTTGGAGAAAGCCAAAATTATGCTCAATTTCTCGGTGCGGGTGTAATTGTGTTTACGGCTTTTGCAGGGGCTTTAAATGCCGGATTACCCGTAATGTTTGACCGGGAATTTGGCTTTTTGAACCGTTTATTGGTGGCGCCACTCACGACTCGCTTTTCGATTGTGGTCGCCTCTGCAATCTTTATGATCACCATGAGTTTTATCCAAACCGGAGCGATTGTAGCCGCAGGTGCTTTTCTGGGGGCGGGACTTCCGGGAATTCCTGAGTTGGGTTTGATTGCTGTGATGTTGTTTCTGTTGGTTTTGGGCGTCACGGGTTTAAGTTTGGGTTTGGCGTTTGCCTTACCAGGACACGTTGAATTAATTGCGGTGATTTTTGTCACCAATTTACCGCTATTATTTGCCAGTACCGCTTTGGCACCGCTTTCGTTTATGCCGAGTTGGTTACAGGTTGTGGCTTCCTTGAACCCATTGAGTTATGCGATTGAACCGATTCGTTATTTGTATTTACACGCCGATTGGTCTTTTGGAAGTATCGTCATGCAAGCGCCTTTTGCTAATATTTCTTTAGGAGGTGCGATTGGGGTTCTATTTGGCTTTGCGATCGCTGCGTTATTAGTGATTCAACCGCTTCTGCGCCGTCGCTTTGCATAACTAAAGCTTCTAAGTTGGATTCAATAAAGTTTGTAACCCTCTCTATCTCTAGGGAGGGTTAAAATCTGCTCAATTAGTCTATCGTTAGAAATAGTGATTTAGGTGTGAATGCAATGAAACTTCAAGTCAAATCTGGTGTGGGGATGGCAATATCAATCCTATCGGCAGTTGGAATCAATGTAACGCTGTTGTCCCAACTGAGTATTGCTCAACAAAACAATCTGAATCCGCTCCAGGATTTTAACAGTCAGCATAATGATAATGGGACGAGTTTGGGGATTGATCAAAGTACCATGTATAACCTGATTCATCGGGCGCAAATGGGAACTTTGGATCTGAATGTGAACTCTGTTCATGATCAACAAAAAGATAATATTCGCGATGCAGCAGCAGAATTTCGCGCCAAGCAACGTCAAAGGTTTGAACAACGCAATCCTGAAGTGGCGGGAGAGACTTCTTCTGATGGCGAGCAACTCAATCCATAATCTCTTTGAGTAATTACCCTCACCCACTTAGGCTAGGTCGCAGGGCTGTTTCCAAGTCGGACGAAATTTTGATTGATAGGGAGGTCGGGAAAAATCTATCAACTTCAAGGTAGATTTTCCCTTCTCACTCGGCTTTGTAACTGAGGCTCTAGATATTAAAAAAAGCTTAGACTTCCTTCTAGTGAGAGGATGTGGGGTGCAGAAAAGCCAAATAAACAGTACACTAAAAGAGTAAGAGGTAATTCACCTCTATAAAACTCCCCCGCACTTGCTCTATTGTTCATAATTCACATCATTTTCGACGGGGAAAGCCACAAGCAACTGTTTACAAAAAGGCAAATATGTCCAGGTATGACTCCCACTTACGCTGCTCTTTTTGCGGCAAGTCCCAAGAGCAGGTTCGCAAGTTAATTGCTGGCCCTGGTGTTTACATCTGTGATGAATGTGTAGAACTCTGTAATGAAATTTTAGAAGAAGAATTTTCAGATCCGACTAAAACTACGCTTGCAGATCTCGAATCCAATTATCTTTCTACAGGTTCAGTCCAGACAACTCCTTCATTACAACAGATCCCCAAGCCCACTGATATCAAGCAGTATCTTGATGATCACGTTATTGGTCAGAATGATGCGAAAAAGGTGTTATCGGTCGCGGTTTATAATCACTATAAACGTCTGAGCCTAGATCAAGCGAGTTTGAGTGGAGATCTCAATCCTGATGATGGCGTAGAACTCCAAAAATCAAATATTATGTTAGTCGGGCCGACGGGTTGTGGTAAAACCCTTCTGGCTCAAACCCTTGCCAAGCAGCTAGATGTTCCGTTTGCGGTGGCTGATGCGACAACGCTCACCGAAGCTGGATATGTTGGGGATGATGTCGAAAATATCTTGCTGAGACTGCTACAAGTGGCAGACTTTGATATTGAAGCGGCTCAACGTGGAATTGTTTACATTGATGAAATTGATAAAATTTCCCGTAAAAGCGAAAATACTTCGATTACTCGCGATGTTTCGGGTGAAGGGGTACAGCAAGCACTACTCAAGATTTTAGAAGGAACGATTGTTAATGTTCCCCCTCAAGGTGGACGTAAGCATCCTTACCAAGATTTTATCCAGATTGATACGAGTAAGATTTTATTTATCTGTGGTGGTGCTTTTGTCGGTTTAGAAAAAGTGATTGAACAACGGTTGGGTAAAAAGTCTTTAGGCTTTATTCAACCTTCGGAGACGGCAAATAATACAGCCGTTAAATCTGTTCAACGTCAAGATGAACTATTCCAACACGTTGAACCCGATGATATGGTGAAGTTTGGGTTGATTCCTGAATTTGTTGGCCGAATTCCAGTTGTAACGGTGATTTCACCTCTGAATGAAGAAGCATTGATGCGGATTCTAACAGAACCCCAAAATGCTTTAATTAAGCAGTATAAGAAGCTGCTGAAAATGGATAATGTTAATTTAGAATTTGAACAGGATGCTTTAAAAGCGATCGCCGCAGAAGCTTATCGTCGCAAAACGGGTGCTAGAGCATTGCGAGGAATTTTGGAAGAATTAATGCTTGATGTGATGTATGAGTTGCCTTCTCGTAAGGATGTGGTTCGGTGTATTATCACTCAGGAAATGGTTGAAAAACGATCAACGGCTGAGGTTTTATGGCATCCAACCTGGCGTAGACAACATGAGTCGGCTTAGGTTGATCAGCTTGAGTTTATCAGTTTAGGGATGGGATGGAAAGTTAAATAATTTTGTTTTCTATCCCTAATTTTGCTGATTAATTAATTGTTAGAAGCTGATGTTGGGTCTGTGGTTGCGGCTATTTTCACAGAGCGTAACTCTTTTTGAATCGAAATCGCTTTTCCCAAAGATGAAATAGCTTCTTGATAGTTTTTGAGTTTGGAGAGTAATGCACCTCGAAAACGCCATGCTTCTGCATCATTGGGTTGGAGTTTGATAGCTTGATCGTAGGCGGTGATCGCATCAGGATATTGTTCTAGTTTTTCAAATAAAAGCCCTTTATGTCGCCAAGCTTCTGAAGCTTCGGGTTGGATTGTGATCGCTTTTTCGTAAGTTTCTAATGCTTCTGAATATTGCTTAAGTTGTACGAGAACTGAACCTTTACCCAGCCATGCTTCATAACAGTTGGGTTGATGTTCAATTGCATTTTCAAAGGAATCAATTGCCTCTGAGTATCGTCCTAATTGTTGTAATAAAGATGCTCTCATATTCCATAATTCGGGAGAAGTTGGATCGAGTCCAATGGCTTGTTCAAAAGATGCGATCGCCTGTTCGTAGCGTTTCAATTTACACAGGGCAACAGCTCGATTTAACCAAACTTCTCGTTTTCCAGCATCAATAGTAATGGCTCGATCATAAGAGATAATCGCTTCTTCATATCGTTTTAATTTTCCTAAGACATTACCGCGATTATGCCAGGTTTCATATTTATTGGGTTGAATTTCTAATGCTTTGTCATAGGAAGTTAAAGCCTCGTCATAACGCTTGAATTTTCGCAGCAATGCACCTCGATTGTGCCATGCTTCATCATCCTTCGGTTGAATTGCCAAAACATGATCATAGGATTCTAAGGCTTCAGAATATCGCTTCAACTTAACCAAAACATTACCGCGATTATACCAAGCCTCGTATTTTTGAGGATGAATTTGTACAACCTTTTCATAAGCCTTTAACGCTTCTTTATAACGATTTAGACGCACCAAAATATTACCTTGATTATACCAAGCTTCCTCTAACTCTGGATTCATTTTAGCCGCTTTTTCAAAGGAAATTAAAGCTTCTGAATAGCGTTTTTCGTTATTTAAAGCTTCTCCTTGTTTGAGATAATCATCTGCAATAAAGTCCGGAGAAGAATTAAACTGAAAACTCCCATCAAATTCGGAAGGAAAATTGGAGTTTAATTGATTTCTTTTCGGTAAATTATTATGGCTATTATGACCCCCGGGAAACTGAATTAAATTCGATTGCTCTTTAGACTTAAAATCAGACTTAAGTTTTTGTAAACTTTCAATTAAATTTAACTGTAATTGCTTTAATTCCTCAATCGACGCTTGAGATGCGGAGGCTTCTTGTTTCAAAAAATTAATAGAGTCTTGAGTTGCCTTAATTTGCGCTTCTAATTGTTGAGCTTGCTGCTGAGATTGATGACGAGATTGAGCGATTTGTTCTTCTAAACCATCAACCCGATTTAAACCCCGATTTGCCTCTGTTACTAACTCTCGAATCACCAAACGCCGCACTAACCAAAAAAATGCCATCGTTATGACAGGTGATAAGATCCCAATAATCAATAAACTATTAAGCAGCGTAATGGTTTGATTAAAATCGGAGTCGCTCTCGTCATTCGGACTAATTTCTTGAGCTAAATTTGTGTCGTCTAGGCTTAAATTTACCTCGGAGGATAAATTATTTTGATTGGAAAAAGTTTCAACCAATAAAGCCAACCATGTCCGACTTAAGACTTGATTCAGCTTTTGTTGATTGGACTGCGAGAATGCTGAGGATGGAGTCAAAGGTGGGATCGCCGAAGCCAGAATCAACTCCTGATCCGATGTAGACTGAGATCTTAAAGGAGAAAACTCCTGGCCGATCAGCATTTCCGGCATACTTACCGATGGTGTATGCTGCGATATGAGGTTCTCAATCCAATCACTCTTGCTATCGATAGTAGGAATTATACCCGAAGAACTCGATAACAAACTCTCAGGAATAGAACGAGCTTCGCCTACGGAGTCCTGAGCGACTAAAGCCGCCAAAGTTAAAAATGCTACATTTGATAATTTCATAACGCTCAACTCGCTTGCAAGCTAGGAGTAAATAGCAGACTAAGATTAGCTCGAACTAAAATATAAACTCATCCCCCTTTTCTACAGACAAACGTAGGCTAGAGTTAGAGTCATACATACTCTTACACCATTCACCTGATTAATCAGGAAATACTCAGTAAAAACTTTTCTGGTTTTCGCAGTTGATTACGGTGGGTCAAAAAATATAGCAATAATCCTGAATCGCTCAACAGTCAAGAGAAAAGAACACTTAACTTCAGGATGCAGAAATTAGCATTTTAAAGGTAATAAAAATCTCTGAAGCCGATAGCAGTGCGTTGAGGTTTCCCAACTTTGAGCCACTGTTGTTCAGTATTAATCTCTTGAAAAAATAGAAAATCTAATGGATTCACAAGTGCCTCAATTGCCTGAAACTGGGAGTGACGAACCGATTTTTGTCCTACCTCCTTACAAAGTTGAACGGGTTCTGATTGCAGCGGCAGAAATTACCGACTGGGGATTAGAAATGTTTGCTATCCCCAATTTATGGAAACAAACCAAAGGTAAAGGGATTAAGGTAGCGGTTCTCGATACTGGAGTTGCTCTGAGACATCCAGAACTTGTTGATGCTGTCGAAAATGCTCGCGACTTCACCAATAGTCCTTCTGGGCCGAGTGATGTAGACGGACATGGAACTCACGTTGCGGGAATTATCGCCGCTCGTGAAAATCGAGGCGGAGTGGTTGGTGTGGCACCGGAAGCAAAACTGTTAGTGGGTAAAGTCTTAGGTGATAATGGCTATGGAACCGCCGGGCAGCTTGTCAAAGGAATTCGTTGGGCAATTGATCAAAAAGCTGATATTCTTTCGATGAGTTTGGGAAGTCCTCTCCCGAGTGATGAAATGCACGAGGCGATTAAAGCCGCAGTTGAAGCGGGTATTTTTGTGATTTGTGCGGCAGGGAATAGCGGCCCAAATCTAGATACAGTAGACTATCCAGGGATTTATCCGGAAACGATATCAGTCGGAGCGATTGATCGAACTCGTCGCATTACTCAGTATTCTTCTCGGGGTAAAGCGGTTGATATTGTCGCACCGGGAGATAATATTCTTTCAACTTATCCGCCCAGAGGTGTGGCGGTTTTGAGTGGAACCTCGATGGCGACGCCGTTTGTGAGTGGAGTGGTGGCGTTGATGGTGGCGAAACATCGGAGTTTTGGCGGTAAAACTGCGGTGAAAACTCAAGCGGATTTAATCGAACATTTGCGGAAAACGGCGACTGATGCAGGAATGCCGGGATTTGATCCTTATTATGGGTTTGGGTTGATTAATCCTGAAGCGTTGTTGTTATCTAATTTGGATCATACATTACAAACCATTGCTAAGGAAGAATTAACCAGCAAATACATTGAGAAATTGAAACAGTTCACACAAAATTATACAAAT
>JGI12048J13642_10882435_pt1 | contig 22006 bp, 22 predicted proteins | sample ElkSlonscriptome_16_FD_13642 | JGI IMG/M metagenome (IMG submission 13642)
GGCTTGACGACTGAACGGCGGCTCGCGCCCGCCCGGCCCTTCGAGAGCGGGTTTGGGGCGAAGGTTACCTGAGAGTCGCGTCCTTCGCCGGGTCGCCCGCGCGGAAGATCAGGGTCTCGACCTCGGTTCCGCTGCCGATATTCACCCGGTTTTCCTGCCGCGTCCAGACATCGGTCAGGATCAGCGAGCGGACCGCAAGGCGCGCGCCGGGGCCGGGCGAGGGGGCCTCCTCGTAGACGACCAGGCTGCCGCCGTCGATTTCGCTTCCGAGCAGGGTGAAGGCGATCGGCTCGCCGTTATGCGTGACGGTGAAGCGTTCGGCGATATAGCGCACGAAGGCGCGCCGATCGGGGATGTCGCCGATGATGTCGGGCGCGGCGATGCCCCGTCTTTTCAGCGCATGTTCGGCATCGTGAAGCGGCACGCGGTGGACCACTTCGAGCAGCCCCGTGCGTTCGTTGTGCGACAGGATCGAGATCGCGGTCTTCTGCTGGTGCGCCGCTGCCGGCAGCGCGACCAGCAGCGCCGCGCACAGTGCAAGCAGCCAGCGCATCAGTTCGAACCCTGGCTTTCGGCCATCAGGTCGCGGCCGGTGCGCGATGTCGCTTCGGGCGACTTGAACGCCTCGATGCGGCTTTCGATGATCCGGCGCGGATAGTGATTGTTCTCGATATCGGCATCGGCGGTTTCCCAATCGGGGTCGACGACGACGCTGGCAAGGCGCTTGTTCTTCGGGAAGACGAGCAGCTTGCTTACCTCCTTCGGATTGCGCCGCCAGATTTCCGCCGGGATCGTCATGCGCTGCGTGCCGCCGTCCTCGAAAGTGAGGCCGAGGATGATCGGCATGACGAGGCCCCCGCGGTTCGAGAAGCTGAGGACATAATAGTTCGCATCCTCCTTGAGTGCACGATCGAGGGTCTGCCGCTCCCACGGCTCGAGCCCATCGAGGAAGCCTTCATAGCTCTCGCGGTCCCGGGGGGTGACGGTGAACTGGTCGTTCTCGTCGTAGAAGTCCGTCACTCCCCGGTTTTCGAGCACCCAGATCGGCACGCCCTGTTCCTCGTTCAGGCGTACGCCCACCTTCTCGGGCTCGCCCAGCAATTCGTCGCGGCGGCGCTTGAGGTCGATGTCGGGGTTCTCGGTGTCGAGCCGCAGGCGGTGGATCGCGTCCAATGAGATGTCGACATGGTCGGTGGTGTAGAACCAGCCGCGCCAGAACCAGTCGAGGTCCGTGCCCGAGGCTTCCTCCATCGTGCGGAAGAAATCGGCCGGGGTCGGCCGCTTGAACTTCCAGCGGCGGGCATATTCCCTGAGCGCGAAATCGAACCGCTCGCGCCCGATAACCGTGTCGCGCAGGATGTGATAGGCAGCAGACGGCTTGCCATAGGCATTCGGGCCAAGGTTCAGCACGCTGTCCGACTGGGTCATGATCGGGACCTGGTCGCTCGAGGTCATGTAGGGGACGAGATCGCGCGGCAGGCTGCGGGTCCAGGGCAGGTCCGGGTCCCATTCATAGCCCGCGACGCTGTCGAGGAAGGAATTGATGCCTTCGTCCATCCAGGTCCATTGCCTTTCATCGGAATTGACCGTCATCGGGAAATAGATGTGCCCGATCTCGTGGATGACGACGCCGATCAGGTACACCTTTTCCGAAAGCGAATAGGTCCGCGTCCCGTCCTCGTTCAGCGTCGTGCGCGGCCCGTTGAAGGTGATCATGGGATATTCCATCCCGCCCACCGGGCCATTGACGCTCTGCGCGACCGGGTAGGGATAATCGAAGCTGAAGCGCGAATAGACCTTCATCGTGTGGACCACGGCGGCGGTCGAATATTTGCGCCACAATTCGCCGCCTTCCTTGGGCCAGAAGCTCATCGCCATGACGATTTCGTTCTCGGCCCCCGGCTGGCGGTGGCCCTGCGCGTCCCAGATGAACTTGCGGCTCGATCCCCAGGCGAAATCGCGCACGTTTGCAGCCGTGAAACGCCAGGTTTTCATCCCCGTAGGCCCGGTCCGCTCGTTCGCGGCGGCCTCTTCGGGCGTGACGATGAACACCGGGGCATCGGCATCGCGGGCGCTTTCGAGCCGCTGGCGCTGGGCGGCGGTGAGCACTTCGCCGGGGTTCGCAAGCACGCCCGTCGCCGAGACGACGTGGTCGTCCGGCACCGTCATTGTCACATCGTAGTCCCCGAATTCGAGCGTGAATTCACCGCGCCCGAGGAATTCCTTGTTGTGCCACCCTTCATAGTCCGAATAGGCGACGAGGCGCGGGAACCACTGGGCGAACAGGAAGATGTCGTTCCCGCCCTTACGCGGATCGTCCGGAAAATGTTCATAGCCCGAGCGCGCGAAGATCGTGTTCTCCTCCACGATGTTGAACGCCCATTCGATCTGGAATTCGACCGTCTCGCCGGGCGCGAGCGGGGCGGGCAGGTCGATCCTCATGAGCGTGCCGACGATCGCATGCGAAAGCGGCGTCCCGTCGGCGAGGGTCACGCGCTTGATGTCGTAACCGTATTCGTTGTCGGCCATGGCCTGCTGGCGGCGCAGTTCCTCAAGGCTGAGGCGGGCGGGTTCACCGCCGCTTGCCGCATCGATGCGCGGTCCGCGGCGGCCCGGCCCGCCGAAAGTCGTGGTCATCTCCGCCATGGAATCGGTGCGGAAGATGTTCTGGTCGAGCTGCATCCAGATCCACGGCAGCGTGTCGGGCGAATTGTTGACGTAGCGCACGGTCCCTTCCGCCTCGAGCCGGCGCTTGTCCTCGTCCAGTTCGGCGCGGATCACGTAGTCGGCCTGCTGCTGCCAGTACTGGTGCCCGGGCGCCCCGCTCGCATTGCGGTAGACATTGGGATCGGGCAGGACCTCGTCCAACTGGCGGAACTTGTCCTCGAAATCGCCCTTGGTCTGCTGGATGCCCTGTCCAAGAGCGGGTGCGGCGGCGGGGGCGGCGAGGAGGAAGGCGAGCAAAAGGGCAATCAGGCGCAAGTCGAGGTCCTTCGTTCGAATCGGGTCCGGTAGGGCGGGACGCAGGTCCCGCGAGGGAATCGTCCGCCGTCCGCGCGGGGCGGGAGCGCGAACCTCGCGCCCTGCGCTCAAATGTCAATCTCCTGTCGCAGCACGCCATCGCCCGCGCCGGAAACAAGGGCGCCCGGCGGTCCCTTGGGAAGACCGCCGGGCGCACCGCGCTTGCCTTGGGAGAGGTCAGGCGGCAGCGCGGAAAATGGCCTCGATCTCGTGCTGGTTGGCAGGGCGGGGATTGGTGAAGCCGCAGGCATCGTTCATCGCGTTCGCGGCGAGCGTCGCGATGTCGGCCTCCTTCATGCCGAGCTGGGCGAGCCCTGCGGGAATCCCGATATCGGCCGAAAGCTGGCGGATCGCCGCGATCGCCGCCTCGGCGCCCTGGCGTTCGTCCATGTTCGAGACATTGACCCCCATCGCCGAGGCGACATCGCGCAGGCGTCCGGCGGAAACCGCGGCATTGAACGTCTCGACATGCGGCAGCAGCACCGCGTTGCACACGCCGTGCGGCAGGTCGTAGAAGCCGCCCAATTGGTGCGCCATCGCGTGGACATAGCCCAGCGATGCGTTGTTGAACGCCATCCCGGCGAGGAACTGGGCATAGGCCATCGCCTCGCGCGCTTCGAGATTGGTCCCGTCGGCGACCGCATCGCGCAGGTTTTCGGCGATGAGCGACATCGCCTTCAGCGCGCAGCCATCGGTGATCGGCGTCGCCGCGGTCGAGACATAGGCCTCGATCGCATGGGTCAGCGCGTCCATGCCCGTGGCGGCGGTGAGCGCAGCGGGCTTGCCGACCATCATCGCCGGGTCGTTGACCGACAGGAAGGGCGTCACGTGCCTGTCGACGATCGCCATCTTCACGTGCCTCTCGACATCGGTGATGATGCAGAAGCGCGTCATTTCGGCGGCGGTGCCGGCAGTGGTGTTGATCGCCATCAGCGGCACCTGCGGCAGCGGCGAGCGGTCGATGCCTTCATAGTCGGCGATTTCCCCACCATTGGCAGCGACGAGAGCGATGCCTTTGGCGCAGTCATGGCTTGATCCGCCGCCCAGCGAGACGACGAGATCGCATTCATGGTCGCGCAGGAGTGCAAGCCCGTCCTCGACATTGCCGGTGGTCGGGTTTGGCTGCGCGCCGTCGAAGATCGCGGCCTTGATGCCCGCATCCTCGAGCACTTTCGCAACGTCATCTGCGACACCGAGCCGGGCGAGCCCTTCGTCGGTCACGATCAGGGCGCTGGCGAAGCCGCGTCCGGTGAGCGTTGCGGCGGCATCGGCGAGAGCGTTCTCGCCCATGATGTTCATGCTCGGCATAATGAAACTGGTAGACATGGTAATCCTCCTCCCGATTGCGGGTTGGCTGTTGTTGATGCCATGACCGGGCGTCGGTGCGACCCTCGAGAGGCGCCCGGTCATGACCGTTTCTTCCTCCTCAGAAGAAACCGAGCTTCTTCGGCTCGTAGGAAACCAGCATGTTCTTGGTCTGCTGGTAGTGGTCGAGCATCATGCGGTGCGTTTCGCGCCCGATGCCCGATTGCTTGTACCCGCCGAAAGCGGCGTGGGCCGGATAGGCGTGGTAGCAATTGGTCCAGACCCGCCCCGCCTCGATGGCGCGGCCCATCCGGTAGCAGCGATTGACGTCGCGGCTCCACACGCCCGCGCCAAGGCCGAACAGCGTGTCGTTGGCGATCGACAGCGCCTCTTCCTCGTCGCGGAACGTGGCGACGGAGACGACGGGGCCGAAGATCTCCTCCTGAAAGACGCGCATCTTGTTGTGGCCCTTCAGAACGGTCGGCTGGACGTAGAAGCCGCCCGCGCAATCGCCGACGAGCTGCGCCGCGCCGCCGCCTGCGAGCACCTCGGCGCCCTCTGCCCGGCCGATGTCGAGATAGGACAGGATCTTGGCCTGCTGTTCGGCCGAAGCCTGAGCGCCCACCATTGTCGCCGGGTCGAGCGGGTTGTCCTGTTTCAGCGCCGCGACGCGGGCGAGGACGCGCTCCATGAAGCGGTCATAGATCGATTCCTGAACCAGCGCCCGCGAAGGGCAGGTGCACACCTCGCCCTGGTTCAGCGCGAACATGACGAAGCCCTCGATCGCCTTGTCGAGATAGTCGTCGTCCTCTGCCATCACGTCGTCGAAGAAGATATTGGGCGACTTGCCGCCGAGTTCGAGCGTGACGGGGATCAGGTTCTCGCTCGCATATTGCATGATCTGCCGGCCGGTCGACGTCTCGCCGGTGAAGGCGACCTTCGCGATCCGCTTCGACGAGGCGAGCGGCTTGCCCGCTTCGAGGCCGAAGCCGTTGACGACATTGACCACGCCGTCGGGCAGCAGGTCGCCGACCAGGTCCATCAGCATCATGATGGAGGCCGGGGTCTGTTCGGCGGGTTTGAGCACCACGCAATTGCCGGCCGCGAGCGCCGGGGCGAGCTTCCACGTCGCCATAAGCAGCGGGAAATTCCACGGAATGATCTGGCCGACGACGCCCAGGGGTTCGTGAAAGTGGTAGGCGATGGTGTTCGCGTCGATTTCCGAAATGCTGCCTTCCTGCGCACGAATGCAGCCGGCGAAATAGCGGAAATGGTCGATCGCGAGCGGGAGGTCGGCGGCCATCGTCTCGCGGATCGGCTTGCCGTTGTCCCAGGTTTCCGCTTCGGCGAGCTGGCCGAGGTTTTCCTCCATCCGGTCGGCGATGCGTGTGAGGATCAGCGCGCGTTCGGCGACGGGCGTGGCGCCCCAGGCGGCGCGGGCGGCATGGGCGGCGTCCAGCGCGGCCTCAATGTCCTCGGCGCCCGAGCGCGCGACCGTGCCGATCACCTTGCCGGTGATGGGGGAAACGTTGTCGAAAGTCGCGCCGCTTTTTGCGGGCACCCAGCGCCCGCCGATGAAATTGTCGTAATGTTCTTTCAGCGAAGGCCGCATCAGGGTCGCGGCCTTGGTCTGCATGTCCATGGGGTCTTCTCCTCCCGGTATGCGCCCCGGTTCGCCCGGAGCGTCGTTGGTGACGAAGACGAGAATGACGCAATTGGAGGCGCCCGAAAGGGGAGCCGCGCCCTTGGCGGCGCCCATGTGTCTCACCGCTGAGACAGGTCTGTATGAAAAAGCGCGCGCGGCCGCCGCGCGGCGGGTCATTCGAGCCCGGCGCGCCCCATCCGGCGATAGAAGGTCGCCCGCCCGATGCCGAGATCGCGCGCAGCGGCGGCCACATTCCCGCGCGAGCGGGCGAGCGCCTGGCGCAGCACCCTGCGTTCGGCCGCGGCGAGCGGATTGTCTTCGGGAGCGCCGAGAATGTCTGCGATCGGGACCGGGTCCTTCGCGCTCACTCCGGCAAGCAGTCCGCGCCGCCGTGCGCTGCGATTTGCCCCGATGACGAGATCGTCGCGATCGACCGCGACCAGCGCGCCGCCATTCGCCGCCGCGCCGTCTTCTGCGTCGAGATGGACGATCCGGCAATCGCGATAGGCCGCGCCGAACAGCAGCCGTTCCAGTTCCGAGGCCGCTCCTGCCAGCACGCTCATGATGAGCGCCGCGGTGTCGCGGTCGTGGTCATAGCGATTGGTCGAAACGTCGAGCGCGCCGACAAGGCTCCCGCCGGCATCGTAGATCGGCACACCGTGGCAGCTGACCTGCACGTTGGCGGAAAGGAAATGCTGGTCGCGGTGGATGATGACGGGTTTTTCGTCGGCAAGGCAGGTGCCGATCCCGTTGGTCCCCTCGGCCGCTTCGGACCAGCATTCGCCCGGCACCAGGCGCGCGCGGTCGAACATTTCGCGGTCGCCTTCGGCCATGCGCTCCTCGAGGATCACGCTTTCGGCATCGGTCAGAAGGATGCAGCGTCCCCCGCGCACCAGCGTTCCGGCGATCCTGTCGAGCACGGGGCCGGCATGGCGGATGAGTTCCTCGCGTGCGCCGCGGGCAAGCGCGAGACGGCTCGCATCGAGCCGGTCGGCGGCGGGGCCTTTCGCGGGGTCGAGCCCGTGACGCAGGGCCGACCGACACCACGAAGCGGCGAGCGTTGAGCGTCCTGCACTGTTCGATGATATCGCTTCGCGCACGAGCTGCGCGTGCTCGTCCTCCACCCGTTTCTCCTCTCCCCGCTGGCGAAAGGTATCAGAGCGAGCGGCCGCCCACAAGCGAGCGGAGCGCGCTAGCGGGCCAGCACCACGTCGCGCCCGATGTCGAGGTCCTTCTCCACCGCGTCGACCAGATAGGCCGCGACATCGGCGCGGCTAACGATGCCGTTGGACCAGTTCGCCGGATCGCGCTTGACCTTCGCCCTTCCGGATCGCGGGCCGCCGGTCAGGATGACGGGCCGCACGATCGTGTATTGCAGTGCGCTGTGGAGGATGATCTGTTCCTGCCGGTCCTTGTCGGCATAGACCCGGCCAAGAAGTGCGCGGTGGCCGAGCCTCTCGACGGTGCTCATCGCATCCTTCGACCGGCCCGCGCCATATCCCGTCACCGCGACCAGCCGGCGCACGCGCGCATCGCTCATCGCTTCGACGAGGATTTCGGTGGTGGTCGAGAACAGCGTCTCCTTCTCCCACAGCATGGAAACGCTTTCCGATATGCCGAGCGCATAGATCACCGCGCGCGCGCCCTTCAGCGCATGGGCGACATCCTCGCGGTCGGTCGCATCGCCGGGGAATGGCTCGACGAGGCGCGTCCGTTCAAGGCTGTCGGCGCTGCGGGCGAAGGCGCGCACCGGGATTTCGCGCCGCGTTGCTTCCTTCAACGCCAGTTTGCCGATGCCCGAGGTCGCACCCATCACGAGGATCGGGGCGGTCATGGGCGGGCTCCTTCGGTTGCGGAGAACGCGGTTGCGGAAGAGGGGCGGCGGGTCTCATTCGATCCGATCATGCATTCCCAACGTGCGAGCCCGCGCGAAGTGCCGAAAAGGCGGCGGGCGGCCGATTTGACACTGGCGGCCATGGTTGAGAGACTCGCGCGCGAGACGGAATGCCCCTGCGTGTGCGCGCGAACCCACCCGGCTTCGGGCTGCCGGACAACACGAAATTTCTCGAAAGGAATTGAATACAATGGCAACCGCAAAGAACGGCGATACAGTCGCGATCGATTATGTCGTCAAGACCAAGGAAGGTCGAGTCGTCGGCGGGACCGAGGGACAGGGTCCGCAGACGCTCACGCTCGGCAATGACGAGATCTTCCCGCAGATCGAAAGCGCGCTGACGCAGATGGAAGTCGGCGCCGAGGACACGGTTACGATCGATGCCGAACACGCTTTCGGCCCGCGCCGCGAGGAACTGATCGTCGAGATCCCGCGCGCGAACCTTCCGCCCGACGCCCAGCCGCAGCCGGGCATGACGCTTTCGGCGCAGCAGAACGACGGCCAGCCGATCCAGCTCGTCATCACCGACGTGAAGGAAGAATCGGTCACCGCCGACGGCAATCACCCGCTTGCGGGCGAGGACCTCATTTTCGGCCTGACGCTGGTCGAGATCAAGCAGGCGGCCTGATCTGCGCAATTGACGCGCGATCGATGTCGCACGGTGCCGGGAGGCGCGATTCTGCCTCCCGGCCCAATCACCGACGCGAAAGGGGTGCTTTCTGGCCTCCGCCAATTCCGATATCCACGCCGACCCCGCGGCCCGCGCCGAGATCCTCGATCGGGCCGGCATTGAACTCATCCCCCTGGGCGCGATCGGGTCCGCCGTGCGCGGCCTCGCTCTCGATACCGAACGGCCACCAAGCGAGCCGGTGCGCGCCGCGCTCGAGCATGAAATGGCGGTGCGCGGCTTTCTCGTCTTCATGAGCGAGCGCGAAATCGATCCCGAGGCGTTCCTTGCCGCGAGCTGCTGGTGGGGCGGGCGGCGGCTCCATTCGACCCACGGGGTCCATCCCGCGACGCCCGGTGGCAATTGCCACATCTTCCGCCTGTCGAACGACCGGCGCCACGGCATTCCCGGCGTCGGGCCGCAATGGCACAATGACGGCAGCTTCCTGCCCGAGACATTTTCCCATTCCGGCTACCACATCGTCCGCCCGGCCGAGCGCGGCGGCGGAACCCATTTCGCGCACCAGGGCGAGGCCCATGATGCGCTCGATCCGGCCGAGCAGGAGCGCTGGGCGCGGCTGGTTTCGGTCAATTCCAATTCGGGCGTGCTCCACCCTCTAGTCCACTCCCACCCGGTGACCGGGCGGCGCTGCGTCTGGCTCCATCTCGGGATGACGGGCGCCGTGATCGAGCGGCGCGCCGATGGCGAAGGGCTGCGGCTGTTGGATGAGCGCGAACTGGGCGATCTGTGTCGGCGTTACAACGCGCTGCTGAATGACGGGTTCGAGCGCGGCTATGCGCTTGCCTTTGAATACGAGGCGAATGACTGCGTCTTCATCGACAATCTCGCGGTCGCCCATCGCGCCGCGCCCCAGGCCCATGCCTCGGTCGAGGAACAGGGGCTGAGGATCATGCATCGCTCCACCGTGCAGGGCATCCACCCGCTGAGCGTTTCTGGGCTTCCCTCGCATCTCGACATGCACGCACCAAGCCCGCTCGGCGAAGGCGTGTGGCAGGGCGGGGGGATCGGCTTTCGCTGGGACGCCCATGCGCCCATGCAGAATTAGGGCGCGATCCACAGCCGCAGCAGCCACGCGACCGCGCCCAGGACCGCGACGCTTGCGCCCCAGATGAGAACCAGCCAGCCCAGCCGCTGCCAAAGCGGCCTGTCATCAGCCTCTATGTCCTCGGGCCGCTCACCCATCAGTGGTATCCTTCATCCCCGACCTTGCCGCGGAACACCCAATAGGCCCAGGCGGTGTAGCCGATGATGAGCGGCATGGTGATGACCGTGCCGACCAGCATGAAGAGCTGGCTCGAATAGGGCGCGGCTGCGTCCCAGATGGTGAGCGATGGCGGGGCGACGTTGGGCCACAGCGTGACCCCGACGCCCGCCATGCCGAACAGGAACAGCGCGAGCGACAGCCAGAACGGCTTGGAATGGCGATCGGCCGACAGCGCCCGCCACAACATCACCGCAACCGCCCCGGTCAGCAGCGGGACCGGCCAGACGTAATAGATTTCCGGCGCGGTCAGCCAGCGGGTCGCATATTCCTCGTTCAGGAAGACGTTGGCGATGCTGACCGCACCCATCAGTACGATCGTCGCCGCCGCCGCCCATCTGGCGAGCCTGCGCGCATGGTCCTGTCCCGCGTCGTCCAGTTTCCACACCAGCCAGGTCGCGCCCAGCAGGGCATAGCCCGCCAGCGTGCCGAGCCCGGTCAGGATCGTGTAGGGCGTGAGCCAGTCGAACGGCCCGCCGGCATAGGCACGGCCCTCGATCTCGATCCCCTGCAACAAAGCGCCCAGCGTCATGCCCTGCGCCAGAGCCGCGACGATGCTGCCGCCGGTGAAGGCTGCGTCCCAGTAACGCCGGTGTCCGGGGTCGCGCCAGCGATATTCGAACGCGACCCCGCGAAAGACGAGGCCCAGCAGCATCGCGATGATGAGCGGATAGGTCGCGGGCAATATCACCGCATAGGCCAGCGGAAAGGCAGCGAAAAGGCCGCCGCCGCCCAGCACCAGCCACGTCTCGTTACCGTCCCAGACCGGCGCGATCGAATTCATCGCCCGGTCGCGCTCGCGCCCGGCCTCGAAGAACTTGAACAGGATGCCGATGCCCAGGTCGAACCCGTCCATGACGACATAGGCGAACACGGCGAAGGCGATGATGAACGCCCAGACGGTGGTGAGATCGACGCTGTAGGTCATTCGGCCGGCTCCGCCAGCACGCCGACCTGCCCGTTATCGCCCTGATTGTGCGACAGGCCCGGCGCGATACCCGCGGTGCGGATCGGGCCGCGGTCGCCGCGCTTGACCCCGGTTTCGCCGCTATGGGGCGGCTTGCCCATCAGTTTGAGGATGTACCACACGCCCGCGCCGAACACGGTGAAATAGATCACGACGAAGGCGACGAGCGAGGCGCCGACCGCGCTCGCCGAAAGCGGGCTTGCCGCATCGGCGGTCCGCAGCGCGCCGTAGACGACATAGGGCTGGCGCCCGACCTCGGTCGTGATCCACCCGGCCAGCACGGCAGCGAGACCCGAAGGCGACATGACGACGGCGGCGCGGTGCAGCCACGCCCAGTCGTAGAGCTTTCCACGCCAGCGCGCGACGAGGCTCCAGAGCCCCACGCCCAGCATCGCAAAGCCGAGTGCGACCATGATCCGGAACGACCAGAACACGATGGCGGTGGGCGGCTGTTCGTCATCGGGGATCGTGTCGAGCCCGGCCATGGGCGCATCGAGATCGTGCTTGAGGATCAGGCTCGAAAGCTTGGGGATGCCGACCGCGTAATCGAGCCGCTGCTCCTCGTCATTGGGAATGCCGAACAGGTAGAGCGGCGCGCCGTCGGGATAGGAATTGTAATGCCCCTCCATCGCCATGACCTTCTGCGGCTGGTGTTCGAGCGTGTTGAGCCCGTGATAATCGCCCGCGACAATCTGCACCGGCACGACGAGCGCGGCCATCCACATCGCCATCGAGAACATCTTGCGCGCATGCATGTTGGGCTCGCCGGCGATGCCCCTGCGCCGGTCGGCCCGCTCGCGCAGCAGGTGGAACGCCCCGACCCCGCCGACGATGAAGGCGGTCGTGAGATAGGCCGCAAGCACGGTGTGGACGAGGCGATAGGGAAAGGAGGGGTTGAAGATGATGTCGATCCAGCTTCCGGCGGGCAGCATCTGCCCATTCGCGCCGATCTCGAACCCGGTGGGCGTCTGCATCCAGCTGTTGACCGACAGGATCCAGAAAGCCGAAAGGAACGTGCCGCCCGCGACCATGCAGGTCGCAGCGAAATGGAGCTTTTTCCCGACGCGGTTCATCCCGAACAGCATGACGCCGAGGAACCCCGCCTCGAGGAAGAAGGCGGTCAGCACCTCGTAGGCCATCAGCGGGCCGATCACGGGTCCTGCGATGTCGGAATAGACCGACCAGTTGGTGCCGAACTGGTAGCTCATCACGATGCCCGAGACGACGCCCATGGCAAAGCTGATCGCGAAGATCTTCAGCCAGAACTTGTAGAGGTCCATGTAGAGCGCCTTGCCCGTCTTCAGCCACAGACCCTCGAGCACGGCGAGATAGCTCGCCAGCCCGATCGTGAAGGCGGGAAAGAAAAAGTGGAAGCTCACCGTGAAGGCGAACTGGATGCGGGCGAGCAGAAGCGCGTCGGCTTGTTCAAACATTCTCGGTCCTCGTTGACGGCAGACGAATGGCGAAAGCCGTTTTCAATCCCGTGACGTTCACAGTCCGGTGCAGGCACGATCGTGGGCGCCATGCGGTTTCACGCGGGGAACGGCCTTTCGGGTCGGTCCGTTCCCCGCGCCGGTCCGGCATCCGGGTCAATTCACGTGGGTCGTTCTGAGATAGGGCTTGATGGTGGTGAAGCCCTGCGGGAAAAGCCTGCGCGCTTCCTCGTCGCCGATCGAGGGCGGGATGATGACCTCGCCGCCCGGCGTCCAGTTGGCCGGAGTCGCGATCCGCGCCCGGTCGCCGAGCTGAAGGCTGTCGATCACGCGCAAGATCTCGTCGAAATTGCGCCCCACGCTCATCGGGTAGGTCATGGTCAGGCGGATCTTCATGTCGGGATCGATGATGAAGACCGAGCGCACCGCAGCCGTTTCGCTCTGGTCCGGGTGGATCATGTCATAGCTGCGCGCGATGGTGAGGTCCGGGTCGGCCACGATCGGGAATTGCAGGTTGCAGCCCTGCGTCTCGTCGACGTCGCTGATCCAGGCGCGGTGTTCCTCGACCGTGTCGGTGGACAGGCCGAGCGGTTTGACATTGCGCTTTTCGAATTCCCCGGCGAGCCGGGCGGTCATGCCCATCTCGGTGGTGCACACAGGGGTGAAATCCGCCGGGTGGCTGAAGAAGAAGACCCAGCTGCCCTTTGCCCATTCGTGCAGCGTGATCGGGCCGGCAGTGGTGTCGACCGTGAAATCGGGGGCGGTATCGCCGATATGCAAACTCATGGTGATTGGCTCCTTTTCGTGGAGGCTCTTTCGTAGCGCGGCTGTCGTGCAGACGCCAATTCGATTACACAATTAGCATAATCGATTTTATTCGCCATGGAATTTTGGGCAATAGCCGATGCGAATCGCGCAAATCGCCCCTATCGATTGCAGGAGTTTGCAAGTCAGATGGCCGGACTGCATCGCTCCCTCGATGCAAGAGGCGCCGCCCGCATTCATGCGAGCGGCGCCTCAAGGTGCCTCACGGCCCGGTGCGCCAATGGCTGGAAGGCGCGCCGGACCGCAGGGAGATCAGAACGAGAAGCCGGCGGTCAGCTTGTAGAAGTCGCCGTCATTGCCGTCCTCGATATCCGCGCCCGCGGTGAAGCGAGCGAAGAAGCCGTTGCTGGTCGAGAATTGCACATACGGTCCAAGCCACTGATACGCGACCGCGGTCGACCCGCCGGGGAAGGTGTTCCGGGTGTTGCTCAGGAGCTCGTAGTGCGCGCCGGCCGAGAAATTGTCGCTGAACTTGTACCCGGCATTGATCCAGGTGTGCAGGAAGTCGAGCGCGGCATCATCGTTGCGATTGCGCAGGGCCGCGTAATAGCCGCCGTAGAATTCCGCTTCGAACGTGTCGTCGGAATAGTTCATGGTCAGGCTGGGGACGATACCGTCGGCGAAATTGCCGCCGGTCCCGGTCGGGACGTCGTTCGCATCCAGCACGCCGCCCGAGAGAAGGGCGCCGTTGGTGAGGCCGATCTGCGGCTTGATCACGAGGTTGCCGGTGTAGATCGCCGCGCCCACGCCGAATTCGGTCCACAGGTCGCTGCCGAGGCCGGTGCCGAAGGCGTCAGTGGTCCAGATGATGCCGTAAAAGCTGAAATCGACATTGTCGCTGACCGGGATCAGGCCGTTGAAGGCCGGGTAGAAGCCGAAGAAGGCATCCTGGTTCAGCGTGACGGTGAAGCTTTCCGAACGGCCGCCCGTCTCGCCCTGCGCAGCAGCGGCAGCAGCAGCGGTCACGGCGATCTCGCTCGAGGCGGGAGCGGCCGCCGATGCGGAGGTCAGTGCGAAATCGGCGACGCTGAGCGTGCCGGCAGCGGTGTTGGGAGCCGAGATCGTCTCGCTGCCCGCATCGGCGCTGGGCGCGATCGCTTCGAGCGTTTCGGCAAGCTCGAGCGTGGATTCGTCGATCGCAATGGCAGAGGCCGCCGAGCTGACGGCGAGCGAATCTTCCTGGGCGATTGCCGGCGCGGACGCCGCCGCGATCGCAAGGACGAGCGGCGCGTGGATATACCTGGTCTTCATGTGGAACGCTCCTTCTAGAGAGGTTTGGTGCGTTCCGCCTGCGATTCCTGAATGCCGGGCCTCTGTTCGAAGCGGGCCCGTGCATGTCGTCCAACATGTCTAATTCATGACACCGGACTCGCAAGCGCCTTGTGCGAGTGACTATCAGAAATCATATGTTGCGTTGCACAAAGGCAACACGCAGTTTTACTGCGCAAATTGTCCGGACGGCTCCCAGAAAATGGCGCGTTCGCGTTCGGTCAGGCGGCGCGCAGGCTCTCCATGTCGATGACGAAGCGATATTTCACGTCGCTCGCCTCCATCCGGTCATAGGCCTCGGCGATGTCCTGCATCGCGATCACCTCGATATCGGGCAGGATGTTCTTCTCGGCGCAGAAATCGAGCATCTCCTGCGTCTCGGCGAGCCCGCCGATCCCGCTTCCCGTGAGCACCTTGCGGCCCAGCAGCAGGGCGCTGTGCAATTCGGGCATCATGTCGATCATCCCGACCAGCACCTGCACCCCGTCCACCCGCAGCAAATGAAGATAGGGCGTGACGTCATGGCGCACGGGAATCGTGTTGAGCACGAGGTCGAAATAGCCCGATTTCGCCTTCATCGCGGCCTTGTCCGTGGTGTTGAGAAACGCGTGCGCGCCCAGCTTGTCGGCATCGTCCCGCTTGCTTTCGCTGCGGGAAAGCACGGTGACTTCGGCGCCCATCGCCGCGGCAAGCTTCACGCCCATGTGGCCGAGCCCGCCGAGCCCCGCGACCGCGACACGGCTCCCCGGGCCGACCTTCCAGGTGCGCAAGGGACTGTAGCTCGTGATCCCGGCGCACAGCAGCGGCGCGGCTTCGGCCATGGGCAGCGCGTCGGGAACCTTGAGCACGAATTCCTCGCGCGCGACGATGCGTTCGGAATAGCCGCCATAGGTGGGCGTTCCGTCGCGCCGGTCGGTGCCGTTATAGGTCCCGGTCATCCCTCCATCGAGGCAGTATTGCTCGAGATCGGCCTCGCAATGGCGGCATTCCATGCACGAATCGACCATGCATCCGATCGCGACCCGGTCGCCGACTTCGTGCCTCGTGACCGCCTCGCCGATGGCTGCGACCGTGCCGACGATCTCGTGGCCCGGCACGATCGGATAGGTCGTGCGGCCCCAGTCGTTGCGCGCCGAATGGAGATCGGAATGGCAGATGCCGCAATGGCTGATGTCTATCAGCACGTCGTCTGCGCGCAGGCCCCTGCGGGTGATCTCCATCGGTCCCACCCCGCTGTCGGGTGCGCTCGCGCCATAGGCCTTCGTCGGATATTCGTTCGTCTGCGTTGCCATTTGTTTTCCCTCGCGGCTTGTTCGCTTCGCTCACGCCTCCGGGGGCGGCCTACAGGCCGGCGCGCGGTCGCGCTTGCGAAGCCTTACGGCTTCGGTTCGCTCTTCCTACCTCGGCGGCATACGGATCGCCCCGTCGAGCCGGAACTGGTGCCCGTTGATATAGGAATTGCGTGCGATCTCGAGGATCAGCGAGGCGAATTCCTCCGGCTCGCCCAGCCGTTTCGGGAACGGGACCGAAGCGTTCAACTGCTCCCACATCGCCGGGTTGCGGTCCTTCATGCCGAGCATCAGCGGGGTCGCGAAGATCCCGGGCATGACCGAGTTCACCCGGATGCCGAGATCCATCAGGTCGCGCGCCATTGGCAGGACGAGGCCGTTCACCCCCGACTTGCACGAACCGTAGATGACCTGCCCGATCTGTCCGTCCTGCGCCGCGACGCTGGCGGTCAGCACGATCGCGCCGCGCTCGCCATCCTCGTTGAGCGGATCGGCATTCGCCATGCCGAGCGCGGAAATGCTGGCGACGCGGTAACTCGCGACCAGGATGCCCTGCGCGCCGAATTCGTAATCCTCGGTCGAAAGCCGCTTGTAGCCGCCGGTTTCCTTGTCCCAGCCGATCGTCTTGCCGCGCTTCGAGGCCATGGCGCAGTGGACGGTCACGCGTTCCTGCCCGTTCGCGGCACGCGCCGCGGCGAAGCCTTCCTCGACGCTCGCCTCGTCCATGATGTCGACATGGTGGAAGGTCCCGCCGATGCTGGCGGCGTGTTCCTCACCCGCCTCGTCGTTGATGTCGAAGATCGCGACCTTCACCCCGGCCTCAGACAGCGCCGCCGCGCTCGCCCGGCCGAGCCCCGAGGCGCCGCCAGTCACCACCGCCGCCATGCCCTTTTCAAGCTTCATGCATTCTCCCCTTGCTCCCCTGTTCGCCTTGTCGGTCGGCGCGAGCCTAGGCGCGAAGCGAGGCACACGCCACCTGTCGATTTGTGCGGGGAAAGGCCTGTCGCGCGCGCGCGCGAGTGATAAGGCCGGATGCGCCATGGACAGTTTTCTCTTCACCCTGCTGCTGGTCTTCGCCATCGCGCTCGGCGGGCGAGACCAGCTGACCGTGGCGCATTTTTCCGATGCGCTCGGGCGGTCGGGGTCATTGCTCGCTCTTGGAATTGCCGCGTCCGCCGCAAGCGCGGCGTTGATGGCATGGGCGGGCGCCAGCCTCGCCGCGATCCTGCCGAGCCGCGCGGCCGAAATGCTGGTCGCCTTCGCGCTCGCGATTGCCGCGGCCGAACTGGCATGGCCCGCGCGGGTGAAGCGCCCGGCCGAACCGACCCGTTCATTGGGGGCGATCGCAATCGTGGTCCTTGCAAGACAGGTCGGCGATGCGGCCCGGTTCGCGGTCTTCGCCTTCGCCGCCGAGGCGGTCTATCCGGTTGTGACGGTGATCGGCGGAGCCATCGGGGGCGGCGCGGCGATCGCGCTCGGCTGGTATGCGGGGGGCGCCCGCCTCGCGCGGTTTCCCCTGCGCGCCATGCGGCTGGCGCTTGCCGCCTTGCTGTTCGTTGCGGCGCTCTTCATCGGATTGAACGCTCGTTACATGGTCTGGTGATCGAATTAAACGATCGCTGCGACCTGTCTTTTTGGCGAAACGATCTGCGCTTTCGCCCGTTGGTCCCATGAAACATAATGATGCAGCTCTTTGCAATTCATTCGCAAAGACGAACGCCCGGTCCGCGGGTCGCATCGCAGGAAAAGGAGAAACGCTCATGGCTGACCAATCGAATTCGAAGGCCGCTCTCATCGCCGAACTCAACGGGCTTCTCGCCGATCACTTCGCGCTGTTCACCAAGACCAAGAATTTCCACTGGCACGTCAAGGGTCCGCGGTTCCGCGACCTTCACCTGCTGTTCGACGAACAGGCGATCGAAATTCGCGACCAGATAGACGATATCGGCGAACGCGTGCGCAAGCAGGGCGGCGAAACGCTGACCTCGATCGGCTCGATCGCCAAGCACACGCAGATCAAGGACCAGGACGGAACCTCGCTTTCGCCCGACGAGATGATTTCCGAACTGCGCGACGACAACCAGAAGATGGTCGACCGGCTGAAGAAGATGAAGCCGCTCGCCGAAGATGCGGGCGACAACGCGACCGACGGCCTGCTCGACGACTGGACCGACATGGCGGAGGAACGCGTGTGGTTCCTCTCCTCGATCCTCGGCTGATCGCGGCTGATCATTCACGAAACGGGCCGCTGCCGCATCGCCGGCAGCGGCCTTTTTTGCGTATGCCGGCCTTATCCGCCGGCGCGCGCTCTGATAGGGAGGCTGCGTGAGCGTTTTCATCCACCATGCCGCCGACGCCGCGATCGCCGACTGGATCGAACGGCACCTGCGCGATGCGCTGGCCGGGGGAAATGGCCCGGTCGCGATCACGGTTCCGGGCGGCTCGACCCCGTTTCCCATTTTCGAGCATCTTGCCCGGCGCGATCTCGTCTGGAGCCGGATCGAGATATGGCCCGGAGACGACCGGGTCGTGCCCGAAGATCACGCCGCCTCGAATACTGGCAGGATCCGGGCGATCTTCGAGCCTGCGGGGGCGCGGGTCGAAACGCTTGGCGAGGACGCTGACCTCCCGCCTTTCGCGCTGACCTGGCTCGGCATGGGTGCGGACGGACACATCGCCTCGCTCTTCGCGAATACCGATCCCGATCCCGATGACCCGCGTCGCGTGCGCCGCCTGACGCCCGACCCGCTCCCTGCCGAGGCGCCGTTCGACCGGATCACGCTCACCATCCCCTCGCTCATCGCAACGCGCGCGCTGATGTTCGTCATTCGCGGAGAGGAAAAGCTCGCCGTGTTCGAAAAGGCGGCGCGGGGCGGGGGCGACCTTCCGATCGCCCGTCTGCTCGCCCGCGCGCGCGGGCATGGCATCGCGGTCACATGCTTCACCTGATCGAGCGGTTGCTTCCCGCGCCGCTGCACCGCGCGCTGCTGCCCATTGCCTTCCGTCTGCGCCAATACTGGCGGCGCTGGCGCGGCGCGCCGATCGCAGGCTGCGCGGTGGTGATCGACAACGGTTCGGGCGAAATCCTGCTGCTGCGCCATTCCTATGGCCCGCGCCTTTGGATGCTGCCGAGCGGCGGGATCGGCTCGCATGAGGAGCCCGAGGTCGCCGCCCGTCGCGAAATCGCCGAGGAGCTCGGCATCAGGCTCGCCCGGATTGTGCCGGTCGCAGTCCTCGCCGAACAGGTCTCGGGCTTGCCCCACAGCACACATCTCTTCGCCGCGACCAGCAATGCCCGCCCGCGTCCCGACCAGCGCGAAGTGATCGAGGCGCGCTTCTTTCCGACCCATTCGCTGCCCGAACCGCTGGGGCAGGTCACCGCCGCACGGATCGCGGCATGGAAGGCTAGGGGAACCCGGGCAGGCTAGAGCAGGGAAAGCTGGGCGGTGTCGCCCGGCGGCTCCCTGTCCCCGTCCTGTCCTGATCCCCCACGGTCGAGATTGGAGAGCGTAAGCCCCATCAGCCGGATCGGCATGGGCAGCGGCAGCGCCTCCTCCAGCAGTTCGCGCGACATTGTCGCGAAGCGTGCCTTGTCCTCGATCCAGTCTCCTTGGGGGGAATGGGCGCGAGGCGGGATGGACTTGGCGCGCGTATTGATCCGGAAATCGGTGTATTTGAGCTTCAGCGTAACCGTGCGTCCGCGCGCTTCGGCCCGCTCGATCCGCTCCCACACGATGTCGATGATCTCCTCCAGCGTGTCGCGCAGCGCGCCTGCCGCGCCGATATCCTGCGAAAACGTACGTTCCCCGCCGACCGATTTGCGAATCCGGTGCGGGCGCACGGGGCGAAGGTCGATGCCGCGTGCGGCGCGGAACAGGTAATCGGCAAAGGACCCGAAATTCGCGCGCAGGAACGCGATGTCCTTGCCCGCGAGGTCCGCGCCCGTCTCGATCCCCAGCCGCTTCATCTTTACCTCGGCCTTCGGACCCACGCCGTGAAAACGCCGGATCGGCAGCGTCGCGACGAACGCCGCCCCTTCGCCCGGACGGATGACGCACAGGCCATCGGGCTTGTTCTGGTCGCTCGCGAGCTTGGCGAGGAACTTGTTGTAGCTGACCCCTGCGCTCGCGGTGAGCTGCGTCTTGGCCCGGATTTCCTGGCGGATCAGTTCTGCGATGCGGGTGGCGCTGCCGATACCCAATCGGTCCTCGGTCACGTCGAGATAGGCCTCGTCGAGCGAGAGCGGTTCGACCAGCGGCGTGTGGTGCTCGAACACGGCGCGGATCTGGCGGCTCGCCTCGCGATAGGCATCGAAGCGGCTCTTGACGAAGATGAGGTCGGGGCACAGGCGCTTTGCCGTGACCGACGGCATCGCGCTTTTCACCCCGAACTTTCGCGCCTCGTAGCTTGCGGCCGCTACCACGCCGCGCCCGCTCGACCCGCCGACCGCGACGGGTTTTCCGCGCAATTGCGGATTGTCGCGCTGTTCCACGCTGGCGAAGAAGGCATCCATGTCGACATGGATGATCTTGCGCAGCCCGCCGGATTCCTCGTCCGGGCTGCCATCGTCATTTGTGGCGGGCGGGTCGTGCGGCACGCAGGGAGAATAGGCTGCTCGCCGTGCGGGGAAAAGTTTTCGCTTGCTACCCATTGGAACTTTCCTGCCCGATCATGATTTTGTGCATATGCGAAAAGAAGAGTGGTCATCGGGCGAGCCGGCGGGCAAAGGGCCGGGCATGGCGACGACTGCCCGAACTTCTTCCGCGCCTGGCCGCCTGGGCGAAAGAGAGCTGATCTGGCTGATGGCGCTGCTGATGGCCCTGCAGGCTTTCGGCATCGACGCCATCCTGCCCGCGCTCGACGAACTCGCGCTCGATCTCGGCGTGCCGGGTAATGAGCGTCAGTTCATCATCGGGGTCTACCTGCTGACCGCCGGTATCGGCGCGCTCGTTCCGGGTGCGCTGGCCGACCGGTTCGGAAGGCGGCCCGTCCTGCTCGGGTCGATCGGCATCTATATCGTGCTGTCGCTGGCGAGCGCGCTGGCGCCCACCTATGACGTCCTCGTCGCGATCCGCGCCGCGCAGGGCTTCTTCGCTGCGGGGATCGTCGCCCTGCCGCCCGCGATCATCCGCGACAAGGTCGGAGGTGACCGGATGGCCCGGATGATGAGCCTCATCTTCGTGATCTTCATGCTTGTCCCGGCCATCGCGCCGAGCATTGGCGAGCTCATCCTGCTGGTCGCCGACTGGCGCACCGTGTTCCTCGCGATGGCGGTGCAGGGCATGCTGATGGGCACATGGGCGTGGCTGCGCCTGCCCGAAACGCTTGCGCCTGAGCACCGCCAGCCGATCCATGTCCGCACCATCGCGCGCAATATGGGCCGCGCGCTCAGCATGCCGAGCGTGGTGGGATATGTCTTCGGCTCCTCGCTGGTTTTCGGCGCGCTTTTCGGCTTCATCAATTCATCGCAGCAATTGATCACGGAGACGTTCGGCGCGGGCGACATCTTCCCGATCGTCTTCGGCATCTGTGCGGGCGCGATGGCGATTGCGAGCTGGTCCAATTCGCGCATTGTCGAACGCTTCGGCGCGCGCCGGGTCAGCCACACCGCGCTGTTCGCCTTCATCGCCGTGTCGAGCGTGCAGGTCGTCGTCGCGTTCCAGAGCGAACAGAGCCTGTGGGTCTTCGTGCCGCTGATGGCGGTGAACATGGCGCTGTTGGGCTTTATCGGCAGCAATTTCGGATCGATCGCGATGAATCCGTTCTTCGCCATCGCGGGCGCGGCGAGTTCGGTTCACGGCTTCGTGCGGATGACGGTCGCCGCTGTGCTGGGCGCCGCGATCGGTTATGCCTATGACGGGACCGCGCAGCCGCTGGCGCTGTCCCTGCTCGCATCGGGCCTCGTCTGTCTTGCGCTGGTCCTGTTCAGCGAGAAAGGCCGCCTGTTCGGGCCGCCCGAGCCTGAAATGGGCTTCGGCCAGGACGCGGCTAAGGCGTTCGACTAGCCTTCAGCGCCCGCTTTCAAGCCTGCGCCACGCCAGCTGCGCGAATTCGCACAGCAGCGGGCGCGTGTCGCGCGGGTCGATGATGTCCTCGACGTTGAAGCGCTCGGCGCTGCGGAAAGGCGAGGTGACTTTCGCCAGCCTTTCGCGGATCGCTTCGAGTTCCGCTTCCGGGTCGTCGGCGGCTTCAAGTTCGGCCTTGTAGGCCACTTCCAGCCCGCCCGCGATCGGCAGGCTCCCCCAGTCGCCGCTCGGCCAGCAGAAGCGGTATTGATAGCGTTCCGCATTGCTCATTGCGCTGCCCGCGATGCCATAGGCCCGGCGCATCACCACGCTCGCTAGGGGGACGGTGGCCTTGTAGATCGCGTTCATCGCCTGCACGCCGTAACGGATCGTCCCCGCCATTT
>JGI12048J13642_10084244_pt1 | contig 21938 bp, 19 predicted proteins | sample ElkSlonscriptome_16_FD_13642 | JGI IMG/M metagenome (IMG submission 13642)
GGTGATACGGCAGGGTCTTGGCTATCTAGCGCGAAAGGAGGTGATCCGATGTCTCATGGTTCAGCAGAGAGGTCGGCAAGTTTCCGCGCGGAGCACTATCGGTAAGACACAACCCTTAGAGGCTTCGTGAGCGGCACTTCCTGGCCGCTGACCATGAAGGGGCGTTTCCACCGACGGGCTGGAAGCGCCCCTTTCATTTCTTTTCTTTCGATCGCCCATCCGGGCGGGCGTCGCCCTTTCGGCGGCTAGGCACGCCGATGAGCGCTTCTTCGCGGATGCATTCCTCTCCCGCGCTGGCGTATGGCGCTGGTCCGGCCCGCGCAGCGGGCCGCGAGCGCGACCGCCCGCCCGCCCGCAGCGCCGAAGGCGCGAGGACATCGCACGCCGGATGGCGTGCGCAAACAAGGATTGCCCAACCCGTCAGGCCATATTACCGGCAAGCCATGCAATTCACCCGCCTCCCTCACCCCTCGCCCACGCCCGCCGAGCGGCGCGCCGAGCTCATCGCCGATCCCGGTTTCGGCAAGATCTTCACCGACCATATGGTCGTGATCGACTATGACGAGGATCGCGGCGGCTGGCAGGCAGCGACGATCGGCCCGCGTGAGCCGCTGACGCTCGATCCGGCGGCGAGCGTGCTGCATTACGCGCAGGAAATCTTCGAGGGCATGAAGGCCTTCGCCCATGCCGATGGCGGGCTCGCCCTGTTCAGGCCAGAGGCCAATGCGCGGCGCTTCAACGACAGCGCGCGGCGCATGGCGATGCCCGAAATGGCCGAGGAAACCTTTCTCGCCGCGGTACGCGAGGCCGTCGCCGCCGATGCCGACTGGCTCCCGCCGATCGAGGGCGGGTCGATCTATATCCGCCCCTTCATGTTCGCATCGGAAGCATTTCTCGGCGTGCGTCCGGCGAAACAGTACAAGTTCATCGTCCTGCTGTCGGCGGCGGGCAGCTATTTCAAGGGCGGCGTCGCCCCGGTGAAGATCTGGGTTGCGCAAGGCTATGTCCGCGCCGCGCCCGGCGGGACGGGCGCGGCCAAGACCGGCGGGAACTATGCCGCCAGCCTCGTGCCGCAGGCGCAGGCGACCCAGCACGGCTGCGACCAGGTCGTCTTCCTGGATGCGGTCGAGAACAGGTGGATCGAGGAGCTGGGCGGCATGAACCTGTTCTTCGTGCGCGCCGACGGCAGCGTCATCACCCCGCCGCTCACCGGCACGATCCTGCCCGGCATCACCCGCGACAGCCTCATCCAGCTGCTGCGCGAAGAGGGGCTCGACGTGCGCGAGGAGCCCTATTCGCTCGACCAGTGGCGTGACGAGGCGCAAAGCGGGGACCTGCTCGAGACGATGGCATGCGGCACCGCTGCCGTGGTGACACCGGTCGGCACCGTCGCCTCGCCCGAGGGCGAATTCACGATCGGCGCAGGCGGAACCGGGCAGCTCACCACGAAGATCCGTGAACGGCTGGTCGGCATCCAGCGCGGTACCGCGCCCGACCCCCATGGCTGGGTCACGCGGATTTAGGAGGCGTTTACCGCGACTTGCTATGGGCGCGGACATGGCCAGCCTGGCTCCCACCTTCACCGTCACCCGCGACGATGCGCGGCGCGAAGTGCATTATGCGCTGACCGGCCTGTTCACGATCGAGGCGATCGACCGCTTCTTCGAGGAATTGCGGCGCGTGGCCGGTCCTTTCATGGAGGACCGCAAGGGTTTTCGCGCGATCGGCGATCTGAGACAATACAGCGTCCAGCCGCGCGACGTGGCCGAACGGATGCAGATGTCGCAGGACATCTCGGCCAAGGTGGGCGTGACGAAAATGGCGATCGTCTACAGCTCGGTTCTCCAGATGCAGCAGCTGCGCCGGGTCAGCAACGCGCTCGACATGGGCTATTTCACCGAGATGGCCGAAGCGCTGGACTGGCTTCGCAAGGACTGATCGACTTTGCCGCTCATGGCGTAGCCGCAAGTCAAACGACCCAAGAAGTAAAGAAAAAGCCGCACAGATTATCGATATATTTACGCAGGCAAGGCTAGTTCAGGCCCCATGGCCTCGCTTGCTCCCTCGCATTCGATCTCGGTCGATCGGCACCACGCGGAACTGCATTTCGCGATCAGCGGGCTGTGGGCCAAGGCGAGCATGCAGGATTTCCTCGATGAGCTGCTGGGCAAGGCCAAGCCATTCCTGCGGGATCGCGCGCCATTCAGCGCGCTGGGCGACCTGCGCGACTTCGTGCCGCAGGACCGCGAGACCGCGCAGGTGATAAGGGATTCGATCCTTGCCGGGCGTGACAACGGCCTGACCCGCTTCGCCGTCGTCTCTTCCGCGCCGCTGGTGCGCATGCAATATCGCCGCATCGCCGACGGAGTCGAGGTCAATTTCTTCGACGCACCCGACGAAGCGCGGCGCTGGCTGCGCAGCGCCTAGCTCTCCGCCAGCCGGTCGCGGAAGGCATCGATCAGCCAGCTCGTCGCCGGACCCAGCCGGGCATTGCGCCGCCACAGCGCGCTCAGCCGGTAATGCGCGCCGGGCCGCTCGGGCAGATCGAGTTCCACCAGCCGCCCCCGTTCGAGATCGCCCGCCACCATCGCGCGCGGCATGTTGCCCCAGCCCAGCCCTTCGAGCAGCAGCGTGTGCTTAGCGCCGAGATCGCCCAATCGCCAGGTGAGCGGGCTCAGCACGGAGAATTCGCGCCCCTCGGTCAGTTTCGAACGGTCTGCCAGGACAAGTTGCAGATGATCGCGGCTCTCGCCCGGCCCCGCGCGGCCTTCGCGCGACAGCACCGCGAGCGGGTGATCGGGCGCAGCGACGGGGACCAGTTCGACCTCGCCCACCGCCTGCCGTTCGAGCGCGGGATGTTCACCGATGACGGGGCCGCCGATGGCAAGGTCCGCGTCCTCGTCCAGCAGGCAGGCCGCGACCGCGCCCAGCCCCTCGATATTCAGTGTCAGCGCCGAAGTCGGGAATATCCGGCGAAATTCGCGCAGCACGCCCGCCGTGACTTCGCCCGGCACCATCACGTCGATGACCAGCCGGACCGAGGACTCAAGGCCCGCATGCAGGCTTTGTGTCTTTGCCAGCAGCGCATCGACCCGGTCGGCGACGCCGCGCGCCTCGGCGAGCAGGCCCTTGCCCGCCTCGGTCAGGACCGGGCGGCGCGAACCTTCGCGTTCGAACAGGGTCACGGCAAGCTGCGCTTCGAGTTGCGCGATGCCATAGCTGATCGCCGAAACGGCGCGCCCCATGCGCCGCGCTGCGCCGCCGAAGCTGCCTTCCTCGGCAACGGCGAGAAAGATGCGGATCTGGTCGAGACTGGGTTCGCCGAGCTTCATCGCGGCTATGTTCGATTTCTCCGAACATCTTTGCAAGTTTTATCGCACTTATCCGTCTGAACCGATCCCCCTATCTGCCGTTCCAACAGGCGAGCCCTCACTCCGGGCCCGCCGCGAACAGGAGAATGAGCAATGATCGAACTGCGCCCCTTCGAAAGCCTCGGCGCGGCCAATCACGGCTGGCTCGATGCACACCACCACTTTTCCTTCGCCGGCTATCACGACCCGGCGCGCGTCCACTGGGGAGCCTTGCGTGTCTGGAACGACGACGCGATCGCCCCCGGGACCGGCTTTCCCACCCACCCGCACAACGACATGGAAATTATCACCTATGTCCGCAAAGGCGCGATCACGCACCGCGATTCGATGGGCAATGAAGGCCGCACCGAAGCGGGCGACGTGCAGGTGATGAGCGCCGGGACCGGCGTGCGCCACTCCGAATACAACCTCGAAGAGACCGAGACGACGCTGTTCCAGATCTGGATTATCCCCGACACCCGTGGGGGAGAACCCGGCTGGGGCGCGCGGCAGTTTCCCAGGGGCGAACGCAGCGGCGCCTTCATTCCGCTTGCGAGCGGGATGGAAGGCGACGGCGACAAGGCTCAGGGGGCCCTGCCGATCCGCGCCGATGCCCGCGTGCTGGGGGCGACGGTGAAGGCGGGTGACTGCGTCACCTACCGCCCCCGCTCGGCCGGGCGCCATCTCTACCTCGTCCCTGCCACCGGCAAGGTGCGGGTCGGGGACGTCGAGGCGAAGGCGCGCGACGGCATCGCGATCACCGCGATGGACGAAGTGAGCGTCACTGCGCTTGAGGATGCCGAACTCGTGCTCGTCGACGCGGCCTGAGATTCCCACGGAGCCGGCCGGTCCCCCGCGGCCGGCTCGACCCCTCCATCCATTTTCCGGCACAGGAGCCATCAAATGACGAATATCCTGCACATCAAGGCCAGCATTCGCGGCGATGAAAGCATCTCGAACCAGCTCGGCGACCGGATCGTCGCCGGGCTTCGCGAAAAGGGCGACAGCCGCCTCGCCACCCGCGACCTCGCCGCCGAGGAATTGCCCTTCGTCAGCGCAGAGCGCTTCGCCGCGAACCTTGCCCCCGCCGGCGAACGCACCGCCGGGCAGGCCGAACTGGCAGCGATCTCGGACCGGCTGATCGAGGAACTCGAGAACGCCGACACGATCGTCATATCGACCCCGGTCTACAATTTCGGCGTGCCGGCGAGCCTCAAGGCCTGGGCCGATCTCGTCGCGCGCGCCGGGCGGACCTTCAAATATACCGAGAACGGCCCTGTCGGCCTGCTGACCGGCAGGAAGGCCTATATCGCCGCCGCATCGGGCGGGACCAAGATCGGCAGCGAGATCGACTTCATGAGCCCGTGGCTGACCTTCTTCCTGGGTTTTCTCGGCATCACCGAAGTCGAGATCGTCGCCGCCGACGGGATCAGGGGCGCAGACGGCGAAGCGGTGATCGCCGCCGCGCATGAACAGGCAGAACGCATCGCTGCGTAATTCAGGGCTGCGTAACTCAGGGCTGCGAAACTCAGGGCTGCGTGATCCCCCGACCTAGCCGCGCCGTTCCCTCGGGATCGGCGCGGCGCTGTCGAACACCATCGCCGCCTCCGCCTGGCGGGCGTAATATTCCGGGCGGCGCGGATACCGGACCGCCAGCAACAGCGCGAGAGCCACCGCGCAGCCCGCGCCCACGACGAGAAAGATCGAGGACAGACCGCCCATCGCGTCGGTGCGGCCCAGCATGAACGCGCCGAAGGATATGCCGAAATTCGACACCGCCATGTAGATCGTGAACTGGGTCGCCGCCACGCTCGGATCGCACAGCCGCATCGAAATCGGCAGGACCGCCACCGTCAGCAGCAGGTCGAGCGAGACCCAGCCGATGACAAAGGCGGTGAATACGGCCGGATTGCCCCACAGGTTCTGCGAGAAGTACATCGCCGCCAGACCCGCAAGCTGGACGCACAGCCAGACGATCCCGATCCGCTTCGCCCCGAACCTGTCGCCGAGCCAGCCGCCCAGCGTCATCGCCAGCACGCCTCCGACAAGTCCCGCCATGGCCGTCAGGCTGGAAATCGCGCTCGTGTCCCATCCGGCGTAATTCGCACCAATCAGCGGCGTCGCCCCGGTCATCCCGCCATAAAGGATGCCGCGGCCGAACAGGACAGGCAGCCAGAGCAGGCTGACGAGCTTCGTCAGCGATCCGAAGGTCGATTTGAGCAGCGGGCCCCAGGCCTCGATCTGGATCGCGAGATTTCGCTCATGCGAGCGCCCCTCGCTCCACGGCAGGCGCCGTTCCCCTTCGCGTTCGGCGAACGCGGCGATGTAGCCGCACAGCGCGGCAATCAGCGCGGCGATCACCATGAAGGCGGCGGGCGCGCCGTAATCCTCGATCACGAAGCCGCAGATCGCAGCCGCAGCGGCGATCCCGATCGCCTGCCCACCGAACATCATCCCCGCACCCCGCGCGCGCTCGTCCTCGTTCATGATGTCGACCGCGAGGCCATCGACGGCCACGTCCTGAAAGGTCGTAGCCATGTTCACGGCAAATCCGATCGCGGCGAGGAAGGCGACGTCGTTCGCCTCGGGCGCGGTTCCGGCGGCGACCAGAAGGCTCGCGATCATCACCCCCTGCGCACCGAACAGCCAGGCTCGCCTGCGGCCCATCGGCAGGAAGGTGTAGCGATCCATGATGAAGCCGTTCACCAGTTTCAGCGACCATGGCAGCGCGGTGAAGCCGGCGACCGTTCCGACATCTCCGGCCGAAGCTCCGTTCACCGCCATCCAGGCGGGGACGGCGAACCAGAACAGCCCAATCGGCATGCCCTGCCCGACATAGAGGATGAAAAGAGTGAACAGCCGCAAGGGACGGCTGTGTTCGAGCACCAGCCCGGATGCGGGGTATGCAGTGTCCATATGTTTCGCCCCACCGCAATTCCGTGCGGTCCGGGCGACCCGATGGAGGGAAGTGTAACGGCCTTGCGGCGGTATGCCAAATCGGGGGCAGCTAGAGCCTCGGGCGCACCAGCAGCGGTTTGAACAGCGCGCGGCTCGGCCTCAGCACGATGATCGCCACCCCGGCGAGCGCCAGCCCCGCGCCCACCAGCAGCCGCCAGCCGATCGCATCGCCCGTCAGCCACGCGCCGAAACCGATCGTGAGCAGCGGGGTGAGCAGCGTGAAGGGCACGATCATGTTCGCGTCATAGCGCTGAAACAGCCGGTAATAGCTCGAATGCGCGCCGACCGAGACGACAAGCCCCGCGAACAGCACGCAGGCCGCCGCCGCGAGCGGTTCGGCAGCGAGCGCGGCCCCCTGCCCGCTTTCCAGCGCGAAGGAGACCGGAAACAGCACGGCGACCGAGGACAGCCCGGCCCACGCCTGCATTTCGACCGCACCGATGCTGAGCCGCTTGAAGAAAACCGAGCCCAGCGCCCCGATCAGGGCCGAGGCAAAGACGAAGGCGAGCCCCCAGCCGCTTTCCAGACCCGATGGCGAACCGATCGCCACCGCCACTCCGATGAAAGTCAGCGCGATGCCGATGCCGCGCCGCCAGCGCACCTGCTCCTTGAGGAACAGGATCGCGAACAGGACGGTGAGCGGCGCGCCCGACAGGCTGACGATCCCGGCGGCGGACGGAGAGGCTGTCTGGAGGCCGATGAAAAGAAGCGCGAAGGACCCGCCGCTGATCGCCAGCCCCACGGCAAGCACGCGCGGCAGCTTTTCCGGCACGCGCCGCAGCAGGGGAGCGAGCGCGAGCACGACCAGCAGCGAACGCAGCGCGGCATAGAACAGCGGCGGCAGCGCAAGGTCATCGACCGCGATCTTCGAGACGACGACATTGAGCGCCCACAGCACGTTGCAGGCGACGAGGATCAGGACAGCGGAAAAAGGCAGCGAACCGGGCAGCTTGCTTCAGTCCCTTGCCGGAAAGGTGTCTTCGGGCAGGCTTTCGCGCAATTCCTCGACCCATACGTCCGCCACCGCATCGGACGGCGCGCGCCAGTCGCCGCGCGGGCTCAATGCACCGCCCGATGACACTTTCGGCCCATTGGGCAGCGCGCTGCGCTTGAACTGCGAGAAGCCGAAGAAGCGCCGCGCGAATTTCTCCAGCCAGTGCGCGATCGTCGCCAGGTCATATTCGTTGCGGTTGTCTTCGGGGAAGGCGACCGGCCACTCTCCCTCGTTCCGGTCCTTCCACGCATGCCAGGCAAGAAAGGCGATCTTGGAGGGGCGCTGGCCGAAACGCACCGTGTGGTGGAGGAAGAAATCGTTGAGTTCGTAGGGGCCGATCATGTCCTCGGTCGACTGGATCGCGCCGTCCTCGCCCGCGGGCACCAGTTCGGGGCTGATGACGGTGTCGTGCACGGCCTGCAGCACCGCGTTGCATTCGCCGAGGAACTGCTCGGTCTGGATCGTCCAGCGGATGAGATATCGGATCAGCGTCTTGGGCACGCCCGCATTGACCCCGTAATGGCTCATCTGGTCGCCCACGCCATAGGTGCACCAGCCCAGCGCCAGTTCGGACAGGTCGCCCGTCCCGATCACGAAACCGCCATGCAGCCCTGCAAGGCGGAAGAGATAATCGGTCCTCAGGCCCGCCTGCACGTTCTCGAAGGTGACGTCGTAATGCGCCTCGCCGTCCGCAAAGGGGTGGCCCATGTCCTCAAGCATACGCTGCGCGGCGGGGCGGATGTCGATTTCCTCCGCCGTGATGCCGAAACTCTCCATCAGCTTCCAGGCGTTGGCCTTGGTCTCTTCCGAAGTGGCGAAGCCGGGCATGGTGTAGCCGCGGATAGTGGTCCGCGGCAGGCCCAGCCGGTCGCACGCCTTGGCCGCGACGATCAGCGCGTGGGTGCTGTCGAGCCCGCCCGAAATACCGATGACGAGGCTCTTCGCCCTGGTCGCCTGGATCCGCCGCATCAGCGCATCGACCTGGATGTTGAAGGCCTCGTAGCAATCCTCGTCCAGCGTCTTGGGATTGTTCGGCACGAAGGGAAAACGCCGCACCGGTCGGATAAGGCCGACATCGCCCTCGCTATAGGCATGCTCGAACACGATCCGGCGATAACGGTCCTCGGGCCGGCCATGCGCCTCGGCGGCATCGGCAAAGGTCTGGTTGCGCATCCGCTCGAGCGCGATGCGATCGGTGTCGACATCGACGACGCACAGCGCCGGTTCGAGATCGAAGCGCACGCTTTCGGTGAGCAGGTCGCCCAGTTCGTAGACCACCCCCTGCCCGTCCCAGGCGAGGTCGGTCGTGCTCTCCCCGTGCCCGCTTGCCGAATAGACATAGGCGCAGATCGCGCGGCTCGACGACGAACGACAGTGGAGGTGTCGGTCGTCCGCCCGCCCGATCGTGATGGGAGAGGCGGACAGGTTGCACAGGATATGCGCCCCGGCGAGCGCGGCCATGTTGCCCGGCGGCAGCGGGGCCCAGTAATCCTCGCAGATCTCGACGCCGAACGTGAAACCGGGAAGGTTCGCCGCGCCAAAGACAAGATCGGTCCCGAACGGCACTTCCTCCCCGTTCACCGCGATCCACATGTCCTCGCAGCCGCGGCCATGCGCGAAATAGCGTTTTTCGTAGAATTCGCGGTAATTGGGCAGGTAGCTCTTGGGAATAACGCCGAGCAGTTCGCCCCCCGCGATGACGAGCGCGCAATTGTATATCTTGTCCCCTCGCCTCAGAGGCGCGCCGAGCACGAGGACGGGGGTGAAATCGTCCGATGCCTCGACCACTTCGGCGACCGCCTGCTCCACCCTTTCGAGCATGGCCTGCTGGAGGTGCAGGTCGTCTATCGCATAGGAAGACAGCGTGAGTTCGGGATAGACCACGAGGTCGACATTGGCTTCGTGCGCGCGCGCCGCCTCGGCCAGCACGCCGGCGGTATTGAAGGCGACGTCGGCGGTGCGTGTCGCAGGCGTTGCGGTCGCCACCCGGACGAGGCCGTGGGCATGCATGTCGAAGAAGGGATGCGTTGTGTCTGCCATGGTGGCGGTATCGTCCTTCGCCTGTTGCGGCCTCTTGCCTTGGCTCCTAGCCGCTCTCGCGCGCTCTTCCTAGGGATTGCGGGTGAAAGCGGTTCTATCCCCGCCCACAGGAAAGCCATGCGCCGAGGTGCTTGCGCTTGAAGAGACGCTGCGCCACTTGGAGCGGCGACAAATGGGCCCTGCCCGGCGCCGAAGGAGATGCGAGACATGGCCGACCCCACCTACACCCCGCCCAAGGTCTGGAGCCCGGACACCGTTTCTGGCGGACGCTTCGCCAGCATCAACCGCCCGACCGCCGGAGCGCGCGAGGAAAAGGACCTGCCCCAGGGCGAACATCCCTTCCAGCTCCACTCGCTCGCAACGCCCAACGGGGTGAAGGTGACGATCATGCTCGAGGAATTGCTCGAGAAAGGCCATGCGGGCGCGGAATACGACGCCTACACGATCAATATCGGCGACGGCGAACAGTTCACCAGCGGCTTCGTCGAGATCAATCCCAATTCCAAGATCCCCGCGCTCGTCGACCGCAGCGGGCCGGAGCCCTTCCGCGTGTTCGAAAGCGGCGCGATCCTCGTCCATCTCGCGGAGAAGTTCGGCGAATTCCTGCCGAGCGACCCGGCGAGCCGCGCCGAGGTTATGTCCTGGGTGTTCTGGCAGGTCGGCACCGGTCCCTTCATCGGCGGCGGCTTCGGCCATTTCTACGCCTATGCGCCGGAGAAATACGAATACCCGATCAACCGCTACGCGATGGAAGCGAAGCGCATCTTCGATGTGGCGGACAAGCGGCTCGCCGAAACGCGCTATCTCGGCGGCGAGGGCTACACGATCGCCGACATGGCAAACTGGCCGTGGCTTGCGCCCTTCGTGGCGGGGCAGATCTACAATGACGCGAAGACCTTCCTCGCGATCGACGAATACGAACATGTCGCCCGCTGGGCGCGCGAGATCGCCGCGCGTCCTGCGGTGAAGCGCGGGCGGATCGTCAACAAGACCTGGGGCGAGGACGACGAGAAGCTCCTCGAGCGTCATTCAGCAGCCGATTTCGAGGGCAAGAAACTCGACTGGAGCTTCTGAAGCGCCCCCTTCACATTCGGGAACAAGGCGCTATAGAGCGCCGCTCCTGCTGGGGTGTAGCCAAGCGGTAAGGCAGCGGTTTTTGGTACCGCCATGCGCAGGTTCGAATCCTGCCACCCCAGCCACCCTTCCTTTCCTGTCATCTTTCAATATCTTCCGGGGCGTTTGGTTGGCGCCGGGGGGCGGTTTCTCCACAGAAACGGCTGCTTAGCTCCATCGCCCGCAGTTCCCGAAAGCCGTCGTAGCCGCCACGTCCCATGGGGTCTCTTACCGAATTTCAGCTATACGGCTTTCAGGAGCCGTCATCAGCCTTTTTTATGACTGCAAGTGATTAGTTTACCGACAAAAAATTGCGAAGAGCCCGGTTGCGGCTTGGCGTTGATCGAGGCGGGTGGCCACCCGCCACCGCACGAACGGGTGCCGATGGCTACCGCGATGCTGCGGCTCGATCCCGAAACCAACTGGATGTATCGCGCGAAGCCTAGGAAGGCTCGACGCGGCCTGCGCGACGGAAAGAGTTTTGTCCCTCGCGGCAAGATGCTCGGTGGGTCCTTAAGCATGAGCTACATGGCCTATGTCTGCGGCCACCCAGGCGATTTTTACAAGTGAAGTCAATGGGTACAGCCAGCTGCTCTTACAGACAACGACGAAAAAAGGCCGCTGTAGCAGCACCTACCACGCTCTTGTCGAAGACGAGCCCGGAGCGCGCGCGATCGAGACGACCCATTCTCGCGCGCATCGCTACAAACGCGCAAGAAGGTCCGATCAGCGTTGCTGCGCCTTCGTCTTTTCCAGTTCTCGGCTAGCCTTCACAGTTTTACAGAGGCCAAAGGCCGGACCCGAGCCGAAAATAATGAGATTGCGAAGAAACGTGGATTTACCCTTTCGGTTTCTAAGCCTTTTCTTGCGCACAAGCCGCGTATCGGCGCCGACGCAATGTGAGCCCTAGGGTCAGTCTTGCAACGATTCAAATATGACTACTAAATAGCTAATTCTATGCCGTAAACTAATAAACTGACTTGCGCGGCGCATGCGCGGTTGATTGTGCTTCGCACAGCTTCGCTTCCAAGGCTTCAGGAAGGAGCTTTGGATGACGCGTCGCAGATTTGAACTGACCGATGACGAGTGGCTGTTGATCGAGCCGTTGTTGCCGAACAAGCCTCGCGGGGTTCCGCGTGTGAATGACCGGCGGGTCATCAACGGGATATTGTGGCGCTTTCGCACAGGCAGTCCTTGGGCTGATATTCCCGAGCGCTATGGCCCACACACCACCTGCTACAACCGTTTCGTGCGCTGGCGCAGAGCCGGTGTTTGGGACCGCCTTCTCGAAGCGGTGAGCCAAGCCTTCGACGGCGAGTTGGTCATGATCGACAGTTCTTCCATCCGGGTCCACCAGCACGGTGCGACCCTAAAAAGGGGGACCCAAATCGCTGCATGGGACGTTCCCGGGGCGGTTTGACAACCAAGATCCACGCGCTGGTTGATGGCCGTGGTCTGCCGATCCAACTGCATCTGTCCGAAGGCCAAGCCAGCGATTGCCGTGAGGCTGAGGGGCTGCTGGCCGCCGTGCCAAGCGGCAGCACCTTTCTCGCCGACAAGGCTTATGACAGCGACGCCATTCGCAGCTGGATCACCGCTCAGGGAGGCTTCGCCAACATCCCAGCCAAGCGCAACCGCCGTAAAGGCTTCGCATTCAGCAGCTTTCTCTACCGCTATCGCAATTTGGTCGAACGGTTTTTCGGGAAGCTCAAAAACGCCAGAGGTTTAGCCACCAGATACAACAAACTTCCTCGCAGCCATCAAGCTCTTCTGCACACGCCTATGGATCGCCGCTAATGAGTCTACGGCCTAAGTCGGGCTCTCGCGCCGCAAGGCACGCCAGAACAATGAGCCAGATAGAGATCGCCTCCAGAAACGTATCTGAGAGTTTCTGAAGCCCGTGCGCGGGGCTTTCATTCCAGACCGTGATATGTGACCGGTCAGCACTTTGTGTTTTCCAACTTAAAACAACATAAATGCTAACAAGATATAAAATTTCATCTACGTACTTCCACGCGAAGTCGCCGCAATAATTTGAAATGGATCAGAAGCAAGCCTCTGATAAAGCAATCCTGTTCTATCAGACGGAAGTTCTTCCCGGCACTAGTTCCCCGAGGCAACAGCAAAATGATCCAACGCATCTCACCCGATCAAGCACGGCTCGGTATGTTTGTCACGAGCGTCGGCGGCTCGTGGCTCAGCCATCCCTTCTGGCGGTCCCGTTTCAAACTCACCTCGCAGCGGGAAGTCGATCGGCTCCGCACGAGCAGCGCCGAATTCGTCGAAATCGATACCGACCTAGGGTTTGGCCCGGTTGAGAAAGAAGCCACGCAGCTGAAAAGCGGAAGGGGCCGTGTGGGACGGATCGGAGAAAACGTCGAACGAAGTCTTCCGAGAAAGGCGCTCTCTTTCGCTGCGAACATGAACGCCGAATTCCGGGCTGAACATGCTCGCGCTAACCGCACAGTCGCGCGAGCGAAGAGCGTGGTTTCCGAGATCTTCAGTGCGGCAAGGCTTGGCAAAGACGTTCCCGTGGCTCAAGCACTTGCGCTTGTTGCGGAAATCAATCGACTGTTCGATCGGGGAGAACACCTGCTGATCGAGATGGTGCGCATGAAAACCGCGGATGAATACACTCATCTGCATTCTGTTGCCGTATGCGCCTTGATGCTTAGATTCGCCCGTCACCTTGAGATGACGGAAGCCGAAATCCGGGAATGTGGGTTGGCAGGCTTGATGCACGATGTGGGCAAGATGCACATCCCCAGCGCGTTGCTGCACAAGCCTGGAGCCCTCGAGGACGATGAGTTCGAGCTGATCAGGTCACATGTTACTAAGGGTCACTCAATCCTGAAAGGCGTTGCGAGCCTCCCGGCTGGAGCGGTCGAAGTTGCTCATTTGCATCACGAAAGGATAGATGGATCGGGTTACCCATTCGGCCTCAGCGGCGAGCAAATCCCGCAGATCGCGCGAATGGCAGCGATCTGTGATGTCTATGATGCCCTCACTTCAAACCGATCCTACAAGAAGGCTTGGTTGCCTGCGCAGGCGATGCAGGAGATGCTGGCACTGGACAATCACTTCGATGGCGAGCTTACGCAAAAGTTTGCAGAGAGCATCGATATCTTCAATTCCCTGCCTCAGTCAGATCAAGACAGCGAGAGACTGGCAAAAGCACGCTAAGTAAGCTTGGCCCGCCGAGGGAAGGTGACGGTTGGATCGAGACCGAGGATAAGAAGCTCTTTAGGACAGCTGAAAATGGGCGCGCCGCCCTTCTTCAAAATTAACCAAAATCAAGAAGACATTATGAACGAATAATCGCCATCTCAAATAAATCAAATCGGTTTGGGGGCTCTGCAATGTTGACGAACGAGCGCGCGTCTGAGGCAGTCGAAACCGAGCGAGAAGCGCCGGCGAGCGTTTGTGCGAAGGAAGCAGACAATTCAAGCACTCAGGGCGCTGCAACGCTTTCTCGGAACTCTGCCCTGATTGGCACAGCTGCTGCATTGTCGGCGTGCGGCGGCGGGGGAGGCAGTTCAAATTCCTCCTCAGCGATAAACTTCGCGCCCCCCACTTCTCTTGCGAGGAAACCCCAATCGGATGCGGAGGCTGCCCGCTTCCTTCTCCAAGCCACTTTCTCGGCTAGTCCCGGTGCCATCAACCAGGTGATGAGCGAAGGATACGAACCGTGGCTTAATCGCGAGATGCGTCAGGCAAACGACTTCAGTGCCCAACAATATTTCGAAGCCCGCGGGTTTGATCAGGTCGACGACAACCGGTTCTTCAACGGCACCTCGACCGGCGACTATATGATCTGGTCGCAGCTTCTGAGTGGCGGTAGCGCTGTGCGCAAGCGCTTCGCGCTCGCCCTTTCGGAATTCTTCGTTGTTTCACTCAATGATATCAACCTATCGTGGCGTGGACCAGCAATCGGAGAGTACTGGGACATCCTCAACCGAAATGCGTTCGGCAGTTTTCGTGCGCTGATCGAGGAAATCACTCTCAACCCGGCCATGGGGGTTTACCTTAATACACGCGGCAATCGCCGAGCGGACCCGCGAAGAGGGCGCGTGCCCGACGAGAACTTCGGCCGCGAAATCATGCAGCTGTTCTCGATTGGCCTGTTTGAGCTTAATCAGGACGGCTCGCCGCGGCTCAATAGTGGTGAACTGATCGAGACCTACACGAATGACGATGTAACGGAGATCGCCAAGGTCTTCACAGGATACGACCTCGATTATTCGCAAACGACCTTCACACCTGATCCGGGCAATCCAAGCCGCACCATCGCGAGCGTCGATCACGTAAGGCGGCCGATGACGGCTGATCCGAGCAAATGGTCACGATCTCTAAATGACGGGTTTCACGCGACGGAAGAAAAACAATTCCTGGGGCTCACCATACCCGCTGGGACGAGCGCCGAGGAATCTCTTCGGCTCGCGCTTGATCACCTCGTTGACCATCCGAACGTTGGCCCGTTTTTCGCACGCCAGATGATCCAGCGACTGGTCACTAGCAACCCGAGCCCGGGGTACATATCGCGCGTTGCTGCCGTTTTCGCGAACAATGGGCGGGGCCAGCGTGGCGATCTGGGCTCCGTGTTCAAGGCGATCCTTCTCGACGAGGAGGCGCTTGACCCGGCCAAGGTGGCAGATCCCTCCTTCGGCAAGCTTCGCGAGCCAATGCTACGGTTCGTTCAGTTGGCGAGAACCTTCGGCGTGCGATCGGAAAGCGGCAACTTCGAAGTCAGGAATCTTTCAAATCCCGCCAATCAGTTGGGCCAATCGCCGCTGCGTTCGCCTTCCGTCTTCAATTTCTTTCGCCCCGGATACTTTCCGACTGGATCGCAATCGGCAGCGAACAACCTCCTCGCGCCCGAGTTCCAGCTGGTCAACGAGACATCGGTCGCGGGTTACGTCAATTTTCTCGAGCGAGCCGTTGATACGTCGGCATGGTTTCTCCGCGATCTATCGCTCAGATACTCCGCTGAACTGCCGCTTGCGCATGATGCGGCAGGCCTGGTCGAACATCTCGACCTGGTCCTCACGGCGAACCAGCTTTCCGCCTCGGTCAAGGACACCATTCTCTCCGCGCTGGAGGACATCCCGGTGGAACAGAACAGCCCCGATACCGATAAGTTACGGCGCATTCATGCGGGCGTCGTGCTGGTTATGGCCTCCACCGATTACCTCGTTCAGAAGTAAGGCTGTTCAAGCATGCACATCAGCAGAGAACTCGAGCTTTCCCGCCGCGCCTTCCTTCGGCGTAGCAGCCAGCTTGCTGCTATGGGGGCAGCCTCCTCTTATGCGCTTGGCCTTGCGGGTATCGGCGAGGCTGCTGCCTTCTCGTCGTCCGGCGGGTACAAGGCGCTCGTCTGCGTTTTCCTATACGGGGGTAACGATCACGGGAACACACTCATTCCCTTCGATCCGACGAACTATGCTAGGTATGCCGCGATCCGGGGAGGCATCGACGACCAGGGGGGCGGCATCGCGCTTCCCCGTTCCTCGCTTGCCAGTACGGTCCTAATGCCAGCGGGCGGCCAAACGGTGACTGACGACATCACCTATGCTTTGGCCCCGACCATGCCGCGCCTCAAGGCAAGGTTCGACCAAGGGAGCATGGCGCCTATACTCAACGTAGGTCCGCTGCTCGCGCCAATGACAAGAGCGGAGTATGACAACAGGTCAGTGCCGCGGCCTCCAAAGCTCTTTTCCCACAATGACCAGCAATCGACCTGGCAAAGTTCGCAACCTGAAGGCTCGCAGACCGGCTGGGGCGGACGGATGGGCGACCTTGCCCAGTCCTCCAACACCAATGCCATGTTCACTGCCATCAACGCGACGGGGAACGCGGTATTTCTGAGCGGTGAGCAAGCCCTCCCCTATCAGGTCTCTTCCTCGGGCGCGGTGCTTTTCAGGCCTTTGGAGCGCGGCCGGTTGTTCCGGTCGGGTGCCGCAACGAGCGCACTCGAAACAATCTTAACGACTGGCTCTGGAAATATCCTCGCGGCCGATTACGCGACCATCAATGACCGGTCGATCAAATTCGGTTCGTTCGTCAACGATGCCCTGGAAAATGCCGCGATCAGCACAGATTTTGGAGACGGCAACCGGCTAGCGGATCAGCTCAAGGCGGTGGCCGGCATGATCGCTGCGCGCGGCTCGCTTGGTGTCACTCGGCAGGTCTTCATGGTATCAATGGGGGGCTTCGACAATCATGACGGCCTGATTGGACGGCACGAAGGATTGCTTGCCGAACTCGATTTCGCTCTCGACGCCTTCTATCAAGCGACAATCGAGCTTGGCGTTGCAGACCAGGTCACGACATTCACCGCATCGGACTTCGGGCGCACTCTCGCTTCTAATGGAGATGGCTCCGACCATGGCTGGGGCGGGCATCATTTTGTTCTCGGTGGGAGCGTCAACGGAGGCCGTTTCTATGGCCGGGCGCCCCATGTTTCGGTCGATACGCCGGACCAGGTGGGGCGGGGCCGTTTGCTGCCGACAACGTCCGTGGACGAATATTCCTCGACCCTCGCACTCTGGTTTGGCGTTAGCCCTTCCGATCTACCCTCTATCGCGCCCAACATCGGGCGTTTTGCGTCCAGCGATGTCGGTTTCTTGCGCAGTTCGACAATGCATACCTGATCGCTACGTAAGCACTTTCTGATCTGTTGAAGGATGTACTTGCGAGAAGCGGGCGATGTCACCTTGAAATTCAATTGCGCGGTTCGTCCCGGCTCGAAACAGAAAACACGCTCCGGCAAGTACTGCTGCCTTCGCGCACTCGTTGCTTAGCGACCTTTTGAATTTCTAGCGAAGCGCGGTGATCCCAAAATCGGCCGCAACTTCCTAACGCGCTCGGTCTCTGGGCAATTAGCCCAAGAGCGTTTGGCCAGGCTCCCGAGGGCATTTTCGCAGCGAGCCCGCGATTTCGAGCGGCCTCACTACGGTTATCGCTAAACGCGTTAGAAAGAGGGATGAGTCGAGGCTAAAAATTAACGCTTCTTTCGCGGTGCCAGCCCTAGACAAGCGCAATGTTGCGACTGATGGGAATTTTACTACCTACCAGCTCACCTTGGGAGCTGCGCGAGCAGGTGGTGGAGAATTTCAAAAATCTGCGCAAGCAAATCCCGCTCCTATATGCGGCAGCTCTGGTCAATCTGGTCGGCTTGCATATCGCAACCGATGGACAGGACCTTACAGCCTTCTCTGCGGTGAATTTCCTGACAGCGCTTTTGGCGTGGAGAATGACAGTCTGGATATTCTTTCAGCGCGATTCCGATGACTTCGATGAGATAGCCCCAAAGTTAATCACAACGGTAGTGCTCACTGTTGTCCAGTGTATCGGTTTCTCGATTTGGGCATTGTCACTGATCGATGGGCATCCGGACAAGGCAATTAGCATCGTCCTGTTCAGCATTCTGGCTGCCCTCGGAGCTGCTTATGGCCTCAGTAGCTTTCCCCGGGCAGCAATGGTGCCGTTGACGATCCTTGGGTTGCCCATGGCCATCAGGCTGCTGTTCATAAAGGATGCTGAGACCACAGGCATGGGGATCAGCCTGTTGCTCGTGATCCTGCTGCTGATGCGCCTGTTGCAAACGCATAGCGGCGTGATGGCAGAATTGGTCACAAGCCGGCTAGCTGTCGCGAAGGAGCGAAACCGCGCAATTTCTGCTGAGGTAGCTGCCATCAAGAGAGCTGACGAAGATTCGCTGACCAGGCTCGCCAACAGGTCGAGGATGTTCCGAGAAATCGAGCGCACGATGATACAAGGGCCACCGGAGGGAGGAGGCAGCCTTATCGCGATCAGCGATCTCGACGGCTTTAAAGCCGCCAACGATGTCTTTGGTCATGCTGCTGGCGACGCGATCCTTAAGACCTATGCTAGTCGCCTGCGGGAAGCGTTTGGGGATCGAGCCCTTGTCGCGCGGACCGGAGGCGATGAATTCGTCCTGTTTTGGCGCGACGGCCTCACCCGCACCGAAATTGAGGCTATCGGGCACGAGATCTGCAGGCTGGCCAGCGTTCCGATCGATTGGAAGGGGAAGCACCTCCATGTAGGAGCGTCTTGCGGCCTGACAGAAGCTGGCCCCCTGTCAGAGACTGTCAGCGAGTTCCTTCGCCAAGCGGATTCAGCCCTTTACCGGGCGAAAGCCCGCGGAAGAGGTGTCTGGCAAATCTACGATCATGGGTTGCTAGAACTGGACCAGCGCCGAGCTGGTCTGGAGAGAATTCTACTCAACCGCGATAATTACGGTGAAATGACGGTAGAGTTTCAACCAATCGTTTGCCTCGATACGAATTCGACCGTGTATGCAGAAGCCCTTGCCCGTTGGAATAGCCCTGGGTTTGGCTTTATTCCCCCGGACGAATTTATTCCAGTGGCAGAGCAACTTGGCGCGATCACCGAGCTGAATGGGGTTTTGCTGCGAGAAGCGGCAAACCTCGCAAGCTCTTGGCCGGTCGACCTTGGCGTTTCGTTCAACTTAAGCGCGCTGGAGATTAGCGAACGAGGATCCTCGATCCGGCTGCTGGGGCTGATCGAAAGCGCCGGCATCTCGCCAGGACGAATTCAGTTCGAAGTGACCGAAACCGCGTTTCTTGCAGATCTGTCGACGGCCAAGCTAGAGTTGGAGAGGCTCCGGGAAGCTGGCTGCATGATTGCTCTCGATGACTTCGGCTCAGGCCATGCATCTGTATCATATCTTCGTGATCTCGCATTCGACGTCGTTAAGCTCGACGGCTCATTAACGGCCGAGATCGAGTATAGTGACCGCTCGCGTCAGATTCTGCTCGGGCTCATCGACCTCTGTCATGCAACAGGAGCGAAATGCGTCGCCGAGCACGTCGAGACTTTGGAACAGTTGATGCTCATAAAAGCGATGGGCTGCGATTTCGCACAAGGCTATTACCTTGGAAGGCCAGCGCCTGGCATGCCCGATCTTGGCGGACAGCGGATGTCATCGCCGCGAACGTCGACCGTTCCAGCAACGCAAAGTGGCGGCTCAAACACCTTGTTAAGGTAGGAACGCTGTAGACTTCGGTACGGCGATAGCATGCAATAGGCGAAAGGTCGCACTCTGTACGAAAGCCCAAGTTGGCTCTCCTTCATTACCGAGGCTCGGTGCCATCGCGCGCAGGAAGCAAGCGCCGCGAGATCACGGGGGAGTAATCCGCGCTATCGATCAAGATGTGTTCGAAATGATCGGCGAGCGAAACGAAATCGCCCTCGGTATCGAGTACGACCTGCTGCACTTCACCGGCGCTTCCTCGAGCAGACGGCGCACGGTTTGTAATTTACCTGAGCCCGAATTGCCCTGCACCGGTGGGCGCGGGGCACGCAATTCCTTGGGATCTATGGGTATGCTCAGCCCGCAGGAATCCCGGCCAATGTCGATTTGCGCTTTATGCTCCCAAGCCTAGGCGCAGAGACGAGAACCGCGAAGGCTATCAGCGAATTTTGCCACGAAAGGGGATGTGAACGTGGCCGCGTGTGCCGCACCAAGTCACACCGTGCCAGCGACCGTCAGGCACTGTCCGGTCACCCATTCGCCTGAATCGCCGACGAGGTAGAGCACGCAGGCCGCGATGTCGCGCGGCGTGCCTAGCCGCCCAGCGGGCAGATTGAGCTGTTCGAGCAGCGGGCCGAAATCCGCATCGGTCATGTCGAGCGCCTTCTTAACCGTATCGGTCGGCACGAAGCCGGGAAGGATCGCGTTCACGCGGATCCTCTTCTCACCGAGCTCGAGCGCGAGCGTCTTGGTGAGCATGTTCACTCCGGCCTTGGCCGCGCTATAGTGGCCGCTGCCGGGAAACGGGTCGCGCCCCGCCATGCTGGATGTGTTAACTATGCTGCCGCCCTCGCCCATTTGCTTCACGGCCGCGCGCACGCCGTGAAAGACGGAGGAGAGATTGACCGCTAGCGTCCTTTCCCACTCCTCCGGATCAAGTTCGACGATTGGCGCGGAAACAAGCGATCCTCCGGCATTATTCACCCAGATGTCGAGCCGCCCAAATTCCTCCACCGCGCGGGCCGCGAGCGCGCTCATCGCATCGGCGCTCGACACGTCGGTGACCTTCGCGATGGCGCGGCCGGGCGCGTCGGAGGCGTTGATCGCGGCGGCTACGCTCTCAATCTGGTCGGCCGAACGTGCCGCGCAAACAACGTTGGCGCCCGCTTCGGCGAGCAGGGTGGCGATCCCCTTGCCGATACCGCGCCCCGATCCGGTGACTACAGCGGACTTGCCCGATAGGTCGAAAAGGTCGTGCATTGTCTCTTTCCCCGCAGCTCTCACTCGCGCGGGCTACGCGGCGCACGGGCTGTGGGTCCACTAGCCTTTTCGCGGCCTCTCAGCCATGGACGAGCACGCTTTTGGCGAGTGCGAGGCCCGATAGGAATGCGCCTTCGACGCGGGGGGAATGCAGCCAGTCGCCCGCGATGCCGATACGCGCCTGCGCGTCATACCGGGCCGCTTCGCCGCCTAGGCTCGCCGGCATGGCGTAGAGCCAGCGATGCGCAGCGAGGTGGAGCGGCCTTGCGGACGCAGCGCCGCTTTTCACGAAAAAATCGGCGAGCAAGCGCTCGGCCACCTCTTCCTTTTCCGCCTCCAGCAATTCGCGGCTGCGGGCTGTGCTTGCATGGATCACCCAGTTCTCCGCACCGGTGCGGCCGGGTTTTGCTGAATTGCGCGCGGCCCAGGCGATCGGGCCATCCTCCCTGCGAAAAGTGTCAGCGGTGATGTCGAGCCTTTCAGCGAAGCCCGCCATTACCGCCCAGCACGGCTCGGAGACCATTTCGCCCGCGAGACCCGCGAGATCGGGGGCGGGCTCTGCCAGCAGGTCGGCGGCCTGTTCGGCTGGGATCGCGACGAGCACGGTGCGCGCGGCCAGGGTTTCTTCGCCCGCCTCCACCCGCCATGCATCGCCTTCGCGCAGCAGGCCTGTCGCCCGCACCGACCAGCTGACGGGGACTTTTCCTGCCATTGCCCTGATCGGTCCGTTCATGCCCGGCGTGCCGACGAAGGCGTCTTCGCCCGCTTCCGGCCAGCGCGCGGCGGCGCCAGCCGCTTCCCAGCCTGCCACGGCCTCGACGAAAACGGGGTCGCGGGCGGTGAAATATTGCGCGCCATGATCGAAGGAAACGGTTTCGCCGCCGATCTCTGCCCGGCGCGCGGCCATGCGCCCGCCGGGGCCGCGGCCCTTGTCGATCAGGGCGACCTCGCGCCCCGCTGCGGCTAGGCGCGTGGCGCAGGCGAGGCCGGCCATGCCGGCGCCGATGACGAGAATGTCGTGGGTGTGCGTGTTCATCCCGGCCCCAACGCGCGGTGCCGCACGGGGTTTCCGGCTTGTGGCACGCAATGCCTTTTCGTCACGGCGCAGAGCGCGGGGGCCGGGCTTCGGCGAGGATCATCGAGAAGCGCCCCTCCGCATCGAGCCAGCGCTGGACCGGCTCCCAGCCGCCGGCGAGCAGCAGCATGT
>JGI12048J13642_10343484_pt1 | contig 21910 bp, 5 predicted proteins | sample ElkSlonscriptome_16_FD_13642 | JGI IMG/M metagenome (IMG submission 13642)
CAACAGATAACTGTGCAGGAATTGTAACTGTCACCCATGACGCCACATTGCCGATCAATACACAGGGGACCACGGTAGTTACCTGGACCTATGACGATGGCAATGGGAATACTGTTATCCAGACTCAGGATGTTGTTATTGAAGATATTACTTCACCAATTGTAACGGACTGTCCGGCTAATATATCAGTGAATAATGATGCAGGAATTTGCGGAGCTGTTGTTAACTACAGTGCACCTCTCTTTGAAGATAATTGTGACGGGACAGGTCTTACAGGAGTACTGACCCAGGGATTGGCAAGCGGTTCTGAGTTTCCGGTTGGAGTAACCACGGTGACTTATTCATATTCCGATGATGCAGGTAACGGACCGGTTGAATGTACATTCACAGTAACAGTCGTTGACAATGAAGATCCACAGATTACAGTACCTGCAGATGTAACTGTCTTCACAGATGGAGGTCTGTGCTCAGCAACTGGCGTAGTCCTGGGTACACCAACCACATCTGATAATTGCACGGTAGCAGATGTAAGCAATGATGCAGTTGAGCCATTCGCATTGGGAGCAACGACAGTCACCTGGACCGTCACGGATGGATCAGGCAATACGGCTACTGCCACGCAGACCGTGACAGTCGTTGACAATGAAGACCCGGAGATCACAGCACCGGCAGATGTAACAGTATTTACCGATGTGGGTCAGTGCTCAGCAACCGGGGTCGCCCTTGGCACACCTACCACTTCCGACAATTGCACGGTAGCGGATGTAAGCAATGATGCAGTTGAGCCATTCGCATTGGGAGCAACGACAGTCACCTGGACCGTCACTGACGGATCGGGCAATACGGCTACCGCCACGCAGACCGTGACAGTCGTTGACAATGAAGATCCGGAGATTACAGCACCAACCGATGTACTCGTATTTACTGATGCAGGTCAGTGCTCAGCAACTGGCGTAGTCCTGGGTACGCCAACCACATCTGATAATTGCACGGTAGCGGATGTAAGCAATGATGCAGTTGAGCCATTCGCATTGGGAGCAACGACAGTCACCTGGACCGTCACTGACGGATCGGGCAATACGGCTACTGCCACACAGACCGTGACGGTAGTGGATAATGAAGACCCTGTGATTACGGCACCATCTGGTGTAACTGTTTTCTCCGATCCTGGTCAATGCTCAGCAACCGGGGTCGCCCTTGGCACACCCACCACGACTGATAACTGTACCGTTGCAGGTGTCAGCAATGATGCAACTGAACCTTATGCAGTGGGAACGACTACTGTAACATGGACAGTTACGGACGGATCCGGCAATACGGCAACGGCTACACAAACCGTAACAGTTATTGACAATGAAGATCCTGTGATCACAGCACCAGCTGATTTGATACTGGATAATGATCCGGGGTCATGCGACAGGGATGACAATAATGTTGCACTTGGCAGTCCGGTTACATCAGATAATTGTGGAGTTGCGACAGTTGTCAATGACGCACCTGCAATCTTCCCACTTGGGAATACTACTGTCACATGGACGGTTACCGACTTGAATGGCAATAGCGCCCAGGCAACCCAACTTGTAACAATTGAAGACAATGAATTGCCGGCTGCCTCTGTTTGTCCGGCGGACATTGTCGTAAGTAATGATGCGGGTTCCTGTGATGCAGTGGTCACATACGTGGTGCCGGTTTTTACGGATAATTGTGACGGACCCGGTCTCAGCGGAATACTTACAGAAGGACTTCCAAGTGGAGCCACCTTCCCGGTTGGAACGACAACCATCACCTATGCCTATACAGATGCAGCCGGTAATGGTCCGGTTGAATGTACATTCACGATAACTGTGAATGATACCGAGCCACCTGCCATAACGGCCCCTGTTGATGTAACCGTTGACAGCGACCCCGGGTCTTGTGATACCGATGCGTCCGGAGTGACACTCGGAACCCCGGTAACAGATGATAATTGTGGTGTGGCCACGGTTGTCAATGATGCGCCTGCTGTTTTTCCACTTGGTCTGACCACAGTTACCTGGACCGTCACCGATATCCATGGCAACAGAAGTGAGGCTACCCAGGATGTACTTGTTGAAGACAATGAAGCACCCGTCGTGAATAGTTGTCCGGCTGATATTACAGTCAATAACGATGTAGGACTTCTAGGTGCAGTAATTTCCTATGATATTCCGACGTTTGCAGACAATTGCGACGGAACCCTTCTCACCGGAACAATGACGGCGGGACTGACCAGTGGATCAGTATTCCCGATCGGTACAACAACGGTTACGTATACTTATACAGATGCTGCGCTGAATGGTCCGGCCATCTGCACCTTCGATGTAACTGTTAATTATATCAACAGGCCACCCACTGTTGATAACCCGATCCCGGATGTCAACCTGGATGAAGGATTTGGCACATTCGATATATCGCTTGCAGGGGTATTTGGGGACACTGATACCTGGGATGAACTGACATATACCGCAACGAGCAGCAACAGTGCTGTAGTTTCAATTGATGTCATAAACAATACTGCCCTGAGGGTAACTGAAGGTACTATTGGTATTTCGAATATCACCGTGACTGCAACCGATGACGGATCCCCGGTACGCTCAGTGAATGATGTATTTGAGGTGGATGTTAATGGATCTCCATATGTTTCAAATCCGGCAGATGATGTTTTTGCTGATGCAGGATTTGGAACGATTCTACTGGATATGAACGCTTATTTCTCCGACCCGGAGTTTGATAATCTGACCTATACAGCTGTCAGTCAGAATACTGATATAATCACCACGAGTGTGAATGCCAATATACTCACTTTGATCTATGTAGATTTTGGCGTCACTGAAGTAGTCATCATTGCCAGTGACGGATCAACACTAACTGCAAGAGATACATTGACAGTGGATGTGAATGGTCCTCCCTATGTAACTACACCGCTGGCAGACCTTGCTCTGGATGAAGGGTTTGGAACCACAACCCTTGATATCACAGGGACATTTGATGATCCGGAGGGTGATGCGTTATCCTATTCAGCAAACACCAGTGATATATCGGTGGCACTTGCAGGAATGAATGGAGCGATTCTCACAATCACTGAAGCAGGACCGGGTATTGCCGATGTCAGGGTGATAGCTAATGACGGTTCTACATTGAGGACTACGGAAGTCTTTGAGATTGACATAAACGGTGGCCCCATCTTATCAGATCCGATCCCGGATTTTTCCAGGGATGCAGGATTTGGAACCATTATTCTGGATCTGAACAGCTATTTTGATGATCCTGAGGGTGATGCGCTGACATATTCAGCAAGCAGCGATAATGAGGCTGTTGTATTCGCTTCGGTGGACAATAATGTACTCACTGTCAATGATATAGGTTTTGGAGTTGCGAATGTCACAGTGACAGCAAGTGATGGATCCACCCTTGAAGTCAGCGATATTTTTGTGGTTGATGTGAACGGGGCTCCTGTTGTTGCAGATGGAATGAATGATGTGTCCCTGGATGAAGGTTTTGCCACGTACAATATCAGCCTTGCCGGAGCCTTCTCCGATCCCGAAGGTGATGCTCTCAGTTATACTGCATCCAGTGATGACTTGTCCGTTGTGATCGCCGGGGTATCGGGTAATATTCTTACGCTCACAGAAGTTGGCCACGGGCAGGCAAATGTTACAGTTACGGCACGGGATGGATCAACCCTGACCGTTCAGGATGTTTTCGAAGTAGATGTGAATGGAGGACCCCAGGTTGCTTCCGGTCTGGCAAATGTCTCTTTTGATGAAGGATTTGCATCTGCGGATATAGATCTTGCAGGTGCATTCAGCGATCCTGAAAATGATTTGCTCACTTACAGCGCTGTAAGTACAGATGAAAATGTAATAACAACAGGGGTAAACGGATCGTTATTGACCCTTACAGAAGCAGGTCATGGCATCGCCACCGTGACAGTTTCTGCCTCTGATGGTACACTAACTGTGGATGAGGAGTTTACTGTGGACGTAAACGGTGCACCGGAGGTTTCTGCGGGTCTGTCTGACCTCTCTGCGGACGAAGGATTCGGGATTGAATTGATCAATCTCGCAGGGGTATTCAGCGATCCTGAATCAGATCTGTTGTCATTTACGGCTGTCAGCCTCGACGCAGGCGTGGTTACTGTTAGTATCACCGGCGGAAATCAATTAAGAATTACGGAGGTAAATTACGGGATCACCGAGGTAGTGGTGACCGCAAGCGATGGCTCCACATTATCGGCCAGTGATACCATGGTTGTTGATGTGAATGGTGGTCCGGTCATTTCCGCAGCACCGTTGGAGGATCTCCAGTTTGATGAAGGATTTGGCAATTCCCAGGTGAACCTCCTGTCTGGATTCAGTGATCCTGAAGGAGATGAGCTTTCATTCGATGTGACATCAGCCAACACAGGTGTTGTAACGGTTTCGTTGAGTGGCAATATGCTTACCATCACGGAGGTGGGTGCGGGTCAGTCGGTGATTACTGTTGTTGCTGATGACGGATCTACGCTTTCTGTATCGGATCAGTTTGTTGTGGATGTGAATGCTTCTCCAACTGTTGACGGCGGACTCAGTGATTTGTCATTGAACGAGGGATTTGGTACAATTACGGTGGACCTTTCCGGGGCATTCAGTGATCCGGATAATGATCCATTGGATTATTCTGCATTCAGTGCCGATGAAAATGTTGTAACAGTAGGTATTTCAGGGGAAATCCTTACCATCACGGAAGAAAATCATGGCGCGACCACAATTACAGTTACGGCCAGCGATGGATCCACCCTCTCGGCGAGTACCGGTTTCACTGTTGATATTAACGGTGCTCCGGATGTAATGGCTCCGGTTTTTGACCAGGCATTCGTAACCGGATTTGGATCGGCAACCCTGGATATCTCAGGGGTGTTTACTGATCCGGAGGGAGATCCCCTTACCTATTCCATCTTTAACAGTGATCCTGAGGCCGTGAATGCAACCCTGGATGGAACCACGATCACATTCACGGAGGTGAAATATGGTACAGCGACGATAACACTTACGGCTAGTGACGGTGAGCTTGAAACTGAGGAACTAATCAGTGTTACGGTCGATGTGGTATTCCCGGCAGACTGGAGCTATAGTCCTGCCGATTTTGACTTTAATGGTCAGATCACTGCACAGGTAATCATTGACAGGGATACAGTGAATTCCGGATTCCTGGGTGCATTTGTGGAAGGAGAGTGCAGGGGTGTGATTGACCCGGTGTACTTTCCTGCAGAGGAACGATATGTCTTCAACCTGATTATGTACAGTAATGCAGCTGTAAACGAACAGATGCATTTCAGGTATTTCGATTACATTAACGGTGAGGAGTATCTGCTTTATGATTCAATTGCGTTTACATCGGACATGATTGTTGGTGATGCCCGCAATCCTGTCAGGTTGCATTATTATATCGATTTTACTAAATCATTCGTCTCTGGCTGGAACTGGTTTTCCATCAATATTAATGCCCTCGACATGCGACTTGAGTCGGTGATGCCGGGTTGTGTTGTACAGGGAGATTACATCAAGAGTCAGACCCAATCTGCAACATACTATGACAATTATGGGTGGTTCGGTGGTCTTGAGGAACTTGATCCCACGAAGCTGTACAAGACATTTATCAATAATGTCTGTGACATCAATACATTTGGTAATTCCGTGGTTCTGTCACAGACCGCTGTTCCCATGGCAGCTGGTTGGAACTGGATCGGCTATATGTCGAGAGATACACTTCCGCTTGAAGATGCACTTGGTTCACTTCTGCTGGCAGATCTTGACTATATCAAGAGCCAGACTGCTTCCTCAACTTATTATGATGGATTTGGATGGTTTGGAGGTTTGAAAGCCATGGCTCCCCAGGAGGGATACATGGTAAGGCTTGCAAATGCATCCTCACTGGTTTACCCGGAAATATCAAGCAAAAAGTCTGGACTTACATTGCGAAATCAAATCTTACCTGAAGGAGTTGAACCATCAGCATATGAATTCAGCGGAACAATCACTGCACGTGTATTTATGAACGGTGAGGCCATTGGATCTGAAGAAGATCTCCTGATGGCATATGTTGATGAAGAGTGCAGGGGTATCATACCGGGCAGCTATTTTGATCCTGCAGCTGCATATGCTTTCCAGATGCTGATATACAGTAATGTCACTGAAGGTGAAAAGGTGAGCTTCAGGTACTATCATGCCGGAACCGACAAGACCTACGGTTGTATTGAGACAATTGAGTTCAGGAATGATATGATTGTTGCCGATGCATTTGATGCATTTGAATTGAACCTTGATGCAACTTCAGGTGTTGAGAATCCAATGGATGATAGAAATATGATCCTGAAGGCTTACCCCAACCCGTTCAGATCCATACTGCGGATCGATATTTCTGTTCCGGTTACTACCGAAATGATCGTTGAGATATACGACCTGACAGGAAGGAAGATCAATATTCTTGACCAGCGGCAAATTTTACAAGGAACAACCAGTATTGAATGGAATGCAACGGGATTGCCAAGTGGAACCTATCTATTGAAGGCAGTATCGGATGAGGAGCAGGTAATCAGGAAGGTGACACTAATAGATTAATAGGAAATTCATATGATGCGACTGTTTGCGAGGAAAAACATAAATGCCATTGGTACCATATTACTCGTCCTGTTATTATCAGGATCAGGCCGACTCATGGCACAGCACGGCTGGAGTGTAAACCCGGCAGATTACCAGAACAGCGGGGATATTACAGGCATTGTTTTCCTGGATGATGTGGAGATGACCGATGGTGCCCTGGCAGCTTTCGTTGGGGACGAATGCAGGGGTTTTGATGATTCGCCTGAGCTCGCTCCGTCTGGTTATACGGTTTTCCAGTTCCTGGTTTATAGTGATACGGCAAGCGGGGAGACGGTTCGCTTCAGGTTTTACAACAATGCAGACGGACAGACCTATGATGTGCTGGAGACGGTTGAGTTCACGAATAACATGGTGTTGGGAAATGCCTTTGAACCGTTGGAATTTCATGCAATCACCAATGATGTGCCGTATGTCTCGGCCCCGGTTCCTGACCAGGTATACCAGGAGTATTTTGCATCGGCAACAATTGATTTAGCGACTGTATTCAGCGATCCTGACCTGGATCCGCTTACTTTTTCAGCTTCCAGCAGTGATTCTGAAATTGTTTCGGTCGGCATTTCCGGCTCGATCCTCTCCATCACAGAGCAGGGGCTCGGTTCTTCGACCATAACGGTCACTGCGGAGGACTTGCTGGCTTCGGCCGAGGATGAGTTTGATGTGACCGTGGAAAATGTCAACGATGCCCCGGAGGTTGCCAATCCGCTTAATGATCTTACAAGGGATGAAGGATTCGGCACAGAAACCGTGGACCTGTCCTCCACTTTCAGTGATAAGGACGGTGATGCACTGACCTTTAACGCGGTATCAGGTGATCCGGGCGTTGTGACTGTTGCAGTTTCAGGGTCGATACTGACCATCACCGAGGTGGATCCGGGAAGTTCAACGATCACGGTAACAGCCAGTGACGGAGCAGCAACAATGGATGAGGCCTTTGTTTTCGTGATGAACAATGTAAACGATGCTCCGGTTGTTGCGAGTGCAATAGCCAACCAGAACCCGGATGAGTATTTTGGGTCCTTGGTCATAGATCTCACCGACACCTTCTTCGATGAAGATGGTGATGTGCTTGCGTTGTCAGCCTCAAGCAACAACACAGACGTGGTCACTGTAAGTGTAGACGGAATGGAACTGACCTTGATCGAGCAGGGTCTTGGAAGTTCAGTAATAACTATTATGGCAAGTGACGGTGAATATGATGCAAGTGATGTTTTCAACGTGATTGTCAATAATGTCAATGATGCCCCTGAAGTGGAGACCCCTGTTGCAGACCAGTCATTTCCTGAATATTTTGCCAATTCAAACCTCGATCTTTCAGGGGTATTTTCTGATAAAGATGGTGATGCACTTACGTTGACTGCGGTAAGTGATGATACAGGTGTTATTACGGTGAATATCAATGGCACAACAATTACATTTATAGAACAGGGACTCGGAATCGCCACTGTAACTGTCACTGCCGATGATGGTACATTATCAGTTTCAGATGAATTCAATGTTGAGGTTGAGAATGTAAATGACCCACCGGTAGTTGATGATCCCCTGGACAATATGGTTCTTCAGGAGAATTTTGGCACCACCCAGGTTGACCTCACCACGGTTTTCTTTGACAAGGATTCGGATGACCTGACACTGAGTGCTGTCAGTAGCAACACGGGTGTTGTTGATGTATCTGTTTCGGGAGCTACACTAACCATTACCGAAAGGGGACTGGGTAATGCTACCATCACAATCAGTGCAAATGACGCTGAATATACAGTAAGTGATAATTTCAACCTCAGTGTCACCAATACGAATGATCCGCCGGAGGTGTCAAATCCTATAGCTGATCAAGGTTTTAATGAACATTTTGGCACTGCCGGGATCAGTATTTCCAGTACTTTTATTGATCCAGACGGGGATGTATTAACCTATTCAGCATCAAGCGATAATCCAGGTATTGTGACGGCAGGTGTTTCCGGAACGACGCTTATCATCACAGAGATCGGATTGGGAACCGCGGTGATTACCGTAACAGCAAGTGATGGTGCATTGACTGTTGATGAAGTGTTTTCAGTGACGGTGAATGATGTGAATGACCAACCTATAGTAAGCGGACCCATCGATAACTTTGATCTTGACGAAGGATTCGGCACCCACCAGGTGGATCTGACTCCTGTATTCAGTGATCCCGACGGGGATGTTTTGTCACTTTCAGCAATGAGCAGTAATACTGGTGTTGCAGGAGTTACAATATCCGGGACCAACCTTGTTATATCAGAAACAGGTCTGGGTACCGTAACAATTACCCTTACAGCCAGTGATGGCAGTCTCCAGGTCCAGGAGCAGTTTACGCTTGCAATTAACAATGTGAATGATCTTCCACTCATTATAAGTCCGATAACTGACAAACAATTAGATGAAGGGTTTTCTACATTATCTATCAACCTGGCAACAGTATTTACTGATCCTGATGGTGATGCCTTAAGCTTTAGTGCCTCAAGCAGCAATACAGGTGTCGTTGCGGTTTCAGTTACAAACTCTGTTATGACTATTACAGAGGCTGGAATCGGCCAATCCGTTATAACAGTTGTGGCAAATGACGGATCTTCAGATGTGGCAGATGAGTTTAGTGTGAGGGTGAACAATGTCAATGATAGACCAGTGCTTGAAAGCTATATTGAAAATCAGTCATTTACAGAGTATTTCTCCTCGGCAACCATAAATATTTCAGAAATCTTCAGTGATCCTGACGGTGATCAGCTAACGATAGCGGCAGTCAGCAGTAACACTGGAGTTGTTTCAGCATCTGTTTCAGGCTCAACACTCACCATCACAGAGGTTGGGCTTGGTAACGCTGTCATTACGGTTACCGCAAGTGATGGTAGTATGAGTGTAAGTGACCAGTTCACTGTTACTGTAATCAATGTAAATGACCCCCCAACAGTTGTAAGTGCCATTTCCGACAGGATTTATGATGAGGGATTCGGAGCTGCCTCAATTAGCGTGGGGCCCGTATTTTCGGATAAGGACGGCGATGTTATGACCTATTCAGTCATAAGTAACGATCCCTCTGTAATAACGGTTTCCATGAGCGGTACTATTCTAACCATCACCGAGGTAGGACTTGGTTCTGCAACAGTTACTGTGTCGGCATCTGATGGTGTACTGAATACAACGGAGATTTTCATTGTGACGGTTAATAATCTGAACGATGCACCCGAAGTTGTAAACCCAGTGGCAGACCAGGACCTGAATGAATACTTTACAACCAGGGTAATCGATCTGTCTACGGTATTCAGTGATCGTGATGGAGATGTGCTGAATCTCAGCTCATCGAGCAGCAATACGAATGTTGTGACCACCAGTATTAGCGGATCTATACTTACGCTTACTGAACAGGGTCTGGGAGGAGCCATTATCACCATTACTGCAAGTGACGGATCGCTTTCGGTTGAGAACCAATTCCATGTTAATGTGAATAATGTCAATGATGCACCTGTTGTTGCTGTATCAATTCCGGATATCAGCCTTGATGAACATTTTGGAGTTACGTCCATCGATCTGTCTGGTGTATTTACCGATAAAGACGGAGATGAACTCACACTTACTGCGCAAAATTCCAATCCATCGGCAGCTTCGATTGGGATAACAGGTACCTCTCTTACAATCACGGAGGCAGGCCTGGGCTCAACAACTGTAACGATCGGAGCAAGTGACGGCAGTTTAGGTGTAAGCGAGCAATTTATCATTACTATCAATAATGTCAATGACTCACCGGTGATTGATAATCCTCCTGCTGACCAGCAGTATAATGAAAGGTTTGGATCTACTTCTGTAAGCCTTGCAGCACTGTTCAGTGATCCGGACGGTGACGATCTGACTTTATCAGTTAGCAATAGTATGCCCGGGGTAGTTTCACTGGTACTAACTGGAACTACACTGACAATTAACGAGGTTGGTCTTGGTACTTCAGTGATCACAGTTACTGCAGACGACGGATCCCTGGATGTGTCGGCCCAGTTCAGTTTCACAGTTATTAATGTAAACGATCCTCCGGAGCTTGTCAGCCCGATTACGGACCGGAGTTATCCTGAGTATTTCGGATCCAGGGTAATAGACATTGGTGAAGTATTCAGTGATCCCGATGGTGATGTGCTGACCTTAACCGTGGAGAGTTCCGATGAGCAGGTTGTAACAGCAGGGATTTCAGGTTTTGATTTAACCATCCGGGAAACCGGACTGGGCACATCGGTTATTACTATATGGGCAGATGATGGTGAGTATACTGAGTATGTTGAATTCAACACAGTGGTTACGAATGTGAATGATGCTCCCGTGGTTGAAAATCCAGTCAGTGACCTGGTTTTAAATGAGCATTTCACATCAACAACTATTGCGCTGGGGAACGTATTCAGTGACAAGGATGGAGATGATCTCAGCTTAAGTGTCATCAGCAATAATACCTCAGTTGTTGATGTCAGTCTATCAGGAACAACTCTGACCATCCTTGAGGCAGGTCTTGGTAGTACGCAGGTAATCGTAACAGCCAGTGACGGAAACCTGAGCGTTGATGAACAATTCATCGTTGCAGTAAACAATGTCAATGATCCTCCTGTGGTAGAGAACCAGCTGGCCGATTTAATTCTCAACGAGCATTTTGGAACCAGAACGGTTGATATATCCCAGGTGTTCAGTGATGCAGACGGTGATGTTATATTATTGTCTGCTTCCAGCAATCAGACCGATGTGGTGACAGTATTAATTTCCGGAACGAACCTTATTATCAGGGAGGCGGGACTTGGTGACGCAGTTGTTACAGTGACAGGAAGCGATGGAACCCTGAATGCGACAGAACAATTTAACGTGTCGGTTAACAATGTAAATGATGCCCCGGAAGTAATAGCGCCTCTCAGCAGCGTAAGCCGGAATGAAGGTTTTGGGACAGAGATAATTGACCTATCCCCCGTATTCATTGATCCTGATGGTGATGCGTTGAGTTTCAGTGCAGTAAGCAGTAATATAAATTCCGTAACAGTTCAAATAAGCGGAACCACTTTAACCATTTCGGAGGCAGGACTTGGAGCCTCAACCATTACTGTAACTGCAACGGATGGAACATTCAATACAATAGATCAATTTACCTTTGCCATTGACAATGTCAACGATCCCCCGGAGATCCTTCAGTCGATTGGAAACAGGGAATATGATGAAGGCTTTGGTACATCGAACGTTAACCTGGGAACAATATTCAGTGATCCGGATGGAGATGTGCTAACTTTCTCAGCTACGAGTAGCAATCCATCGATTGTAACTGTATCTGTATCAGGTTCAACATTGACTATTTCCGAGGAAGGAATCGGATTTGCTTCGGTCACGGTAACTGCCACAGATGGGTCATTAGAAACTGATCATTCCTTCCTGGCGATTGTAAATAATATAAATGACGCTCCTGAACTGATCAGCCCGATCGACGATCAGTCATTTGCAGAGTATTTTGCATCTGCGACCGTGAACATTTCTGAAGTATTTGAAGATCCGGATGGTGATATACTTCAAATTACGGCCATAAGCAGTAATACAAGTGTTGTGACAGCTGAAATTTCCGGATCCACACTTACGATGATGGAGCAGGGACTGGGCACATCAACAGTTACAGTTACTGCTTCGGACGGTTCACTTACGGTTTCCGACCAGTTTATTGTGACAGTTGGAAATGTAAACGACCCCCCTGTAGTTGTGAATCCTCAGCCAGACAAGACATTCCAGGAAGGCTTTGTGTCGGTTTCGATCAGCCTGGCGACCATATTTTCAGACCAGGATGGTGATGTACTTACTTTATCGGCACAGAGCAGTGACAGTGATATCGTATCTGTTTCATTGTCAGGAACAACACTTACTTTAAACGAGACAGGTCTGGGCACCGTTGAGATCACGGTATCTGCCAGTGACGGTATACTTGAAGCAACAGACCAGTTTGTCGTTGATGTGCTGAATGTAAATGACAGGCCTGTTGTTGACAGGCCTATACTCGATAGGAACCTTTTCGAGTATTTTGGATCTGTCGATATTGACCTGGCCAGTGTATTCTATGACCAGGATATCGATGATCAGCTTACTTATACTGCCTTGAGCAATGACGAAGATGTGGTCACTGTTACGATATCAGGCAGCATGCTTACGGTTTCGGAGGCCGGGCTCGGAAGCTCATTGATCTACGTGACCGCAACTGATGATGGTGACGGGAATTTGAGTGTGACGGATGAATTCATGGTAACGGTGAAAAATGTGAATGACCCGCCGGTGGTCGAAGAATCTGTTCAGGACATCGTTATTGATGAGAATTTTGAAAGCCTTGAGATTGATTTCAATCTGGTCTTCAGCGACAAAGATGAAGATGTGCTTCAGATCACACCTGTCAGCAGCAATCCAGGCATCGTAAGTGTTTCTGTATCCGGATCTATCGTTACGCTGAATGAAGAGGGGCTCGGGACGGCCAACGTTACGGTAACCGCCAGTGACGGTAGCCTGAGTGTGGACGATCAATTCAGCATAACCATCAATAATGTGAATGACGCACCCGTGGTTGACAACCCTGTTGCAGACCTGTCGTACAATGAATATTTTACCGTGGCTACAGTTGACTTCACCAATGTCTTCAGCGATAAAGACGGTGATGATCTGACCTATATGGTAACAAGCAATGATACTGAAGTTGTTACAGCCAGCATCACCTCTACCACACTTACTATCAATGAGGTAGGGCTTGGTACAGCCACGTTGGTGCTGACAGCGAGTGATGGAGAATTCAGTATAGATGACAGGATAAAAATTGTGGTTAACAATGTGAATGACAGGCCAGTATTGGAGAATCCGATTACCAACCAAACTGTGGATGAGTATTTTGGAAGTGTTGAGATTGATATTGCCCCTGTATTCAGTGATAAGGATAACGATCCGCTCAGCTATGCGATTGTAAGCAGTGATGAGCGTATTGTAACGGCTGCTGTGGATGGGACTATGATGACGATCAGCGAGGCAGGGTTGGGCACTGTGACCATTACCGTGACTGCCAGTGATGGATTCCTGAGCCGGGAGGACTCGTTTGACTTCACGGTAAACAATGTGAATGATGCCCCTGTGGTTGAAAGGCCATTGATTGACAGGGCATATAATGAATACTTCGCCTCTACAGAAATTGATATTTCAGGTGTATTTAGTGATAAGGACGAGGATGATCTGGATTTATCGGTTGTAAGCAGCAATGAAAATGTAATTGGGGTTGAATTGTCTCCCACATCGCTGACAATTTCTGAAAAAGGACTTGGCAGGTCGACCGTAACCATCACGGCTTCGGACGGATTGTTAACAGTAGATGAGGCATTCGAAGTTATAGTGAATAATGTAAATGATGCACCCGTTGTTGCAAATCCCCTGGCAGACCTTGAGGTATTTGAATATGCTGGTCCGTTCACCGTTGAACTCGCCGGTGTATTCAGTGACAAGGATGGTGATGAGCTCAGCTTGTCGGCAACAAGTGAGAATGCCGACGTGGTTGCAGTTTCAGTGGATGGAACTACGCTGACCATCGTAGAGGTAGCGCCAGGAACATCAGTCATTACGGTAAGGGCAGGTGACGGGCAACTCTCCGGAACAGATCAGTTCCTGCTCACACTGGCCAATGTGAATGACGCACCGGTCGTCGTGAGAAAGCTGAATAATATCAGTCTGAGTGAGTATTTTACAGAGGAATTCCTGGATATTTCCGGCGTGTTTGGAGACAAGGACAGGGATGTGCTGACCTATTCGGCTGAAAGCAGTAATACCAATGTTGTTGCCGTTGCCGTTGTGGAAGATACATTGCTCCGCATCAATGAGGAGGGAATGGGTAATTCCTTTATCATTCTCACGGCCTCGGATGGTGAATTGACAGCAACTGAGGCGTTTAACATTTCGGTGGACAATGTGAACGACCAGCCGGTCATTGATGACTCGATCCGACCCAGAGTAGTGAATGAGCATTTCGGCAGGGATACAATTGACCTATCCCTTGTCTTCCGCGATCCCGATCGGAATGATACGCTTACGTATTCTGCAACAAGTGGCGATGTCAGCTTAGTAACCGTATCAACTGACAGCAACCTGTTGATTATCGGTGAAGCGGGCCTCGGCACCACTTCGATTACTGCCACTGCGACGGATCAGGGCGGGCTCAGTGTATCGGATAAATTCTCGATTACTGTGGAAAATGTCAATGATCCGCCTGTTGTAAGTGACCCTGTTGACGACTTTGAGCTTGTCGATAATATCGGCGTTGCCGAATTCGTACTTGAGAATATCTTCAGTGATCCTGATGATGACAGCCTCACCTACACTGTTACTGTCAGCGATACGTTACTGGTATCCTGTACACTTACAGATTCGCTTCTTGTGATCGAGGCGCTTGATGAGGGTATTGCAGAGATTATTCTTACCGCGACGGATACGGCACTATCAGTAAGTGACACTATAAATGTGACTGTATTGAGAGAATATCTCCTGATCCTGATGCTTGACGATACAAGGATCCGGGATGAGGACACTTTGACCCTGTGCAATGAGGCTGACCAGATATTCATCAATGTTAACACCGAGGCGATCTGGGAATTCCGGAAGCAGGGAAGTATTCCATGGCTTATTGTATCCGTAGAGGAAGACTCAATATTAAGTGTAGCGTTCTCTGAAAATCTGACGGGAGCAGACAGGTTAGGCTCAATATATCTGAGCGATGACCAGGGCCATGAGATGGAATTCACTATCAGGCAAACAGAGGATTGTTTACCAGACGGAATTGGCAGGGATATATTAACAGGCATCGAAGTATATCCAAATCCTGTTGAAGAATACCTGTATATATCCCTTGATGGAGCAGTTTTGACGGGTGCCCGGGTAGAATTCCTGGACAGCAGAGGTACAATCCTCTACCAGGATGAGGTCACAAGGGAGTCGGGTCGTTACCTGGAGATAGGGATGCAGGATCTCAAAGAAGGAATCTATTTCATCCGGATCATCAGCGAAAAAGGGTATTTTATACGGAAAGTGGTAAAATTGTAAGTTATCCGTACCATTCTCGTTTTCGGCCTTCCAGGTTGTTGAGGACATCGATGGTGATATTCACATCATCCACCAACTGGAAGTCGAACATGCCTACGCAGATAAAATCTGCCCCGTTCTGAAATGCCCAGTTGAATCCATCTTTCGGCTCGATCGCACCTGCAGCGAGTACTTTGAATCCCATGACAGGCACTTTGGTGTTGTTCACAAACTCGGTGGTCTTGTCAGGAAACAGGCAGAAACAGTTGTCATGAAACTTGTTATGGTCAAGGTAGCGTTTGCCGTCCACCTCAAATGGCTCGCGGTTTTCGCGGGGATGGGCCGACCAATAATTGTCGTGGTGCATGGTCTTCATGTAATAGTCGGGGATGATGCCGTTCTCCTCGCAGATGATCAGGCTGTCGACAGTATGTGAACCGAGACCTGCCACATATCCCTGGCTCCGGATCCGGTCCAGCATTTTATCGATCACGTCGAATTTACCGTCACGAACCAGCCAGTCGCACCAGTTTCCCTGTACCTGGATAATGTCTACTCCAAAGTCGACGGCCTTATTGATATAGGCATAATAATCGTTGTTGTCCATGTCAGGAGCTACCTGGGTGATGACCTTGATATTGCTGCCTGTGGCCTTCTTGTACCTGGCCATCAGGTCGTTTGTCGGAAAGCCGATGTTGATGGAATTGATCCCTGCCTTTTCGGCAAGCATGAGCGTCTCGTATACTTTTTTCTCCGTATTGTATGCTTTGAACAGCGAAGGAACATACCTGAGGTCCCTTGAGTGAGCCCAGCCTCCCACGAGATTTCCACCCAGGATCAGCCGGCTCAGTTCCTGGTCTTTGATCTTCCCGGTGGGCAATTCACCTTGCAACTCGTTAATCGATGAGAAATCAAGCTGAATCGTAGCGCCGGACATCACGTCAACACTCCTGCTCTCTTTCCTGAAGGCTCCCCATCCCAAGGCTCCGAGGAAGGGCAGGGTGGCCAGGTTACGAAGTGCTTCGCGCCGACTGTTTGTTTCAACACTGTCATTCAAATCTCCCCCTGGTTCCCGGTTGATTTGTCCGGCCACATCTTCCGGACTTGAACCCATTACTTTGTCCTCTCCCCGTTTTCTACCACTCAGCAACCGGTCGATCCCGTAACCGGGGTTGCGGGTGATGACGAACCAGGAGAGTACGAAAGCTTCGATCAGGTTGCGGTTAACAATGAAAAAATGGCCATCGGGAGAGCCGAACAATGTATCTCCGAAAGGTGGGTAAGCAAAGTAGTAGAGCAGCAGCAGCAATACACCACCAGCCGCACTTATGCGTGTGAAAAGACCGATGAACAGCATCAGCCCCAGGACGATCAGTCCGAACAAGTTCAGAAAATCAACGATCCCCAGGAGGTTCTCACTTCCGGCGAGTCCTTGATAGAATCCTGCCATAAATCCATGTGCATTTGCAAGGTAGGATTGTGCACTCCAGTTTTCCATGAACAGCTTGGCAAGTCCTTCATAGAGAAAGTGCCAGCCGATGGCTGCCCTGACTGTTGTAATGAGCAGCTGTTTCAGGTTTGCATTGTTGATTTTCATCCCTTAGTGGTATATCATTGTGAGGTTTACCCAACTAAAGTATGAAAAATTGCTGCAGGATATTTAGGTCAGCAATGGGATAGGGGGTTATTTAGAATGAGTCAAGGTTTGATGGCGTTGTATCGCACTCCTTCCCTGGGCTTTGCCATCCAATCAGCCACCTTCTCCTTCCATTCCAGGTAGTGGGGGGTATGCTTGTGTGCTGCTGCGGTTTCTTCACTTTCATAAGCTTCGTAAAGTACAAATTGCGTAGGGTCTGCAGCATGCTGGACCACATCGAATCGCAGATTGCCGGCCTCTTTTACAGATGCTTCGTGGTTGGTAACAGTGGCACGGATGAATTCATCGATGTGCTGTTCTTTCACATGGACATTTACGATTGTTACAATCATTACTTTTCTTTTAATGGGTTTCAATGGTATAACAAGTGGGATTGGAGAAGGTTTTTAACTGCCTTGGGATATAGGAAGGGGATCTGTTTCACGTAGAATTGCGAGGAAGGCAAAGTTCCGCAATGGCGGGCAAGCTTGCAGAAAGGAATTAACTTGTATTCCTCATAATGCCTCCTTGAAGTTCGCTGAAACAGGCCTTTTTCAGATCCTGGATATTTTTTGGATTACCGTACCACCTGGCGTTTGTATGCGCAACAGAAAGAGCCCGTTGCGCAGCGATGAAAGGTCAATGGTATTTTTGCCAGGCAACATCACTTTTTGCACCAGTATCTTGCCGCTGATATCCATGAGAGTCAGATGACCTCTACTACCAGAGGATGATTCGATATTCAGGATGCCATTTGTAGGATTGGGAAACACCTTCAGTGAAGCATCGTGGTGAGCAACGCCAACAAGTGGTTCCATAAGGATTGCTACCAGCGGATCTTCGTTCACCAGGTCGAGGCTTCCGGAGACCTCCTGGTAGTCTGCGTGCTTAAGGGTATACACGAAGCCCGTTCCGGCGTCCTGTTCAGTATACACTGCCATCCCCTGGTTATCGGTAGTTTTCACACTTTCATCAAAGGTTACTGTAGCGTTTACAACGGGGCTGTTGTCGGTTGCATCTTTCACTTCAAAGGTTACGGTAAACGTCGCGGTTCCGCTGGTGGTTACTTCCAGGGGGGCGCTGTTGTCCGAGACATTGCCTGTGGAGTCAACTGATTGGACGGTGTTCACATATGTACGACCCGGCTCAAGTCCGGTTACCTCGACCAAAGTGTCGCTGATGTCCGTGATGGTTTGTTCATCCACATTTACGATGTATCCAGTCACTTTATGATTATCGGTGCCGGGTGTCCAATGAAGGGTATATCCCTGTTCGGATACGTCGGTGGATGTGAGTGTCTCGGGTGGTGTGGGTTTTTCAGAATCGGGTCGGGTAGCAATTCCTGCATTCCATTCGAAGAGGGCCCGGTACTTATGGGCATCCCGGATGTCCTGGCCAATGGATTCCTTGGAGCCCCAGGCACCGCCGCTTCCGAACGTGCCGGAGTGAAGGTAATGTGACATTTCATCGAGGTATGCGCTGCAGCTGTCAAGGTAGCGTACATAGAGTGTGTATATTTCCGGGTTCCTGGAGATGATCTGTGCGTTGGTGGTGACATGTTGTCCGCCCTCATATGCAATGAGTTTATCGACTGGGTACCCATTGTTGCGTTCATTGTCCAGGAATCCCCTGGCAGTTTTCAGCGCACGCGTTCGACTTAGGATACCGTTATCACCGTTGATCAGCGCATTCACCGCACCGCTGCTTCCTCCATTGACGCCATTCCCGAAATAGGGAGCCGGGGCAAAGGCATCGGGGAAGAGGCCCAGTGGGTTCAGGGTCTCGTCTTTGTAAACACTGTAATGGTCAATGATCTGTGACGGCACAACGGCCTGGTATGCATCGATCCGTACGATTCTCGGATTTCCGGGTCCGAATACTTCGGCTGCATCTTCAAAAAGCCTGATTGCGGCCCAGGCATGAAACCTGCGGCCCTGTGCATATGTATCACCCTCCAGTCCGAGTGCAGTACCTTCCTGCACACAATAGTTGAATTGCTCAAAGCTCCCGTTCCAGGTCTCGTTGGAATATTCAAGGTAGAAATTCAGATGCGGTTCAAGGGGATCGCAGGTTTTGACACCCCCCAGAGCCAGCAATTCGGCTTCGGTCATCATGGCCAGATCTTCAAATGCCGGATCATCCAGGTCAGCCCCCGCCATATCGACGCCGGTTTTCACCAGGATTGCCAGTTTTTTCATAAAATGGTTGTCTCCACCCTCAATTCCATTTCTTGATACAACGAGGTGAGGCACAGTGATCCACAGATCAGCATCTTGAATATTGCACATATTGATCATCCATTCGAAGGCCATGGGGCGCTGGTTCAAATCGCTTTTCTGTGAGCGGTCGAGCCAGTGTGAAAGGTCCGAACCATTTGTCTCCAGGTAGTCCATGAACCTGAAATGGCTATAAAAATCTGTTTCCGCCAGGAATTCAGGCTTCCATGGATTTTCGACTATGCTCACATCCTGGTAACTGTCGACGAAAGGGTCGTTTGGAAAGCCTCCCCAGCCGATGTTCCAGAAATTGGTACCGATCAACATCTTTTCCGGAATATCGGTGGTTGTGCTGAATGTTCCCTGCACAGCTCCGGCCGAAATGTTTCCGCTGGCATCCCGGGCTGAGATCTCCACGCTGTATTCTGTTCCCGGATCGAGTCCGGTGAGTGCAAAACTGTTTGTGCCGGCAACACCGGAAATTGTACCGTCGAGGTAGACCAGGTACCCGGCAACCATTTCATTGTCAGTTGAAGCATCCCATGAAAACCACAGGGTATTGTAATGCGCACTGTCAAGCACCAGGTTCACAGGATCGGATGGCGGATCCAGGTCAGGAATCTTGGTCTGGACGGCAAGAACATCACTGCTACCTGAGCGGTTGGATGCTTCGTCAAAGGCCACGACGTGAATGTCATAGGAGGTGCCTTCATCCAGGTCAGTGACCAGGTAGTTTGTGAGATCCGTCGTACCGTGGTAGACGTCATCCAGGTATACATCATATCCGGAGACGCTGCGGTCGTCGGAGGACGCATCCCACTGCAGGGAGATAGTAGAGGTGGTGGCAGAGATTAGTTGCAGATTGGAGGGGGTCGTGGGAGCTTCCGTGTCGACGATCTCTTCCAGGAGAAATTCCATGGTTGCGAAGCCTCCGCTTTCCAGTCCGACAGTATCCAACAGCAATGCCCAGTCTTGCTGGTCATTGGATGCCCATATGCGAAAATCCATCACGTATGAATAGGTGGGTTTTGTGATCCGAAGGTGATCAGGATCGATCTCATTTCCTGCTCCCAGGTCCAGGGTGATGGATTTGGAGGCTTCCGGGGGGGTGATATATCCCAGCCAGGCATGGGTAGCGGGGTCTCCGTCGTAGGGTCGGTATATTTCAGAGCCACCGACGTCACCTGAGGCCACCATCCCGTTACTGGTGGCGGAGGTCATCTTGATCACAGGGTGGGCAACTTCGCCGACGAGCCATTCCAGTTCCTGCCATTTGTGATTGTCACAACGGATGGTCTCGACTTTCAGGTAACGATAAGACTGGGAAGAAAGGGTTGCAGCACTGATCAGGAATAATAGAAATACGGATAATTTTTTCATCACGAAAGTTGGTTGGTTAGTGGGAGGTAAAAGTGGGAAAAAAAGGGGAGTTTTGAAAGTTGAGAATGGTTGGCTTCGTTCATGATGTTGTTAAATTGAGGGTCACACAGGATATTCAGATGGGCACAAAGGAGAGCCGACTCGTTAAGATAGGGTGCCTGACAGGATGGTAAGCTGATTTAAACAATTCGATCGGTAAATTGCTATATTAGTATAATTCTTAATTATGAGAAGATTAAATTTTGCCATAGCAACTGTATTTATGATCATATTGTCAACAGTTGACGAGCTTGCAGCGCAGGTGCCGAGCAATTTGCCGGCCGGAGATCCTGAGCCGCTGCCATTCACGCCCGTAAACATAATAATTTATATTGTGCTTCCGGTTGCACTGTTTGTTTTTTACATCTGGTGGCTGAAGCAGCGGAAGAAAAAGCGTGAAGAGGAGCTAAGAGAAAAGGCGGAGGAGAATGAAAGCAGTAATCAGCAATCCTGAAAACTAAAACAGAAAAATCCAAATGAATATTTTAATTACGGGCACCAGTTCGGGTATTGGTTCCGGACTGGCCATGTACTATTTGAAGAAAGATCATATCGTCTATGGGATCAGTCGGCGTAACAACGAAATACTTGACCGGTATTCCAATTTTCGGTTCCTGTCGCAGGATCTGTCGGATTTTGCGGCCACGGAGGAGGCGATCCCGAAATTGCTTGAGCATGTCGACACTCTTGATCTTGTGATCCTCAATGCAGGTGTGCTGGGAAAGATCAATGACTTGCAGGATACCAGTCTGGATGAGATCAAAAAAGTGATGGATATCAACGTCTGGTCAAACAAGGTTGTCATCGATACGATATTCGACACTGTGTCAAAGATTCGCCAGGTGGTAGGTGTCTCTTCCGGAGCTGCCGTGAGCGGAGCCAGGGGATGGAATGCGTATTCCCTGTCAAAATCAACATTGAACATGTTGATC
>JGI12048J13642_10217425_pt1 | contig 21810 bp, 19 predicted proteins | sample ElkSlonscriptome_16_FD_13642 | JGI IMG/M metagenome (IMG submission 13642)
AAGTACCCTTGAAAAAGGTGTTGCAAGATCTTTCTGAAAAAGGCTTTGCTGCTGATTCTATTGAATTGTTGAATGAAGTACTTCAGATTACAGAAAAAGCTGAAAGCAACGAAGCCATTTTAAAAGACCTAGAAGAGCGCTTTGCCGATATTCCCGAAGGAATGGAGGGAATTGAAGAGATGCGCTATGTGCTGAACAAGGTGGAAGCACTCGGACTTTCAAAAGCCGAGCTCAAATTGGACATCAATCTCGCTCGCGGATTGAATTATTATACCGGGGCTATTTTTGAAGTTTTACCGTTAACCGAGCACCAGGTGGGAAGTATCTGCGGGGGCGGGCGCTATGATGATCTGACCGGCATTTTTGGACTGAAAGACATGTCGGGAGTGGGTATTTCTTTTGGAGCGGATCGGATTTACGATCTTCTGGAAGCCATGGACTTATTCCCCGATAGCGAGCTCAACAATACTGAATTGCTTTTTGTGAATTTCGGAGAGAAAGAAGCGGATTTCTGCCACACGGTTCTCTCTATTTTGCGCAAAGAAGGGGTACGCGGAGAACTCTATCCCGATGCGGCCAAGATGAAAAAGCAGATGAAGTACGCCAATGACAAGAACATTCCATTTGTGGCTTTGGTGGGCGAGAATGAGATGGAACAGGAAGCCGTAACTTTAAAGAATATGCGCACGGGCGATCAGGATCTTGTACATCTGAAAGAACTACTATCTAACCTACGGAATCTATGAATCACTCTATTTCCAATGATCATCTCAGCGTTGAGAAGGTAGCGGAGATAATTAACAGCAAGACAGAGCTAAGCCTTTCTGAAGCTTCACGCCAGCAAATCATTAAATGCCGCGAATTTCTGGATGACATGATCGAACGCTCTGACAGACCCATCTATGGAATTACCACCGGTTTCGGATCGCTTTGCAATACATCTATCGGGAAAGCCGATTTGGGGCAGCTCCAACGAAACCTGGTTACTTCACATGCCTGCGGGGCCGGAAGAGAAGTTCCTTCTCACGTAGTGAAGATGATGCTACTTTTGAAAATTCAGGGTTTGTCTTATGGCCACAGCGGTGTAGCTATTGAAACTGTTGAGCGATTAATCTGGCACTTCAATAACGACGTTCTACCTATTGTATACGAACAGGGAAGCCTGGGCGCTTCCGGAGATTTGGCTCCTTTGGCTCACCTGGCTCTGCCGCTGATTGGCCTTGGTGAAGTCAGGGTGAATGGCCAGATCCGTAAAACGCAAGATGTCTTATCTGAACACCAAATCAATCCCATTAGATTACAATCAAAAGAAGGCCTGGCTCTCTTAAATGGAACCCAGTTTATGAGTGCCATGGGTATTTGGTGTTCTATCCGGGGCCGCCGTGTAATGGATTCGGCAGATATTGTAGGTGCAATGTCGCTGGAAGCATTTGACGGTCGCCATGAAGCATTCAAAGATGCGGTTCACGCAATTCGCAGACATCCCGGACAGCAAAAAGTGGCAAAAAATATTCGGAACATATTAAAAGACAGCGAGAATTTCTGGGAGGAAAAACCACATGTTCAAGATCCGTATTCATTCAGATGTATTCCACAGGTGCATGGAGCTTGTCGCGATGCCCTTGAGCANTTTATTTCGGTTTTCGAGAATGAAATCAATGCGGTAACAGATAATCCTACAGTCTTCCCGGAGACAGGAGAAGTGATTTCGGCGGGTAATTTTCACGGAGAGCCCCTGGCCATCAATTTTGATTTTCTGGCTGTTGCCCTCGCTGAGATTGGTAGTATTTCGGAGCGAAGAATATATAAACTCGTAAATGGAGAACGCGGCTTACCTGACTTTTTGGTAGCCAACCCGGGCTTAAATAGTGGGTTTATGATTCCACAGTACACCGCCGCATCTATTGTAAGTAAGAATAAACAGCTGGCTACTCCCTGTTCAGTTGATACTATTGATTCGTCTAACGGTCAGGAAGACCATGTAAGTATGGGTGCCAACGGAGCCGTCAAAACCATGGAAATTCTCGGAAATGTAGAAACCATTTTAGGAATCGAAATGATGAACGCTTGTCAGGCGCTTGACTTTAGAGACGTGTCAAAAACATCATCATCCATTCGGGAGATTTTTAAATCATTTAGAAAAGAAGTTGAATTTGTAAGCGAAGACCGCGAGCTTTACCCATTGATAAAAGAATCGAAGGAATTCGTAAAATCACTACAACCGGAAAATTGGCTTGATTAAACGTCCCAGAACATTAGCTATACTTTGCTCATTGAGCTTTATTTATTCCATTTACGGGATAATCACAAGCCTGAGTACTGCAATAAGTCCACCGGAAGTGAGCGATGAGTTTCTGAATAGTTTGTACGATCAGATCAATCAATACCCCCTTCCCATTGAAGGATTAGGAAACCAGGTGGAAAGCTACTACCGCAATCTTATGTTGAATTTCGGAAACTATGGAGCGGCAAACTTCATGTTTTACGGAATAGAATTGGTTGGAGTTTTTCTGATGTATCGTTTGAATAGAATAGGTTTTACACTTTATGTTCTTTCCCAAATCGGTCTTGCGGTTACCCCCGTATTGTTCGGTGGCTTCAATACGTTTGGCCAGATTACACTGGGCTTGACTCTAGCGTGGAATGGAATCTGGGTAGTGCTTTATGCTTTCCAGCGCAAGCATTTTATTAAGTGAAAGTCTACGCTTTATCGGGATTAGGTGCTGATGAGCGGCTCTTCGAAAACATTGAGCTGGATGCGCCTGCCGAGCTCATACCCTTGTCCTGGATCTCTCCGGGAAATAGCCAAACCATTGCAGACTACGCTGCCCGCATTTTAGACCACTACAAGCCTGAACCTGGCTCTATTTTGATGGGTGTTTCATTCGGGGGGATGATTATCCAGGAAATGGCCCGAGAAATGGATGTGCATTCGCTGGTGTTGATCTCTACCATGACGAGTCGCGCAGATTTGCCATTAGCGATGAAAACAGCTGCTGCAGCGCGGATTCATCCCATTCTCAAAAAGGATTTTCTCGGCGGTCTGGCCTGGCTGGGCGATAAGTTTACCAGTAAATCAAATAAGGGCCGAAATCTTTTTTTCCAGATGATCGAAGACAGCAATCCGGATGTGCTTTCGTTTGGGGCCCGGGCTATTTTGGATTGGAATCCTCCGGGAATCCAGGTTCCCTATATCCGCATCCACGGCGACAAAGACCGGGTTTTTCCCCTGAAAAAAGAATGGAATGCAAAAATCATAAAAGGAGGGAATCACTTTATGATTTTTGATAAAGGAGAAGAGATTTCGGGATTGGTTGATGATTTTCTTGTTTCGTAAAAGAAACCAAACCACCCGGCACATAGATAATTTGCCTTCGGGAGATTTTCAGCCTATCTGCTGGCTTTGCAATTCAAGAATTCGATAAACCAATTGTTTTATTCCGCAACGGAATCCATAATTTAGAGAGCACCAAACACAAAATCTATCGAGCATGTTTCTAAGATCAACTCACCCCGTTCAGTTAATATTCTGCTCAATCCTAATTCTGCTATTTGCTTCATGTAGCGATAATGAAGAAGACAATAATATTCCTCCGGCTGAGCAACCCACTCAACCACCGGTAACGCTGGTTAACAATAATATTAGCGGTACATCATCTGCTATGACCAATAGCCTTTTTAGAGAAGTTGTTGCAGATAAGCCCGGCGAAAATATAATCTTCTCCCCCTGGAGTCTTCAGACTGCCTTGCTTATGGCTACAGAAGGCGCTGAAGCGGAATCGCTAGTGGACCTTGAAGCACTCTTAAGATTAGAGTCTACCAGTCTTGAATCCATTCGCAACGAGTACAACTCGGTTTATGAATCACTTACATCAACGAGCTACCATCCGACGGTTACTTCGGCAAACGCCTTGTTTTACGATGCCAGTAGATTAGCTCTCAATGATTCCTATTCAGATTTAATTCAGGATTATTACAATGCAGGTTCAGAAAATTTGTCCTTTGCAGATCCATCCAGTCGCGATCAAATTAATGAATGGGTCAGTCAGCGCACCAATGAGCTGGTGCCCGAAATACTTCAGGACCCCATTCCCTCAAACCAGCTCTTCTACCTGATTAACGCCCTTTATTTTAAAAGCGACTGGATGTATGGCTACGATGAAGAATTCACCGTTGACCGTGACTTTACAAAGGGTGATGGCTCAGTGATTCAAACCCCTATGATTTCTGACAGCAGAATGATTCTTTACGCCGAAACTGAAAACCTAAAAATGGCTGATCTGGCTTTCAAAGATTCAACCTTTAGCCTGAGTTTCATTGTTCCCAAAAACGAAGATGTATTTGATCAATCCTGGCTCGATGAAGTAAACCCCGAAGGAATTGAGACTCTATATGCTAATCTGCAAGAGGAGTATATGAGTATTAGTTTTCCGATAATGAATCTTCATTTCAGAGCAGATCTAATCAACTACATCAAAAATCTTGGTTACACAGCTCCCTTTAATCCACAGGTATCAGATTTTTCCGGGATATCTTCTGAGCAGGGCCCCTTAATTGCTTTAAATCCGGTACTCCACGAAGTGAGATTAAAGGTTGATGAAAAGGGTGCCGAAGGTGCTGCCGTTACGGTTGTAGGTGGGGTTGTTACCAGCTCGCCACCTCCCATCTCTTTTGACCGACCCTTTGTGGTCAGCTTACGCCATATCCCCACAGGAGTTCAATTGTTCTTCGGCTTGGTGGAAGAACCGATGCCTTAAATAGGGTGACAACTCAGATATTGGCAGTTTTGCATTGTTGGTAGCCAAATTCAAATCTTCGTCAAATTTGAAAGCCCTGAAAGGGCTTGAGCTATTAGCGTAGGGCAAAGAGAATCGAAGCCCTACGAATGGAGGGGTATTCGTTTTCATTAAGCCCTGTAAGGGTGACAGCAAATTTAACACCCATTCTAAGGTGTTTTTTGATCCTGATATTTCAGTCATTGGCCAATCCATTGCATTAATGATTTTTCTCATCCCTTTTTCAGTCGATAAAAAGGGAGAAAAATCTCACCGTTTCACAAGGTGATTTGCAAGCCGATGCCCAGAATCCTGTTGGCTTGCAACCGCACATCTCCTTCAACCTACGTTCTTAAGGATGGCCCTGTTTTCCTTAGAGTGGCGTTATGCTCTGAAGTCAGCTTCATCCTGGTCTCAGTCGAGTGCATATCACTGCGCAAAACGGGGTGTCGCTGGGGCGCCATTCGGCCCAAAATCCGATGCCCATGGTGTGTAGACCCTATTTGAATAGATTCGCATTTATTCTCTGACTATATTTGAATTGTCAACTCATAAATCTCCGGTATCATCTCCGCTTTACCGAATTTTATATTTAGAGGAAGTCGCTTACTTCATCATGCCACTGCAATTATACAAATAACTGTTTTGCAGATTTATAGCCCTTTCTTAGCAGATGATTAGTACTCCCATACCACTTGTAGACCCTTATCAACCGTTTATACAGAATCTCATTTTTAGCCAGATATAAGTCAGATATTTGCGCTCCAAATGCAACCATTTGATTTTGCCTTGTCATTCAATCAAAATCAGAACTATTAAACAAACTAAACATGAAATTTAAACTGCTGGCATTAACCTGCCTGCTCTTATCGCTATCCGCTTTTAGCCAATCTAAGGTCACCCTTAGCGGATACATTCGCGATGCATCTTCCGGCGAAGGATTAATCGGAGCCACGGTATACGTGGATGAAATTAAATCGGGAACGGTAACGAATACCTATGGTTACTACTCCGTATCCATAAAGCCCGGTACTTATAATGTCACTTTCAACTTTCTTGGGTTTGCAGCTCAAACAAAGACTATTGAGCTGACAGAAGATCTCAAGATGGATATTGAAATGACCGGAGATGAGAAACTTCTTCAGACGGTAGAAGTTGTTGCCGAGAAAGAAAATAAGAACGTCACTAACCTGGAGACAGGGGTGGAACGGATGGATGCCAAAAAGATTAAGGAAATTCCACAATTTATGGGCGAAGTGGATATTATTCGCAGCATCCAGCTTTTACCAGGTGTTTCTACAGTGGGCGAAGGGGCCACGGGCTTTAACGTTCGGGGAGGGAATATTGACCAAAACCTGATTCTTCTAGATGAAGCAACCGTATTCAATTCATCCCACTTATTCGGATTCTTTTCCATCTTTAACGCCGATGCGGTAAAGGATCTGACACTCTATAAGGGGGGTGTTCCAGCCAGATATGGCGGACGCTTATCATCTGTGCTCGATGTTAGGCAGAACGAAGGGAATATCAAGAAATTTGGCGGTACGGCGGGAATTGGTCTCGTTTCGAGCCGTCTTATGCTCGAAGGCCCTATCATTAAAGACAAGATGTCGTTTATGATTGCCGGAAGAAGATCTTATGGAGACATATTCGCTCCCATTTTCAATGAAGATTTGCGGGGAGATCAGTTATTCTTTTACGACCTGAACGCAAAGGTCAACTACAAAATAGACGACAACAATAGAATTTTTGCTTCCGGTTACTTCGGAAAGGACAAGTTTAAGTTCGGAGATGATTTTGCTTTCAGTTGGGGAAATACCACGGCTACACTTAGGTGGAATCACCTTTTTGGCCCGAAACTCTTCAGCAATTTTACGGCCGTTTACAGCGATTACGATTATTCGCTCGGAGTGCCCACAGGTGTCAATGCCTTCAACTGGGAAGCCGGTATTCAAAACACGAATTTGAAAGCTGATTTCACCTATTTCCCCAATCCGCGCAATACAGTTCAGTTCGGAGTAAACGGAACTTTGTACAAATTTTCACCCGGAATGGCTGAGGGGATTGGCTCTGAATCGATTTTCAATCTGATTGAAGTACAAGAACAGAACGCTACAGAACTGGCAGCTTACATATCAAACAAGCAACAAATTACCGATCAGTTTTCTTTAGAATACGGTGTTCGATACAGCCATTTTATCAATACCGGTAAGCGCAATGTCTACCTTTATGATGGCGATGTTAGGAGTGATGAAAACCTGACAGATACAGTGTCATACGGAAGTGGTGAAAGAATAGCTGATTTCGGTGGATTGGAACCACGACTTGCCTTGAACTATACTTTCTCTCCTCGAGCTTCGGTAAAAGCCAGCTATAACCGAATGCGTCAATACGTACAGCTCGTATCTAACACGACAGCAGCCACACCGGTAGATATTTGGATGCCCGCAGGTGAATATATAGATCCCGCTATAGCCGATCAGGTATCGCTGGGATACTTTAGAAATTTTAAGGACAATATTTACCAGGCATCTATTGAAGTTTACTATAAAGACTATCAGAACCTTCTTGATTATAAAAACAATGCAGAGCTTCTTTTAAATGATAACCTGGAAACGGAATTATTACAAGGAAAAGGCCGGGCATACGGATTGGAATTGCAAATAGAAAAGGTGAAGGGCCAGCTTACGGGATGGATTTCGTACACTTTAAGCCGCAGTGAACTACAAGTAGACGAAATAAATCTGGGTGAATACTATCCGTCGAACTACGATAAAACGCATGACATAACTGTGGTAGCGAATTACAAGCTCAATGAAAAATGGAGTTTTGGAGGAAACTTTACATACATGACTGGAAGGCCCATAACCTATCCCGATTCAAGGTATGTTTACGAAGGTATAGCGGTTCCAAACTATACAAACAGGAATGGAGCCAGAACTCCCGACTATCACCGACTTGATTTTTCAGCTACGTTAGTATCACAGAAAAAGCCAGACAAAGTATTCTTCTTTTTTGACAGACCGGAAGTATGGGAGAGTTCCTGGACCTTTTCTCTGTATAACGCTTACGGAAGAAGAAATCCCTACAGTGTTTTCTTCAGGCAGGATGAAGATAATCCCGCCCAAACTGACGCATACAGACTGAGCATATTCGGCTCAATCATTCCCGGAGTTACCTGGAACCTAAAATTTTAAACGAAAAGACATGAAAGCACTAAATAAAATACTCGTTTTAGCACTGGCAGTTTTCACTTTAGCTTCTTGCCAGGATAAGATTGACTTAGATTTGCCGGAGGGAGAAAAATTTCTGGTTGTAGAGGGATGGATCACCAATGAAGAAAGAGATCATACGGTAAAACTCACCTTTACCCAACAGTATTTTGATGCCACTGAGCCAGACCCGGCTACGGGAGCATCTGTTATTATAAGAGATGATGAAGGCACAGAAACTGAATTGATGGAAACAACACCGGGGGTGTATACCTATCCCGGTCCGGGTGAAGTGGGGAAGTCTTACCAGCTGGAAACTCTTCTGGAAGATGGAACGCGCTACGTTTCTGATTGGGAATTACTCCGTGAACCGGTGCCAATTTTTTCAATTGAATGGAGGCTCTCAGAAGATGAACCAAATCCGGATAACGATGAAAATCCCGATGATATTTACGAGGTTATCATCAATACGCAGGAGCCTGCCGGTATGGGTGATTATTATCAATGGAGAAGCTTTTTAAATGGTGAAGAGCAAAGAGATCCGTTTGACATTTTTGTTACGACAGATGAATTCGTAGATGGCAATCCTATCCCGGAGTTTAATGTTACTGATGAACTCTATTCAGAACCCGATACGGTAAAAATTGTGCAGGAAAGAATTTCAAGAGCGGCTTATGAGTTCTACACAGAACTACAAAGTCAAACAGCATTCGTGGGTGGTCCATTTGATACGCCACCTGCACCGCTGAGAGGCAATGTTAGAAATGTGGCTGACGATTCAAAATACGCACTGGGTTTCTTTGGAGCAGCGGGGGTCGATCATGCAACGACAATTGTTGGTGTAGAGTAAGCTAGAGTGAAAAACCCGATTGGATTGCCCAGCCGAGTAAAAAACACATAGGAAATATCAGGATTGGAGCAATGGTGGCAAAATAGACACCCCCAATCCTGAAGTCCTTTTGCTCCAGTAAGTTCGTGCTATATGCAATGGCATTGGGCGGAGTAGACACAGGAAGAAAAAGAGCACACGAGGCACAGAAGGCTACGATTAAAGGAACGGCTATTCTATAGGTGCCGGGGAGTCCGAGTGAGATAGGTATCAAGATGGATGCAGCTGCCGTATTACTCATTACGTTGCTCATTACAAGAGTTAAATACCCGAAGAAGGCCGCCAGCAAGAGCAAGGGAAGATTGAGAGACTCAATACCCAGTATAAACCTTTCTGCTAAGCCCACATCCACAATAGCCTGACCTAAAGCCAGTCCACCGGCTACGAGCATAAGCGTATCCCAGGGTAATACGCGTACATCTTCAGCAGAAACAATACTTGTAAGAGTGAGAAAAACAATAGGTACCGCTGAGGTTGCTGCTAAAGGAATGCCGTGAAGCGATTCCGTACTCCAGAGAAGAACAGTTAGAAAAAGCGTACCTAAAACAATTCTTTTTTCCCTTTTGTGTACCAAGTGCTCTGGCTCATCATCCATAAATGAAAGGTCGAGCGTATCTATTTTAGGAACGTATCGCTTGCTGAGAAAAACCCAGAAGCTGTACACCAGTATTAGCGCAACGGGTATCCCGATAACCATCCAGGTGAGAAAGGTTACCTGAATTCCTACCTTATCTAAAGCTCCTACGGCAATTGCGTTTGGCGTGCTACCTATAATGGTTCCAAGTCCTCCTACGGAAGCTGCTGCAGGTACGCCAATTAAAAGCGATTTCGTAAAAGGTGATTCCCTACCTAGTTTTCTTACCAGGGGTAGAATGCTCGTAATCATCATGGCAGTGGTAGCAGTATTGCTCATTACCATGCTTGCCAGAGCTGTCATTAACATCAAGCCAAATAAAAGTCTCTTAGGTTTTGTTCCAAACCTTCTAACGGTAAACCGAAATAGTGTTCGATCAAGTTTTACTTTTTTCATTGATTCGGCAAGGAAAAATCCACCGAGTAATAGCCATATTACACTGCTCGTCCACGATCCGATATAGCTATCAACCTTTAGAGATTCTTCAATAAAAAAATCTGACTCCAGCGTATAGGTGAGATAGGCAATAATGAAAACCCCAACGGCAAAGGGTGGGATGGCTTCTGTAAGCCATAATCCGACAGATAGAATAAGCAGAAAAAGAACATAAGTCATTTGGGGGGTAGCATCGTCATAACCGATTAAATAGGTAATCCCAAATGCCAGTACCACATTACCGAGAAAAGTAGAAGTATTAAAAAGCCTTCCTAAGCGCGTTTTCCTGAATAATTTTATCGCTGCTTTCCGCGAATCATACGTAGCCATAAGCCAAAAATAAAAAAGAGCGGTTTAAAAGCACACTCGAGGAACAGGAGCTTTAAGGTGCAGGTGGCTTTTCGCCAGTAAATGCGTAACTCACAAGGTTAGCGCCCATTTTGAGTGCCTGAAGTCTGATCTGCTGCGGGTCATTGTGAACGGATTGGTCTTCCCAGCCATCACCCAGATCGCTTTCAAAAGAATAAAAGAGAAGGATTCTTCCTTCGTGAAATATACCGTAACCGCGAGGGCCTGTTCCATCGTGCTCGTGCACTTTGGGAAGGCCATCATAAAAATCGTATTCCTTGTGATAAATGGGATGATCAAAGGGTATTTCAACCAGTTCTTTTTCAGGGAAAAGTTGATTTAACTGCGTACGGATAAAAGGATCCATTCCGTAATTATCATCTATATGCAGAAAGCCACCTCCCGAAAGGTAAGCTCTCAAGTTATTTCGGTCTGTCGCGTTGAAAACAACATTACCGTGACCCGTCATATGAACGAATGGGTAGTTAAAGAGTTCCGGGCTTCCCACATCTACAGACTCGGTTTCGCCAATCCGCATCTTAAGTTCTTTTCTACAAAACTCAGCGAGATTGGGAACAGAAGTAGGGTTGGCATACCAGTCGCCTCCGCCGCGATACTCAAGAACAGCCAAACTGAACGATGCATCCTTTTGGGCCTGTCCTGAAATACATAAAACTGTTAAAAGCAAAAAGATGCCACTGCAGAAGCTATGGCGTCCGAAGAAGAAAAATTTTAAACGCATAGAGCAAAGTTAAAGCATTTAGTGGATGGAGGAAGAATAAATGGCCGCCACAAAAACTCCCGCAGTCTCGGTTCGAAGTCTGTTTGTACCCAGTGAAACTCCTATGACTTTTTCTTCCTGCATTCTGGCTATTTCTTCGGGACTGAAATCTCCTTCGGGTCCGATTAAAACAAGAATACTTCCACGCAGCTCATTCAGTGCATTGGCTAAATTACGGCGCTTGAAATTTGAGTCGCAGTGAGCGATAAAGCAATGGTCGTATTGAGAATTAGAAAGATCTTTTAATTTAGAAAGCTCCTGTAGTTTAGGAATAAAGAAGCGCTGCGATTGCTTAGAGGCTGCATGAATTATTTTGTGAGCTCTCTTTACATTTACTCGAGGCCTTTCTGAGTGCTGACTTCTTATCGGAATGATTTCCCAAATACCCATCTCTGTTCCTTTCTCCAGAAACCACTCAAATCGCGATGGGTTTTTAGTAGGTGCGATGGCAACCGTAAGACGATTCTCAGGAGAATTTTCGCGGAAGATTTCTAAAATATTCAGGCGAGCCTGGTTATCTTCAATTCCGGCAAGTGAGCAACGGTACCTGGTTCCATTTCCGTCCCCAACCATTAGCTCGTCACCCACTTTTAGCCTCAAGGAGCGCAGAGCATGTTTGCTCTCCTGAGCGCTGAGCGTAGGCTGTTTTTCAGAAAATTCGGAATCGAGAAAATAGTTCATATCAATAAAAAACCCCCCGGTCCTGATAGCTATCGAATCGGAGGGTTCAAGTTATTTAAAATCTTCTAAGCTCGTTCGCTAATCCGTGGAGCAGCTTCTCTTACTTCTTCGGTTACGCCTCCTTCAAATTTCTTGAAGTTTACGATAAACTTCGAAGCGAGTTGATTGGCCTTCGCATCGTAATGATCTTTGTCAGACCAGGTATTTTTTGGATCTAGAATTTCCTGAGGAACTCCAGGGCAAGATGTTGGCATCTCCAAGCCGAATACCTCGTGTTTGGTAAATTCAACATCATCTAGCTTGCCGTCTATGGCTGCGTGGATCATGGCTCTTGTGTACTTCAGCTTAATTCGGTTTCCCACGCCGTGCTCACCGCCAGACCAACCTGTATTGATAAGCCATACATCTGATCCGTGCTTGCGCATACGCTCTGCTAATTTCTCTGCGTAAACTCCGGGGTGAAGCGGCATAAAAGGTGCTCCGAAGCAAGCGGAAAACGCTGTTTGTGGCTCGGTAATACCTTCTTCTGTACCGGCAACCTTAGCCGTATATCCAGAAATAAAGTGATAGGAAGCCTGGCCCGGTGTTAGTTTCGAAATTGGAGGTAAAACACCAAATGCATCACAGGTTAGGAAAAAAACGTTTTCGGGTATTCCACCGCGCGATGGGCTCACCGCATTATCAATATGATGTATGGGGTAGCTTACACGCGTATTTTCGGTGATTGTAGAATCTTCGTAATCGGGTTCAGAAGTGTCTTCTTTAAAACCAATGTTTTCCACGAGGGCTCCGAACTTTATTGCGTTGTAGATTTGGGGCTCTTGTTCTTCCGTAAGGTCAATACACTTCGCGTAGCAACCCCCTTCAAAATTAAAGACTCCATCATCTGTCCATCCGTGTTCGTCATCTCCAATTAGTCCGCGATCCGGATCTGAAGACAAGGTTGTTTTTCCCGTACCTGAAAGGCCGAAAAATACTGCTGCATCGCCGTTTTTACCAACATTTGCTGAACAATGCATGGACAGTACATCCTTTTGATGGGGCAGTACAAAGTTCAATACGCTGAATATTCCTTTTTTCATTTCACCGGTATATCCGGTACCACCCACAATGGCCATTTTGCGTGTAAAATTCAGAATGGCAAAATTCGATTGACGTGTGCCATCTATTTCAGGAACCGCATGAAAACCCGGAGCGCAGACAACGGTCCATTCCGGATCGTTCTTTTTAATTTCTTCTTTTGACAGACGGAGAAACATGTTATCGATAAACAAATTGCTCCAGGGCAGTTCGGTAACAACGCGTACCGGCATTTTATACTCGGGATGATCGCAAACGGCAGCATCCTTTACATAGACGTCTCTGCCTGTTAGGTATGCACACATTCGGTCGTAGAGTTTGTCGAATTTATCTGCGTCGAACTTTACGTTTATATCACCCCACCAAACGGCATCGCGGGTGATATCATCTTCAACAATGAATCGATCTTTTGGAGATCGACCCGTAAATTTTCCAGTTTCTATAGCCAGGGCGCCAGTATTCGTTAAGGCTCCTAAACCCTGAACTATTGTTTCTTCAGTTAATTCTGCTGGGTTTAGGTTCCAGAAAACATTTTCAACATTTCCTAGACCCATTTCTCCCAGGTCGTTCTTATCGGGAACTATGCCGTAATGATTCATTAATGTTGGTTTTTCTCAGTTAAGCTGAAACAAAGGTAAGGCTTTTCTTAAAGGCCGAACCTGACTTTTGTCATTAATAGCCTGTGAAGTTTTACCGATTGAGAAGTTAGCTTTTTGATTTAATCCCAACTTGCACGGCCAGGTATATCCATGCAATAATAAGAATCAAGCCGCCAATCGGAGTAACGGGTCCCAAAAACGCTAAAGAATCTTCGAGCCCGAATATTGCACGTGTGCTCAATAAGAAAATAGATACACTGAAAAACAGGATACCCAAAATAAAGAGAGATGATATCCGGTTTTTTGCACCCCGAGATAGCAATTTTTCAGGGATCACCTGAGTGATAAATATGGCGAGTGCATGCCAAACCATATATCGCACACCAGTTTTATAAGAGTCTATTTGATCGGGGCTAATTTTCCCTTCAAGTGCATGGGCACCAAGGGCTCCCAATATGACTCCGACAGCCATAAGAAGAGATGCAAATACCAAATACTTTTTCATATTGTTCAAAGGTAAGTAGGTTTTTGCTCGAAACATGAATGACTACTATATGAAGAGCATAAAAAAAGCCATCCGCTTCAGGCGGATGGCTCCATTTTATCTGATGTTTACGAATTAGTTATTCTTCATCTTCTCCATCTCTTCATTAAAAGTTTCCTTGAACTTTTCGTAGTCATAATCAATCTTTAAACGCTCATCGCTGCCTAATCTCTCATTCATAGTTGAAAGAAGATCCTGACCGCTAAGCTCTATGGCAACGTAGTATTTGAAGTTTCCTGTATCGGTAACCTTAACTGCTTTTGAGCAGATGGTTTTTGTTCCTTTCAGCTCTTGGTTAATTACCTCGCGCGTTAGGCCTTCAAAACGCTCTTCCACTTCTTCTACATTGTTAAACTCTCTTGAATTTACGTAGTTATCAATGGTTCCTTTAATCGTTGTATTCACTGCCGAAGCTAAATCAGCTCTTGCATTACTAAATGCTTTTTTTCGGGCAGTTGCCTGGTCCATACTTTCGCCAAGACCGTTTGCTCTAAAGAATTCATCATTACTAAAGAATTCCGGTCCAGAGCAATATTCAGTGATTAGTACTTCACCGGTCGGGGCCTGTACTTCTTTATTCTTTTTACAGCTTGAAGTTCCAATAAGCATGAGTGTGCTTACCAAGGCAAGACCTCCAATTTTTAAGATGCGTTTTTGAGTATTCATGATCGTTTTATTTTGTCTGTGTTGTTAGTTTCAGAAACTGTGCCAAAAATGATTTATGTCTAAAAAATATCGTTTACAAGTTTGCGCATAAGCTCTGATTCTATGTTTCTAGTAAGGTTCTTATACGCCTTTAATCCGGCTTTGTTATAGTCCAAATCTACCCCTTTTACGTTTGTATTTGTTACCTGGTATCTTTTTTCTCCACTCGCGTTATCAACAAGTTGCAGGTCTATTTCGAGGAAACAGGTACTAAAACCCTGAGCTTCTCCGGATTTTTTGGTGTTAGCATCAATTTTTATGGACATGTCAGCCGCTCGAGGCGAGTTTGCGAAACGAATATCTCTTCTTTGAAGAGAGTTCATAACAGCTGATTTTATGGGTTCATTATCCATTTCCCTGCCTAAATTTTTTTCAGTACTCGAAATATAAACAGTAGGAGGAATGTATTTAATGGGTTCCTGTACACGCTTTGGGCGGATAGATTGGGTGAGCTCCTTTATAAATTTATCAGACTGATAGGGCTCAAATATGGACTCTGAATCTATGCTGATATCAACTGCATTCTGTGTGCGTTCTTTATCTACTTCAGAAACCTGAATTTCTATGCGTCCGTCCGCATTTGTTGCGAGCCTTGATTTATTTCTTCCGTAAATACCAAAATACTCGTACACAATGGGTACGCTTTCATAAGGCTGAGTTCCATCATTTGAAGTAACCAGCAAAGACGATTTTGTCTGAAACCGATTTTGGAAACTCAGAATAATCTCATCTTCTAATTTTAATTGCGGACTGGTAAGCAATTGATTTAGGCCGATAAAGAGTTCGTTGGCAAGAAAGATTTCCCTTCCTGCATAATTGACTTTTAGGTCTTCATTGGCAAATTCTTCTAGAGCCTGTATTCCGCGCAAATAGTGATCGGCAGAAGTAGCGAATTGACCTGAATTTTCTGCAGATTCAGCCTTGGAAAGAAAATCGAGACCCAGGTCCTTTGCAGTTTCTTTCTTTTTTTCCTGTTTGGCCTTGTAGGTAGCTTTATTCAACCTGTAGTAAACCCAGTAGGCATTTTGGTCTTCCCAGGAGTCTACAATCTCAAAATCTTCCAGATCCAGGTTGGTTTGGGTCTTGATTGTTTCGCGGAACTCTTGTTCAAATTTATACTCCCGCTCCAGCGTATAAAGCAAAGAGTTTGAATTAACATTTACTTCTATTTCTGATGCAAGATCGCTCAGCGCATTTTCTTTTGCCATGCGCTGGTGATTTACGCCGGGTGTTTTTTGCGCCAGCCCAATGCCCACATAATAAGTTGAAGATATGGGTCGGCTGCTCACCCAGGAAGGAGGGGGAGGCGTTGTCTCAGTTTGCGCCACTTCTTTTTTGGAGCCACATCCTATAAGAATTACTGCAAATAGAAATAAATAAAAGCGGCTCATATATCTTTCATGAATTTATAAAGGTCTGATGCCACTTCTTGAGCGGCTTCGCGGTAGGCATCATTTGAGAGCTCCGTTACTGATTTTATTTCGCGACTTGAACGCACCAGATTTAGCAATTGTCTCCTGTCGCGACTGGATGTTACAACCTTATTATCTTTTGATGGATAAAGTTTGGTTGCTTCTCCTTCGTACGAGGCATAATGAATCTGACTGTCTTCTTTTTTCTGAACGACATCAGAGAAGAGAATCTCACCTGTTTCAAGTGAAACGGCCTTAAATTGAAAGGATAAACTCACTTCATTTAAATTGTAATACTCTGTGTATGAAACGGGCTTATATCGGGTTTCATAAAAAACTTTATCCTCGAGCTTGTTATATCGCTTTACCTGGTATCCTTCAAAGGCCTTCTTATTGCTAGACTGTAATTTCCCCTTGTTTGCTGAGTATGTTAGAACGGTACCCGTTAGTATAGCCTTGGCCCCGAGAATATTCCCCACTTCGGCAGCTGTAGATTCATCTACTATTCCGCTCAGACTTAATCTCTGCTCTTCCATGACCATTTCCATATTGTCGCGTTCTACGATTCTGAGAAAAGGATCATTCAAACTGCTCAACTCGGTAATTACAAAAGCCTGTATTTTTTTCTCAATACCTTTCTGTCCGGATGAATTTTCAAATGGGGCTATGGCTACCGGATACTTTCCTTTGTCCAGGCATTCATCACTGAGAATATCGATATCCTTATACGATGGGTTTACCTTGTATATTTTTTCAAATTCGTAATAAGCCTTTCTAAATCTTCCCTGGTCAAAAAGGGTCACAGCTTCAATATAGATTGGTTCATTTCTTGAAACGTCTTTCAGGTTGTCAATATCCTTGTAGTCCGGATCTAATCTGTGAATTTCTTCAAAGATTTTATTGGCTTTATTAAAGTCTTTATTTACGAGGTGCTCGTTGCCTTCATCGTACAAACCGTTAATTAAAATATCCTTGGCTTCTTCGTAATCATCAGCTAAATAGGAGGGCGCTTCGAGCTTAATACCCAGGCTCTCTACCTTGGTTCTGTAGTCCATAGCATCTTTATACGCGTAGACTGCTTTGCGATATTCTTCCATCGCACGAGCCTTCGTAAACTCATCTATTTTATCGTTTAGAACCCGCTGCCCTACTTTTGATAAGCCTATTCTCGCGTCAATATTAGATGACTTTTTAATTAGAGCGTTGTAGTAAAAAAGAGCCGCGTCATTATACAGGCCGGCTTCTTCAAGTTTTTCTCCCTTTTTACTTAAAGACTTAGAAGTATTGCATGATTGCACCGTCATCAAGAAGATGAGCACAAAGCAAGTCTTTAAAAGAAAAGCAAACTTTAAACTTATAAGGTATTTGCTATTTGCTTTCAAGGAATTCATTCAGTTCATCAATGGTCATTTCAAACTCAAAAGCATCATTGAGTTTCCAATAGTTTTTGGTGTCTGTGCAATGATCGTAAGCGATTTTTGCAAAGGCTAATTTATCATCTTCGTATGTAAAGGTAGACATCGCACTTTTTATCTGAGATGTACTCATACAGTTATCTTTGAAAACCTGCTTTAAAACGGACATTTTACTATCAGAAAAACTCTTTGATTTGAGTGAGCTGAGAAGTTGATCATATTCTGCAGAAGCCATCTCCGGACAATCAAGCACTACTTCTGTAGGAGCTACAGGTTCTGCTGGGTTTTGCGAAACACTTGTTGTTTTTGTTGTTGTCGTGGTGTAATCGGCATCCATGCCCTCGTCTACTTTGACGGAAACGCCCACTTTTGTTCCCATCATATCAATATCCATTGAAACTTCTTCACCCGTTTTGTCTGAATTTCTGGTCGTCGTAGTTTGAACCGTAGTTTCGGTAGGTGATTGTACATCTTGCTCAGCAACGAAAGATGGTTTAGATGATACTGTTTCGGGTTCTTCAGAAACAGGGTTGTAGACTATGGCCTGGCCGCTCGGACGTATGGCAAATTTTCCGTTCTTTTTCATCATCACTACTGCTTTCTGCTCCATTCCGGATTCAAGAGCAAAGCCCTGGGATACCATTCCCAATGACGGATCATCGAATTGCACTTGAACGCGAAAAAAGTCTCCTCTTAGATCTGTTGCTCTCACGTTTGACGCGGGATTTTCATTTACCTGTTTTCCGTCAATGCTCAAGGTGAATTTTTCTCCGTTTTCAGAGAAGATTTCCAAGGCAGATACGGTTTGTGAAAAGCCGGCAAACTGAACAAGAAATACGGCTACAAAGCCAAATAGTAATGTCGTTTTCATGATGGGTTTGTTTTATGCTAATTTATTGTTTGGATATCAGCTATACAAGAGATGTGCCAAACGGTAGAAGCCTACTTTTACATGGTTCGTGTTGAAAAGAAGATTTCAATTTCTTCTACTTGAAATTTTAAGGAATGTTACCTTCGAAACCATAAAAAACCATAGCATTTCATGTATAGTTTACTCGTGCTGGGAGCAGGCCGATCAAGCATTTCTCTCTTTGATTATCTCAAAAAATATGCTCAGGAAAAAGATATAACGGTTCACGTAGCCGATGCCAATCCAGAAGCGGCTAAAAAAACAATCGGAGATAACTCCGGATTTCAATTTCACCAGTTAGATGCTTCAAATGCTCAAGACAGGCAGGAGTTGATCAAAGCAGCCGATCTCGTTATATCCATGCTTCCAGCAAGGATGCACCCGGATGTAGCTCGCGATTGCCTGGAATTTGAAAAAAACCTGATTACTCCGAGCTATATCAGTCCGGAGATGAAATCGTTTGATAAGGAGGCAAAAGCCAAAGGCCTTTCGTTTATAAATGAGCTGGGTGTAGATCCGGGAATAGATCATATGTCGGCTATGCGCCTTCTGGATGGATTGCGAAAGAAAGGTGCCGAGATAACCTGCTTTGAAAGCTTTACAGGAGGTTTAGTTGCACCTGAAAGCGATGATAACCCCTGGAATTACAAATTCACCTGGAATCCGAGAAATGTGGTTCTTGCCGGCCAGGGGGGAGCTGTGAAGTTTAAACACAACGGAAAGTTCAAGTATATTCCCTATCAAAAGCTGTTCAGACGCACGGAAATCATCGAAATTCCTAAATATGGTCGTTTTGAAGGCTATGCAAATCGCGATTCTCTGAATTACCGCGAGCTGTATGGTTTGATGGGTGTACCAACTATTTACAGGGGCACGCTTAGAAGGGTAGGGTATTGCCGGGCCTGGAATATTTTTGTGCAAATGGGAATGACCGACGATTCATTCGTTATGGAAGGCTCAAAAAACATGACCCATCGCGAATTCACCAATAGCTTTCTCGCATTTAATCCATCAGATAGTGTTGAGCTGAAGTTAATGCATTACATGAAGCTAGATCAGGACAGTGAAATAATAGATAAGCTAAAGTGGGTAGGAATTTTTGACGACGAGCCTATAGGCCTGGAAGAAGATAGCACTCCAGCGCAGATTCTTCAGAGAATACTGGAAAAGAAGTGGTCTTTAAATCCGAACGATAAAGATATGATCGTTATGTGGCATAAAATAAGAGCTAAAATGCCCGATCAGAAGGAAGAACTGGAGCTTCATTCGAGCATGGTGGTTTTGGGAGATGATCAACTTCGAACGGCAATGGCAAAGACTGTTGGACTGCCTGTTGGCATAGCCGCAAGATTTTTGCTGGAAGGCAAAATTCAGCGCAAAGGTGTTTATGCACCGATGTACCCTGAAATTTATGAGCCCGTGTTAAAGGAGCTTGAGAGCTTTGATATTGGCTTTGAAGAAAGAGAGATTCCAGCAGAAGATCAAAAGCCCTCTTAAGGAAGCACTACAGAAGAAATATCGCCTACGTTGACAGTCAGGTTCGGGAAAATTGTGTCATTAGACAGCACGAGTACCTGGTCAAAATTGGCGTCTCCGTAAATGGCGGCAAAAATAGCGTCGCCCTGAACGAGTTCTAAGGTTTCGAACCAGTTGTTTTCATAGATCACTTCAACTTCAGCTTCCGTGCTGGTAAAATGTTCCTGATAAATGTAGTTTTCGGGACCAACTGTTTCGTCCTGCCCGATAAATAACCTGAACCCCTTAGATTGGCCTGTAGGAGGTGGGGGAGGATTCATTTCAGAATTAAGTGTCAAGGTATATTCTGGTGGATCGGCCATATTTGAATTCACTTCAAGGCTAAGATCGTTAAACTCAGTAGTGGGTTTCTTTGTAATGGTAATCGTGGGTAGGATTTGATTTCCTTCTTGAACAGGGAAATTCGGACTGATATTAGAAATCTGAATTCCTTCTTTTACAATAGTCCCAAATCCTTCCTTAGATGCAGTAATGGTATAAGTTCCGGTTGGTGCTCCTGAAAGAACATAGTTGCCAATATTATCGGCATTTACAGCATAAGATTGAAATCCAACTTCCATAAATACGAGAATTCCATCTCGCTCGTCGTAAAGCGGTTGCTGATATTCATTTTGGACTCTGACTTTACCTTCCAGACTAGCGTCGTCCGTAATAGGGTTGTCATCTTCATCATCGTCGCATGATGAGAAGCCCAAAGCAAGACCGAATAACAAAATCGGGAAGAACTTAATAAACACCTTCATTCTACTGTATTTCGCGGCAAATTGCCGAAAGATAAAATAATTCTCTGCACAATGCAGCCATGAATTAGACAAGTTGAGAGAAATGACATGTGTATAAGTGGAAAGCTGAGACTAAAAATTCAAGTAAAACTCGCCTGTTAGCTTTTTGTACTCTTCACTGTACATATGCCGTCCATCGCTTTCTATTACGAGAGACTCTTCTGCGGTGTTGCGTTTTTCGCCGCATGTAAATTCAAAGAGAATTCTGTGCGCAGGTTTTTCCGGAGTTGGATGCACTTTCATTATTCGTTCTGGGTAGAAGCCAAGCAATGCCATTTCGCGTTCAAACTTAGGGTAAATATCAACCGGGTAAACTCCCGCAAGCCTACCTGTATGCTGGAGCCAACTTGTAGAATTTGCAAAGCCGTTAAGGTTAAAATGGGCGGCGTGTCGGGCTGTGGCTTTTCCTGTTTCAGGCGATTTTAAATCAGCGTGAAAGAAGGGTGGATTCGCGATGATCAGATCAAATTTTTGAGTGGGATTATATTCAGAAAGATCTGTGTGATGCAGTTCGATTCGATCGGACCAGGGGCTCCAAGCAATGTTGAATTTAGCTTCTTCAAAAGCTTCAGCATTTACTTCAATTGCAGTAATCCTACTGTCGGGATAGCGCTGGGCCATCATCAGGCTGAGAATTCCGGTTCCCGTACCAATGTCCAGAATATTTTCGCCCTTAACACCCTTGCACCAGGCTCCTAGCAATACAGAGTCTGTACCGACTTTCATTGGCGATTCTTCCTGCTTGATGTTAAATTGCTTAAAGCGAAACGGGCGCGTCATCCCTTGTTTACTTCGATCAATCCTTCGGGAAGGTCAACTTCTATGGTCTTCGCGTCTTTGTCCACATAAATCACAAATTCATCATTTAGTGGAATTAAGATTTCGCTGCTACCATTAATTACCTGGATAAGTGGATTGGTGGTGTAATCTAGAACGGTATCTACTTTTCCCAACTCACCAGCGTTCTTATCCACTACGTTCATTCCATTGAGCTCGTGCAGGTAATACTGATCATTATCCAGTTCGGGCAGTTCAGTTAAGGGAAGATAGATGTCCTTATTGGATAGAAGAG
>JGI12048J13642_10540029_pt1 | contig 21800 bp, 12 predicted proteins | sample ElkSlonscriptome_16_FD_13642 | JGI IMG/M metagenome (IMG submission 13642)
CGCCCGGCGGGACGGATCGGCGAAGCCCAGGCGCCGGGCCGCCTTCCGGAGCGGCTCCGGCGCATCGGGACCCACCCGGTCCGCCAGCGCGGTGGCAGCGGCGTAGGGGAGGGAGTGTCCCTGCTCCTCCAGGCCGTCGGCCAGGACCAGCACGCGTCGGGCCGTCTCGTCGGTGGGATCCCGACGGAGGGCCTGCACCGCCTCGAGGAGCGCACGGGCCGGCGAGGCCGGCTCGACCCTGGCACGAGGACCATCGGACTCGGCGGCGGAGGTGCGGACCCGCTCGTCCCAGAGGCGACGTCCGTCGCCGGCCTCGGGATCGTTGCTCTCGGCGTCGGCGAGGCGGTCCCGGATGCGGGCCTCCCAGGCCTCGGCGTCCGCTCCCCCGAGGAGGTCCAGGGCGTGGGCCGCGTAGCGGAGGACCTGGAGGGGCTCCAACCCGGCGAGATCGTCGAAGAACCAGCCGCAGGAGGTGTACATGCGCAGCGCGTCCACCTCCATGGTCAGGAGCGTCCGGGCCCGCTCCACCTCCCGGGTCTCCAGCGGACGGTCCGCCTCCGCCTCCACCCTCCGTCGCTGCGCCACGTCGCCGGCGTCCAGCACCGCGCCCCATCGGTCCCGTGCCGCCCAGGGATCGGCGAGGAGGGTGCCGGCCTCCTCCTGGAATCTCCGGTGAAGATCGCCGGCGAGCTCGTCCAGCGCCTCCCGGAGGACGGTGCGCCAGTGCTGCTGGGTGGGCTGGGACGGGTCCATCCGGCAGCCGCACTCCTCCTTCCAGCGTCCCACGCCGTGGGCGCAGGACCAGGAGGAAGGCTCCACCAGCTCCACCGTCTCCCGGGGCGGATGGGCGGCCAGCGCCGCTCCCCATCCCTCCAGGCGGACGTCGGTCCGGCCCTGGAGATCCCGGAGGGTGGCAGCCAGCGCCAGATCGCCCCAGCGGTGGTGGTGCCCGAAGGTCTCTCCGTCCGTGGCCAGCCCCACCACCCTCCGGTCGTCGTCCGGGTCGGCCATGCGCTGCACCCACCGGCCGGCGTCCCCTAGGAGCCTGCCGAAGGCCACATCGTGGGAGAGGCCGCCGTCATAGACGAACACGGAGATGGAGGCTCCTCCCGGGAGCTCCACCCGCCCCGCCCGGCCATCCTCCGGCGCTCCCCGAACCTGGTCCGGGCCCAGGACGGTGAACCGGATCCCTTCGCCCGCCAGCACCTCCAGCGTCTCGGTGTCCACGGCGGTTTCGGGGAGCCACATCCCCTCGGGTTCCCGACCGAAGCGGCGCCGGAAGTCCGCGATGCCCCACCGGACCTCGGTGATCTTGTCCCGGAGAGGGCTCAGGGGGAGGATGACGTGGTGGTAGGGGCAGGCCAGGGCGTTGCCGTGGCCCGTCCGCTCCACCGCCCGGGCGTCGGCCTCCAGAAAGGCTCGGTAGGTCTCGGGCTCCCGGCGCGCCATCCACCGGAGGAGGGTGGGGCCGGCGTCCCAGCTCATCCACTCCAGGGCCGGAACCACCCCGGTGATCCGGCGGTCGTCGTCCAGGAGGCGCGCCGACGCCACCGGCCGGTAGCACTCGTCGTGCACCCGGTGGTTCCAGTCGTGGAAGGGGGCGGCGGAGGGCTCCCGGGGAACCCTGCCCGTCCAGGGGTTCTCCCGGGGCGGCTGGTAGAAGTGCCCGTGGACGACCACGGAGCGGCGAGGGGCGGCCCCGCCGCGCGGACCGCCACTCACGACGTGCGCTGGTCCCTGTGGGCGATGGCTGCGCGGTAGACGTCCTGGTACCGTTCCACCGAGGCCCGCCAGGAGAAGTCCCGCCCCATCGCCTCACGGACGTGGTCCTCCCAGGCGTCCCGGTCGGCGTGGAGGTCCACCGCGTATCGAACGGCCTCCGTGAGGGCCCAGGGCTGGTATTCGTCGAAGACGAAGCCCGTGATCCGGTCCTCCACGGTATCGGAGAGCCCTCCCACCCGTCGTACCACCGGAAGGGCTCCGTAGCGCTGCGACCGCATCTGGGTCAGGCCGCAGGGCTCGTACAGGGACGGCATCAACAGGAAGTCGGCGGCGGCCAGCAACTTGTGCTCCCGTTCCTCGGTGAAGTCGAAGTAGGTCCGGACCTTGTCCGGGAGGCGATCGGCCAGGGCGGCAAGGGCGTCTCGGTACCGGCGCTCTCCCTCGCCCAGGAAGACCCACTGCGCGTCCAGCTCGTCGAACATCTTCGACCGGAGCAGGATGTCAAAGCCCTTCTGCTCGGCGAGCCTCGCCGTCATCCCGAACAGGGCCGCATCGGGGCGGACGGGGAGCCCCAGCTCGTTCTGGAGCCAGGCCTTGCAGTCCGCCTTGCCGGTGAGGTCGTCCCGGTGGAAGGTGCGCTCGATCCAGCTGTCCGTCGCAGGATCCCAGACGTCGTAGTCGATGCCGTTGAGGACACCGACGAAGCGGTCCTGGAGTCCGTTGAAGGTCTCGTGCAGTCCGAAGCCGCCGGTCCGGGTCCGGAGCTCCCGTGCGTGGGTGGGGCTGACGGTGGTGACCATGTCCGAGAAGTTCAGACCGCCCTTGAGGAGGTTCGTCTTCCCGTACCACTCCATGGCGTCGGGGTGGAAGAGACGGCCCGGCAGGCCCAGGTGCTCCAGCGCTTCGGGGCCCAGGTGGCCCTGGTATCCCGCGTTGTGGACGGTGAGGACCGTGACCACCCGGTCGTACCACGGGTCGCCGGCCAGAACGGTCCGCAGGTAGACCGGAGCCAGGGCGGTGTGCCAGTCGTGGGCGTGGAGGATGGCCGGGCCGTCACCGAGGCGCGGGAGCCACTCCAGGACCGCTCGACAGAAGAAGGCGAAGCGGATGTGGTTGTCCCAGTAGGCCGCGTCCTCCTCTCCGTACAGACCCGCCCGACCGAAGTAGCCCTCGTGGGCCACGAAGTGCATGCGAGGGTTCTCCGGCGCCGCCGGGTTCTCGTAGATCTGGGCCATCTCCACCCGGTGTCCCACGCGCACCTCGAAGGGGTCGCAGCAGGGCTCCAGGTCCGGGAATCGCTCCCGCGTCACCCGGTAGAGGGGGGTCATCACGGCCATGCGGGTGTCCGCCGCCGCCTGGTAGCGCGCGATGCCGCGGACGGCCTCGGCGAGCCCGCCGGTGCGGGCGTAGGGCCAATACTCCGAGGCGAGGTGGACGACCGTCTCCTCGTAGTCGGGGCTGGGGAGACCGTCGCCCGGGGGCACGGCGAATGGGTCGGGGCGCATGGGCGGTGTCTGGACGTGACTGGAGGACGGGTGCAAGCTCAACATACGCCGTCGGAGCTGCGCCGCATCCGGGGCGTGGAGATGTCGCCCCTTCGTTACCTGCCCGCCGGAGCCCGCATGCCCGTGACTCGACCCCGCCGACGGCCATGATCCAGGGGGTGGAGGCGGGCACCGTGGACGCCCTCGCCGAGGGTCGCTTCCCCCGACCCTTCGACGTGCTGGGTCGCCATCCCCATCCCGAGGGCGGGTGGGTGGTCCGGGTCTTCCTTCCCTGGGCCACGGAGGTCCGGTGCGTCGAGGAAGGTGCCGGGCCCGTCGCCATGGATCAGGTCGATCCGCGCGGCCTGTGGATCCTCTCCTTTCCCGAGGCCGACGCGCCGCCAGTGTACACCCTGGAGGTCACCGACGCCGGGGGCACGGCGTGGCCGGTGGAGGACCCCTACCGCTTCGGGCCGGCGGTGGACGAGGACCGTGTGGTGGACTTTCTGAAGGGTCGGGAGCTCCGAGCCCATGAGGTGCTGGGCGCCGCCGTCCTCGAGCACGAGGAGGTCACGGGCACCCGGTTCGCCGTCTGGGCACCCCATGCCCAGGCCGTGGGACTCGCCGGAGACATGAACGAGTGGGACGCCCGCTGCCACCCCATGCGTCCCCGGGGAAACACCGGCGTCTGGGAGCTCTTCGTCCCCGGCGTGGGAGTGGGCACCCGCTACAAGTATCGTTTGCTGAACGCACGCGGGGAGAAGGCGGACAAGGCCGACCCCTTCGGCCGGGCCATGGAGCTGCGTCCGGCCACGGCCTCCGAGGTCTGGGATCCCGGTGACTACGACTGGACCGACGAGGAGTGGCTGGAGCGCCGGGCGCGGACGGACTGGGATGAGGAACCGATGTCGGTCTACGAGGTCCACCTGGGGTCCTGGCGCCGCCCGGACGCCTGGGCGGACGACGGAGACGAGACCGGGCAGTGGCTCTCCTATCGGGAGCTCGCCGACGAACTCCTCCCCTACGTCTCGGATCTGGGCTTCACCCATGTGGAGCTCATGCCCATCCTGGAGCATCCGCTGGACCAGAGCTGGGGCTACCAGCCCGTGGGCTTCTTCGCCCCCACCGCCCGCCACGGCGAGGCCGACGACTTCCGCTACTTCGTGGATCGGGCCCACCGGCTGGGCATCGGCGTCCTGTTGGACTGGGTGCCGGGGCATTTCCCCTCGGACGGCCACGGTCTGGTGGACTTCGACGGCACCCCGCTCTTCGAAGACGCCGATCCCCTCCAGGCCCGGCACCCGGACTGGGGCACCCTGGTCTTCGACTACGGCAAGCCGCCGGTGCGCTCCTTCCTGGTGTCCAGCGCCATCCACTGGCTGGAGGACTACCATCTCGACGGCCTCCGGGTGGATGCGGTGGCCTCCATGCTCTACCTGGACTACTCCCGTCCGGAAGGCGGGTGGACCCCCAACGTCCACGGCGGACGCGAGAACCTGGAGGCGGTGGGGCTGCTGACGGTGGTGAACGACGCCGTCCACGCCCAGGTGCCGGGGGCGCTCATGGTGGCGGAGGAATCCACCGCCTGGCCCCGGGTCTCCCACGGTACGGACAAGGGCGGACTCGGCTTCGATCAGAAGTGGAACATGGGCTGGATGAACGACACCCTGGAGGTCATGAGCCGGGACCCCGTCCACCGCCGCACCGCCTACGAGCATTTCACCTTCCCCCTGCTCTACGCCTTTTCCGAGCGGTTCGTCCTCCCCCTCTCCCACGACGAGGTAGTCCACGGCAAGGGATCCCTCCTCGCCAAGATGCCGGGGAAGGGTAGGGCGCAGTTCGCCAACCTCCGCCTCCTCCTGGCCTGGATGTGGGCCCATCCGGGGAAGAAGCTCCTCTTCATGGGAGGGGAGCTGGGGAGCTGGGACGAGTGGGACGTGGATGGGGAGCTGGACTGGCGCCTGGAGGAGGACTTCCACCACACCGGGATCCAGCGGCTGGTGACCGACCTGAACCGCCTCTATCGCTCCCGGGAGGCGCTGCACCTCCAGGACTTCCACCCCGACGGCTTCGAGTGGCTGGACTGCCACGATGCCGAGCGCACCACCCTGTCGTTCCTGCGGTGGGCCCCGGGGTGGGAGGACTTCGTGGCCGGCGCGGCGAACTTCACCCCCGTCCACAGGGACGACTACCGCCTACCCGTGCCCTTTCCGGGCCGCTACAAGGTCGTCCTGAATACCGACGCCGGCGTGTACGGCGGAAACGACACGGTGGTGCCGAAGGTGCTGGAGAGCCGGCCGGAACGCTTCAAGGGCCGCGACCATGTTCTGGATTTGCCCCTTCCAGGGCTGACGCTCCTCTTCCTGGAACGGGAGGGCTGAAGGTCCTCGTCAGTCCCCCGCGTCCGACGCCGATCCCGCCGTCTGCGTTTCCAGGGGAAGCTCTTCCTGCAACCCGGCCTGGTGGGTCGGCGGATCGTCGGCGGCCTCGGACCCGGAGAGGGCGGGGAGGTAGTACGTCTCGGCGTACTCCTGGACCATCCGGCGGGTGGTGAAGGCCCGCCCGGCCACACGGAGGGCTTCCTTCATCCGACGCACCCAGGCGGTGGGGACGCCCCCGTCGTCCTGGGCTTCGTAGAAGGCGGGCACCACCTCCCGCTCCAGGAGGGTGAAGAGGGCGTCGTGGTCGTGGTCGTCCACCTCCTGGTCGGTGCCCTCCGCCAGGGGGATGGCCCATCCGTTCTCGCCGTCGAAGCCCTCGGCCCACCACCCATCCAGGGTGCTGAGCTGGGGCACGCAGTTCAGGGCGGCCTTCATGCCGCTGGTGCCCGAGGCCTCCATGGGCACCCGGGGGAGGTTGAGCCAGAGGTCCACGCCCTGCACGAGCCGGTGGGCCAGGTGCATCTCGTAGTCCTCCACGAAGGCGATCCGCCCCTCGAAGCGGGGGTCCCGGGTGGCCTGCCACACCCGCTGGAGCACCCTCTTGGCCTCGTCGTCGGCAGGGTGGGCCTTCCCGGCCAGGACGAGCTGCACCGGTCGGCGCCGGTCGGTGAGAAGACGCCGGAGGCGCTCCTCGTCCCGGAAGAGGAGGTTGGCCCGCTTGTAGGTGGCGAAGCGGCGGGCGAAGCCGATGGTGAGGGGAAAGTGGCTGAGAAGCGTTCCCGCGCCCACCAGATGGGCCGCCTCGTGCTGGCGCTCCCGCCAGCGTTCCCGTGCCTGCTCCCGGCAGAAGTCCAGGAGTCCCTTCTTGAGCCGGACGTGGATGCTCCAGATGTCCTCGTCCGGGATCTCCAGGACCCGGTCCCAGGCCTCCGGCGGCAGGTCGCCCTGCTCCCACTCCGGACCGAAGATCCCGTCCAGGAGACCCATCAGGTGGTGGGACATCCAGGAGCCCAGGTGGACGCCGTTGGTCACCGACCCGATGGGAAGCCGCTCCGAGTCCCGGCCCGGCCACAGGGAGGTCCAGAGGCTGCGGGTGACCTGGCCGTGCTTCCGGGAGACGCCGTTGACGTGCGTCGCCATGCGGATGGCGGCGGCGGTCATGTGGAAGCGGCCGTGGTCCAGCTCCGGGTGATGCCCGAGACCGTGGAAGGTGGAGCGGTCCACGCCCATGGTCTCGTGGTAGTCGCCGCAGACCTCGTCCACCAGCCCCGGCTCGAACATGTCGTGGCCGGCGGGGACGGGGGTGTGGGTGGTGAAAACCGTCCGGGTCCGCACCTCCCGCATGGCGTCCTCCCAGGGCCGGCCCGCGTCGAGACGCTCCCGGAGTCGCTCCACCATCATGAAGGCGGCGTGTCCCTCGTTGGCGTGCCAGGCGCCGGGATCCACGCCCAGGGCCCGGAGCACGCGGACGCCCGCCACCCCCAGGATCCACTCCTGCTTGAGCCGGTGCTCCTGCCCGCCGCTGTAGAGCTGGTAGGTGAGCTCACGGTCGGACGGGTGATTCTCCGGCAGGTTCGTGTCCAGCAGATACAGGCGGACGCGACCGGCGTCCAGACTCCAGGCCCCCACATGGACGTCCCGGCCTCCGGTGCGCAGGGTCGTGAGCGAATGGGAGTCGTCGTCGCCCACGAGGCGCACCAACGGCATGATGCGGGGATCGAAGACCTCGTCGGTGTTCTCCTGCCACCCCTCGTGGTTCAATTTCTGGTCGAAATAGCCCTTCGAATACAGGAGCCCCACACCGATGAGGGGCACCCCGAGGTCCGACGCCGCCTTGCAGTGGTCGCCGGCCAGGACGCCGAGGCCTCCGGAGTAGATGGGGATGGAGTTGTGGAGGCCGAATTCGGCGCAGAAATAGGCGATGGGGCCGCCGTCCTCCTCGGGCCAGCGCTCGTGGAACCACCCGGCTCCCGGGGCCAGACGTCGGTCCAGATTCGCCATGGCCTGGTCGAACTCCGCCAGGAAGCTCTCGTCCAGCGAGAGGTTCGCCAGACGCCCGGGATCCACCTGGCGGAGCATCGCCACGGGGTTGTGCCGTGTGGACGACCACAGAGGTGGGTCGATGGAGCGGAGCAGCGTGCGGGCGTGCCGATCCCACCGCCAGGAGAGATTCAGGGCCATGCGCTCCAGCCCGGCGAGGCGCTCGGGCAGGTAGGGGATCTTCCCGGACTCGGTCATTCGTTTCGGGTTCGAGGCGCGTTGGAGGAAATCCGGGCAAAGAAGGGCCCAGGATGCGTGGAGGCCCGGCCAGGCCGGAAACCGAACGCACCACGATACCACGGTGGTGGACAAACGGTCCTCGGACCGGATTCGGATTCGTTGGCACCCGCCTTGCACGACCAGAGGGCGAAGGATCCGAATATTCCGTTCCACCGATTGCGGAGGAGCTTTCTTCATGCGTTCGATTCGTCCGTCCCATTCCACCCTCGCCCTGGCCCTGGTCGCCACCCTGGCCGTAGGGAGTGGGTGCGCCTCGCTGAACAACACCGAACAGGGCGCCGCCGCCGGCGGAGCCGCCGGAGCCGTCCTGGGAGGCATCATCGGCAACAACACCGGATCCACCACCCGTGGAGCCATCATCGGTGCCGTCGTGGGCGGAGCCGCCGGAGCCGCCATCGGCCGGCGCATGGACCGCCAGGCCGAAGAGCTGGAGAGCCAGCTTCCCAACGCCACCGTGGAGCGGGTGGGTGAGGGCATCGGTGTGACCTTCGACTCGGGGATCCTCTTCGACGTGGACGAGTCCGACCTGCGCGCCGTGGCCCAGGACAACCTCAGCGAGCTCGCCGAGAGCCTGGAGGCCTACGAGGACACGCGTGTCCTGGTGGTGGGCCACACCGACGCCACCGGAAGCGACTCCTACAACCAGGCGCTCTCCGAGCGGCGCGCCGCGTCGGCCCGCACCTACCTCCTGCGCCAGGGCATCGCTCCGGACCGGGTGGAGGCTTTGGGTCGCGGCGAGAGCGAGCCGGTGTCCACCAACGAGACCGAGCAGGGCCGACAGCAGAATCGTCGGGTGGAGATCGGCATCTTCGCCAGCGACGATCTCCAGGAGGAGATGCTGCAGCGGCACGGCGGCTGACACCCAGCCACGCGTCGCACGAGGGGAGGCGGCGTCGGGAGCGGACGGTTATGCTCCCGACGCCGCCGTTCGTCGTTCCGGCCCCCCTGCCTCGAGGCACCATGCGTCCCACCGTTCCGTCCCGCCGGATTCCCCACCTCCCCGGCACGGGATCGGTGGTGCTGGCCCTCCTTCTCGGGGCCTGTGCCGACGCCTCCGTCGAGGAGGAGCCGCCCTTCGACCTCCTGATCACCGACGTGGCCGTGGTGGACGTCGTGGCCGGGGAGACCCTGGGGGCCCACTCCGTGGCCGTGCGAGACGGCCGCATCACCTCCCTCTGGCCCGCCGAGGAAGCGCCGGAGGCGGTGCAGGCGGAGCGAGTCCTGGACGGGGAGGGCCGCTACCTCGTGCCCGGCCTCTGGGACGCCCACGTGCACCACCGGGGCGGGGCGGAGCTCCGCGCCCAGAACCGGGCGCTCCTGCCGCTCTATCCGCTGAACGGGGTGACCACGGTACGGGACGCCGGCGGCGACCTCACCGCCGAGCTCCTGGCCTGGCGGGATTCCATCGCCGCTGGAGCACTCCTGGGCCCGCGGATCCTGGTGTCTGGGCCGAAGCTCGACGGACCGGATCCGTCGTGGGAGGGCTCCCTCGCCCTCGCCGACCCCGCCGACGTCCCGGCGGCGCTGGACTCCCTCCAGGCGGTGGATGGGGGAACGGGGGTGGACTACGTGAAGCTCTACGACGGCTCCATGAGCCCCGAGGTCTTCCTGGCCGCCGTGCGCCAGGCGGAGGAGCGGGGGCTCACGATCACGGGTCACATGCCCCTGGGCGTCGACTTCCTGGAGGCGGTGGAGGCGGGCCTCGACGGCACCGAGCACCTCTACTACGTGCACAAGGGCACCGCCGCCAACCGGGGGGAGGTCACCGAGGCGGTGCGGGCGGGGGAGCTGGGCTTCTGGGACGCCTTCGCCGCCCTGCTGGACGAGCGGGATCCGGAGCGCGAGGAGACGGTGTTCGGGGCCATGGCGGAGCGGGGTACGGTGGCCGTGCCCACCCTGCACATCGGGGCGATCCTCTCGGAGGTGGAACGGACCGACCACACGGCGGATCCGGAGCTGGACTACATCCCGGCGGGCATCCAGGAGACCTATGCCGGCCGGGTGGCGTCGGCGGAGCGGGCCTCCCTGGAGAGCCGGGAGAACAACCGGGCGCTCCGGGCGGAGTTCGTCGCCATGGTCCCCCGCATGCACGCCGCCGGGGTGCGCCTCCTGGCCGGCTCCGACGCCGGGGCCTTCAACTCGTTCACCTACCCCGGCTTCGCCCTCCACGACGAGCTGGAGGCGCTGGTCGACGCCGGGCTCCCACCGGCCGAAGCGCTCCGCTCGGCGACGATGCACCCCGCCGACTTCATGGGGATGGGCGGCGACCACGGCCGCATCGCCGAGGGTGCGGTGGCGGACCTGGTCCTCCTCCGTGGGGACCCGCTGGAGGACATCACCGCCACCCGGCGCATCGAGGTGGTGGTCCTCCGGGGGCAGACGGTGCTGGCCGGCGAGGACCTGGGGTCGGCCTGGACCCGGGCCGGAGAGCGGGCTCGGGCGACCGGCACTCCGGGAGGCTAGTGGGGTGTCGCCGGAGTCTGGTAGCTACGCGAGGGGTCGGAGGCGCCGGCCTGACGAGGCGGAACGACGCGGCATGGCCTGAGCCACGGCGAGGACTTCCAACGACGGGCGCCCCGGTTCGGGGCGCGTTCAGGGCGGATGCATCCGGCGCCGAATGGCATCAGGACTTGGCGGTACCGCACTAGGCCAAGCTTCGGGAGGATCCAGGACCGGGGCCGTCCGGAGGCTGGAGTCGGGGGACGGTGCCTGCGGCATCCCATACGAGTCGGGTCACCACGCCCGCGTCCTCACCTCCGAAGGCGGTGTAGAAGGTCCTGCCCACCGAGGTCCGGGAACGGGAGTTCAGGGAGACCCCCAGGATCCGCAGGTCCCATGTCAGCTCCTCGTCGGGTGTGACGTCGGACAGGGTTCGTGAGAAGCGGTAGACGCGGACTGGTCCTGGATCCTGCCGCCGATTCGGGGAGGTGGCGGGCATCTCCTGCCAGGAGGCCTCGAGGACCGCTTCGAGGTGCCCCATGCCGGTGGAGTCATCTGCCACGAGGACCACCCGCTCCAACGGTACGCTCCGGACGATCTCGCGCAGCTCGAACGCCACCCCGGGGGAGTCGGCCCCGAAAGACCGGAGGTCGACCAGGACCACGTCGGCGCGGGCGAGGAGCCGCCGGACGGCGAGCTTCCACGTGTCGTCCGTGGCGGTGACGTACTCCATGGGGTACGCCGGCACCGCCAGCCCGGGTCGCGGCAGGGTGGGGGAGTCCGCCAGCCGGGACCGGACGGCCGCGTCCGAGTCCAGGAGCACCGCTTCGGTCCGGCCGCTCAGCCATCGGGTGGCGTCGGTGAGACCGTACTGCTCCCATCCGGGGCCCCGGAGCTGCCACACGGGACCGACGGCGAGCCAGGCGCTGAATATCCACTGGCTGAGCCACTGCATGGTGTCTGCGGCCCCCTCGTCGAAGGCCCAGAGCACCAGCAGGGTGGGGGGATCGGTGGCCGCCCCCGGAGAGGCGGTCCGCGAGACGGAGCTCCGGAGGGCCAGGAGCCACGTCGCCCATGAGAGGACCAGGATCACGACCGGCAGGGCGGCGGCGCCGGAGGGGGATCGACCCAGCGTCGCTGCGGCCGAGAGGCCCATCCCGGCGGAGGTCACGAGGACGGCCAGTTGGAGGAGGATCCACCACCCGAGAAGGGATTGCGCCCCGGCGCTCCGGACGGTTCCCACGCAGAGGAGGGCCGCGAAGAGGACCGCCAACACCGCCAGCACGCCGGCCCCACCCAGCTCGGGACCTGTCACCACCGCGAGGAGGGAGCCTCCCAGGACCACCGACACCCGGAGGACGAGGCCCTGGAGGTGATGCCGGTAGATCCCGTCCACCTGGTGCGCAAAGCGTCGACCCTCCGGCGAGGGGTCGGGCGCGCTCGCTTCGTCGAAGACCCTTATCCGGAGGGGCGGCGTAGCCACGCCTTCCGGTGGGGTGGGGGCGTCCGCCTCTGATTCGTCCACTGAAGCGGCCCCTCCCGTCGGCGACCCGGTGCCGGGGCGGGTCGCCTTCCGCCGGACCGAATACCGGGTGAGGAAGTTCACGAACCCGGCCCACGATCCTACGAGAAAGACCCCCGGCAGGAGGAGGGATGCCCAGCCCTCGCCCCCCTGCCTCCAGACCTCCACCAGGCCTACTCCCGTGACCCAGGTGAGAAATGCCGCGAAGAAGAGGAAGAGGAGGGCCGCGGAGAGGAAGCTCTCTGGCTCGGCGTCGCTGCCTCCTACCTCATCCTCCTCCACCGTTCTCCAGCAGCTCGTCGATCCGGACCAGGACATCGGCGAGGTGGGCGTCGCTCACCCGGTGCCGGATCCTCCGGGCCGCGGATTCCACCTCGTCCTGGACCTGCTCGAGCTGATCCCGGACCAGGGGGCGGATGTCCGAACGGCTCATGCGAGGCGCCGGGCCCTGGAAGGCGTTGTCCTCGGGCTGCTCGGTCATGAGGTACGCCATCCGGTCGAGCCAGGCCCGGTGGAGCGCCCGCCGGTACCCGTCGATGGCCGCCACCTCGTCCAGCCCCGCCCACACCCCGGCCCTCGTGTCGTCCAGGAACTCCACCAGGGGATAGGGATCCTCGTCCATGGTCTCGAGCTCGGCGAGGATGGCCATGCGGCGCGGGTCCAGGAGACGATCCAGGATCCCGGCCTGCCTGGCCGCGAGCCGCTCGAGACCGCCGCGGGAGGGGCCGACCCGGGCCAGGATCTCGCGGTCGTTGAGCCAGACCGGTGCCTCGAACACCTCCTGGGCCAGCCAGTCCATGGCGGCCTTCTGCCGGGGCCGGGGGAGCCCGTCGTAGACGGCGCCCGCCTGGTCGGCGGTCTTCAGGTCCACCTCCACGCCCCCCACCACCGTGAGAACGTGGCCTACGTACCGCTGCCACTGGCTGAGGGCCTCCCCGTAGAGTTCGGCGAGGTCGGTGTAGTCCTCGCCGTCGGTGGTGGTCCAGGCCACCAGCTCCGGAACGATGCGGCGGAGGTTGGCCATGCCGTACTGGCTGGACCGCACCGGGTCGTCGCCCATGTCCTCGGTCTGCGCCCGGGGGTCGCTCACCCCGAGTCCGCCCTGGGGCAGGTACCGGTACATCGGGTCGTCGGCGCGCTCGACGATCCACCGGTCCAGCGTCTCCGCCTCGTCCTCGTCCGTTCCGGGGATGATCCGGTAGCCCCAGTTCACGGCATGGTGGTCGTAGGGGCCGATGCGCCGCAGGAAGTCCTCGGGTTCCAGGCCGTCTCCCGGCTGAGCGATGTAGTTCTGTCGGGCGTAGTCCATGATGGTGGGGGCCACGCCGAACCGGCTCGCGAAGCTCTGCGAGCGGAGGGAATCGGTGGGGTAGGCGGAGGAGGCGATCATGTTGTGGGGGAGCCCGATGGCGTGGCCCACCTCGTGGGTGATGACCTGCTCCATGGCCTCCTCCATGAGCGCCGGGTCGATGGGCAGGCTCCGTGCCCCGGGATTCGCGGCGCCGGTCTGGACCATCATCCAGTTCCGGTACGACCGCATGTGGTTGTGGTACCATACGATGTCCGACTCGATGATCTCTCCGCTCCGGGGGTCGGAGGTGCTGGGACCCTGGGCGTTCCGGGTGGTGCTGGCCGCCCAACGGGCCACCGAGAAGCGGACGTCCTCCGGGCTCCAGTCCGGATCCTCCTCCGGGGTGGGCGCATCCATGGCTACGATGGCCTCCAGGAAGCCTGCGGTCTCGAAGGCGGCCTGCCAGTTCTCGATGCCCCGCCGCACGGCCCCGCGCCACCGTTCCGGCGTGGCCGGGTCGATGTAGTAGCGGATGGGCTCTACCGGCCGCACGGGCTCCCCGCGGGCGTAGGCCTCGGGATCGCTGGGCTCGAGGCGCCAGCGGCGGATGAACCGCTCCGATGCGGCCATCTGTTCGTCCAGGCCGAAGTTGATGCGCTCCACGGTGAAGAAGCCCACCCGATCGTCGGCGACCCGGGGGCGCATGGGCTCGGCAGGGAGGAGGACCATGGACTGATACATCTCCATGGAGAGCGTCCCGGTCTGGGCGTTGGCCGGCGGCTCGGTGGCGTCGTAGGTCAGGGTGTGACGGACGTTGATGTTGAGGGGATAGGAGCCGACGGATTCGATGAAGCTCCGCTCCTCGTCGAGCTGTCGCACCCCGTAGTCTCGACGCTGCTCGGCGGTGAGCCCCGACAGCGAAGGCGTGTCGCCCCGGAAGAAGTCGGTGACGTCCACCACCGAGGCGTCGTCCGTCGGGGACCGGGCCTCCACCTCGAAGGAGGCGAGGATGGGGGCGAAGTTGTTGGCCACCACCGAGCTATAGATGGGCAGCGAGTCCGCGGCCACCTGCCCCTCTTCGTAGCGACGGAGGAGGAGTCGGTCGCCCGGGCGCTCCCAGCGCACGAGCTGGCGGGCCCGGGCCACGCCGGCGGGGAGGTAGCCCCCGAGCCCCGTGGGCACCCCGGAGATCCGGGAGACCAGCAGCATGTCCCGACCCAACAGCGAATCCGGAATCTCGAAGAGGACGTCCCCGTCCACCCGGTGCACGACGAAGAGGCCCGAATCGCTCTCGGCGTCGGCAGGCACCACCTGCTCGTAGCCCCTCTCGGGAGCCTCCGGTGGTACCGGTCGTGCCCCCTCGTCCATGTCCGGGCCTCCGCCGCCGGAGGCACACCCCGCCAGCAGGAGCGCCGTGAGGGCGGAAAGGATGCGCGGGAAGGCGCGGGCGGCTCGAGGCGAGGTCGGGGTGTCGGGCATGAGGGCGGTCCGGACGGGGTGAGCGAAGATCCGGACAACCTAGAACGGACTGGCCGCCCGCTCCAAGCGAGGGAGCCGGCGGCGGGAGGCGGGTCCCGGGGCCCGCCGTCGCAGATCAGTCCGTGAGGGACCGCTCCATCTTCACCACGGGGATCTCCACGCCATGACGGGTCCGCTGGTGCTCCTCCACTCGATCCCAGCCACGCTCGGCATAGAAATCGGTGGTGTTGAGGAGGGCGTCCACCCAGATCCGCTCCAGGTCCCGGTCCCGGGCTTCCTTCTCCATCCGGTCCAGGAGCGCGGTCTCGACGCCGATGCCCTGGCCCGACGGTCCGACGTAGAAGGCGGTGAGCTCCTCCGTCTCGGGGTCGAGGGCGGCGTAGGCCACGACCCAGTCGTCGTGCATGATGGCGGAGATCATGACCTGATCGTCGACGGCCGTGTGGAAGGCCTCGGGATCGAAGGCATCCACCCAGGCGTGGAGCTGCTCGGCGGTGTAGGCGCGGGCGGCGTCGTGGCGGATGGATTCGGTCCGGGCCACGTGGGCTTCGTCCACGTCGTCCGTCCGGGTGGCTCGCAGTGTGAAGAGGGCGGTATCGCTGGGCATCGGGTCCTCGTCATCCGGGATCGGTAGTCCTTCGAGTAGTCTGCCAAACTCGGCGTTGCCGCTCAAGTCTGAGACGTCCGCCATCCGATTGCCCCCGGCGGAGCCGTGACCCTCAGTCGGCGGCGTCCGCCAGGAGGAGGCGGACCCGCTCCAGCAGCTCCGACTGCTCGAAAGGCTTGGAGAGGATGGCATCGGCGCCGAGCTGGGAGGCGTCCTCCAGCACGAAGTCCGCCGGCGCGAATCCACCCCCGGAGATGACGAGTATGGGCAGGTCCGGCTGCAGCTCCCGGACCTCGAGGAGGAACTCGATGCCGTCCATCTCCGGCATGAAGACGTCGCTGATGACCAGGTCCGGGGTCTCGTCCCGGAGGTGGTCCAGAGCCTCGCGCGCGGCGCCCACTCCAGTCACCTCGTGCCCGTCGCGCTCCAGGATCCGGCGCAGGGATCGGAGGACGGAGTCGTCGTCGTCGAGGACGAGTAGATGAGCCATGGAGGCCTGGGAGGGTACGGGAGTCGGGGGCGGGGCCGGAGGAAAGACGCGGCCCACGCGGAGGAACGAACGTGTTCAAGATCGGACGGGCGGACGGGCGTTGCCAGGGGCCGTCTCCGGGAGGCCGCCCGGCCACGGTGGATCCATGGGCGGGGGGTTGTGGTATGTTCAGGCCTGTGAGGATCCGAGGCACGGGTCCGTACGCCCCAGATCGAGGTGTGTGATGAAGCGGTTTCTTGGTTCGTTGTTGGTTCTCGCGCTCATCGGCGGCATCGCCCCGATCCAGGCGCAGGTAGGGTTCGGGACGTCGCTGACCGTCCATGACGGCGAGGTGTTCGTGGGCGAGCCCGTCCACAACCTCCGACCTGGGCAGCTCTACGTGTACGGACAGGACGACGCCGGCGCGTGGACGGTCTCCCAGATCCTCCAGGCTCCCGACGGCACGCCGGAAGACCGCTTCGGCATCCGGTCCGCCGTCCAGGACGACATGCTCCTCGTGTCCGCTACCCGGGCGGACGACGGCACCGGGGCGGTCTACGTCTTCCGCAAGGATGGGGAGGAGTGGAGCCCCGACGGGCGGCTCGTCACCGACGAGCGGTCGCCTGCCGACTCCCTGGGCACCGGGCTGGCCATCGCCGGAGACTGGATCATGCTGGGCTCCATCGCCCACAACGAGGCGCGGGGCGCCGTGTACGTCTTCAAGCGCGAGGGCGAGGATTGGGTTCAGCACCAGAAGCTGGCTCCGGCGCAGCTCTCCTCCGAGGACCGCTTCGGGATGAGCGTCGCCGCCGCGGGTGAGTGGGCGCTGGTGAGTGCACCTGCGGCCAATGATGGCGCCGGCGCGGTCTACTCCTACCAGTACGACGCCGCCTCGGACGAGTGGATGTTTCGCGGACCGGTGGGTGCCGAGCTCGCCCAGCCCAACGCCGGGCTCGGCTCCAGCATGGCCATGGTGGGCGACCAGGCGCTCATCGGGGCGCCGGGCTTCCTGAACCTGGGGGCCGTGGCGTCCTTCGATCTCAGCGAGGACGGCCAGGCCTTCGCTCTGAACACGCTGCTCCTTCCCTTCCAGGCGACGCCGGGGGCGGCCTTCGGGTCGGATCTGGACTTCGCCGACGGCGAGCTCCTCGTCGGCGCCCCGGGAGCCGGTCCCCGGAGCGAGGGTCGCACCTTCGTCTACGCCTGGGACGAGATGAACGGCACCTGGGCCTCCGCCACCAGCGTGATGGCGGCGGACCTACAGCCGGGCAACGCCTTCGGCAGCTCGGTGGCCGCCCAGGGTGAGGTGGCCGCGATGGCAGCGCTGGGCGAGGACTACGGCGCCGGGGCCGTTTATCTCTTCGAGGCCGGCATGGAGGGCTGGACCGAGGTCACGCGCCTCGCCGGCGAGATCGTGACGGCCGACGCCGTCCTCGGCGACGAGGTCCGGTGCAGCGACGAGGGGAGCGCCGAGGGCTTCGAATGCTCCGACGTGGACCTCCTCAGCTTCCTCCCCGTCTCCGAGATGGGTGCCAACCGGGGCGTCCGCACCAACGACATCTGGGGCTGGACCGACTCCGAGACCGGGCGCGAGATCGTCATCGTGGGCATGACCGACCAGGCGGCCTTCGTGGACGTGAGCGACCCCTACAACCCCGTCTTCCTGGGCCGGCTGCCCAAGCCCGAAGAGGCTCGGGGCTCCGTGTGGCGGGACATGAAGGTGTATCAGGACCACGTCTACGTGGTGTCCGACGGCTCGGGAGACCACGGGATGCAGGTCTTCGACCTGGCGCGGCTCCGGGGTCTGGACGGCTCCGACCCGCCGACCTTCGACGCCGACGCCCACTACACCAACGTGGCCTCCAGCCACAACGTGGTCATCAACGAGGAGACGGGCTACGCGTACATCGTCGGTGCGTCCGGCGGCGGCGAGACCTGCGGTGGCGGGCTCCACATGGTGAACATCCAGGATCCCGCCAACCCGACCTTCGCCGGCTGCTTCGCCGACACCACCACGGGTCGGTCCCGCACCGGGTACTCCCATGACGCCCAGTGCGTCGTCTACGAGGGCCCCGACGAGGACTACCAGGGTCAGGAGATCTGCCTGGGCTCCAACGAGACGGCCCTCTCCATCGCCGACGTGACCAACAAGGACAACCCGGTGGCCGTCTCCATGGCGACCTACCCGAACGTCGGGTACTCCCATCAGGGCTGGCTCACCGAGGACCATCGGTACTTCTACATGAACGACGAGCTGGACGAGACCGGCGGCCTCACCCCCACCACCCGGACCATGGTCTGGGACCTGCAGGACCTGGACGACCCCATCCTGGTGAAGGAGCACTTCGCCGAGAGCGCCGCCACGGACCACAACCTCTACGTCCGCGACAACCTCATGTACCAGTCCAACTACGCCAGTGGGCTGCGGGTGCTGGACGTGTCGGATCCGGAGAACCCGGAGCAGGTCGGGTACTTCGACACCGTGCCGTACGGCGGGGACACGAACCAGATGATCGGTTCGTGGTCCAACTACCCCTACTTCGATTCGGGCATCATCGCGGTGACCAGCGGGCGCGAGGGCCTCTTCCTCGTTCGCTACCGTGACACGAACCTGATTCCCTGACCCGGACCGCAGAGCTCCTACGCACATGATGAATCGCACGAGGTTCCTGCGGTTCCTGGGCATCGCCTCGTCCCTGGCCCTCTTCGGGTGCGGGGGCGGGGCGGGTCCGTCCGGGACCGCATCGACCGTGTCGTCGCCACCCTCGGCGTCGCAGGCCGATCGGGTATATGTCGTCTCCCAGGAAGGGGTCTCGGTGGGGGTGTTGGACGCCGCCACCGGGGAGCTTCTGGAGGAGGTCGATCTCACCGCGATGGGCTACACGCCCACCGCCAAGGCGCACCACGTGGCCGTCGAGCCCGACGGCTCCTACTACTACGTGTCCCTCATCGCCGACGGGTGGGTCCTGAAGCTCAACCGGGACAACGAGGTGGTGGCACGGGCCGAGTTCGAGACGCCGGGACTCCTGGCGCTGGATCCCACCTCGGACCTCCTCTACGTGGGACGGTCCATGGCCGCGGTGAACCCGCCGCAGCGCGTCGGCATCCTGAACCGCACCACCATGGAGATGGAGGAGGTGGACGTCTTCTTCCCCCGTCCCCACGCCCTTGCCGTGGATCCGATGGGCGACCGGGTCTTCACCGCCTCCCTGGCGGAGAACCGCATGGCCTACGGGCCGCTGGGGGCCATGGAGGTGGATCTCATGGACGTGGCGGGGCCCCTCCAGACGCTGGTGCAGTTCGCCGTCTCGCCCGACGGGCGCTGGTTGGCCGGCACCGGTCAGATGACGGGCCAGCTCCTGGTGTGGGACCTCACCGGTGAGGTGCCGGAGCTGGCGCACACGCTGGACCTTGGCGGGCAGCCCTGGCATCCCTCCTTCACCCCCGACGGGGAGGAGCTCTGGGTCCCCCGGCGGACGGCCGACGCCGTCTCGGTGGTGGACAGCCGGTCCTGGACCGTGGCGGCGGAGCTGGAGCATCCGGCTCTGGCCGAACCCCACGGGAGCGCGGTGAGTCCCGACGGCTCCCGCGTCTTCGTGGCCGGGCGGAACACCACCGGCGCCTATGGCGTGCCGGGCAATCCCGGCACGGTGGTGGTCTTCGACCGGAACAGCCGCGCGGTGCTCCACGTGGCGGAAGTGGGACCCTACGCCGCCGGCATGGCAGCGCCCATGCCCTGGCTGGGAGCGCGCGGACCCTCGTCGCCGGACCGCTGAGGAGGATGCGGCCCTTCCTACCCCGTAGACGATCCCTGCGCGTGACCTTCGGGCATCCTCTTCTGGCCGCCGTGCTGGTGACGTTGGTCGGGTGTGCCTCGGGCAGTGGCGGTTCGTCCGGCGGCATGGAGGGCGCGGCGGACGGGCCCGTGGGGGCCTCCGGGTGGGAGCGGGTGCCGGATCCTTTTCCGGTGACGGGGCCGGAAGGTCGCCGGTATCCGGATCCCTTCGTAGGAGGCTTCAACCAGCCCCGGCCGCAGCTCGTGGACATCGACGCCGATGGCGACGAGGACCTCTTCATCCAGGAGGCCTCCAACCAGGTCGCCTTCTACGAGCACACCGGCGACGCGGAATTCCCCTTCCGCTGGCGCACCGACCGGTTCGGGGATCTGGAGATCGGGGAGTGGTATCGGTTCGTGGACATGGACCAGGATGGCGATTGGGACCTGCTGGCGGAGCAGCCCTTCAGCTACATCCGGTACTACCGGAACGAGGGGACGCCTTCGGAGCCCGACTTCGTGCTGGCTGCCGACAGCCTTCGGGACGTGGACGGCGACGCCCTCTTCAGCGATCGCCAGAACATCCCCAACGCCACGGACCTGGACGCGGACGGGTCGGTGGACCTCCTCGTGGGTCGTCTGGAAGGCACCATCACCCGCTACGAGCAGGAGGGAGCGAACGCGGCCGGGGTGCCGGTCTTCCGGTTGGTGACCACCCGCTTCGAGGACATCGAAATCGTGGCGGAGCTCGCCGGCGGGAGCCTGCACGGCGCCAACACCATGGCGCTGGGGGACATCGACGGCGACGGCGACGACGACCTCTTCTGGGGCGACTTCTTCGAGCAGGGCCTCCTCCTCATCCGCAACCTGGGCTCGCCCCAGAGCCCCTCCTTCCGGACGGACCCCGTGCCCTTTCCGCAGTCCGACCCCCTCCTCACCAGCGGCTACAACGCCCCCACGGTGGGCGACATCGACGTCGACGGTGACCCGGACCTCCTGGTGGGGGTGCTGGGCGGCGCCTTCAACCCCAACACCACCACCCGAAACAACCTCCATCTCGTGGAGCAGACGGCGCCGGGCACCTTCGCCAAGCGAACGCCGCGCTTCGTCGGGACCATCGATGTGGGGAGCGAGAGCGTACCGGTGCTCCAGGACCTGGACGGGGACGGGGATCTGGATCTCCTGGTGAGCAACAAGATCACGCAGTTCGACAACCAGAACGGGCAGGTGCACATCTTCCGCAATCAAGGCACGCCGACGGCGCCGGAGCTCGTCCACGACGGGGTCCTGGCGTCCATCACCGACGGCTACCACTTCGTTCCCGCCTTTGGCGATCTGGACGGGGACGGCGACGCCGATGCCATCGTGGGGACGTGGGGCGACGAGCTCCGCTACTACGAGGGCAGCGGGGACGCCGGCGCCGAGGGGCTGGTTCTGCGGGACTCTGCCGTGGTCACCCTGAGTCGGGGCCGGAACGCCGCACCGGCGCTGGCGGATCTGGACGCCGACGGCGATCTGGATCTGGTGGTGGGGGAGTCCGGCGGCGAGCTGAACTACTGGCGCAACGAGGGCGACGCCGGTGCCCCCGACTTCGTGCTGGTGAGCGACACCTGGCTCGAGGCCGACGTAGGCCGCCGGTCCTTCCCCGTGCCGGTGGACTGGGACGGCGACGGGGACCTGGATCTCCTGGTCGGGAGCGAAGGGGACGGCCTCCAGCTCTTCCGGAACCGGGGGAGCGCCTCCACCCCTGACTTCGTCACCGAGCCGGAGACGGTGGACATCCCAGACTTCGGCTATGCTACCCCGGCCTTCGGGGACCTGGACGGCGACGGCCGGGCGGAGATGGTGCTGGGTGGGACCGGCGGCGGCCTCTGGTACTTCCGGCCGGCACGATGACGGATCACGACGCTCCGGTCTACGCGGCCTTCGTCTCCCCCCACGGGTTCGGTCACGCGGCCCGGGCTTCGGCGGTCCTGCGGGCCCTCCACGACCGGACCGGCGCCCGGTTCCTCCTCTTCAGCACCGTGCCGCGGTGGTTCTTCGACGAGTCCCTGGAGGGCCTCTACGACTACCACGAGGTGGAGACGGACGTCGGGCTGGTCCAGCGCTCGGCGCTGGAGCACGACCTGGACGCCACCCTCGAGGCGCTGGACGACTTCCCCTCGCTGACGGGTCGCCGGGTGGTGGAACTCGCCGGCGTGCTGGAGGAGGCAGGCGCCCGTGCCGTCCTCTGCGACATCGCCCCGCTGGGCATCGCCGTGGCGGACCACGCCGGAGTGCCGAGCCTGCTGCTGGAGAACTTCACCTGGGACTGGCTTTACGAGCCGTTCCACGATCGGGTCCCGGGGCTC
>JGI12048J13642_10208173_pt1 | contig 21794 bp, 19 predicted proteins | sample ElkSlonscriptome_16_FD_13642 | JGI IMG/M metagenome (IMG submission 13642)
GAACACTGCTACGGCGCCGTAGAACTGCCCGGTATAAAAGCCGAGTTCCACAAAAGAGATCACCGCCCCCAGAGCGGGGTTCTCATTGTCGAAGGCAAAATAGGCCGAGGCCATGAGGCCGCCGTTCAATAAAAAAGCGGTCAGCGCATCCCGGTACCGTTCGCCGTAGAGGTATCCGGCGCCGGGAATGATTGATAAAATGCCGGCCAGGCGTGGATTCTTTCGAGGAATATCTCCGACCCGTCTCATCTCTTCGGAAAGAGTTTGCAATCGGTATTCCTGCCGGTTTTCTTCGCTGATCTGCTCGAAAAAGGCGGCGCTGCGGTCCCAGGCCCCCGCCTCCAGAAAGATCCATCCGGTGCGGTATAATGCCTCATCCTCCACCTCGCTGCTTTCCGTCAGCAGGACCAGGTTTCGCAGGGTGGCCGAGGCCTGGCCCGGCGCGTTCAGCTTCAGGTACGCTTCACTGATTCGAAAATAGGCCCGGGTGATCGGATTCTTCAGGGACAGCGGTTCTCCGGAATCGGTGTCGACCAACTCTCGAAAGGCGGTAATCGCTTCCTGGTATTTTTCGCTGTTGAAATAGGCCAGCCCGATCCGGTACCGGGCCTGAGGAATGCGCTCGTCCTCCGGGAAAAAATAAATAAAACGCTCATATTCCCCGATCGCCCGAAAGTATTTTTCTTGAGAAAAGAGCTGCTCGGCGAATTGAAACTGGCGGTCCGCATCCACCACCAGGGTTTCTGCAAGGGCGGTGGTCTGAAAACCGACAGCTGCCAAAATCAGGCAAAAAAATGAAATCCTCCGGTGATACCGGATCACAAGCCCCGGCAGACCTGTTTTTTCGGTCATGGCTACCACCAGAAGTCATTGTTTGCGACGGGATCATGACAGTAGACCTGTCCTCCCTTTTGAATTCGGGGGGAGCGGTCGAGTTCGTCCCGTCCGCACCGCATCAATCGATCGGTGGTCATGATCCAGCCGAGAACGGGGCCGTGCTTTTGAAAAGCTTCGCTGCTGTAGGTGGAGCAGGAGGGGTGCATGGGGCAGCGGTCTCCGTCGGCGGAGGAGATGTATTTTCGAAAAAAAGCCAGGGGCGAACTCAGGCCCGAGGCGTTTTCTCCGCCGGGGGGTGCCGGAGTCTGATCCCCCGACAAGGCCGCGCATCCGCAAAACCCGAAAACGATCAACACCAGACCCGGGCGGGTAAAACACCCCGAGATGATTTTTAAAGTTCTGCGCCGGTTAAAATAATGAACGAAAAAACGAATCATTGCTGGGTCACCCGAAGCACCTCTTCAATGGTGGTCATGCCGTCGAGAATTTTTTGAAGCCCGGCCTGGCGCAGGGTGATCATTCCCTTGGCTTCGTTCTTGATGACGTTGGAATCGTAGGTCTTCAACACCACGCTTTTGAGCCGATCGTCCAGTTCCATGATCTCCAGAATCGCCACCCGACCCCGGTATCCGGTGTGAAAGCAGGTAGGGCAGCCTCGGGCCCGGTAGAGGGTATGGTCTTTGAGGTGCTCATGGGTGATGCCGATTCCTTCCAGCATGATGTCGTCGGGAATGTAAGCCTCTTTGCACTCGGTGCAGAGCACCCGGACCAGCCGCTGGGCCGCCACCGCGATGACCGATGAGGAGATAAGGAAGGGTTCCACCCCGATATCCACCAGTCGGGTGATGGCACTGGCGGAGTCGTTGGTGTGAAGGGTGGAAAAAACCAGGTGGCCGGTCAAGGCCGACTGGACCGCGATTTCGGCGGTTTCCTTGTCACGGATTTCCCCCACCAGAATCACGTCCGGGTCCTGGCGCACGATGGATCGCAGCCCTCGGGCGAAGGTCAGGTCTATTTTGGGATTGACCTGAATCTGGCTGATGCCCCTGAGTTGGTATTCCACCGGGTCCTCGATGGTGATGATATTGATGTCCGGCTGATTTATGTGGGATAAAATAGCATAAAGGCTGGTGGTTTTTCCGCTCCCGGTGGGGCCGGTCATCAAGATGATGCCGTTGGGGGAGGTGATCAGCTTTTTAAGCCGGGTCAGGCGATCCGGGGCCAGCCCCAGTTCCGTCAACTCCAGCAGGGAGCTTGACTTGTTGAGCAGCCGAAGCACCACCCGCTCCCCGAACGAGGTGGGGATGGTGGAGATACGCACATCGATGTCCTGATCCCCGATCTTGACCTGAAGCCGGCCGTCCTGGGGCAGCCGCTTTTCGGCGATGTTCATGTTGGACATGACCTTGATGCGGGAGATCAGGGCCGCCTGGATCGACTTGGGCGGGGTCAGGAGATCATACAGGATGCCGTCCACCCGGTACCGGACCTTGAACCGTTCCTGGTAGGGCTCGATGTGAATATCGCTGGCCCTCGCCTTGGCCGCCTGGGAGATGATGTGGTTGACCAGTTTGATAATGGGCGCGTCGCTGGTATCGTCCAGAAGGTCGGCCGTCCCACCGATATCGGAGATGATCATGGAATCATTGTCTTCCATGTCCTGGACCAGCTGTTCGGCCGAATCCCGGTTCAGGTCGTAGGCGATGTTGATGGCCGACAGGATCGATTCGCGGGTGGCCAGGACCATTTCATAATTATCGGAGCCGATGATTCGAATCAGATCGTCCACCGGCTGAAAGCCGGCCGGGTCGTTGACGGCGATGATGTATTTTCGATGCCGGCGGTCTTCCGCCTCGATTTCGGCCGGCGGTTCGGTCTCCGGCGAGGCTTCCGCACCCGGTTTTTGTTTCAGGTCCGCTTTCTTCCGGCCGTCGCCGTTGGTGTCCACCTCCAGAGGAACCATAAAGTATTTTTTCAGGAAATGGATGGGCACATCCCGAATGAGGTCGCTTTCATTCTGATTGAGAGGGAGTTCGTGCCACAGCGGCAGATCGTATACCCGGCTCATGGCCTCAAGCAGCTGGTCTTCGGTGACGAATTTCTTTCGGACCAGAATGTCTCCCAGGCTGCCGCCCTTTTCCTTTTTAATCCGTTGGGCCTCCTGGTAATTTTCCTCGGTGACCCCGGCCCGGGTTTTTAATATTTCGGATAGGGGTTGCATAATTTTCTCGCTTGCTGATCCGATCGAAGCGCACAGGCATCCATTTTATTCAATGAAATCGGGAATGGTGTAGGTAGAGTCGGATTTGTCGAAATAGCGCTGATAGAGTTTGATGCCTTCCTGCTCTTCGATTTTATCGAGCTGTTCTTTTTTGATTTCATAAAGTTCAGTAGCTTCAGTAGGATTCTGAACTACATGAGGCGTCAAGAAAATATAGAGATTGGTCTTATCTCGACCCCGGGACATCGATTTAAAAGCCCACCCGAGGCCCGGAATATCTCCAAGACAAGGAATTTTATTGGTTGAATCCGAAAATTGATCTTCGATGAGTCCGCCGAGCACGATTGTATGGCCGTCATTTACGATGACGGTTGTATTGATCGTACGCTTCAGGGTTGTCGGTCGTTCATCGGTGGTAGTGGATGATGCCTGATCAACGGCAGAATTCTCCGCTTCGATAGTTAAACGTATCAACCTGTCTTTGCTGATTTGCGGTGTAACCTTCAGGGCGATGCCCACGTCCCTGTATTCATACGTGTTATAAGTTTCGGAAGTAGCGGTGGTGCCGGTTTTTGTCTGGTAGGGAATATTCCGACCTACCGAAATGCTGGCTTCCTCATTGTCGGTTGTCAACAACTGGGGTGTAGAGAGAATATGGGTAAAGCGATCGGTACGCGCCATTTCCACGACGGCTGAGAGATTCGGAAATTTGACCCCTCCGATTTCAATGAATTCTCCGAACAGCCCGAGGGAAAAACCACCGGGAAGCAATACGGCTCCTCCCTGGGCTGCGGCACCGGCAACTCCGGATATTATGGAGTAGGGAGTGTCCCCTCCGCCCGACCATCCGGTTCCGATCCAGGCATCCTTGTCGCTGCCGTACTCGGCTTTTCCGCCCCCGATCCATTCTGTTCCGAGGCTGAAGCCTTTTCTTACATCCACCTCCATGATCAGCGCCTCGATATAGACCATGGACCGGGGGATATCCAGCTGCTTGATGATGGATTCGACCACGGTGTATTCGTCTTTTTCCGCCATAATGATCAGGCTGTTGGTGGGCTTGTCGGCGGTAATCTTGACGTTGTCGGAAACCACCGGACTTTCCGCCTTCCCCTCGGCCGGTTTGGCCGTTCTTCCGGTGGCCAGAGACTGAAGGGTCTGGGCCAGTTCTTCGGCGGTGGCATGCTCCAGATAGTAGACATGGATCTTTTCTTTTCCGGGCGGCAGTTCCAAATCGAGCTGCCGAATCAACCGTTTGATGTTCATGGTATCCACTTCACTGGCCAGAAGCACGATGGAATTGGTGCGCTCGTCGGCCACGAACTTGACCGGGTCGGTAATCGGGGCGGGGGCCCCCTTTTTGGCGGACCGCTGGGCCTGAAAGATCGAACTCAACACCCGAACCATTTTGGTGGCGTCTCCGTTGAGGAGCCGAATGACTGAAATCTCCTGACCGATTCCGACCACGTCGATGGTTTTCAAGATGTGAAGCAGGCGCTGAATATTGGAATAAACATCGGTGACGATAAGCATGTTGGTGGGTTCATAGGCCAGAATCACGCTGCTCTTTGAAATCAACGGTGCAAACAGCCGCTTGATGTCGTTGGGCTCCGCATACCGCAGGGGAATGATCTGGGTCACCACCTTGTCGTCCGGGGATATCGGTGCATGTTCCTGGCGGATCAGGGTCTGGATGCTCTTGGTGCGGGCGTCCGGGGCCGGTACGATTTTGGTCACCTCCCCGGATTCCACGGTGGTGAATCCATGGACTTCCAGCACCGATTCGAACACCTGATAGGCCTCCTTGACCGAAATTTTGGACGGAGAGATGATGGTGACCTTTCCTTTGACCCGTCGGTCCACGATGAAGTTGGTCTCGGTCAGTTCACTGATGAATTTGATGAAGACATTGATGTCCACATCGTTGAAATCGATGGACACGAACCGTTCCGCCTTGCCGTTGCCGTTGGCGTTTTGGGCAAAGCAGAAAGGTCCGGCGGTTAAAAAAATAAACCAGATCAGCAAGATAGAGCCGACCAGCGTACGAAGAAAACGAAGGTGAAAACAGATCATAATAGTCTCGCGTGTGCTCCTGTTCCGATAAGGGATTCCCAAGTCGGGATCGGTCATGAAGCCGGCTTATTCGATGGCATAGTCGATGTTCTGGAGCTGTCCTCTTCTGCGGATCTGCAGCTGCACATCGGGCGAGGATTTGAGGCTGTTGTAGAATTTCAGCGCATCGTCCACCGATTCGATCTGCTGGCCGTCGACCCCTACGATTACGTCGCCGGTGCGAAGCCCCAGTTTGGTGAAGATGGAATTTCTCTGAATGCGGGAGAGGGTCAAACCGTCGGGTTTGCCGTCTTTAAAATGGGGTCGGATTCTGGCCTGCCGCATGAGGGTGTTGACGTTGTTGAGCGCATCCTCGACTTCGGCGCGCTGAAGTGCGATGCGCTTGGAACCGGAAGAGGCCGATTCATCCGAGGTCCGGGCGAAAGGATTCGGAGCGCCGCCGGCCGCCGGCATGGCCCGGGAAAGACGCGGGTTATCACCCGTAGGCGGTTTTTCCATGCTCAGGATTTCGTCCTTGCCGTTGACGGTGAGGACGATTTTCTCCCTCAGAATCTGTTTCACCGTCGCCCCTTCCAGGGTGTCGCCTTCCCGAAACAGGTTCTGGGCCCGCTTTTTTTCCTCCTCGATGACCGCATAGGCCCGGTCTTTGTCGCCGGTGACGGTGCCCCAAAGCCGAAGCTTGAGTTCGGTCTGCTTCAGGGTTTCGATCTCAGGCGGCGGTTCGGGGGCGGTGACCGGTTTCACCGCATCCCCGGTTTTAAAAAGATTCCGTTTTTCAATGGCGATATAATCGGAAAGGGGCCGGGCGGGGGCCTCCTCCTGAGTCATGGATCGATGGACCGAGGCTTCGGCCACATCCTCGAACTCCAGGCCGGCGGTTACCGATTTGTACAAACCGGTGACGCCGAGATAGGCGGCCAGGGTAATGAACAGGATGTTGAATACGGTGATATATTGTTTTTCAGAAAACATAACAGTCCTCTATTGTAGCGCGAATTGCGGCTGTGCGAGGGTCCCGGTGATGCGAAAGGGAAAGGCGGTTTCCCCGCGGTTTTTTCTGAACAGAAGAGATACCACACCCTCCCCCAATTTGGCAACGAGAGACGCATGGGGCTTCAGGGTGCCCGCCAGATTCAGGGCGCTGTTTTCGGGCGGATCTCTCAGCGTAACGGCTCCGGAGACATCTCCGCCGAGTTGGCTTCCCTTGGCGACGCACTCTTTCACCTCCAGCTGCGTCATGTCCTGAAGGGTGAGCTTGGCGTCGACGGCGGCAAAGGAGATCCGGGCCAGGTTGAACAGCGGGGTTCCGAACTCGACCGTGCAGTCGGCCAGGTTCAGGTCGGCCTCCGCCGTGTTGGAACCCGGGTTTCCGAGGTACCGAACCTTCCCCGTCAGATTTCCGGCCACCGAATGGGTGGATACGTTCTGAAGCGGATCGATCTCCTCCAGGTGAATATCGGTGAGGTCCGCATCCACCCGAATCCGGTCCGGGCTTTCGCCTTCAGGGGTCCCCTTGAGAAGGCTGCCCTCTCCGTGAACGATTCCGGAATAGAGACGTCCGGTGAAGTCGATGGTGGGTTCGGGGCCCAGAAGCGACAACAACCGGGGAGAAATCCGCACTTCATCGATACTCAGGACCGGAATTTCCCCTTCCAGCAGATCCGCCGACTCCAGGCGAAGGCCGGGCGGAAACGCGGGCCGAACCTGATCGATGGTGAGGGCATATCCGGGTCTGGCGGTGCTGACCTTGAAGGCCAGGTATTTTTTGATCTCTTCGGAGGGAAACAGAAGAAACAGAAAAACCGCCAGCACCACCAGGGTGTACAGGGTGTAAAACACCCCTTTTTTCGGTATTCGCATCATAGCTGAATCAATCCCGTTCCATTATCAATTCTGTCGGTTTCGTAGTCGCCGTCGGAGGATAATCCTTACGCCTCAAAGGTTTCCACCTGAACCACCGCATCGATCAGGCCCTCCTTGCCGGTCTTGGTGATGGAAATCCGGCGGATGAAAACCATGTATTTCGAGGTTTCCACTTTATGAAGATAGGGGGTCAACTGCTTCATGTTGATGCCCTGAAGCTTCAATTCCACCAACGAGACATTGAAGGGGCTGTTTTTCGGCCGGGATTTGGACGGCTTCATGTAGGCGATATTGTCCTTGACGCCGGCCTCACCGGCCAGTTGATCCAGAAACGAAAAGAGGGTGAAACCCGCGGGCCGGTCTGCGAAGTATTTCTTGAAGGATCGGTTCTGTTCCGTCAAGGATTCGTATTCGGATTTCATGACCCGCATCTGTTGAACGGTCTCCCGCTTGGTCTGAAGCATCCGCTCGGCCCGGTCCCGCCGCTCCAGAAAGGGGGTGACCATGAATTCGATAACCACATAAAGGCAGATAAACGCCGCCGCCGCATAAACGGCGTATCGTTCCCGCTTGCTGAATCGGTTGAGTTTCTTCATAGGTCCACCTTCATTTTAAATCGAATCTTGTTGTCGTTTTTGTCTTTGTTGGTGGAGCTGATGGTCACCTTCTGAAAAAGGCCGGACCCTTCCAGCTGGTTCTGAATCTCATCCACCGCATTGAAGGTGTCGGTGTCTCCGGAAATCAGTGCCGTGTCTTCATCGATCACCAGGCGGGTGAATTCGACTTCGGTCTTGTCGGAAATCCGGCTGCTGATCTCATTGAGGATGTCGATGGCCCGGACATGGGTTTCCGAATCTCCCGGCAGGAAGGTGTCCTTTCGCAGCTCGTCCATGGCGATGCCCATCTGGTGCACCGGGTCCACGATCCGCTGAACATCGGGAAAGGTGGATTTGAATATCCGGGTGATCTGCCGATCCAGGGTGTCCAGCTTTTTCCGGGTGACATAGGTTTCGAGCAGAACATTCATCAGAAGCATCAGCAGCAGAATGGACGCAAAAATGCCGATTTTGATAAAATGGTGCTTGTGGGCCTCCCAGTTTTTCCGAACGGCAAAGGGGCCTTTCCTGAAGTTGAGTCCGTTCTTGCCGTCGATTCGACTGAGGGCCAGGGCCAGGGCATTGTCCATGGCGTCCTCTTGCCAGTGCACCCCGTCGCCCAGTTTGACCCGGCCGTTGGTGCGTTGAATCAGGTCGGTTCGGACCACCGGCAGATTCAGCGCGGTCTGCATTTTTTCTTCGAGGTCGGGCCCCAGGTCCGATCGGCCGGGGCCGGTCAGATACGCCCGTTCCGCATGAAACCCCATGGACATATTTTCCTCGAAGGCGGTCAGGGTTCGGCGAATATCGGCGCAGAGCCTGGACAGCTTACCGGCATTCTCGGCGGGAAGCGGGAAGGAACGCACCAGGCAGATCTGTCCCGATTGAACCAGGAACAGGGTGCACTGTCTGGAACGGAGTTCCGCCAGAAGCCAGTCGGCCGGAATATCCTCCAGACCGCTCAGGCACTGCACCGTCGAATAACCGCCGAGGCTGACGGTTTGCGGATCGAAAGAGAACGCTCCCAGGCGGTTCAGGTAGATTTCCAAATCCTCTTTTTCCACCGCCATGGCCAGGATATCGGTCTGTTCGCCTTGGCCCGGGTGATCCACGGTCTGAAAATCGATGATGAGATCTTCAACCGGATAGGGAAGGGTCGGTTCCAGCTCAAAGGGAAGGACCTGGCCGATCTTTTTGGCACCTTTAAACGGCACCTGAAGATTTCGAAAGGAGATATGATCGGGCGGAAAGGCGGCCACACATGCGGCATCGGCGGCATCCATCCGCTCCGCAATCGATTGAAGAGCGGCGTTCAGGCTCGTCTCCCGATCCTCTCCGTCGGGGATGGGGATATGGAGCACATGCTCTATCTGGTTTTCCCGCAAACCGGTATTGACCATCACCGCGGTGACGGCTTCACGGCGGACATCCAGTCCAATGATTTTTTTGCTCATTTTAACTCGCCTGCCAGCTCAGGACCCTGCAGGTCCATTTACCCTTTTTGCCCTGTTGCCGGTGAACCACCACCGTCAGGGTCATTTTCGTTTCCTGAAGCTCGGCCGTGGACCGAATTCGAAAAAAATCGCTGGCGGTGGTGATCAGTTTGGGATCGATGGTGAAATCGCTCGGAATCTCGGGGACATTTTTATACCAGGTACCGCTGGTCAGATCGTTGACGAATTCTCCGTCCGCTTTTTCATTTCGGTAATCGTAGATGGCCTGGGCATATTCAGGGTTTTCAGAAGGCATCATGGCCATCAACACCGGCAGATCGGCGGTATTGATGTTGATCTTGCCCTCGAAGGTGAAGTTCTTGCGCTCAATCGGCCGGGGCGCCCGGGTCATTCCGAGCACGGTCAAAAATTTTTCGGCTCCGGGCAGCCGGGCTTCGGCGCCTTGAAACAGTTCGGGAGTGATTCCCTTGACCAGCATCAATTCATCGATGTGGGTAAAGGGGCCGTTCCCCGGCTTGTAGGGCGGGTCCAGCCCCTGGTAGTATTCGGCTTCCGCGCCGTTGAGCCCTGTCGTAGCGTCGTCATCCCCGGAATCGAGCCAGTCTTTGATGGAGTTGACGATGCCGGTGGCTTCCACATCGGTCAAGTCTTCGTTTTGGGACAGCAACAGCCGAATGAACCGATCCCACATAATCTTCTGGGATTCATTATAATGGCGCCCCTTGGGAAAATCCACCAGGGCATTGATCTGAATCTTGCTCAACTCGTCCTCAATGGTGAAGCCGACCTTGCCCCGGTCATACGGGAAATCGGCCAGCACCTCGGCGATTTTTTCCGGGGCGGCCCAATCCTCCTGAATCGAATCGTTGTTGGTCTCCAGCTTGTCTTTGACCAGCATGGCCATGGCCGCATGGATGCCTGTGGCGGCCATCTGGGAGAGGGTCAACCGGTCCCGCATCACCGCCGTGGAGACCACCGCCGCCCGGACCCGGCGGTTCAGTTCCAGGGCGCCGGTAATCAGCAGGGTGATGATGGTCAGAGTAATCAGAAGCGCCATCCCCCGGTCGTTTCCGGCGCCCTTTAGCGGTATGGAATACCCTTTATTCAAGCTTTTCCCTGTAAACCGGAAAGTCTACCATGGTTTCAAAAAAAAGGGAACGGGATTCATCCCCGGTTTCCATCTGAATTCGAATTGCTCGAGGCGTAGCGTATTTGAATTCTCCGGCTTCGGAATTCCAGGCTTCGTGCTCGATCCCTTCTTCATCATAGTAGGTGAAGGTGAGGGATTTAAGATTTTCGCAGAGCACCGGATCTCCGCCGCTGGGTTCGAACTCCGGATACGGGGGCAGGGTGTCCGAACGTTTCAGTACCGGACCGGCGTCTTCGGTTTCCCGCACATAGTAGACGATTTCCGCTACACCGTCTCGAACGCCGCCGCCCATGCCCACATGGGCCAGAGAAGTGAATCGAAACCGGGAATAGCTTGCACTGCCGGTGTAATCGCTGTCGCCCACCATGCGGTAGGGGTCCGGGGGATCATCGAACCCGGGTTTGGAATAAGCGTATCGAGGAACCGCATAGGCCGACTTGAGGTCCAGGACCATTCGATTGAGACAGTTGGTGGCCATTTCAAACTCGGTGATGCCCCGCTCGATGGGCTCCACACTGGAGAAGACCGCCCGATAGGAGCCGAAAATGGTGGTGACCACGACGCTGAAGATGAACATGGCGATCAGGATTTCAAACAGCGTAAAACCCTGTATCTTTTTATGGAATTGGCGCTTTCCCATGATGGCTATATTTGCGCTTACATTCTTATTCGGTTTCCGGAACCATCTGATAGCTTCGGAAGTGATAGGTGAATTCGTCTTCATTATAAGTGACGGTGACGTCGATTTTTTTAAAATCTTCCGCCGCGTTTCCCAGGACTTCGGATTCGACCTCCTCGGTGGTGACGGACCAGGCATACCCCGGATAATTTTCTCCGAAATCTCCGGAATCCGAAAACCGGCTCTCGCTGATGCCGGCCGATATCCCGGCGATCCGGCTCTGGGCCAGAATCGGGGCAACGGTGTAAAACCGAACCGCTTCGGTCATGGATATGGTCTGGGCGTGGAGTTGATACACCGCCACCAGCACGACGGTGATGATCGAAATCGCCGCCATGACCTCCAGCAGGGTAAAGCCCTCATGAAATTTTAGACGCTCAGGGGTCGAATCCGACATAATCTTCGTAATACTTGACCTTTGAAAGAAACGGTTCGATCAATAAAGATGTGCGGTTGTTATCACCGTCCTCTATATGAATCAACACCTTATCCGAGTAGCCGTCTTTGTAAAAACGGATGTCGGCCCGGCCGAATGAAATTTTTTCTCCGTCGGGGTACTCCACGTCGATGACCTCGATATTCTCCGGCAGATCATATCCGCTCCGGGATGCCGCCGATTGTTCCTCCTCCGACATTCCTTCATGGCTCACCCACATTCGGTCTTCCCCAAGGTCCAGGTGAAGGGTGTACAGTTTGCGGTTTTTGAGGGCTTCGTGCTTCAGAGACCGAACCTTGATCATGAACCATCGAGAGACCTTTTTGGAGTTGTCGGTCAAAAAGGAATCCCGAAACTTGGGAAGCGAGAAAGAGAGCATGATGCCGATCAAGGCGATGACCACGATCAGTTCGATCAGTGTGTATCCGGAGGCCCCGGCCCGGATCGGCTTCGGCAAGCAGTCGGTTATTCGAGGTCCCAATTGGTGATATCCCTGTTTTCCTCTTCTCCTTCCGGAACCCCGTCCGCGCCGTAGGAAATGATGTCGTATTCTCCGTGAATGCCCGGGCTCAGATAGACGAATTCATATCCCCAAGGGTCGTCGGGAACCCTTCCCTTTTCAAGATAGCCGCCCTTTTTCCAGTTCGACACGCCGGCGCCGGTTTCCGGGGGCTGCACCAGTGCCTGTAATCCCTGGTCGGTGGTCGGATAAGATCCGGTGTCCAGCTTGTACAATTTCAAGGCTGTTTCCAGGGCTTCGATCTGAATTCGGGCCTTGGTCTGCTTCGCCTCACCGGGCCGACTCATGATTCTCGGTACGATGAGCCCCGCCAATATGCCGAGTATGACGATGACCACCATCAGTTCAATCAGGGTGAACCCCCGCATATCCGGGTAATGTTTGGTCGGTTTAGTCCCCAAGTTATCCTCCGTTTCGGTCTTGATAAATTTTTGAAACTGTAAATTCGCTTGAATCCGATCAGCGAATCAGTTCGTTCATTTCAAATATGGGCAGACAAATGGACAAGACGATAAACCCGACGATGACCGCCATGACCAGAATCATCATCGGTTCCAGCAAAGAAGTCAGGCTCATGATCGTGGATTCGACCTCGTTTTCATAGACATCGGCCACCTTGCTCAGCATCGGTTCCAGCTCTCCGCTCTGTTCACCCACCTGGATCATCTGAATGGATAGGGGCGGAAAAATATCGGTTTCCGCCAGAGACGCGCCCAATCCCTGGCCCTTTCCCACATCATCGGCGGCTTTGGCGACGGCATCGGACAGGAGTTCATTCCCGACGATATTTTTGACGATATCCAGGGCCGCCAACATGGTGACGCCGTTTTCAAGCAGAGACCCCAGGGTTCGGGCGAACCGGGCCACCGCCAGTTTCTTGATCAGGATACCGAATCCGGGCAGATTCAGCATCGTTTTATCCCACATCTGCCGCCCCTTCGGGGTCTTTTTAAAATGGTGCAGTATCACCAGCAGTCCGGCCACCAGAATCAGGATCAACCACCAGAAAGATTTAAAGAATTCGCTGGTGCCGATCAGAAACCGGGTGGGCGCCGGCAGGGCTTTGTCCATATCTGAAAAAATAGAGGCGATGCTCGGAACAATGAAGGTGAGCAGGAAAAACAGGACCAGTATGCCGATGACCGCCATCAGAATGGGATAGGCCAAGGCGGATTTGATACGGCTGTTCAGGGCCTGCTGCTTTTCGGTGATATCCGCCAATCGTTCCAGAACGATTTCGAGAGTTCCCGAAGATTCCCCTGCCCGGACCATGTTGACGTACAGGGATGAAAAAACGCCGGGATAGGGTTCGAGAGCCACCGCAAAGCTTTTCCCTTCCACCACGCCATCCTTGATCTGGGCCATCACCTTTTTGAAACCGGGTGATTTGATCTGGGGAATCATGGTATCCAGAGCGGTGACCAGGGGAAATCCGGCACCCACCAGGGTGGCCAATTGTCGGGTCATCAGAGAGACTTCCGCCGGTTTGACCCGGGTCAGAGACTGGGACAGTCCGGTGAACCGGGAGGATTTCTGAACCGAGGTCTCCTGGGTTTCCTTAATGGCCGTCGGAAAAATTTTCGAAACCCGAAGCTTCTGTTTGGCTGCCAGGGAACTTTCGGCATCGATAATCCCGGAGACGGTTTTACCTTTCACATTTAATGCGGTATATTCGTAGACAGGCATCTTTAATAACTCTCATAAAATTAAAAATCTTATCCTTTTTTATTTCTCTTTTCAAGTGATTTCATCACGTTCGAAAACATCGTCGGCCGCATGATCGTCCATCAGCGGTTCTTAACCGGAAGGTGAACTATAATAAACTTGTAATTCATGGAGATCAACGGTAATTGTCGGAAAAATAATGAACCGACGTCAATCCGGAAAAGGATGGGTAGAGCCCATGGAAAATTTGGATAAGACAATTCTCTTTGTAGACGACGAAGAGAGTTTGTTGAATATCACCAGCGAATATTTTCAGCAGCGGGGTTTTCGGGTCATCACGGCCGCCAACGGCATCGAGGCGCTCACTATTCTGAAAAATGAAAATGTCGATTGCTGTTTCACCGATATTAATATGCCCGAAATGGACGGGCTTCAACTGGCCGAACATTTGCGGAACATCGACAACACCATTCCGGTCGTGGTAATGACCGGGTTTCCTTCTCTCGACAATACGATCCACACCCTTAAAAACGGGGTGGTCGATTTTTTGATCAAGCCGGTGAATCTCAAGCAGATGGAGGTGTGTGTTCGAAGCGTTCTGAGGGAACGGGAGCTTTTCATCGACAATATCTTTTTAAAAAAAGAGGTCGAAAAAAAAGAACAGTTGGAAAAGCTGAATACGGAACTGCGCGACAAAGTGGATGAACTCCAGATTTTCACCCGAATCATGGAGGATTTCACCACGGTACAGAAAAGTTTCGACGTCTTTGAGATTCTGGTCCAGATGACCCTGGAGATCGCCCACGCAGATGTTGCCCGGTTTCATGTCATCAATGAGGCGGTGCGAAAACCGGTGGAGGTGGCCGCCTGCTTTGGACCGCCGGAACCGGCTTCGGATCGGTTGTCGAGGCTGGAAGGGCCGAATCGAAGGGCCGACTTTCGCGGGGCCGACCCATCCGAATCGATTATTATGGACCTCGCTCTGGGTCGAGACAAAAAACCGATTGTCATTTCAGAAGCCGGCGGATTGATTGCGCTTCCCCCCGGAATGCGATCCTTTCTGGCGGTTCCTCTGGTCATTCGAGACAAGGTGTTCGGTGTGCTGACCGCATCGGTTCATCAGGAAAAACCGGAATTCAGCGGAAAGGTGCTCTATTATCTTTCCTTCATGGCGAACAAAGCCGCCTATGCCATTGAAAATCTCGCGCTGTATGAGAATATCTATGAAAATCTTCTGGCGACCCTGGACGCGTTGGTGCAGGCCATCGAAGCAAAGGACTTTTATACCAAGGAACACTCCCGACAGGTCACCGGCATCGCCTTTGCCATTGCCAAGGAAATGGCATGCGGGCAGGAAGACCTGGATATCCTGGAGGTCGCCGGCCCTCTTCACGACATCGGCAAAATCGGAATTCCGGATCACATCCTTCTCAAACCGGGCCGACTGAATTCCGAAGAATATGAAACCATCAAACTGCATCCAACCATCGGCGCCGATATTGTGGGGCAGCTCGGTCTCTGGGAAAGAGAGCAGCAGGTCATTCGCCACCATCACGAACGGTTCGACGGCACCGGCTATCCGTCCGGGTTGAGCGGTCAAAATATTCCGCTGCTGGCCCGCATTCTTTCCGTTGCCGATGTGTTCGATGCCATGGCTTCGGACCGGGTCTACCGGAAAAAGATGGATGAGAACCATGTATTCGACACCATCCGCGGGGCGGCCGGGACCCAGTTCGACCCGGATGTGGTTCGGGTGTTCGAAGGGTTGTACCGGTCCGGTAAAATTCAGGCCCTATAGATAGGCAACCGGGGTTCCGGTTCGAGAAAACGACGACCGGACGGCCTCGCAGGCGGCAACGGCAAGGGAAACCGTAAAAAAGAATGAGCAGGGGGGCTTAAAATAAAAAATGACCGGCTTGAAACCGATCATTTCTACCTTCAGAAATCGTTTTTTTAGAAGCGGTTTTTGGTCGGGGCGAGAGGATTTGAACCTCCGACCCCTTGAACCCCATTCAAGTGCGCTACCAGACTGCGCTACGCCCCGACACAAGCTCATTCCCTATCACTATAAGATCTTGGGTGTCAATGAAAAAAATGAAGATGTCGAAGGCCCCTGAAATGCCGATGGTTCGGCCCCGAATGTTAAAACCCGGCGAGGCGGTCGGCATCGTCGCGCCGGCCGGCGCTTTTCAGGAGGGGGCCCTCGACTTCGGAATCGATTTGCTGAAAGAAACCGGCTTCTCGGTTCGAATCCCGAAGGGGCTGTATGCGCAACATAAATACCTGGCCGGTTCGGATCGGCATCGGGCCGAAATGATTAATGAATTTTTTTCGGATGATGCTGTTCGAGCTATCGTCTGCGCCCGGGGCGGATTCGGCTCCATGCGGATTTTGGATCGATTGGATTATGTGGCCATTCGAAAGACCCCCAAAATTTTCATCGGATTCAGCGACATTACCGCTCTGTTATGGGCCCTTTACACTCGGTGCTCAATGACCGTTTTTCACGGGCCGGTGCTGACCTCTCTGAAGCAGTCGGACCGCGATTCCGTGGATGCGTTTCGGCAGGTGTTTTTTTCGGACGCGCCGGTCCGGGTGGTTCCGAATGAACCCCGGGTGCTTCAATCCGGCAATGCATCCGGCCGGGTGGTCGGCGGTAATCTGGCCACCTTGTGCCATCTGGTCGGCACCGATTACCAACCGAATTTCAAGGGGTGCCTGGTCCTGCTGGAAGATCGGGGGGAGCCCCTCTATAAAATCGATCGCATGCTTACCCAACTGCACATGGCGGGCAGTTTCGAGGGCGTATCCGGAATTATGCTCGGCGGTTTTGAATCCTGTGGTGCCGAAACGGCGGTTTTCGACATTATATGTGACCGTTTTCATGAAAAACGGATCCCAATTATGGGCGGCTTTCCCATCGGGCACGGATTCAGGAATTTAACCGTCCCCCTGGGAGATGACGCCCTTCTGGATACCGATCTCGGATGCCTCTCCTTTCATGCGCCGGCAATCCGGAGTGGAGGCGCTGATTGATCGTTTTGGATTCTTTTTCGGATGCCATCGATCGGCTCATGAAAAAAGGGGTGCGGGAACGCGTGTTTCCCGGCGCCGTTTTACTGGTCGCCTGCCGCGGAGAGGTGGTTCATCATCAGAGCTATGGCCTGGCGAATCTGTATACCGGGACCCCCGTCACCACCGAAACCCTTTTCGACCTGGCTTCCCTGACCAAACCCCTGGCCACCGCATTGTCGGTAATCAAGCTGATCGAAACCGGACGGCTTCGGCTCGATCATCCCTTGGAAAGCCTGCTTCCCGAGACCGCCGGCACCGACAAAGGCCCTATTCGAATCGATCAGTTATTGGCTCACAATTCGGGATTGCCCGACTACCGGCCCTTTTATGAGCGATTGGGAACCGTTCCCCTCGAAACCAACAAGTCTTTCCTGAGAAAACGAATATTAAAAGAGCCGCTGATCGTTCCGATCGGTCGAAAGGTTCTCTACAGCGATCTGGGATTCATGCTTCTGGACTGGGTGATCGAACAGGTGTCCGGAATCAGGCCGGACAGATTCATTACCCAGCAGGTCTATGCACCTTTGGCGCTGGACCGCCTGTTTTTCGTGGATCTGGAAGGGCAGATGCCGAAAGGTTCTTTCGCCGCCACCGAACAGTGCCCTTGGCGAAATCGAGTGCTGGAAGGGTGGGTCCATGATGAAAACGCCTTTGTTTCCGGAGGCATTCAAGGACATGCCGGACTCTTCGGCACTGCGGCGGCGGTGTACAGGCTTTTATCGGTCCTGCTGGCCGCCTGTCACCGGCCATCTTCATCCGATCAAAATGAAGATCGCCTATTTCGGGGATCTCTGGTGCGCACATTCTGGATGCCTTTTGAAGATACCGGCCGTTCACTGGGATTCGACCGGCCGTCCCCTGTCGGTTCAAGCTGCGGGACGCTTTTTTCCGCCGATACCGTGGGCCATCTCGGCTTCACCGGCACCTCTTTCTGGATGGATCTTGAGCGCGCCATCGTGGTCATCCTGCTCACCAATCGAGTCCATCCGTCCCGGAGCAATGTCAAAATCAGAGCCTTCAGACCGGTATTGCATGATCGGGTCATGGAAGAACTGGGGGTTTGAAGGAAAGGCCGACCCTGGGGAATCGGGTAAATTTCTGCTTGTCATGGCACCCGGTTTCTGATAGCAGACTCTATTTGAATTCCGATTTCCGACATACAATTCACGAACTGTTTACGGATGAGCAATTTTTGCGCTTAGCTAAAGAGGGGTCATGGGGCTATTCTTAGATTCTATTTTGGGCTTTTTTTCGAGCGATCTGGCAATCGATCTCGGCACTGCGAATACACTGGTGTATGTCAAGGGCAAGGGGATCGTACTGAGTGAACCCTCTGTGGTGGCGGTGCGCACCGACGGACGGATGAAAAGCCGGGTTTTGGCCGTGGGACTCGAGGCCAAAAACATGCTGGGACGAACCCCGGGAAACATTGTCGCCATTCGCCCCATGCGTGACGGGGTTATTGCCGATTTTGAGGTGACCGAGGCCATGATTCGGCATTTTATTCATAAGGTCCACAATCGGCGGACCTTTGTTCGTCCCCGAATCATCATCGCGGTCCCTTCCGGCATTACCCAGGTTGAGAAACGGGCGGTTCGGGAATCCGCAGAATCGGCGGGCGCCCGGGAGGTGTTTTTAATCGAAGAGCCGATGGCGGCGGCCATCGGGGCCGGACTTCCCATCACCGAGCCCACTTGTAACATGGTGGTGGATATCGGGGGCGGAACCACCGAAGTGGCGGTGATTTCCCTGGCGGGAATCGTGTACAGCCGATCCATTCGGGTGGCCGGAGACAAAATGGATTCCGCCATTATTCAATATATAAAAAGGAAATACAATCTTCTGATCGGCGAACGCACCGCTGAGATCATCAAGACCACCATCGGTAACGCCTACCCCGATCCCAATGAATTGGAAACCATGGAAATCAAGGGCCGGGACCTGGTCACCGGGATTCCCAAGATCCTGACCATCAACACGGAGGAGATACGGGTCGCTATTTCGGAGCAGATCGATGCGATTGTCGAAACCGTGAAGATCGCTCTGGAACAGACCCCGCCGGAGCTTTCCGCCGACATCGTGGACCGGGGGATCGTTCTAACCGGGGGAGGGGGGCAGTTGAAAAATCTGGACAGCCTTTTGAGAGAAGAAACCGGGCTTCCCATTACGGTCACCGATGACCCGCTGTCCACCGTGGCGCTCGGTTCCGGGAAGACCCTGGACAGTATTGAAATTTTAAAACAGGTGATCATCACATAACCAAATGTTTTCAAAGAAGACGGTGCTGGTCGTCGGCATCATTCTCTTTTTTGCTGTCAACCTCATATTTCTTTCGCTTTCCATCCGGCATCACGACTCCTCCTTCGGAACCGAACCCTACGCGATTTCCGTCGCGGGACCGTTTCAAAATATTTTCAGTTATCTGATCGGGAAAATTGAAAATGTCTGGTACGGGTATTTTTTTCTGGTATCCGCCGCGGAGGAGAATCAATACCTGCGGCGCGCCCTCAGTCAGGCGGTGGGAAAGGCCGGCCGGTGCGATGAACTGCTGCTTTCCAATCGTCGACTTCGCCGACTCCTGGATTTTAAGGATCGTATCGACAACCGGGTGGTGGCCGCGGAAGTCATCGCCAGAGATCCTTCCCCCTGGTTTAAAAGCATTGTGATCAATAAAGGGAAGGCGGAAGGGGTGAAGGTCTCGCTCCCGGTGGTGATTCCCGAAGGGATAGTGGGGATTGTGACCGACGTATCCGCCCATTACGCCAAGGTGCTGATGCTGATCGATCGCAACAGCGCCATGGATGCCCTGGTGCAAAGGACCCGGGCCCGGGGAATAATCAAGGGAACCGCGGATAATCTGTGCATTTTTGAATATGTCCTGAGAAGGCATGATGTGGTCGACGGAGATATCATCGTCTCCTCGGGTCTGGACGGAGTGTTTCCCAAAGGGCTTCGGGTGGGCCGGGTTTCCAATATCGTGAAGCAGAGTTCGGGGATTTTTCAAGAAATTACCGTGACCCCGTTCGCGGATTTTGAAACCCTTGAGGAGGTCCTGGTGATTTTGAATCCGCCGTCCGCCGAATTTGCGATTCAACCATGACCTATCTGTTCTATTTTTTGGTCAGCATATTTTTTATCCTGTTCCAGACGGTGCTGATACCCCACCTGTTCGGACTGGAACATTTTTATGACCTGTTCATCCCGTTTGTTCTCTATTTGACCCTGTTTCGACCCTTCATCGAAGGCATCCCGGTCATTTTCGTTCTCGGACTTCTGTTGGACAGCCTTTCGGCCGGTCCCTTCGGTCTTTACGGAACATGCTACCTCTGGCTCTATTTCAGCGTGCGGTGGGGGGTCCGGTACCTGCATTTCGGGAACGTCATTCTTCTGCCTCTGGTGGTGGTTCTGAGCGTTGCCGTTCAGAATCTCCTATTTCTCGGCGCCGTCTATCTTTTCGGACAGGATTGGCTGTTGCAGGATTTTCATTGGAATGACATTGTAGGGCAGCTGGTATGGGCCGGTTTTACAGGCCCTTTTTTGATGGCGGGGCTGGGGGTGCTTCAAGGCGGCTGGCATCTGATGGTCGCCGGCGGCGGCGCCGGAAATGAGCGCGCCGGTTGAATCCGGTCCGTCAGATTGAATATGTTGGTCTTGATCAGGGGATGAGGAAAACTTGTGAACCCGTATTTGAAAACCCTGGATACCGAATGGTTTAAAAAGCGGCTGACCGTGGCCATGCTCTGCGTGGTAGCGGTATTTCTCGTCTTGTGTAGCCGGCTGTTTCACCTTCAGGTGGTGGAGGGGCGGGAATATTATCGGCTTTCTGAAAACAACTGTATCCGCCTTCAGGGAATCGACGCCCCCAGGGGCTTGATTTATGACCGGAACGGAAAGCTTCTGGTGGACAACCGCCCTTCGTTCGATTTGAGCATCGTCCTCAAAGATGCCAAGCCGGTGGACCAGACCCTGGAAAAGCTTTCTCGTTACATTCACATTCCGGAGGAAGCACTGCGCGCCGTCATTCAAAAGGCCCGGAGGGCGGCGCCCTACAAACCGATTCTGTTGAAAGAGGATATCGGCCGGGATATGCTGGCCGCCGTCGAGGTTCATCAGTTCGATCTTCCCGGGGTACGGGTGGATGTGAACCCGCGGAGGCATTATATCTACAACAGCGCCATTCATCTGGTGGGGTATTTGAGCGAAATCAATCCGGAAGAACTCAAGAGCGGGGGGTATATCGGAAGCCGCGGCGGCGATTTTATCGGACGTTACGGGGTGGAAAAAACCTCCGGGGATTATTTGCGCGGACAGGCCGGAGGCCGTCAGGTCGAGGTCAATGCCCGGGGCCAGGTGGTCAAGGTCCTGGAAACGGTGGAGGCCGTTCCCGGACAAAATGTCTATTTGACCATCGACCATGAATTGCAGCAAAAAGCGGAGTCGCTGCTGGCGGGGCACGACGGGGCTGTCGTCGCCATGGATACTGATACCGGAGAAATTATCGCAGCGGCCAGCACCCCGGTCTTCGATCCCAATGCATTCGTAAACGGAATGTCTCGGGAAGAGTGGTTGAATATCACATCCAATAAAGCCCATCCTTTAGAAAACAAAGTCATTCAGGGGGAATATCCCCCGGCCTCGACCTATAAAATCGTGACCGCCATCGCCGGACTCCAGGAAGGCGTCATCGATGAAAACACGACCTTCTATTGCCCCGGCCATTACTGGTTCGGAGATCGTACCTTTCGATGCTGGAAACGCGGTGGACACGGCCGCATGAATGTAATCAGCGCCTTGTCGGAATCCTGCGACGTCTTTTTTTATCAGGTCGGCCAACGACTCGGGGTCGATCGCCTGGCCGAGTACGCGAAAGCCTGCGGATTGGGCGCAACCACCGGAATTCAATTGGGGAATGAAGAAGCGGGGCTGATCCCGACGGCGGCCTGGAAACGGCAGCGGACCGGTATCCCCTGGCAGAAAGGGGAAACCCTTTCCATCGCCATCGGACAGGGATATAATCTGGTGACGCCGCTTCAGATGACCGTTTTGGTGGCGGCGGTGGCAAACGGCGGGACCCTCTTGAAACCCCATATCCTGAAAAAAGTCGAGACCGCCCGGGGAGAACCGGTTTATGACTACCGAAGGGAGGAGATCGGTCGTCTCCCGGTCAGCCCCGAAAATTTATTGCTGGTCAAGAAGGGCTTGTGGGAGGTGGTCAACGGCAAAAA
>JGI12048J13642_10363327_pt1 | contig 21775 bp, 19 predicted proteins | sample ElkSlonscriptome_16_FD_13642 | JGI IMG/M metagenome (IMG submission 13642)
CTTGTCTACCAGTTCATCCAGGTGCTTTTCCTGCGCAATAAAAGGGGGTGCCAATAGAATGTGGTGTCCTTGCACACCGTTAATGGTTCCAGCCATGGGATAGCACATCAGCCCATATTGAAACGCTTTATCTTTCATAAATTTATGGAAGTTGCTTGATACAGGCAAGGGTAACTTTGAGGCTCTGTCTCCTACCACTTCGATACCAATTAACAACCCTCGCCCACGAATATCGCCCACAAATTCATTATCATCAAAACGTTCCCGCAGTCTTGAGAACAATGACTGGCTCAAAGAATTGACCCGCCTCAGCAAATCATCATCCTCTATCACTTTTTGCACCGCTAAAGAGGCGGCACAGGCCAACGGGTGCCCCATGTAGGTGTGTCCGTGTTGAAAAAAGCCTGAGCCAGAAGCGAAGGTTTCAAATATTGTTTGTTGCACCAACAATCCGCCAATGGGCATATAACCTGCTCCCAGGCCTTTGGCAACAGCAATCATGTCAGGCACTACTTGATCCTGCTCACACGCAAAGAGCGTACCGGTGCGCCCCATCCCGCACATCACCTCATCTAAAATCAGCAATATCCCGTGGCGGTCACAAATTTCTCTGATCTTACGAAAATAGCCAGGCACAGCGGCAACCGCGCCCGCTGTTGCACCGACAACCGGTTCAGCAATAAAAGCCAGAACATTTTCGGAACCCAACTCTGCTAGCATGACCTCTAATTCATTGGCCACTCGCTGACCATAGGCAACCAGAGCTTCATTAGCGAAGCGATCCCGATAGGCATAGCAAGGCGAAATCAAGTGGGACGGCTTTAGTAGTGGCGAATAGGGAGCTCTGCGCCATTCATTGCCACCCACGCTGAGTGCCCCCAGAGTACTACCGTGATAACTCTGGCGGCGGGCGATAAAGAGATGGCGAGAGCTCTCTCCTCGCTCCACAAAGTATTGCCTTGCCATTTTCAAAGCAGCTTCCACGGCCTCTGAACCACCACTGGTGAAGTAGACGCGATTCAAACCAGTCGGAGCGTAATGAACCAACTTGTCTGCCAATTGCTCAGCAGGCTCGGAAGTAAAAAAAGAAGTATGAGCATAGGGAATAGCATCGAGCTGTTTCTTGATCGCCGACACCACCCTTGGATCATTGTGACCAACGCTGGAAACCGCCGCTCCGGCACAAGCATCCAGAATCTTCCGTCCATCCTTATCAGTAATATAGGGTCCTTCCCCACTTATTGCTATTGGCAATGACTGGCTGCAATAGCGAGAAAACACCGTGGACATAGGTTGTTTATCCTGAAAAAGCAGCGATGCTGCGGGTGTGCGCATGGGCTTTATTGCTGATCATCATTACAAAACCTTTAGTGCGTGACTGCAAAGGAGTTATCCTCTTTCTTGATGAGTTTTTTTCATAACAAAAGCAGATAAAAATCCAGAATTATTAAGAGAGTAAACCGACCGTGCCCAGACATCTACCACCGCTCAATGCGTTACGCGCCTTTGAGGCCGCGGCCCGCCATCTGAGCTTTTCACAAGCGGCTGAAGAATTATCGGTAACCCAAAGCGCCATTAGTAAACAAGTCAGCCTGTTAGAGAGTCATTTGGAAGTGATCTTATTCGAACGTCAGGCTTCACGGGTCAGGCTGACAAAACAAGGAGCAACCTATCTACCTTCGGTGACTGCGGCTTTCGATACCTTAGCCGAAGCAACACGGGAAGTTGCAATTAAGAGGGGCGGGCAACAAACACTTAATTTAGACGTTATTCCCTCGTTCGCCAGCCTTTGGCTCATCCCACGTTTACAAGGGTTTCATCAGGCTCACTCCAACATTGAGGTAGAGTTAACTGCAGGAGATGGCCCGATTCAATTTGCTAACTCAAAAGCCGATTTAGCGATTCGCTGCCTGCCGGCTCATCTGGCCCAAGGAAGTGCCAGACTATTGTTTAAAGAAAAGCTCTTGTTGGTAGCAACAAACGATTTTCTGACTGATAACCCCATTAGTAAACCCAAAGACTTACTGCAACAGCGGGTGATTCCACAAACCACCCGCCCAGCACTTTGGGATCAGTTCCTTGAAGCCCAAGGTTATAAAAGACACAATCTGCAATTCGCCATACGAAGTGAACACTTTTTTATCAGCCTGCAATCGGTGATGGCCAGTCTTGGTCTGGGTTTGCTGCCCGACTTTCTGATCCAGCAGCAACTCCAGAGCGGGCAACTATGCCATGTAATGCAGTTGAGCTATCACACTGACTACGGTTATTTCGCACTAAGCCCGGGCTATAAAACCAATTTGCACAAAGTCCAACGCTTTGTTAACTGGCTTGAAATGCAAATTTCTGTCTGAATACATAAAAAAAGCGTACATTGTCATACCAGTGTATTAAAAAGTCGTTGAGATCAGTCCATTGAGATATCTATTTGATGAGGTAATCTATGTATCCGTTGGTACTCAAAATTTCCCCTTCGGGTTTGCCACAGTGCTGGCTGGATGTTTATGCCGCCGTGGCTGAATTAGTTTGTGACCGCACTCTCTATAGTTTCGGCGACACTTGCATGACACTCCACGGTGGCATCAATAGACAAGGCAAACAATCCATCATCGAAGTCCCCCAGATTCTGGTGGCACGACAAAATCCACGTGCGATACGTCATACCCCGCCCCTATTGAATAAAACCTTGTTCTCAAGGGATAGCTACCGCTGTATGTACTGCGGTGACTCATTTCATCACAGCGCACTGAGCCGGGATCATATCGTACCCATTAGTCGTGGTGGCAAAGACATTTGGACTAATGTGGTGAGTGCCTGCAAGCGCTGCAATAGCCACAAAGGCAATCGCTTGTTAGTTGAGTGCGGAATGGAGTTACTGGCGGTCCCCTATACACCGAACCGGCATGAGTACTTGTATCTGGCAAACAGGAGAATTCTGGCGGATCAAATGGATTATCTGCAAAAAGGCTTTCGCAACCTGGTAGCCTAGTCTCCTGCGCGGTTCAGATGCAAATCTCTGACTCAAGACTTTGGTCAACTGCAGAACCATGATTATGGTGATTCGTAGCCTTGACACTGATAGGGAAGCGGCAGTTCATAGGCCTGTTTATTGGTTGCCAGATGGTCTAACAGGGCTACTTTCATAGCCACAGGGGCAGCAAATGATGAACCCTTCAGCAAAGGCCAAAGCCTCTCTGGATAATTCAATCGGCCGTGTTGATAACCACTCAAACAATCAATTGGTACATCTATACAGGCATCGCCATCGAAATCATAACCTTTAGGTAAACCCTCGGAGTCTCTGATCAATTTCGGCTGGTGGGCGGCTGGGGAGCGCATATCAACGAACACATTATCAGACACGAAGTGCTTCAACTCGGCTTCCCTTGCTCCGACAGTAGTGATTCCTTTGGCGAAAGAATAGGTGTTAACCATGCCTCGCCCACCATTGCCGGCGATGGTGAACACTTTAACGCCATATTCCGCGATATCCTCTAATATGCGGATGGTCTCAAAACTCAACTGCCAAATATCACTATCGTGGCCCCACTGCCTCACTGACTCTACGTATTTGCCTACGTTTTCCCGACGCAGCGGCTTTTCAAATGCGCTGACCAAGGTTGAGGATTCCCAGGAAAGAATCAGCGCATCAATAGGCTCACCCCAGAACACATGCTTTCTGATATTCTGCAACTGCCGGAGGATTTCCTTCTGCGGGTGCTCTCCCTCACGCATTTCATAGGGATGAATCTCAATGGCCGGGTGGCTAGCAAAAATACTGACTATTTCACCATGGTACAAAGGCTCCCGGAGGTGGTCGCGATCCAGGTCGACTAAGCCATGCAGGTTTACCTGCTGATTACGCTCTTCCTCATTTGCATAGAAATCATCACCAGGATAAAAACGGTCCACAACAGCAACATGGTAGACTGGCTCTACCATGCGAGGGGCGTCAGTATGTGGTATTAAACAGCTGGAGACCGCAACCGCCAAAACAGCAAACAGGGAAAAGTCCATAACATCTCCTTGCCAGTATTGCATATCTGTCATAACTGCTCTTGATTAAGCTTAGTACAACTAAAATTTGGCGGGATGTGATTTTTTATCGCTGGATTTGTTAACATTGTCACAAATTATCTGGTATGAAATCGGATGCTATGGGAGGACCACTCCAACCCCGCAAGGTCGATAGCGATATCTGTTATGTTTGGTGTGCAGAAGCAATCCAACTTTCCACACGTCACCCATTCAGAAACACGATGATCGTGTGTATATTTTGCTTTCCCTATTTTCACTTGCCAGAATCGTCATGGTTTGACTGGCAGCTTGCAGATGATAGCTACTGGCCCTTCCTATGGCTTATGGCTTATGGCCTGATTTGCCCGCCCATCTTCTTCTCGACCATGGTAGCCGCCAGTTATTGTGCCGATTACGGTGAGCCTTGGCTGCCACGCCTGCTTTCAGCCACACAGTGGAAAGGTGTTTTTAAAACACTGCTGGTCTATGCCATGATTATACTAATCGTCGTGAGTCTCGGTTCGCTGCTATTTTTTTCGTTGCTGATCTGGTTGGCCGAACCGGTCCAAAGCGGAGACTCTTCTGCAAATCTGGCTCAACTAAGGCCCGATATGCTGACCTTCTATGCTGGTGAAAAGCTCTGGTGGAGTCTGGCTGTCTACCTTGTTTTCGGAGCCATCACCTGGTTTATTGCAGCGCTAATGTGTCTGGCTAAGTGTCCTTTGATTATTGGCATTAAACTAGCCTACGACACGCTCTGTAAAAATCGCTTCATATTTTGGCTGCCGATCATCTTGGCGTTAATAATGACCCCCCTGTGCTGGTTGTCGGGAATATTTGTTATTCCCATAGCCGTACTATTGGGCACGCTGATGTATGTGTCTTTCAGGGATATATTTATGGGCAGGCAACGCAGCTTCCCGGTTACCAGCAGGAAACAGGCATACATCATGGCAAACGAGCAGTCTTAATGGCTTCTGTTACTACTTACCTACCCTACTACCTGCCACTCCTTGCCTACGCAGTTACTCTTTGCCTACTGTTGTTTGTTGATACCATTCAGCACAGAAAGCACAGCTTCCAGCCGCCTGACAGGCGAAGTATCTTCTAAAATTTGTTGTTGCAGATCGCTACTGAGCCTTAGGTACTTAAATATTTCAAAACTCAACCTGGCTGGGGATTTTTCCAGCCAATCCGGAGACTTGACCGTTTCTCTCAATTCAGGAAACTGCATAAATATAGCTGATAAACGGTGCACCACCTTGTCTTTCAACTGTTCTGCCACTCGATATTCTTGCGCGTTCAAGGAACCATCATGCACCTCTTCACAAGCATGAATACTGAAGGGCAGGGTTTGCAATTCTTGCTTTCTTCGCAATCGCACCTCAGCATGGAGGTTCACCAGTAACCTTCCATCTTGCAGAGTTTTCTCAATGACGCATTGACCCGCTGAGAAGATGGACACTGGTTTATAAGTGGCCTGATTAGAATTTAACACCTTGTGCACGGACTGACCGGCTTTTGCATCTTTGATCACTTTCTCCACATGACAAACACCCAGCATCATTCCACTTTCCGCACAATTTTTAACCAGGGCCCGATAGCGTGGCTCAAACACGTGCAATGGGAAGGTCATACCGGGAAAAATCACACAATCAGGAATGGGAAACAAAGCCACTTTCATCATAATCAGAAACTAAACTAATCAGGCTGTTGATTAACAGTGCATTGTGCATCATCCATGGTCAAGTCCGTAATAAAGCACAAACCGGCATCCACATAAATGTACGCGGGATAGTCCGACACAGATTCCAAAACAGCGCTATACCCTGCATTTCTGGGCCTTAAATACTTCTGATTGATTGCTGAGACCGGATTCGATGCGGAGATTTACAGCACCTGCTACCTGGTTTTCATCCTGAAACGGCTTCCATGCCGTTTCGCGGAGTCGCAAAGTAAAAGTCGATATTACTTTGCTCGCAAAATCAATCGCTGAGGCGATCGATTTTGGCAGTACTTCCTTGTACTGCGTTAGTGCCCATCAAAAACTGGCGTTTCTGGATGAGCATTACCTAAGAAATCGGATGAATGGCACTCTGTATATAGTTATTTGCCACAGCCACCATTACGGATCATTGGTATTGCTATGCACTACACAATACTTTAGTCTGCCTCCTAAATTATGAGGAGGAAGCCTAATGAAACAAATAATAACTCTAACTGCACTGTTATTATCACTCGCTCTCGTCGGCTGTGGTGATGATTCCAATCAGGAAAGCAGCAGCAATGAAACCCTGGAAAAGGCTGGAGAAATGGCTAGCGAAGCTATGGATGCCACCAAAGAAATGGCTAGCGATGCAGTAGATGCAACCAAAGAAATGGCCAGCGATGTTGTTGACGCCAGCAAAGAAGCAGCAGATAAAGCAGGAGACATGGCCAGTGATGCAGCAGATGCAACTAAAGAAGCTGCCTCAGATACCATGGCCAAAGCCGATGAAATGGCTAGTGACGCTGCAAACGAAGCTGACGAAGCGGTAGAAAAAGCGACCAACTGATACGGTCAGATCGCGGCAATCCATTTTCTTTAATTCACCGGGCTCCACAAAGAGTCTGGTGTTTGATATCAGTGCACGGCAAATACAAGCTAAGCCACTGTCAAGCCAAAAAACCTTTTCTCTGACTCTTTCTTAGCGCCTTCTTAAGAATTTAATACTACCACTCTAATTTAAGCGCACACTGATACGGGCAGTTAGAGCAGTTACTGCTATGACCTGCGCGGTGGAAGTTCATCAAACTTCTTTAATTGCCCCACGCAACGAAACCAAGGTGCTCTGGAATCCCAGTAAATACTCTGTTTAGGTTGCAATGGTGGCTCATCGTCCAATGTCCCTGCTGGAACAATAACCAAACTTTTGCTCTTATTGACCCAAGGCAGGGATGAACCGCAGTGTCGGCAAAAACAAGTCGCAAAATGTTTGGTATCCTCTGGCTCATAACGACCCACAAACGCCTCACCTTGATTCCAACTAAAATGCTCTGGTTTTACAAATAAATTAGAGGCATGAGCACTGCCGGTGAATTTTCGACATCTTGAGCAATGGCAGTACTGAAAAATACCGAGAGTATCACTCAACTCATAACGTACGGCATCACAAAGGCAGCTACCGGTAATTTTCATTTTTATCTCCTTTAGGCTAGTGAGTCGCCTGCAGAGTGTAACTGACACTGTATTCGAATTGATAGCCTTGACCAGAAAGCTTCGTCAGGGTCTGAAACCGAAAGTCTTTTGAAAATCAAACTTATCCATGGGCTTTGCCATCTGCGGGCAAACTAAGGTCTGGCCAAGTCCGATTGCGCCCTTTTCTCTTGGCACAGTACAAATTTTCGTCAGCGGTTTTGATGACTTCAGCAGGCTTAGTGCCCGGAGTCCCTGCGCCGATACCAATACTAATACTGACCGATAGCACTTCCCTGGTAGCCGCCACTTTTCCTCTTAGTTTTTTACCTTGTTTGGACTGCTTGTGGCGACCACTCCGCCGCAGATGCATTTTATGTTGGTCAATGTTGTTTCTGATCTCTTCAAGATAGGGATAACATAATTCTGCACCCGCACGATTGAACACCACGGTAAATTCCTCACCGCCAAAACGGAAAGCCTTGCCTCCACCTGCGACCCGGTTAATTTTAGAGGCCACCATTCTTAACACCTGGTCACCAACATCATGCCCCCAGGTATCATTAAATTTCTTAAAATAATCCACATCCAGCATGGCTATCACATAGTGTTTACCAAGAGTTTGCAAATGGCTCTCTAATGCCCGTCGACCCGGTATTCCTGTCAAAGGATCGATAAAAGCGATGTGATAATGACTCTGCAAGAGGATAATAAAGAGAGAAACCATTAACAGCGAATATCCAACGGCAGAAATTAGCGGCTCAGCAAAGTCATAGAAGACCACCACCGTCACCATCCAAGTGAGTAACAGCGCATATTCAGTAGCCGAACGTTTGCACACAGCAAAAACCATCAACACGCAACCAACGCAGGCATGAACAGCAAGCAGTTTGTTACTGAGCCAATAATGATCTGATAATGGTTGATCAGGTGACATCAGCGCCACCATATGACTGACGAGCCAATCGGATTCTTCGACGGTAGCCAGACTCAGTAAAGGCAGCACGGCAACCAGAATAGCCATAAGCCCCCAGCGGTTGAACACGCCTTTTTCTGGCATCAATGCCACCAGTATTAATTGACAACAGAAGATCAGGTTCAGAGCAATAAAAAGCCCCATAGTGACGGATTCGGTAAGAGGCGTTTGCAGGCGATGCTGAATAAACCAATAGACCATTAAAGTCGCTAAAACAGGCACTACAAAGCGACTGCGATTAAAGACACATGAGAAACCTAATAAAATGAAGGACACTATATAGGGAAGAGACCGGAGCACTTCGGCGTCGACCACCCGGAAGAATGCGTTGACACCCACCGCGTAACCGATCAATAGAATGAACAGCGGACTTATCCGCCACAAAAAGTTGGAAGCCCACACTGTTAAAATTCCTGTTGCAAAACCCTATCTCAGTGTAGTCCAGTTATTGGAGATCAACGAAGAAAAGCACTGCATCCCTGCAGTGCCTTTGGTTTCCTTTTCTTTACCATCCAGTAGTTGCTGACGCACTTCAATCATTCAGCGATGCCTTGCTTGCATGAGCCATCCCTTGCATGGGCCAATCAAATGGCAATATATTTCCTTATGGGCATCGCTGGATTACGTCCGATTTTGCAATCCTGAATAGTACCGTCCTGGTAAAACCAACCAACATCCTGTTGGTGACGGTTGCAGCAACTGCATTCCATTACAGCTTTATCTTCCTTAGTTCATCCTTGCTGCTCAACCGTTAAAGATAGTTTAGAGAATTGATGAACAAACCAACAGACTCTATCACTGAATGCGATGTGAGATTAATCGTACAGACTTCGGTCGATAACCTATAGCATTACCCGACAACAACGATGACTTAGGAATCTTTACCTTTAAATCAGTGCGTTGGTTATTTTTCCATCGTAATCTATTAGTCGTTGGCAATCCTTCCTTTGGTTCTCATCGCAAGCAGCGCTCCTGCGACAATTTAGCTTTGCAGGATTGAGTTTGAGCTTGGATAAAGATAACGGGTTAATATGTCCTGACCTTCAAATTCTGCATTAAGCACCGAAATAAAGGTATAGACACCAACCAACTTGCGGTTTATGAAAACAAACTCCTTGGGAGGAATTCGAAAATAGCGATTAAAGGCTGAGCGAGTGGCCCGCTTAGCAACCCGATTGGGCAAGTCACTGCCGTTCCATCGATATTCGCCCGCTGCATTTAGGGCAAAATCCGGCACGTCTTCGCGAGATTGGGCCAAGGGCTCCAGCATGTCAATGCAAACTCGCCCAAAATCTTCGAGAATGGGCGCTGGCCACTCTTTGCGCATAAACTTCAGCGCCATTCCACCCGCAATTACATTTTGCAGGTCTACTTCATATGCTGCCCGGATCATTCTGCAAAGCGGCTGAATAAAGTGATCCGGATATTTCTGCACTGCACCAAAGTCCAGCAATACCAATTGATCTGATTCAGGTTCGCTAGCAACAGAATCTGATTGACCTGAGGAGTCAATCTTAATGCGGTAATTACCAAAATTAGGATCAGTCTGTAACTCACCCCAGCAAAATATCTCCCTTAGAAACAATTCCAAAGCGGCTTTCGCCAGATTATTGCGGCGGGCTTGACTGAGATCGGCCACCTCTGCATCAGTGACACTAAAACCCGATTCATAGGACGTAGTCATGGCGTGACCGCTGGAGTATTCTGGGTAAACCTGAGGCACGACAAACCTCGGATCATCGGCCAGCATCAAACCAAAGCGCCGGGTGGTATCCAGCTCTAAGTGATAATCCACTTCCCGATGCATCATGACCCGCACTTCATCCAACCACTCACGGAACTCCTGATTCAGGGAAACCAGGCGAGCCATCTTCAGGACCATAGCAACCGCATCAATATCACTATCAATAGACTCAGCAACCCCCGGATACTGAACCTTGATACACAGCTCAGCACCATCGGCCCGTCTGCGAGCCCGATGCACCTGCCCCAGTGATGCGGCACCAATGGGAATGGGCTCAATGTCCAGTTCCGCCAATCTTGCCGTACCCAACTCTCGCTTCAAAACACGCTCTATAACCGGCCAAGACAAGGCAGTGGTTCTGTCCTCAAGCGTATGCAGCGCCTGGGTAACCTCAACGGGCAGGAAATGCTCGCCATAAAGAGCCATGACCTGACCAATTTTGACCACACTGCCTTTCAGTTTACTGAGCTCATCCACCAGATATTGGGCTTGTTTCGACAAGGCATCTTTACGCCGCTCCGCACGCTTGCCTTTGGAGGTAAAAACGGAGGCAGCCAAATCTCCCGCAAAACGGGTACCGGCAACCAGACCAGCTCGCGTCAGACTCAGCCGCCTTTCAAAACTTCCGGTTTTGATGCGGGTGAAGTGGGTAGAAGAATCATTGTCGGACATAACAACCTTTTATCGATTGACACTTGCTTGCAGAGTTTGAAACTTGTTTATGAAAATGGAAGCATGGGAAAATAAATAAAAATTTGAACAGCCCCAGGCTTTCGCTCACGACACGCAGGGTTGCTATACCTAATACCCTAAGCTAAGCGATCAAACGATTTCCTCACCAGCGGCTTGCTTGTCTGCGTGGTAGGATGAGCGAACCAATGGTCCACTGGCCACATGTTTAAAGCCGATTTCGTAGCCAAATTCCGCCAACTCATTAAACTCGTCTGGAGTGACGAAGCGCTCAACAGGTAAGTGATCTTTCGATGGCGCAAGGTACTGACCCACAGTCAGCATATCTACATCATGCTGACGTAGATCAGCCATCACTTGTTTCACTTCACCGAGCTCCTCACCCAACCCAAGCATCAGACCAGATTTAGTGGGGACTTCCGGCGCAAGGGCTTTGAAGCGCTTCAGTAATAGCAGGGACCAATCGTAATCAGCACCTGGCCTGGCCTTCTTGTAAAGCCTTGGTACGGTCTCAAGATTATGGTTAAACACATCGGGTGGTTGTGTCGCGAGGATGTCCAGAGCAACATCCATGCGGCCTCTGAAATCAGGTACCAGGGTCTCGATTTTAAGTTGGGGCCTGAACAGCCGGCATTCTCTGATACAACAAGCAAAATGAGCTGCACCCCCGTCCCGGAGATCATCACGGTCGACAGAGGTAATCACCACATAGGAGAGCTCCATTTCAGCGATGGCCTGAGCGAGGCGTGTGGGTTCGTTGTCATCAAGCTTATTAGGCCGGCCATGGGCAACATCACAGAAAGGGCAACGGCGGGTGCATATATCTCCCATAATCATAAAGGTGGCTGTGCCGTGGCTGAAACACTCACTTAGATTTGGACACGCAGCTTCTTCACATACCGAGTGCAATTTAAGCTTTCTCAGTTTGCGCTTGATATTCTCTACAGCAGGGGAGGCTGACAGCTTCACTCTGATCCAATCTGGTTTGCGTAGAGTGCTGTCGGTGGCAATAACCTTGACGGGATTACGGGAGGTTTTATCATATCCCCGCAGTTTAACGCCTTTTTCTACTTTTCTGACTCTGCTGCCTTTTATGTCTTTCGAGTCTTTTTTGTCTTCTGGGCCGTTACTGGACTTAATAATGCTGCCCGCCTCATTCATAGGAGATACCTTAATAACGGGGGAATCCCCGGATTTAGTTTCATTTATAGACCGGTAAACCGTCCGACACAGAATTAAGATGATAACCCATCTGCTTTCTAAAGTGCTCAAGCCATAAGGTGGAGACTTCCTGCATCTTAATACCCGTGACAAAGTCTTTGAGCTGTATCATTTCCAGTCCGGCATAACCACAGGGATTGATTCGCTTAAAGGGCTCCAGATCCATATCAATATTAAGCGACATGCCATGATAAGTGGCACCCTTGCGCACTCTTAGTCCGAGAGAAGCGATTTTTTTCTCTCCCACATAGACGCCGGGAGCATCGGCGCGGGCGCCAGCCTCAATGTCAAATTCTGCAAGGAGGTCAACCAGTGATCGTTCAAGCCTGGTGACCAGGTCACGTGTGCCTATGTTCATGCGGGACAACTGCAGTAGTACATAGGCCACCAACTGGCCAGGCCCATGATAGGTCACCTGACCACCACGGTCAGTTTGAACCAGTGGGATATCGCCGGGCATCAGCACATGCTCTGATTTACCCGCTTGCCCCAGTGTAAATACTGGTTCGTGCTGCAACAACCACACTTCATCGACAGTGCTATCGTTGCGCTTCTGAGTCATCTGTTGCATCGCTTGCCAAACCGGCTGGTAGGGCATGAGGCCTAACTGTCTGACGACCAGTTTTTTATTTTGGTTCAAGGGTTTAGTCACCCAAAAATAGGATTGAAACGAACCGGTAAAGAAGCCCCTGTCATTCTTCTAAAGCACCATTTGCACCAACTCATGGGCTTTTAACTCGGTGAATAATTGGCGGATATGGTCTTCGCTCTGAGCATTGATGTTAAAACGTAGAGATGCATATTTGCCATTGCGACTTGGAACCGGGGTAATGGAGTCAGCATCGAATTCAGGGCAGTGGTGTTGCACAATGTGAATAACAGAAGCCTCAAAAGTGGGCTTCGAAAGTCCGATAACCTTCAGTGGATAATCACATGGAAAATCAATTTTAGGCCGATCATTCAATCCGTTACACCCCCATCCATTTATTGCTCACAAACAACGCGAGTTGCAAGCTGTGTTCATAAAAAAATAATACGCGAATTTCCAGAATCCAGCCTACAACCAATGAAAGCCTGTCCATTCACGCTTAAAACCTGGCGAATAAAATCAGGCGAACAGGCCTTTAAAAAACAGCAGTATTTCATGCCAGATTCGTTTAAAAAAGCCACCTTCTTCAATCGTCTCGAGAGCAACCACGGGCTGAGTGGCTAACAGGGCATCATTGAGGGTGATTTTCAATTCGCCAAAATTATCACCTACATTGATCGGGGCTCTGATAATTTGTTTCACGTCCACGCTTGCCTCCAATGCATTTTTTTGCCCCCGGGGTATAGTCAGTACAATCGGCTGCCCCACTCCCAGAGCCAGCTGGTCCCGCACACCCGTCCAAACCTTGGTATCCAGAAGCTTTTGACCGGCCTGATAGAGTTTATGGGTCTCATAATAACGAAAACCATAGTTCAGCAATTTGAGGGTTTCTCTGGCCCTCGCCTCTTCGCTACTGGTACCCATAACCACGGTAATGAGTCGCATAGAATTGCGAACGGCAGAAGCCACCAGGCAAAAACCAGCTTCTTCTGTGTGCCCGGTTTTCAACCCATCCACGGATTTATCACGCCACAACAGCAGGTTACGGTTGGGCTGACGAATGTTGTTATAGGTAAAGTATTTTTCCGCATACATGGAGTACTGTTCGGGGAATTGATAGATAATCGCCCGGGCGAGCAGCGCCATGTCGTGTGCGGAAGAATAATGCTCTGGGTGAGGTAAACCAGTGGCATTCATAAAACTGGAATTTTTCATACCCAATCGGATCGCATGCTGACTCATAATAGAGGCAAAAGCATCCTCACTGCCTGCCAGATACTCGGCGACGGCAACGCTGGCGTCATTGCCGGATTGGATCACAATCCCGCGCATGAGGTCTTCCAGTTTAACTTTTGTGCCTTCTCTGACAAACATTTTTGATCCGCCCGTGCGCCACGCATTGACACTAATCGGCACTTGATCATTGAAGCCCACATTGCCCTCTGCGATCTCGTGATCGAGCACATAGGTGGTCATCATTTTAGTCAGACTGGCAGGAGGTAACCGTTCATGAGCATTATGCTCCACGATGATCGTCCCGCTCTCGGCATCCATCATAATATAGGAACTGGCCGCAATTTGGGGTGGGGCGGGGATTAGCGGGGGTTGGTTCGCCGAAGCCACATTGAAAGAGACAAAAACCAGAACAACAACAATAAACCGCATGCCTTGATAGTACATGAATTTTCTCTGCATAATCAGCGGGGTTGATATTAGATTGCGCGCAAATACTAACGGAAAATCATGGCAGATTCACCCACTGCTGAATCGCCTTCTGTATCTTGCGCCCATCCGATTGCTGGCAATTTAGTCTTGATTGTAGTCTTTCTTGCCGCATGGAGAGGTTTGAATGTGGGTTAGCGATGCTAAGTCAGGGTTTACTTAATAAAACGGTATCTGGATAAGAACCACTTTTCAGCGTGCGCTGCACTTGGGTTGCGGTTTGATACTGTTCAAACGGGCCAATTCTGACCCGGTGGATAGAGCCACCATCCACCGCTTGCAGAAAAACCGGAGCGTCCACCAGGGTATCTAATTGCCGCACTGTTCGCCTGGCTGCTGACTCATTGGCAAAAGCGCCCACTTGCAGAAAATAAACTGAGCCAGAATGGGTAGCACCCGTGTATTGTTCACCCTGACCACCAACCTGTTGGCCCGTCGGCCCACTTGCTGGCTGACCCGCTAACCTCTGCTCTGACAACACCGTATCTGCAAAAGGATAGGTCTCCACTTTAACGTGGGCGGTACCATTGGCCAGAAACCCCAGTTTTTTCGCCGCGGCATAACTCAAATCGATCAGGCGCCCCCCATGGAACGGGCCTCTGTCATTGATTCTGACAATAACCTGACGACCATTGGCTTGATTCGTTACTCGAGCATAGATGGGGAGCGGCAGACTTTTATGGGCAGCGGTAAAGCGGTACATATTATAAATCTCGCCATTTGATGTCTGGTAGCCATGGAACTTCTTACCGTACCATGAAGCCACTCCCTCTTCCACGTATCCCCGTCCAGAAGCCATTACTTCATAGCTGTTGCCAAGCACGGTATATGGGCTCTTGTTGCCGCGCCGACCGGGGCTGGTTAACGCCGGCACAGGTTCCTCCACATGACTCAGATCCACCACGCCGCCTGGCCCCATATCCTGGGTCAACTGATAGCGGGAAGAAGGCTGCCCGCAGCCAGCGAGGATGGCAACCAATAAACATAACCATAGCTTGCGCACTAGCATGGAGTCTCCAAAGACGTTTTGCGCCACGTTTATACTCTGAATTAGTGGGTCCTGAAAAATGCCATCCTTGGCTTATTATCAGGTTCGACGAATTAGTATCTGGACAACAGCTTTTTATGAGTGTGGATGGACATGAGAATACCAAACGCTGCCATCAGGGTAAGCACAGAAGTACCGCCGTAGCTGACCAAGGGCAGGGGTACACCCACTATTGGCAAGATGCCGCTCACCATGCCCATATTGACAAACACATAGACGAAAAAAGTCATCGTAAAAGCACCTGCCAACAAACGCGCAAAAGTATCCTGGCCACCAAAAGCAATCCACAGTCCGCGACCAATAATTAACAAATAAAGCACCAGCATACTGAGCACACCCACAAAACCAAACTCTTCGGCGACCACAGCAATAATAAAATCGGTGTGGCTTTCCGGAAGAAAGTCCAGTTGGGACTGGGTGCCCTGCAACCAACCTTTGCCTTGCACTCCACCTGAGCCAATCGCTGTTTTGGATTGAATAATATTCCAACCCGCCCCCAGTGGATCCTGCTCCGGGTCCAACATGGTTATCACTCGTTGCTTTTGATAATCATGCATCACGAAAAACCACATTACCGGGGCCAAGGCACCAACAGCACAAATGAAACCCAGAATCCACCGAATCCCCAAGCCAGCAAACAACAACACAAACAGGCCGGATACAGTAATCAGAATCGAGGTGCCCAAATCCGGTTGAGTGGCAATCAAAGCCGCTGGTGGAAAAATAATAAGCAAGGTGCCGGCAATGTGCTTTAGAGAGGGCGGCAGCCTGCGATCGGCAAGATACCATGCCACCATCATCGGAACTGCCAGCTTCATAAATTCAGATGGCTGAACACGCAGGCCCAAGCCTGGAATTAGCAGCCAGCGTTGCGCCCCTTTGGCATCAATGCCCACCATCATCACGGCGATCAGGCCTAATAAGCCCACCGCATAAACCCAAGGTGCCCAGCGTCGGAACACACTTGGATCAATCTGTGCAACTAACACCAAAAGCACGAGCGAAGCTACAAAATGAACACCTTGTTTTTTGACGTCACTCAGATTTTGATCACTACCGCTGTACAGCACAAACAATCCCATAAGAATCAGCAGCAGCAGCAAAACCAAAAGAGTCAGATCAATATGTAACTTAACAGCAAGACTGGACTGGCGGCGAAAGTGGCTATCCGCACCAGGTAGCTGTCTGACGAAATCACTGTTACTCATAGCAGGGATTGACCGCTTTCATGGCTCAGACCCAATGTTTTGACTAGCACTGATGTATTCGATGTCGGCCGTCACAGGTTCTGACTCCCTCAGCAGCCAGGCATCAAAAATGGCTCTCGCAACCGGTGCCGCAGCACTGCTGCCACTACCACCATTCTCAACCACGACTGCCAGTGCCAACTGAGGATTGTCAACGGGAGCAAAGCCGATAAATAAACCATGATCGCGATGTTCCTCAGCAATGGCTTCTTCATCATATTCCTCTCCCTGTTTGATAGCGATCACTTGCGCCGTACCCGTTTTCCCCGCCATGCGATAGCTCGCCCCTTTGGCGCTTTGGCGTGCCGTACCGTGGGCACCATGCATCACTTCTTCCATGGATTCAATGATATGGTCCCAATGCCAATCTTCTTTTATGATGACATCGGGTGGCGCTTCAATAGCGGTCAGCTCGGCGTTGTCGATAGCTTTTACCAGCCTGGGTTTGACCCAACGTCCCCGGTTGGCGATCACCGCCGTCGCCGTGGCCAACTGAAAAGGGGTGACCAACATAAAGCCTTGACCAATACTCATGTTAATCGAATCACCTGGGAACCAAGGCAGAGAGTAATGAGCCCGTTTCCATTCTCGCGACGGTAACAAACCGGACTTTGCTTGTCGCACATCATGCGCAACTACTCGCCCAAATCCAAACTGCGCCATATAGCGGTGCATCTGGTCGACACCCATGCGGTAGCCCAGATCGTAAAAATAAACATCACAACTTTCAGCGACTGCCTCTTTCAAATTCATCCAGCCATGTCCCTGTCGCTTCCAATCACGATAGCGATGGGAATTACCTTTCAGCCTAAAAAAACCGGGATCATATATTTCAGCGTCTACCGTAGTGGTTTCGGTATCAAGCCCTGCGAGACCGATGAATGGCTTAATCGTCGAACCCGGCGGGTACTGCCCACGCAGGGCTCGGTCGAAGAGGGGAATGGCTGGCGAATTACGCAATTCTGCATAACTCTTAACATCAATCCCAGTCACAAAAGGATTGGGGTCGAAGCTGGGAGTACTTACCAAAGACAGCACCCCACCGGTACTGGGTTCTATGACGACCACCGCGCCTTTGTGCCCCTGCAGAGCCTCTACGGCGACCTTTTGCAGCGCCACATCAACATGCAGTGTCAGATCGGCCCCAGGTATGGGCGGATTGCGCTCTAACACTCGGAGAATACGACCACGGGCATCAGTTTCCACGGTCTGAAAACCGGCGGTACCATGAAGCAAATCTTCATACTGAGCTTCTACGCCCAGCTTGCCATAATACTGAGTGCCACTGTAATTGGCTGGATCCACAATTTTCAGCTCGGCTTCATTAATTCTGCCAACATAGCCTAGTATATGCGCGAATTCCGCCCCCAAGGGATATTGCCTGATCAGCTCCGCTTCTACCTGCACACCCTTAAATTGATGTCGGTTGACGGCAAATCTGGCAATTTCAGCTTCTTGCAGCCGTGACACCAGGGTGACTGGCTCATAGGGCCTGCGTCGCTGCTGCAAGCGTTTATTGAAAGATTCAATATCCTGCTCGGAAATATCAACCCATTGGGACAGCTTAGCGATGGTGGCTTCGATATCGGACGTGCGCTCTTTAACAATGGTTAAAGCAAAGTTGGGCTGGTTATCCGCCAGCAATACGCCATTGCGATCATAGATCAAACCACGGGTCGGGGTAATGGGCTGCAGTTGCATACGATTGCGGTCAGATAAGGTACTAAACACATCATGCTGGTTGACCTGCAAATAATAATAACGGCCGGCTATGATGCCCATCAATACCAGCACCGCAAAAGCTGCCAAAAACATCCGGGTTTGGAAAATGTGTTTTTCTAAATAGTGATTCTTAAGTTCTCTGGAAGCCATTGCTTATGTATGCACTGCTGAGAGATTCGCACTGCTAAAAGTTGCACTGCGGAAGAAGTGATAATCAAGATCATAGACAATATAGGCAAGACCCGCGGATTGTTTGTCCTGACTCAATTAATTTCCCATTACAGTTTAACAACGGTTGGTAGCCGGCCCGGCTGCTACTGGCGATGGTAAGGATGGCCCTGCACCACACTCCAGGCGCGGTACAATTGCTCAATCACCAGCAATCTGGCCAAAGGGTGAGGCAGGGTCAGCGCAGATAATGACCAGCAATGGTCAGCTCGCTGCCGGCATTGCTCTGAGAGTCCATCGGGTCCGCCAATCAACAGTACGATATCCTTACCCAAGCGACGCCATTCACCTAACTGAGCTGAAAGTTTGAGCGTACTCCAGGCTTCACCCTCTACTTCCAATGCCACTACCCAGTCCCGGGAGCCCACTTTCGTTAACATTTTGGCTCCTTCCTGCTGCTTAAGTTGCTCCTGGGCGGAATTTTTATGGCGCTTGCTGAGCGGTATTTCGAGCAAAGACACCTGCATGTCTTTGGGCATTCGCTTCAGATATTCCCCACATCCCTGCTCCACCCAGCCCGGCATTTTACTACCGGCAGCCACTATTTTTATTTTCATATATTTTGCATGTAATCACTGGCTTTGTGGCTAATGGGATAGCTGGATGCTCCCGATAAACCAAGGCCATAGCGGGTTGGCAGTCGTTTATTCCTGAATCAGGACTGACTACTCAATTTCAGCGAGGCTTGCCGGGCATCTCCAGTCGCTGGACCTTCCCGCTCGGCTAGCTCTCCTGCAACGATGACAGAAGAATCAACCGGGGCATCGCGCCAAAAACGCTCTAAATCGTAGAACTCTCTGGCGGCAGGCAGCATCACATGCACCACCACGTCGCCCAGATCCACTAAAATCCAGTCCGCAGCAGCTCTGCCCTCCGCACCAAAGGGTTGTATACCCTGTGCTTTAACATCAGCAATCAGGCTGTCAGCGACCGCCTTGACGTGACGATCGGATGTACCACTGGCAATCACCATGTAATCGGTCACACTGGTGCGATCACTCACATCCAGCACCACAATATCTTTGGCTTTTAGATTCTCCAGTGAATTGACAACAAGGTCTTTCAGCTCATTAATCTCCATAGGGCCTCATAGAGGTATTGGTTAGGTTAGAGGTTAGTTTTGTATCCGCTTCCGTGATGGAATTTTCTCTGGCAGCATGGCTTGATACTCCATACAACTGATGAGTAATGACATAATCCAAAACTGATTCTGGCAACAGATAGCGGGGAGAACTACCGGAGGCAAACAGGCGCCTGATAACGGTCGCTGAAATATCTAATTGTGTCAGCTCACATTGGCCTATTTTACCGGCAGGGCAGGTGATAAGGTCAGTCAAATTGTTGGTCAGGTTATTGCGATAAAAACTTGCCACTTCATGATCGTCGGCAATGGACCAGTTAGGACGTCTTACTACCATTATATGGGCAGCTTTAATAATTTCCAGCCAACGATGCCAGCTTGGCAATTGCAGGAAGGCGTCGCTACCCATAACCAGTATCAGTGGCTGCTGACCCACCTGCCGCCTTATCTCTAGCAAAGTATCTATTGTATAAGTAGCTCCTTCGCGCTTAACCTCGCGATCATCCACCTGAATCATCGGCTGGCCGGAAGCAAGATTGGGCACATGCCGGGTGGCCGCTCTCAACATAGCCAAGCGATGCAAAGCAGAAGCAAGGGGGGCTTGACGATGCTTGGGATCACCACAGGGTATCAGGCGAACTTCGGCCACCGTGCGGAAAAGTTCGGTCAATTCTATAGCTGTGCGTAGATGGCCGTTATGGACAGGATCAAAAGTCCCGCCAAACACAAACAAAGGCTTGCTCAATGCGGCCGCCATGTTTGGCTAATGGCGAGGCAGGGGAAAGCGGCGGGAGCGGCGATAACTGAGAGATCAATAGCTGATGGTTTCAACATTACTCCCTAATATGACCTTCACCAAAAACAACGTACTTTTGCGAGGTTAAACCTTGTAAGCCCACCGGCCCACGGGCATGGAATTTATCCGTGGAGATGCCAATTTCCGCACCCAGTCCGTACTCAAATCCATCGGCAAAGCGGGTGGATGCATTGACGATGACCGAGCTGGAATCCACTTCCGTTAAAAATTGCCGACTCTTGCTGTAGTTTTCTGTCACTATCGCATCCGTATGTTGTGAGCCGTATTGATTAATATGCGCAATAGCCGCATCAATACCATCCACGACCCGAATTGCCAACACAGGAGCCAGATATTCAGCACTCCAATCAGCTTCGTTTGCTGGCAGCGCGGAACTAAGAATATCCCGGGTGCGTTCACAGCCTCTTAGCTCAACCGCTTTAGCCGAGAACTCCTTTGCCAGCCGCGGCAGTATGTATGCAGCAAGGGGTTGATCAATGAGTAATGTTTCCATCGCATTACAGACACCGTAACGATGTGTCTTCGCATTTAATGCAATGGCAATCGCCTTGTCGGCATCGGCTTCCCTATCGATATATACATGACAAATGCCATCCAGATGCTTGATCACCGGCACCTTGGCATCATCGCTGATTCGTTCTATAAGTCCCTTCCCGCCCCGGGGAACGATTACATCCACATAGTCCGGCATACTAATCAACTCACCTACTACCGCACGGTCAGCGGTATTCACGACCTGTACAGATTCTGCTGGCAGGCCCACAGTAGCCAGACCTTCCCTGATGCACTGGGCAATGGCTTGATTACTTTGCAGTGCTTCGCTACCCCCTCTGAGGATGGTGGCGTTACCTGCTTTTAAGCATAAGCTGGCCGCCTCAACTGTGACGTTAGGTCTGCTTTCATAGATGATACCAATCACTCCTAGGGGTACTCGCATCCTGCCCACCTGGATGCCACTGGGCTGATAATTAAGATCAGTCACCTCGCCTATTGGATCTGGCAAGGCAGCCACTTGTTGCAGCCCTTCCAACATAGCATCTATACGTCCCGGAGTCAGTTCGAGGCGATCCAGAAGAGCTGGTTCAATCTTGTTTTCCCGACCCCTTTGCATATCTTCAGCATTAGCCGCCTGTAACTGATCACGAGACGATTGAATCGCATTTGCTATCCCGTGCAGTGCCCCATTCCGGGTTTTGGTAGCTGACCGTGCGATCACTCGTGAGGCCGATCTTGCCTGTTGTCCAAGTAATTGGGAGTAATTTTTTATATCCACACTTTCCACAACGTCACTCACTGGTATTAACACTTTCCACGCTTTTAGGCTTTCCATACTGGCCAATTTAAGCCAGCATTTTTACTGACTTGAACTGAAGGCCCTTCCAGCCTGAAGCAGGCCTTAAATTTTAGGAGACACCCTTCGAATTAAGCTAATTGTATCCAAAAACCAGGCAGAACTGGACTAATATTCGCTCCAAAGCGGAGAACAAGCCACTAATGC
>JGI12048J13642_10079450_pt1 | contig 21717 bp, 17 predicted proteins | sample ElkSlonscriptome_16_FD_13642 | JGI IMG/M metagenome (IMG submission 13642)
ACTCGTTCATCTGACCGTCCGGCTTGTGCCTTTCGATCATTACACTTCCGAGCGGCTGACTAGGCCCTACTCGGGAGAGCTTCCCGCTTGCGCGGTTCTCTCACAGCGGGCAACCATTGCCAGGTCACCCAGGTCTCAGATTGCACAGCTTATCATCACGGCGCTGCTGTCGCCGTCGGCGCGACCCTTCCTTAGCGGTCCGCACCCAGACCCGAGAGCCATGCGGGCACGGCGCGGAGGACGGCGTCGAGGCGCCCTGGTTCGCCGCTTGGGGAAGAATCGCCAGCAGCCCTGAGAGGTTGACGACGCTCTGGTCGAGTACGTCCTTGTCGCCAACCACCTGGGGCGCCGGCTCAGAAGCCCGCACCTCAAGGTCGATCGCCGCGCGATTGATCTGGGATTTGAGCAACAGCCGGGCATCGGCCACGAGCCGCTCCAGGTCGATTGAGCGGATCGCGCCATCGCCGCCGCGGCCGTAGCGCAGCACCCGTTCGACGATACGGCCGATGCGCCGGACCTGGTCCTGCGCCAGCACGAGGATCTCGACCAGCTCGGGGTCGGTCGTCTTCTCCTGCACGTAGTCGACGAAATTGCCAAGCCCCATCAGAGGGTTGTTGATCTCGTGGGCGATGCCGCCAACAACGGTGCCGAGCGCCGAAGCCGCGCGGTAACGTTTTCGTCACCCTCGGCACCCAAGGCGTTACCGGCGCCGATGATCCGTCACCGACCGATACCATCACAGAGCACTGCGAGTTGCTGCTGGACATTGATCTCGCGACTGGCCAAGCACGGGCGACCCTGTGGAACGGGTAACGCTATCTCTGTCTTGCGTCGTCGGTTGGCGTTCGTTGATCAACAGCGGCTAGGCGTTGGCGCGACGTCTCAACGCCCGTGGCTCATGGCGCGATGCTGTTCCGCCTCCGCTTATTTGGCGGTGCCGTTGGTGCTGGCGGCGCCGTTGGTGCTGGCGGCGCCGTCGATGAAGCCCGCGGTATCATCGGCCAAGGCCATGAGCAGGGTCTCCGGTACGGCATCGGCACCTTGGGCCAAGGCGATGGCGCGCATCAGCAGGGCGGCGTCCTGTTGCTCCAGCAGCCCCGCGGGCAGTGCCTCGCCATAGAGCCAGATACCGGCTTGGGCCGGGCTTGGGGGCTCGGCGCGACCGCTGCGCAGGGCCGCGACGGCAAGCAGGCTGGAGAGCAGCAGGTCCAACGCCGGGCCCGGACAGCGTTGTTGAATCAACACTCGGGCGGCCTCCAGCCCCTCGCGTGCCTTGCGCAACAGGGCCGGCTCGCCCACCGCATCGGCGGCGGCTAGGTCGGCAAGGTAGACCGGCTCGGCATCGACCACCGGCGATGCGTCCCCGAGTCGGCTCAGACTGGCGAGGGTGCGACGGTCGATAAGTGCGACAGGTACGCGTTCGGATAGCTGCGCGGCAACGACATCGTCGCCGTCGGTGACCTGATCCAGTACCGCTAACAGCCCGCCCATGCCTGTCTTGCCGTCGGCCCGACGGCGCTGACCGACCAGCCGGAGGATGCGTGCGCCGAAGTGCCGCTGCAGGCCGATGACACAGTCGCGCACGGCCTCGTCCAGGTCCGGTCGCAGGGGCAGCGAGCTGACCCCCTGTTCGGCCGCCGCCAGGCTGGGCTCCAGCTTGGGTTCAGGCACGGCATCGGCCTGCTCCTGCTGCGTTGGCGTTTCCGACGGTCCGCCCTGCTCCCTGGCAGCGCCAGACGCGAGGTCCTCGGCCAGCACCTCGGCGAGGCGCTTGGAGACGCTCACCACGTCCTCGCTGGCGTCTTCGTGCACGACGTTGTCGAACAACTCGCGCTTGCCCTGCACCAAACCAAGGACGCGCTCCTCGTAAGAGTCGGGCGCGACCAATAGGATCGCCTGGACCTTCTGCTTTTGACCAAGCCGATGGACCCGCGCAATACGTTGGTCGAGGATGGCCGGGTTCCATGGGATGTCTAGATTGACCAGCACCGCGGCGTTCTGCAGGTTCAAGCCGACCCCGCCGGCATCGGTGGAAATGAAGACCTGTACCGCGTCGTCGTCGCGAAAGCGGTCCATCAGCTTGCCGCGGTTGGCGCTGGGCACGCCGCCGTGCAGACGCACGCTGCCGAGCCCCATGCGTCGCACGCGCTGCTCCACCAGCTCGGTCATCAGCGCCCATTGGGAGAAGACCACTGCCTTGAGACCGGCCATGCGGCAGAGCTCTTCAAGCAGGGTCTCCAACTCGTCGAGCTTGGGCGCGCTGTCTTGGCCGCCTGCTCGGTCCTTGGCCGCATCATCGCTTTGCTTCTTGGCGCAATCAGCGTCGACCAGGGCCGCCGCGTTACAGGCCATCCGCGCCCGTTGCAGGGCCGCCATCATGCGGTTCTGCTCCCCGGGGGTCAGCGGCCGGCGGCGCATGATCTGTGCCAGGGTTCCGGCGGCCTTAACGGCGTCGTCGTGAATCTCCTGCTGCGGCACGGACATGGGCACGTCGACTCGGGTGACTATGCGCTCTGGTAGCTGATCGCGCACCAGGCTGCGGTCGCGACGCAGCATCACCGGCGCCAGCCGCCGGCGCAGCTCAGACAGGTTGCGGTAGCCCAGCACCTTGCCGCGGTCGTCGGTGATGTGGAAGTCGACCAGATAACGCCACAGCGGACCGAGTACCCTTGGGTCGATGACCTGCAGCAGGCTGTAGAGGTCCTCCAGCCGATTCTCCAGCGGCGTGCCGGTGAGCACAAAGGCGTAACGCGAGCCGATCTGTTTGACCGCGCCAGCAATCTTGGTGCGCCAATTCTTGATGCGCTGGGCCTCATCCAGGATCAATAGGTCTGGGCTCAGCTCGTTGTTGATGATGCTCAGATCACGCATCACTAACTCGTAGTTGACGACATAAAAGCCTTTGCCCTTGCGGTATTGCGCGCCACGGGTCGCGACCGGCCCTTGGATCAGTTGCGCCTCGGCACCGGTAAAGCGCTGGATCTCGCGCGCCCATTGCAGCTTCAGCGACGCCGGGCAGACCACCAGCACGCGCTCGACACCGTCGTGGCGGTGCAGCCAGTAGGCCGCGGCGATGGCTTGCAGCGTCTTGCCCAGGCCCATGTCGTCCGCCAGCAGAGCGCGACCGCGACCGGCGAGAAAGGCAACGCCCTCGGTCTGATACGGATAGAGCTTGGCCTGCACCTCCGGCAGACGGCCGCCGCTGGCGCGGATGCGCTCGCCGATCTCCGCGGCGCGCGCGGCGCGCGCCGCATCCTCGGCCAGGCGGCGGGCATAGCCGAGGGCGTCCGCGCCGATATCCAGGTCTTGGCGTCCGGCGACGACAGCCGCAAAGCGCAGAAAGTCGTCCGGCAGGCGCAGCTTAAAGCGCCCGTCGGCGTCGAAGTAGTCCTGCAGCAGTGGCAACAGGTCGACCGCGGTCTCGGCGCCGCGGTGCAGGCGGATCAGGGGCGCATCGTCGCCCTCCCAGTCTAAAAACACCGCGGCGCGCGGCGGTGGCAGCGCCGCGATCCGCTTAAAGTCCCGACGCTTGCGAATGCGATGCATCACCGCCTCTACGTGCTTGCAGGTGCCAAGCTCGTTGGTGGCAAAATCCGGACAGGTGCAATGATTGGCGCGCCGGGTCAGGGAGCGGATATGCACCCTGTAGTCGGCCGAGAATGGCGTCGCGGAGTGCAGCGAGCGCGCGCTCCAGAGACCGAATCCGTCTTGCTCGGCGGCCTCTGATAGGGCCTCGACATGGACCTCGGCGCGTGCCCTGGCCAGACGCTCCTCCAGTGCCATGCGTGCCGCATCGGCGAGCTGCGCCGGATCGGTCGTGGTCTGCCCCTGCCCCTTGGCAAAGGCAAACAAGGCTGCGATAGCGTGGACGCAAAGCCCACCCTGATCGCAACCGCCGCAGTCGCAGCCGCCCAGGATGCCGCCGTCGCGGACAAGCGTGATTTCAACGTCCAGCTTGTCCTCGCTGTCGGCATCCTCGACCAAGGCATAGAGGCCATCGGGGCTGCGATCCAGCGCGGTGACCCGATGCTCATTGCAATGGCGCAAGGCGTCGCGAATCACCGCAGCCTCGGCCAGCGCCTCAATGCGGTCGCTGTCGAGTAACAGCGGGTCGGTTGACGGGCCAGATTCGGCGCCGGACTGAGCTCCGGACTGAGCTCCAGACTGAGCTCCGGGCTGAACCTCAGACCCAGAGCCAGATTGAAAATGAACATCGCCCTGATGCTGGCGTTCCGACTGAACGCCAGAATCGGCAGCGGTAGGTTGGTCAGGCAGGGAATCGTTAGACATCGTCTCGAACCGGCAGCGTAAAACAGCGGCAATGGTACGCGATTGCGCGGGCGCTCGGCAGTGGCTGTTGGCTGGTGCGGTAAAAACGCCAGCTGCTTGGCATCGCGGCGCGACCTTGGGGACCTAGAGGTATGCGTAGCTGAGGAAAGCGGACCGCGGCATTGACAAGACCATAACGATCGGTCTAGTCTTTTGCCGAACGGATAAGCGCCAGCCCGACGCTAGCTGTCTGCCTAAAGCCTGACCTGCGAGGCGCATCCTACCGCCAGCAGGTTCTAATACCCTTCCGAGGTGCGATATGAGCCCTTTGATCACCGCGATACCGGTCTTGTCGTTGTTGCTTGTCTTGCTGCCGGGGGCGTCTGCACCGGTAACGGCTGGCGAGTTGCTGCGGCCCGTTGGGCCCGGACTCTCCGCCGTTAGCCGCCCCGCACTGCGCACCGGCCGTCTTGCTACCCCATCGAATACCTCCGCCACTGTTGCTGGCACCAGCACTGCAGCCACTATCGTCGACAGGGGGTGGATTGGTGAGAGCTATCTCAGAAATGCCCGCAACCGGATCATGGCCGACGCCTTGTTCGGCGAGGCCAGGCTCTGCCCGCAGTATGACCCAGGAATCCTGTGTACGGACGTCACGGCCTATTGCGGCGACGATTGCGATAACACGCCCTTCTGTTGGCCGACCTGTTGGCCGACGTCCTATGGCCCGGCTTGGTCCGGCGGCGGCCAGGCATCGAGCTATCTGCTGTACTGTCCGGATGCCGTCTATGCCAATTGCCACTTCTCCGGCCCGCCTTACCCGACCGGCACCGATGCCAGCAATGTCGCGCTGCCCTGCGAGATGACCACCAGTTCGACGACGGCGAGCTGCACCTGCGAGGTCGCCAGCGGACCGAACTACGTCAACCTGGCGGCCATCTATAACCTCGGCGTCTACTACGAGACCGTTGCCGTTTGCGGTGCTGATGGCTCCAATTGCGTCAATATTGGCACCTGTCCAACCGGCGATGAGCCTGCCTGCGGCAGCGGGCAGATTGCACCGGTCTGCGGCTACGTCGTCAACCAGAACCCGGATGACCCGGCGGTGTCGCTGATTCCCGGCGCGGACCTGATCTCGACCTACGGCCTGACCATGAATGACAGGTACGACACGGCGGACAGCACGTCGTGCACCGACCAGTTCGTCGCCGGCTGCATGACCGCCCCCTGCTACTACAGCGACGACGGGCAGCAGTACGCGCAATGCGACTGTCCGGTCACCTACCAGCAGAGCCTTGAGCTGAGCCAAGGCGGCGTGGACTGCGACATTCCGCCTGGCTATGTCTGGGAGTAGTGGGCGGCAAGCCTCTGCACGGGCCGGCTCGACGCGAACCGATGCCGATGCGCCTGCTTGTGGGGGGGCAGCCGGCACCGAAGAAACAAGGCTTTGCGACCGACTCGCAACGGCTACCTGCCGCCTTCGACATGACACCCCAAGAGATGATTTCTATGCGCCTGAACCGAACCCGATTGCCCCGGCAGCAGAAGCCTAAACGACAACGGCGCCCGCCGTTCCCCGGGCTTCTGCCCCGCTCTGCACCCGCCGCGCTGCTCATTGTTACCGCCCTGTCTCTCATCGCTTCGCCGCCAGCGCTGGCCGCCGGCATTGTCGATCTTGACAGCCGGATCAGCGTCGGCAATCTGCATTTCGCGTTCTCCGACCCCGCGGCCGTGCTGAATTGGGAGTTGGACTGGTACGGAGAGGTCGGCGCTTATGCGCATAACCGCGATGGCTCTAAAGAGACCGGCTATTGGTATGTCATTGGCAATAACGACAGCAGCGCAACCGCGGCGCAGGTCTCAGGGTCCCTCGCGCAGAGCGACTATCAGGTCGTGGACGGCGCGGCGGTCACGATGACACCAGGTGCGGGCGTCGCCGCTGGGGCGCGCACCAGCATCGCCCTGTACGGCGGGTCGCAGGAGGCCGACGGCTATGCCTACGCGAGCTTGAACAATTACTTCTCGATCAGCAGCCCGAGTCCGGTCGGCCAGAAGGTCAGCACGGCCATTTCGCTGGATTACACAGGCCTCGCCGAGGTCTCGACCAACCCTGGAGCCTATTCCGAGCTCCTGCTCACCGCGCTGCTCGCGCTCTATGAGATCAATGACGCCAACTCGGGCTTGATCGAACCGGCGCTCGGCGCTGACGGCTCGAGTTGGAGGGGGGCTGGTCGCGGCCTGAGCCTGAGTCATAGCTTGGATGGGACAGTTTCGGTCCTCGTCGACATCCCCTACAACGCTCTCCATTGGCTCTACGCCGAGGTGGAGTCCGTGGCCTATGCCGTGCCGATCGCCGGGGCCTTACCGCTGCTGCTGACAGGCTTGGGCCTGTTGGTGGGTGCAAGACGGAGTCGCCGATCGCGCAGCCCTGGGTTCGACGCAGAATCTCTAGGGTTCGGTTTGGTTTGGCCGCGATCGGGGCGCTCCGGTACCAGCCGGCAGATTGCCCGCTAGTGCCAAAGGCGCTGGCGCTCTTTACTCAGGACGGCAACTGAACGCTGCGCACCTGGCTGTTCGGCAATAGCTAGGATGGGTTATCTTTGGCTGCTAAGCTTGATGAGTGACGCCGCAGTAACGCATCCACGCTATCATCCACGCCATGTCTTCGCGCAACTCATCGCCCGATGCGGGTGCACAACAGCACCGCGCCCGCGGCACAGGTCCGTACAAGAACCCCGCCAAACGCGAGGCTGTCCTGGGTGCCGCAGCGGCCATGTTCCTGAAGCTCGGCTTTAGCGCGACAAGCATGGGCCAAGTCGCCGATGCAGCGGGCGTGTCCAAGCAGACCATCTACTCGCACTTTCGCGACAAGGAGCACCTGTTCGCCGAGGTTGTCGCGATGAAGCTGCAAGAGTACGGCATCGACCGCGGGGCGCCGGTGCTTGGCGCCGACAGCGAGGCACCGGACCCGTCCGCGGCGCTGCTCGCGGTCGGCATGGCGTTCGGGCGCATGTCCGCCGAGCCAAACGTCGCAATGGTCAATCGGTTGATCATCGCCGAGGCGAGGAATCAGCCCGAGGTCGCTGAGATGTTCTATCGCAATGCCCCGCTGCGCAGCATCAAGATCGTCGCCGATCTGCTGCGGTCGCTGCGTGGGCGTGGATTGATCGCCGGTATGGACTGCGACGAGGCCGCCTGGGACCTGCGCAATCTTTGGATAGGACGCTATCGCGACGAGATGCTCTTCGGCCAGCTCCAGCCCCTCGACTTGGTTCAGCTTGAGGCCCACATCCGCCGCGTCAACGACCTCTTCTTGCGCCTGTATGGCGACCCCTCAACCAAGGAAGCCCGTGGTCCGTAGGGCCTGGCGTTGCCGGGGTTGGCGCCGGCGGTAAAAGCGGGCAGTGCCCGCATCGCCCTGTCGTTTCAGTTGTTTCTGCATCCTTTCTTTGGAGACCGGCAAGGAGTTGCTCGGCATGCTGCTTCCAATGGTCCGGTTTCCTGGCAGAGCGGACCATCGTCCCCTATCTGTACCGACCGTGCGGGATCCTGACCGAGTTGGTGATGAAAAGCCGCGTGACCGCTCTACCTGTTCGCGACTAAACCTGTTCGCAACTAACCGGGCCTTGATCATCGTTGCGGCCAGGGTAGCAGATGGCTCCCCGACGCAGAGCCTCCGCTCCTGCTGCCACACCGGAGAGTCCGTGCAAGTCTTCCTCAGTATCTTGTCGCCCGCAAGCGGGCTCGTACATCGCGGCGTGCTTTAGTTGGACTTCTGGGCCAGTGGCGGCAGGCTGTTGTCGAGTCCAAGCGCCTGGGTCATGAAGATGCGCTTGAGGGGTGCGATGCGTTCGGCGGCGGCGAGACCGAGGTTGCGGCTGGCTACCAGCGGCGGGTTGCTGTTGCTGAACATGCGCTTGAACAGGTCCATGGCGCCGAGCATGATCAGGTTCTCGCCGCGGCGGGCGCGTTCGTAGCGGCGCAGTGTAGCGATGCTGCCGATGTCACGGTCTTTGGCCCTGGCCTGTTGTAGCGCGTCTGCCAGGGCGGCGACGTCGAGCAAGCCGAGGTTGACGCCCTGGCCGGCGAGCGGATGGATGGCATGCGCGGCGTCGCCAATCAGTGCGGCGCGCGGTTGGACATAGCGCAGGGCATGCTGCATGCGCAGCGGGAAGGCGGCCCGCGGGCCGGCCGACAGCACCGCCCCCAGGCGCTGTTGGAATGCCTCTTCCAGTGCCCGCAGAAATGCGACGTCGTCCATCGCCAGCAACGCATCGGCGCGCCGGTCCTCGGCGGACCAGACGATGGAGCAGCGTCCGTCCGTCAGCGGCAGGAAGGCCAGCGGGCCCGTCGGTAGGAAGCGCTGCCAGGCGGTCTCGCGATGCCAGTGCTCGACCTCAACGTTGGCAACGATGGCGCGCTGGTCGTAGTCCCAGCCGCCGGTCTCGATGCCGAGCGCCTCGCGCACAAATGAACGACCGCCGTCGGCGCCGATCACCAGCGCCGTTTCCAGCGCACGCCCATCGGCGAGTTGCAGCCTTGCTTTGTCCTCTTCGATGACAAGGGCATCGACGGCGGCGGGGCAGAAGAGTTCCACGTCCGCGGCCTGCTCGAGCAGTTCCCACAAGGCCAGGCGCGTGACGCGGTTCTCGACAATATGTCCGAGGTCGGGTTGGCCGATGTCGGCGCTGTCGAAGTGAATAGAGGCGCCGCCGACGGCGTCCCAGACCTGCATCTCGCGGTAGACGCTGGCGCCGATCTGTTCGATGCGCGCCCAGGCGCCGAGGCGTTCGAGGATGCGTTGGCTGGCGCGACTGAGCGCCGAGACCCGGAGGTCGAACTCGTCGGCAGGCCATTCACGCCGCGGGGGCTGGCCATCAATGACGGCGATGCGCAGTCCCTGAGCTCGACAGGCCGCGGCCATCGCCGCGCCGACCATGCCGCCGCCGACGATGGCGATATCAAACCAAGTCTGTGAGTCTGTCATCGGTCTATGCGGAAGTGACAAGTTTGTAGGATCGCGCCGCGAGGCCCCTTCGGCCAGGCGGAAAGACCGCGCTCTGGTGCGGGAGGTTCCCCGCGATGCCCAAAGATGCGTTACTCGCTGCTGATGAGCGGTAATCCCCGCGCGAGTCGCGACTGGCGCCCGCCGGTGCCCATGAAGCGTTGGGCGAGCAGGTGCCTAGCCGGCGGCAACAGGTCGAGCCCGAGCATGCCGAGGTTGCGGCCGATGCGCAGCGGCGCCCAGGGATTGACGAAGAGCCGCGCCAGGGTGTCGGTGAGCGCCGCGGCGGTCTGCTGGTCCGCTCTGCGTCTCTTGCGATACCCCGTGACGACCTTGTCGCCGCCAGGGTCTTGGCCGGTGCGTTGAGCGTCGTCGAGCAAGTCGGCAAGTTCGGCGACATCGCGCAGGCCCAGGTTGAAACCCTGGCCGGCGACCGGATGCAGCGTATGGGCGGCGTTGCCGATGAGCGCCAGCCGCGGTTGGGTGAGCTGCTTTGCCAACACGAGGCGCAACGGGTAGGCGATGCGCCGAGCGGGCTTGCCGAGACGCCCGAGGCGATGACCGAAGCGTTGTTGCAACGCGGCGGTAAAGCGTTCGTCGTCCAGACCGAGGATGTCCGCCGTCGCACCGTCTCGAGCGGTCCAGACCACGGAGTAGCGACCGCCGGTCATGGGTAGCATGGCGAGCGGGCCGCTGTCGGTGAAGCGCTCGAACGCGGTGCCGACGACTGGCCGCGCTGGGGTCACGGTGGAGATGATCGCGTGATGACCGTAACCGCGCTCGCGCACGCTGAGACCGAGGCGGCGGCGAACGCTGGAGTCGCCGCCGTCGGCCGCGATCAGCAGCTTCGCTTGCAACAGTCGCGAACGACCGGCGACCGACACCTCCAGTTGCCAGTGTTCCGGCGTCTGGTGCAGACCAATGATCCGGGCCGGACGCAGCAGTTCGCTCCCTGCCGCGTCGGCCAGACCCGCCTCAATGCCGCGACCGATGGCGCGCGCTGGGGTCACGTAGCCGAGCGCCTCGACGCCCTCGTCGCGGGCATCGAGATGGGCAAAGCCGAAGTGGCCGCGGTCGGAGACATGGACCTGGCGAATGGCTTCAGCGTCCGAGGCCATGTGTCGCCAGATGCCGATACCCTCGAAGATGTGCCGGCTGCCCAGCGACAGCGCGATCACGCGCTCGTCATAGCTGGGGTGGCTTGGTGCGCCGCCGACGGCTGCCTCCACCACCGCGATCTGGAGGCCGGTGTCGCGCAGCGCGCAAGCGAGGCTGCCACCGACCAGGCCGCCGCCGACGATGACCACATCATACTGGTGCATCAAGCTATCTCTCGCTGGGTTGTGGTCGTCGCGGCCATCAGGCGCTCAATGTCGTCGACCTCCTTGGGCGCGTCGCGGGACAAGACCTCATGACCGGTTTCGGTCACTAGCACGTCGTCCTCAATGCGGATGCCGATGCCGCGATAGGGCGCTGGCGCCTTGGCGTCGGGGGCAACGTAGAGTCCGGGTTCGACGGTCAGCACCATGCCTGGTTCGAATTTGCGCCATTTGCCGCCGCGCTTGTAGTCGCCGACGTCGTGCACATCCATGCCTAGCCAATGGCCAGTGCGGTGCATGTAAAAGGGCTTGTACTTCTCCTTTTTGATCAGCTTTGCCAGGTCAGCCTTGGTCTTTTTCAATATCCCTAGGTCGAGCAGGCCCTGCGTCAGCACCCGTAGCGCGGCCTGGTGTGGTGCATCCCAGCGGTTGCCGGGCCGGACCGCGTCGATAGCGGCCTTCTGTGCCGCGAGGACCAGCTCGTAGAGCGCGCGCTGCGACCCCGTGAAGCGTCCATTGACCGGGAAGGTGCGGGTGATGTCCGAGGCATAGCCGTCCAGCTCGCAGCCAGCGTCTACCAACACCAGATCGCCGTCGCGGAGTTCCGCGTCGTTGGCGATGTAATGCAGCACGCAGGCGTTGCGCCCGCCGCCGACGATGGGCGAGTAGGCCTGAAAGCGCGCGCCGCGTTCGGCGCAGGCATGCAGGAAGCGAGCCTCAAGCTCCTGCTCGTTGATGCCCGGTCGGCAGTGTTGCATGAGCCCTTGATGCGCGGCGGCGGAGATGGCGGCGGCATGGCGCATCGTGCCCTGTTCGGACTGGGCCTTGATGAGTCGCTGCTCGTGTACGATGCGGTCTGATGTGATCAGCTCAGTGGGGGCACGCACGCCGGTGCGCGCCTTGGCGCGTACGGCCCGCAGCCAGGCCATGACGGTTAGGTCCAAGTCGGCGTCGGTGCCGAGCGGGTAGAAGACGCGCTTGCGATTGGCGAGCAGTTGCGGCAGCTTCTCGTCGATTTTGTCCAGCGGATAGGCCTGGTCCGCGCCGAAGACTTCAATAGCGCCATCGACACCGTAGCGATGGCCGTCCCATATCTCACGCTCGGGGTCGCGCGGCCGGCAAAACAGCACGAACTCGCCGCCCTTGCGCTTGGGTGCGATGACGGCCACCGCATCCGGTTCCGGAAAACCGGTGAGGTACTGAAAGTCGCTGTCTTGGCGGAATGGATAATGTACGTCGCGATTGCGGATGACCTCGGTCGCGGCCGGCAGGACCAGCAGGCCGTCGGCGCCGACTGAGGTTGCAGCCGCGCGGCGGCGGCGTTTCAGCTCCTTCGCGGAGGCGGTGGTTCTCATTGCGGACGGTCTCCCGCGGACTGATGTTGCCGGTCCCGATCTTCAGGGTCCCGGTCTTCAGGGTCCTGAACATCAAGGGCTAGGGGTCCTGATGCCTGCTCTGCGCTGGTGTTCGCGGCCCCTTCTTCATGCAACAACAGCACGGCCACTCGGATGAACTCGACCACATCGCTCAGCGCTTGCTCGTTGGTCTCGTCATCATCGAGGTCGTCTAAGTCCATGCGCGTGATTTCCAGCAGGTCGGCGAATGCCTCGCGGGTCTGCGGCGACAGACGCGACGCGTCGATGCCGGCGAGCCCGAGACCAAACAGGAATCCGCGTGTCCATTCGTGGACGGCCACGGCGCGTTCGCGCAGGCTGTGCTCATCCCCCGGCAGCAACAGATCAAAATCTTGCGACGGACCTTCGAGCTGCGCGCGGGTGGCCGCGGCCAGGTCTTGCAGCAGCGCTCGGCAGTGCGCCGTCTCGGCGTATTCGTGTTCGGCGGCGGGTAGGAGTTCGGCCAGCCAGCGTTGTTGCGGCGTAGGCGCGGACGCGGCCAGCAGGCCGCAGTAGATCCCGTGCGCCTCAAAAGCGCTCGGCGAAAGCTCGCTGACCGCCAGCGCACGGCCGAGTTCGGCGGGATCGGGGGCGAGTGGCATCGGCTGAGGCTCCGGCAAAGGCCCCACATCATAGCATGTCGATGCCATCGATTTGCGGACGCCGTTACTAGCCTGACGCTGGTTGTGCGATTGACCAAAAACGGGTGCGAAACTATAGTGCGGGGCTATCATTTTTTCGGGGCCTGCATCATGGCTGAATTCGATCTCGATACCTTCGAGCGCAAGATCGACGAATTGATCCGCACCTGCGACCGCCTGCGTGATGAGAACGCATCGCTACGCGCCAGTCAGGAGCACCTGATCGCCGAGCGTGCCGATCTGATCGAGAAGACCGAGCTGGCTCGCAGCAAGGTCGAGGCCATGGTGACGCGCCTCAAGTCGCTTGAGGAACAGTTATGAACCGGGAATCCATGCCTGTCACGGTCCAGATCCTGGATAAGGACTACCGCATCTCCTGCTCTGTCGAAGAGCAGGCAGGTCTGATTGAGTGCGCTCGTAAGCTGGATCGGCGCATGCGCGAGGTACGCCAGAATGGGCGTGTGATCGGTGCTGACCGCATCGCGGTGATGGCGGCGCTGAATCTGCTGTATGAATCGAATCAGCAGAGCAACGGTGGTCATGTCGACGTGAAGCGGTTAAATGCGTTGCAGGAGCGCGTCACGACGATGATCGCCAGCGACTCCGGCAAGGTAAAAACGGGCGCATCGACGACTGGAGAGGCAACAGGGGTGGACGCCCCGGACAAATCGGTATAGTCTCAGCTTCAAGACATCCCCTGCGGTGCTCGACAGTGGCCTGGGTATTTTCTTGAGCCTAATGCATGCCCTGGGGTTACCTAAGCTGGGCCGTTGTGCAAGCCCGCCTTGAGCGGGAAGCCTGAAGCCTTTCTAAGTAACCCCCCTTGAACCGCTTGGTTCAAGAACAAAGGATCGCATCGGCACAGGTGGGGGGTGTCCCTCCTTATCCCCCTTCGACTTCGATTCCGATTTTTTTTACCTGCCTTCTGATCCTGGCCTCCCGGAATCGGATTTCTTGATTTATTCAACAGGCTGTTATTGCTTCAAAATCATCGGCTCTAGGGCAATTGGCCCCGCCAGTGTCCGCCTGTTCGATAATCCTTGTCATTGTCGTCATCAAGTAACTCGCGAAGGACCAGCGGAATGAGTCCATTGATAAACTGACGGCATGTGTTTCTTGCCTCGATTCCAATGCCGCTTGGGCCGTCCGGCTCTGCCCGTTTGTCGGCGATTCGGTCCGTTTGGTCTGTCTGAAGGCGCGTCCGCTTTGGGTTGCTATGCATTACAAGGGATCATGCTCCGCGCTGGCATCCTTCCATGTCGCTGAGGCGTCAGCTACGTGCCGCCCGGCGCGGGCTAGGCCAGCAATTACAGCGGGCGCATGCCGCGAAGGTCGCGACACGCCTATCGCGCGAGCCGATGCTGCGCAACGCCCGGCGCATCGCCCTGTATCATGCCGCCGATGGCGAACTGGACCCTTCGCCGCTCATGCATCGGCTTTCGCCTCGGGGCCGGCGCTGGTATCTGCCGGTGTTGGCCGGGTATCTCCCCGGACGGCTCTGGTTTGTTCGCTACCGCCCCGCCGACCCCATGCACCGCAACGGCTTCGGCATTCCCGAGCCGGCGCGTCGCGGTCGTCAGCTCTGCCCGGCACGAGCCCTGCATCTGGTGCTGCTGCCGCTCGTGGGTTTCGACGCCTGCTGCAATCGCATCGGCATGGGAAAAGGCTACTACGACCGCAGCTTCGCCTTCCTGCGTCGGCGACGGCACTGGCACCGGCCGCTGCTCATTGGACTTGCGCACGAATGCCAGCGTATTGACGCGATCGAACCGCGGCCTTGGGATGTCCCCTTGGACGCGGTGGTGACGGAGCGCGCAATCTATTGGCGGGTAAGGGGCTAGTGGTTGGGGGCGAGGTGCTAGTAGGCGAGTCTGTGTCGCGATACTATACAAGCCGCCAACGCCAACGCCGACGTCGTTGTCGCAAGACTATAGGATGCCGACAAAGACAAGGGTCGTAGAATCCGCCGACATTGGCACGGCCAATCGTCCGATGATCGACGATGTCGAATCAATATCCACCTGTTGGATGCATCGAGAATTACAGCTCGGGGGGCTTTGAGCACATTTTTCCTTTCAAACTTCCCTCTCCCCCTTAGCAAACAACTGATAAGCGGGATTGTCCGTCTCCTCCCAATAACGATAACCGAGCTTGGCGAGCATCTCGTAGAACTCCGCCTGCTCCGCGGTGAGCACCTGTATCCCCATGAGCACGCGGCCATAGGCGGCGCCGTGGTTGCGGTAGTGGAAGAGGCTGATGTTCCAGCGCTGGCCGACGCCGTCGAGGAAATTCAGCAGTGCGCCGGGGCGCTCGGGGAATTCGAAGCGGATCAGATGCTCGTTTTCGACGCCGAGCGCACGCCCGCCAACCATGAAGCGGATATGCAGTTTGGCGGTCTCGTTATCGCTCATGTCGAGCACTGAGAAACCCTTGCTGCGCAACCGTTCCGCCAGCTCTTCGCGTTCCGCCGCGCCGCCGCCGGTCTGCACGCCAACAAAGACCTGGGCATTGTGTTGGTCGGCATAACGGTAGTTGAACTCGGTGATCTGGCGTTTGCCGAGCGCCTGGCAGAAGGCGAGAAAACTGCCGGGTCGTTCCGGTATGCCCACCGCGAACAGGGCCTCGCGGCGCTCGCCGAGTTCGGCCCGCTCGGCAACATGGCGCAGGCGGTCGAAATTGATGTTGGCGCCGCTCTCAATGGCGATTAGATGTTGCCCCAGCGCGCCCTCGCGTTCGACCCAACGCTTAAGCCCGGCCACCGACAGCGCACCTGCTGGCTCGGCGATGCCGCGGGTGTCGTCGTAGATGTCCTTGATGGCGGCGCAGATCTCGTCGGTACTGACCAGCATCACCTCGTCCACGGTGTCGCGCGCGACGCGAAAGGTCTCCTTGCCGATTTGCTTCACCGCGACGCCGTCGGCGAACAGACCGACCTCCGTTAAGATGACGCGCTCGCCAGCGGCCATGGCGGCGTGCAGCGTCGGCGCTTCTTCCGGCTCGACGCCGATGATCTTGACCTCAGGGCGGACGTACTTGACATAGGCCGCGACCCCGGCGATGAGCCCGCCGCCGCCAACGGGTACAAAGATCGCGTCCGGCGGTTCTGGATGCTGGCGCAGGATCTCCATGCCGATGGTGCCCTGACCGGCGATCACGTCCGGGTCATCGAAGGGATGGAGAAAGGTCAGTCCGCGCGCCTCCGAGAGTTCCATGGCGTGGGAAAATGCCTCATCGAACGAGTCGCCATGCAGCACCGCATTGGCGCCCCAGTCGCGTACCGCGTCGACCTTGATGCCAGGCGTGGTGCGCGGCATGACGATGATGGCATCAATGCCGAGCCTTGATGCGCCCATCGACACGCCCTGGGCATGGTTGCCCGCGGAGGCCGCGATGACGCCGCGCTTGAGCGACTTCACGGGTAAATGGCGCAGCTTGTTGTAGGCACCACGCAACTTAAACGAAAACACCGGCTGCAGGTCTTCGCGTTTCAGAAAGACTTGGTTGCCGAGACGGCGGGACAGGCCCTTGGCCAGGGTCAGCGGCGACTCGGACGCCACGTCGTAGACCCTGGCCCGCAGGATGCGCTCAATATAGGACAGCGGCATGACGACGGTATTCAACAGCGGACAAAGCGACAGCATACGCGAGATGAGCGTTGCCGGCCTTTGCTATCATCGCGCCCATCGCAACAACACGAAAGAGGACAGGTCATGGACCAAGATGCGCTGAAAAAACAGGCCGCGGAGGCCGCGCTTGATCATGTCGACGGCGGCGTCATTGGCGTCGGTACCGGCTCCACGGTGAACCACTTCATCGACTCTCTCGCCACAATCAAGGGCAGTATCGAAGGGGCCGTTTCCAGCTCCGAGGTCTCCACCAAACGCATGCGCGCGCACGGCATCCCGGTGTTCGACCTCAATGCCGTCGGTGAACTGGCGCTTTATGTCGACGGCGCCGACGAATCCAATCATCAACTGCAACTGATCAAGGGCGGCGGCGGTGCGCTGACGCGGGAGAAGATCGTCGCCGCCGCGAGCAAGAGGTTTGTCTGTATCGCCGACGAGAGCAAGGTGGTGAGCATGCTCGGCGCCTTCCCGCTACCGGTGGAGGTGATCCCGATGGCGCGCAGCTATGTTGGCCGTGAACTGGTCAAGCTTGGCGGCACGCCGGTCTGGCGCGAGGGCTTCGTCACCGACAACGGCAACCTGATCCTTGATGTGCAGGGGCTAGAAATCATGGAGCCGGCCAAGCTGGAGCAACAGATCAACAACCTGGCAGGCGTTGTCACTTGCGGTATCTTTGCGCTACGGCCCGCGGACCTATTGATCCTTGGTTCGGCACAGGGGCCGCGCACCCTGAGTGCCTGAACACGAACTGCGACCGGCAGCAGGCCCCGGCCTGGTCAAGTCAGTATGGCCTTGGCTGGCCGTTGGCTGACTCCAGGTTGGTGTCCTTCTTGGTTCGCTATCTTCTTGATGGTTGCCGGAATATTTGCACGATCTCTCCGCTTGGGAACCTGGCCGCTGGCTTGCGGAGACTGGAACGTTGAATGGGTCGCAGGCAAACCGCAACGAAAAAACGGGTTGGCCGAAGGTCCGAACAACCCGTTAACTTGATTGGCGTCCCCACGGGGATTCGAACCCCGGTTGCCGCCGTGAAAGGGCGGTGTCCTAGGCCTCTAGACGATGGGGACAGAAGGCGGACCTAGAAAAAAATTCCGGCTAGCCGTCGTCTTGACGGGCGAGCCGGATAACGTATTGGTGGAGCCAGGCGGGATCGAACCGCCGACCTCAACACTGCCAGTGTTGCGCTCTCCCAGCTGAGCTATGGCCCCGTTCTATGGACTCATTCGGTGGTGACCGTTCAAGAAGCCGCTTGGTCTACTTCAAGAAGCCGCGCATTTTAGGGGGCATACCGCCGCTTGTCCAGCCCTTTTTTCAGCGCCATGCATCTCGCCGCGCATCGCCGCTTGGCAGCCTCCGCGTTTGATGCAAATATGCTCTTAACGACAGGCCGACGAGCAGGCTGCCGAAAACACTTGCGTAATCCCGTGTGCGCGTCCATTTTATGGGCGCCCAAATTTACTCATTCGGAGTCCGTTCGAGATGTTGAGAATCTTACTTTACGTCGCGACCAACTTCGCGATCATGGCCGTGCTGTTTATCGTTCTGAGCATCCTGGGTGTCAGCCCCAACCAGGGCAGCGGGCTGCTGATTATGGCCCTGCTGTTCGGCTTTGGCGGCTCAATGATCTCGCTGTTCATCTCCAAATGGATGGCGAAGCGTTCCATGGGCGTGCAGGTCATTGAGCAGCCTTCGACGGCGTTCGAACACTGGTTGTTCGAGACCGTGCGTCGGCAATCCGAGCACAGCGGCATCCGCATGCCGGAGGTCGGTATCTTCGATTCGCCAGCGCCGAACGCCTTCGCCACCGGCTGGAACCGCAACGACGCCCTGGTGGCGGTCAGCACCGGCTTGCTGCAAAACATGAACAAGGACGAAGTCGAGGCCGTGGTGGGCCACGAGATCAGCCACGTAGCCAATGGCGATATGGTCACGCTGGCGTTGATCCAGGGTGTGCTGAACACCTTTGTCATTGTACTGGCGCGCGTGATCGGCGGCGTTGTCGACTCGGCCATGCGCGGCCAGAATGATCAGGGGGGCCCAGGCATCGGTTACTTCGTGGTGTCGATCATTGCTGAGATCTTGCTTGGCATACTCGCATCGATGATCGTGATGTGGTTCTCGCGCTACCGAGAGTTTCACGCCGATGCCGGCGGCGCCAGTCTTGCCGGGCGCGAGAAGATGATAGGCGCCTTGCGTGCGTTGCAACGCGAGCACGAACCCCAAGACCTCCCCGCGGGCGAGTTCGCCGCGTTCGGTATCTCAGGTAACATCGGCGACGGCCTGAAAAAACTGCTTGCGAGCCATCCGCCACTGGAAGAGCGCATCGCGGCGCTGCAGACAACGAGAGTCCTTTGACGAGTTGTTTAAAAGCTGGCTCGGTACGAGACTCAGGCTCAACCTAAGGCCCAGCCGTACCGCGCTGGCGCCAGGGTATGCGCTTCCGATGTCGGCATCTCGCGCCGCTCTCAGCGCGGACTGACGCAATCTTCATCTCTCAAGGCAGCGCGATGGGCGCCGTCTCGCTGTTATGATGCCGATATGATGCCAAGCGAAACCCCACAGATGGCATCCAACAGCGATCTTGGTGACCTTATGCCGCGCATCGTCTCCCGACTCCGTCCTTGCAGCCTGCGCCGCTGCGCCCTGATGTTGACCTTGCTGCTCGCGTTGCCCAGTATGGCAGCGGACCTTGATGACGCGAAAGAGGCTTGGGCCGCCGGAGACCTCAGCAGTGCCTTGATCCGCCTTAAGGGCCTGCTCCAAGAGAACCCGGATGATCCCGCTGCCCGTCTGTTGCTGGGTCGCATCTATTTGGACAACGGCGACGCAAGGGCCGCCCAACAAGAGCTTGAGCGCGCGCGAGTCAATGGCGCCGAGGATGCGGACCTGCTAGCGCCATTGGCGCAAGCGCTGCTGGCCCAGGGGAAGAACAGGCGGGTCCTAGCGTTGACCGAGGCCCCGGAAAACGCACCGCCAGCACTGCTGGCGAGATTACTGGCACTTCGCGGCTCGGCACTGGTGAGCATGGACGATGTTGAGGCGGCCCGCAAGGCATTCCAGCAGGCCAACGAGACCGATCCGCAAGCATCGCAGCCGCTGCTGGGCCTTGCCAGCCTCGCCTTGCGCTCAGGCGACATGGAGCGGACGCGCGCACTCATCAATCAGACCATCGAAACCGCTCCCGAGCACAGTGACGGCTGGAAGGCTCTCGGCACACTGGAGTATCGCGCCAGAAACTACGACGAGGCCGTGGCGGCCTATGACAAGGCGCTGGAGTACGCCGGCAGCAAATGGATGCTGCATTATCAAAGGGGATTGGCGCAACTTGAAACCGAGGCCCCAGACAGGGCGTGGCGCGATGTCAAGGCGCTGCAAGCAGCCATGCCCAAGTTCCCCGGCTTGCAGTATCTGAGGGGCCGGCTGTTGCTGATTGATGCAAAGCCAGAACAAGCGCTCAATCAGCTGGAACAATATCTTCTAGCCGCCCCGGACGACCCGCGCGCGATCTATTTCGCGGCGCTCGCCCTGAGTCAGCTAGAACGAAACGCCCAGGCCGAAGAATACCTGGTCCGGCTGCACACAAGCCAGCCCAATAACGCCACAGTGGCAATGCTCTTGGCCAAGGTCCGCCTCGACGCCGACGACACCGCGGGTGCGGAGGCGGTGATGGAACCCTTTATCGCACGCGCCGACGCTTCAATCGCGATGCTGGAGCTGATGCGACAGGCATTGGCGAGGCAGGGCCGCAGGGATGAAGCATCGGCGCTGATCGCACGCGCGGCAAGCCAATACCCGGAGGCTATCTCCGCGCAGATTGCCCGAGCGCAGTCGCTCCAGCAGCAGAACAAAGCGGAAGAATCGGCCGCGATACTGCGCCGGGTCATTGAGCAGCAGCCAGGCAACGAGCGCGCACGCATGCTCCTGATCCGCGCCGAAATGCTGGCCGGAAACACGGACTCGGCGAGCGCCGCCGCGGACGCCTTCGTCGCGCAGTCACCGAGCTCCGCGATGGCCCTATCGGCCAAGGCGGCCATGCTGACCCAACAAGGCGACCGCGACGCCGCGAGGGCGACTTTTGAGAAGGCGCTGAAGGTCGAGCCGAGTTTCCAACGGGCAGCGCTTGCACTCGCAGCCCTGGAGTTGGCCGACGATCGTGCCGACGCCGCCCGTAAGGTGCTCGACGACCTGCTCACCCAGGACCCGGGCAATACCAGCGCCGTGCTGGCCCGGGCCGCCATAGAGCGGGGGACATCCGGCGATGCTGCCTTCATCGCGCAGATCGACGCGGGGCTCAATGCCGCCCCGGACAACCTCCAACTGCGCAGCCTATTGGCACGGCTGTACCTGGCCCAAGAGGCGACCGACAAGGCACTGCAACTGTTATCGCAGGCCCCGGCCACGCAGGCGGACGAACCGACACTAATCAGGCTACGCGCCCAGGCCGAGTTGACCGCGGGGCACCCAGAACAGGCATCCTCGACGCTGGGAAGGCTCGCGGAGATCAGACCGCAGTCGGCGGAGGTTCGCTTCATGCAGGCCACGGCAAGCGCCGCGGGTGGCGACACCAGGGCCATGCAACTGCACTTGTCCGAAGGCTTGGCGCTGGACCAGCGCCAAGTGCTCGGCGTCAATCGACTCGCCGCTTTGCTCGCCCAGGTCCCAACCGCGTCGGAACGCGGACAAGTGATCGGTGCCCTGCTGCGGAGCGCGCCGGAACACCCCTCGGTGGTCGCCGTCAATGCACGTTATGCCGTTCAGCGCCGCGAGTTCGATCAGGCGATCCAAGACTTTGATCGGTTACGCCAAGACTATCCGAACGCGCAGGTCTACGTGCTGGACCTCGCGGAGGCGCTGCGCGCCGCGGGCCGCGAGCCCCGAGCCATGCGCGTCTTGGGAGACTGGATAAGGGGCCATCCGAAGACCACAAGGCCGCGTTTGATGCTGGCCCAATTACAGCTTAAGGCGGGGGACTCCCAGGCGGCCGCGGAGCAATACAGACAAATCATCGAAGTTGACGGCAATAACCCGGTGGCCCTGAACAACCTCGCGATGCTGATTGCCAACACCTCACCGCGGGAGGCCCGCGATTACGCCGAGCGCGCACTGAAGCTACGGCCAAATGATGCCTCCTTCATTGACACCATGGGGACCGTCCTGCTGGCGCTTGGCGAGGTAGAACAGGCGCGCGACCTGCTGGCCAAGGCCAACGCCGGCACGCCAGACCCCAGCATCGCCTTTCGCTACGCCAAGGCGCTGTTGGCGACCGGCGACAGCGACGGCGCACGCCGCGTGCTGCTGCAAACGCAGACCCGCTCCTTTCCGGAGAAGGCCGAGGCCGACGCCCTGTACCAGGAACTCGCCAACAGCCGTTGATGGCGCATCTGGCACAGGCTTGCCTCCTAAACCGGCACAGGCGGAATTGTGATTGTTGTCGTTGTCGGTGTCGGTGTCGGTGTCGGTGTC
>JGI12048J13642_10456679_pt1 | contig 21702 bp, 9 predicted proteins | sample ElkSlonscriptome_16_FD_13642 | JGI IMG/M metagenome (IMG submission 13642)
GTTGACATCGTCCCACCATAGATTTTCCGGATCTTGCATCAAGAGATAGGTTGCCCACCACTCATTTTGATTGCCCGATGATTCATGAATATCGCCAAATTGATCGTAGAAGGTATTTCGTACAAGTTGTTGCCAGAACTGTGCATAAAATGCCATATGGGGGCTATCCATATGTGCCTGAAAATCCCATTCCTGTAACCAATCGCGCAGATCATTGAGCGCATCATCGCCAAAATCAATGTCCGCGAGCAAGGGGACAATTTCTGCGGCATTACCGTCATAATTATCTCCATGAATTTGTTGGAAGGTTTCGATAGTGTGCGGTGCGAGGTCTTCCATCATCGTGTTGATGCGTTGCCCACGATAGCCATACGCCCATGTTCGTCCGATAGTGTAATCAGAATCTTCCCCGAATTCCGCGTCAAGCGCTGTCTCAAGTTCGTCATAATATGAGAGTGGTGCGAGGGCTTGATTTGCCGTTGCGATATACCCCCGTTCTGGATTCCAGATGCGTGGCAAAAGTTCATATGGGATATATCCGCGCCATTCAAATTCATCCGTCCAGCCCGGCACCGGCAATAAACCTGTATGCCCTTCTGCGCGAACCGGTAAACGTCCGGGGGTTTGATAGCCGATATTACCGTCCGTATCTGCATAGATGATATTTTGTGATGGAGAGTCCCAATATTCCAGAGCTTGACGGAATTCTTCCCAATTTTGCGCGGCATTCAGTCGAGTGACCGCTTCGAAAATCGCCCCCGGTTCGAGGGCTGTCCAGCGCAATGCTAATGGGTCTTCATTATTGAAGCCGGAAAGCTCGCCTGTGTCTTCGTCATACGTATTATCGTTGATGATGGGACCGAGATGGGTTACCCGTACCTCAAAGGTGATGGATTCGTCGGTATTCCCGAAGTTGAGCGTTTCCTCGCGGACTTCCATATCCCGCCATTCACCATTCCATTCATACTGCAACGGATTATCAGGATTGATACGCAATTGATACAAATCTTGAGTATCGGGTCCAACATTGGTATGTGCCCACGCGATATTGTCGTTGTGTCCGGCGACGATCCCCGGTGTGGGCGAAAAGGCAAACCCGACCACATTATAAGGGCAGGCATCATCAACTGTTGTGCAATGTAATCCAATTTCGTACCAGATGGAGGGCATTTGTATGCCGAGGTGCATGTCGTTGGCGAGGAGTGGCAATCCGGTTTCGGTCATGTCACCATGTGCCACCCAATTGTTACTGCCAATGCCCACACCCGCACCAAAGGGTAGTTGCGCCAGATCATCCATGGTAAAGTTGCCGGTAAATTGGCTATTGATGCCTATAATCCCCGCGTCGGTGACCGTTGTATCGGATTGTGAGGTCGGTGCGTTATCTTCGCTAATGGGCAAATCTTCTTCCCAGATGATGGTGGGGCGGTCATCAAACGGATAGGGTGTAAACCAATCGTCGACGAGATCTTCACCTAATGTCGCATATAAATCAGAGAGCAATTCCTCGTTGCCATAATTCCCGCCCAATGAAAGCGCCATGACTTTACCCCAGATAATGGTATCTACAGGTGTCCATGGTTCAATATCAATGCTAATACCTGTAACACCCAGCAGATTGTATTCTAAGGCTAAGTCTCCAGCAGAACGGTTATTGATATACGCGTTTACACCGTCGGCGAAGGCTTGAAGGATCGCAATTGCATCTTCACTGTAGGTTTCTTCCAACTCACGCTCTGCAATTCCGCGAAAGTCTATCGTGCGTAAGAAGACATCTGTACCCATCACACTGTCGGTTTGTCCGGTGAGTTCTTGGATTGTACCGCTTCCAGTATTACGGAAAAACTCCATTTGCCACCAGCGATCTTGAGCATGTGTATAGCCTTGTGCGAAGAAAAGATCATACGTGTTGCTGGCATAGATATGTGGTACGCCCCATGAGTCACGCACAATCTCCACACGGTCATTAAGCCCGGCAACGGTCAAGTCACCTCCATGGTCGGGTAACGGTCCCTGCGTCCAATCTTGAAAGACCATAAAACCACCGACCAGCACAACAATAAGTGCCAGCGCTAAAATTAACAAAAGGATTCGCACTATTCGCATAATCTCACTCTCCAAATAATCTAATTGAGGTTTGATTGTAGCGAATAATCCTGAGTTTGCACGAAAACTGACTTAATAGGTTTAATCTGTGAGTGCATCCAATTCGGTATGGATTGATGTGGCGTTTTCTATGGCTTCTGTTGCATATTTACCCTCAGGCGCAAGCAGGAGATATTGCTCGAAATCAGCAAGTGCGCTTTCGCGTTCTAACAACGAATAGTGCAAAATGCCACGAAAATAATAAGCGGGGGCATAAGCAGGGTCAATCGCTAACGCGGTGTTGTAATTATTTTCTACGCGATCCCACTCATAGAGCAATAACACCATCTGACCACGTAAAACATACAAATCAGGATTGTCTGGTGCTAGCGCGATAGCAGAATCCATATCGTCAATCGCGGAGTCATAGTCAAAATTGAGCGCATGAAGTTGGGCGCGGTGGGCAAGGGCATGAATACGTTCTAGTGACTCAGCATTCGCAATGGTGCGATCCATGATCGTAAATGCGGATTCAGGTTGTCCATTTTGCAAATATACCCATGCTATGTTGAAATTTAGGGTTGGAGTGGGGGATAAACCAAGCGCGCCATAAATAGAGATGGCGCGTGTGTAATCGTGGTTTAAGATGGCGCAATTGACCTGCATGAGTGCGACAGTGTGTGGAGCAAGTACAGGCGATGGCTGAATATCATTACATTGCCCCATTGCATATCGGATCAGTGAATCGAGAGCATCCGCCGAATCGCTTTCTCGGAACAAAATGCTCAGGCGTAAGTCTACCATTGGTGATGGTTTAATCGCTGGCTCTGCCGTGATAGACATCGCTTCTTGGTAATTGCGAATTGTAAAACTTGGAGGATAGTAACTATCAGTTTGGTTGATGTGCTCAACGGTATTGATATATGCCCGCAAATCAATCAATACTTGATGTTGCCACGGAGCATAGTGCCTATTTTCCATATAAATAATAATCTCAGAATCGTTATTTTGCTGTGAGACGAGCGTGATTCCAGTGAAGATGATAGCTATAGCGGCAAGTAGTGGAAATAGCATCCGTATATTCATATCGCCATTATGCTATCGGATAATATCCCTGTGCAAGTAAGCATCACAGACCGTAGCGTATTCGTCGGATATTAATTCGAACATTATTTCTGATGCCAATATTGTATTTTATCCCAAGTTTATCCCAAATTACCGATTTATCCCAAAGTTATCCCAAAAATATGGGATAAACTGCTGTTAATAGTTGGGATACAGGCGATGAACACCATTTAACACCACTCGCAATTTAGGTACTTTTCGAGTATAATTTGACTTAAGAATAGTCAATAAATATGAACATAAAGTCTCCAATGTGTGGGTGTAAAACATGAGCAAATATCATCTCAGAAATGTGCAGAAAATTCCCCGTTTTACATGTGACTAGCGACCCTTTTGGTAAGTACAGATGAAGGAGAATGTGCCCCCAATGCATTTAGGTGGAGGTACAGCATAATCTATGGATATGAATGGTAACTCAAACGGCAACGATGATGGCACGGTTCCTGATAACATCGGGGTTGTGCGGTCAATTAACATCAATGAAGAAATGCGCGGGAGCTATCTTGATTATGCGATGAGCGTGATCGTTTCGCGTGCGCTTCCTGATGCGCGTGATGGTATGAAACCGGTGCATCGACGGATTCTGTTTGCGATGTATGATATGGGGTTACGCCCGAACACATCGCATAAGAAAAGTGCCCGTATTGTTGGTGAGGTGCTTGGTAAGTATCACCCGCACGGGGATAGCGCTGTCTACGATTCAATGGCGCGTATGGCACAACCTTTTTCACTTCGCTATCCGTTGGTGGATGGGCAGGGCAACTTCGGTAGTATTGATGGCGATAGTCCGGCGGCGATGCGTTATACCGAAGCGAAAATGGCACAAATCGCTGATGAGATGCTGACCGATATCAACATGGACACTGTTGATTTTGTCGACAATTATGATGGTACCCAGCAAGAACCGTCAGTTTTGCCAGCACGTTTGCCGAATCTTTTGCTCAACGGTGCGAGCGGTATCGCTGTGGGTATGGCGACAAGTATTCCACCACATAATTTGAGAGAAATTACATCTGCGATCAATTATTTGATTGAACGGTATGACGACATTGATGAAGTCACTGTTGATGATTTGATGGAGTTTGTTAAGGGACCGGATTTCCCGACAGGCGCACAAATTATCGCCAATGAAGAACTTAAAGAAGCCTATGCAACCGGTAAAGGGCGTGTGGCGATGCGTGCTACGGCACACATCGAAGAACATCGTGATACATTCCGCCTTGTGTTTACCTCTATTCCGTATCAGGTGAGTAAAACCGGCATTATTGAACGCATTGTTATGCTGGTGCGGGATGGCAAGTTAGAGGGCATCCGCGATCTACGTGATGAATCTGACCGTAACGGGATGCGACTTGTCGTTGAGCTGAAGCGTGGGGCACAACCACAAACCGTGCTCAATCGCTTGTATAAACACACTCAATTGCAGAGCACATTTAGCATTCAGATGCTGGCGTTGGTCAAAGGTGAACCGCGCACACTCAGCCTAAAACGCTGTCTGCAAATTTACATCGAGCATCGTTATGATGTAATTGTACGTCGGTCTGAGTATGAACTAGGTCGTCGTCGCGCACGAGCGCATATTCTTGAAGGGTTGTTAAAGGCGGTCACCAACATTGATCTGGTGATTCAGACGATTCGTGCCTCACCGGATGCGGAAACGGCGCGCATTCAATTGATGAATCGCTTTGAACTGACTGAACCGCAAGCGGAAGCGATCCTTGAATTGCAACTGCGTCGTTTGGCGGCACTAGAACGGCAGAAATTGCAGAGCGAGTACGATGATGTCAACGATCGTATCGCTTATCTTGAAGATTTACTCAACACACCAAAGAAAATTCTCGCGCTGATTGATGGCGATGTGCGTGAAATTAGTGAAACCTTTGGTGATGATCGTGGGACAGAACTCATCTATGGTAATGCCAATTTTGATGAATCTGATCTAGTGCGCGAAGAGGATGTTGTAATCTCGCTTACTTTGAACGGGTACATCAAGCGTGTACCCGCCTCTGCATATCGTGCACAGCGACGTGGTGGTAAGGGCGTGATGGGTATGGCAACGAAGAATGAAGATGTTCTTAGTGATATTTTCAATGCCAATAGCCTGGATACCATCTTATTCTTTAGCGATAAAGGCAAGGTGTATTCTGAAAAAGCGTATCGCATCCCTGAAACCGGACGGGCTAATCGCGGTACCTTGATTCACATCGTTCTGCCGTTAGAACAGGATGAGCGGATTACCGCAATTTTGCCGGTATCTGACTTTGATCTCGAAGGTGATTGGTACTTTGTGATGGCGACTCGTCATGGACGCATCAAGCGTGTGCATCTACAGGAATTCGCTGGTGTCCGCCCGAGTGGGTTAATTGCAATGGGCTTGAACGATGGTGATTATCTTGGCTGGGTTAAGTATAGTAACGGCAATCAAGATGTGATTATGGTCACCGAAAAAGGACAGAGTATCCGCTTCCATGAGAGTGATGTACGGGTGATGGGTCGTCCTGCTGGTGGTGTGAACGCCATCAAATTGAGTGATAATGATGTTGCCTCTGGTATGGATGTGATCACTGAAGACCACACACATTTGCTGGTTGTGACACAGAATGGGTTTGGTAAACGCTCGCCATTAGAGCAATATCCGACACAGAGTCGCTACGGAATGGGTGTGCGTACACTTGCGCGCAATGAGCGTATCGGACCATTGGTGACAGGGCGCTGTATTACGGATGATGATGAGATCATGCTGGTTACCCGAAGTGGTATTGTATTACGAACGAGCTTAGAGCATGTCCGTGAAACGGGTCGTAGCACACAGGGTGTGACGCTGATGAATCTACGCGGTAACGATGAAGTTGTCGGCGTTGCACTGATGAAGAAAGAAGAAGACAACGACGAATATTCAGAGAACCCGGATGAAGAAATTGTCAGTAGTAACGGGCATGTAGATTATGATGATGTTCCTGAAGAAGATACCGACGAATAAAACGATAGATTAAACGTGTAACAAAAAAGGGATGTCCGATTGTGGGCATCCCTTTTACATTGCCTAGCACATAAATAGGCAGGTTGCCTATTCCTCGTCTTCTTCTTCTTCCTTGCCCTTGGAGATGACTTCCGGTTCAGCACCTTCGCTAAGGGTTTCGTCTTCGCCTTCACTGTCCATTGCGTCTAGCATTTCTGCACGTGCCGCAGAGCTTTGACCAACACGGGCGATCATTTCTTCTGGCTCGTTCAAAATGTCGATACCTTCACCAAGATCAAGATCGGAAATACTGATTGTATCCCCAACTTCCATTAATATGCTCAGGTCAACCTGAATTTCATTCATCAATTTGTCCGGTAGCGCGTCAATGGTTACGTTGTTGGTACCACTGAGCAAAATCCCCTTACGGGCTACCACAGCCGGACTTTCATTGACGAGTACAATCGGGATGTCTGCTGTGATTTTGGTGTTGAGGTCAATCACGATGAAGTCCGCATGTAAGATTGTCCCTCTGAGGACATCTCGCTGAACATCACGTGCAAGTACCACATGGGTATCGTTATCAACATTCATGTTGATCAGGTTGGTACCACCGGCTTTACGCAGGGCAATTTCCAATGGACGATAGGGCACCTGTAAGCTCATCGCTTCGGTGTTGGTACCATATACCGTGATTGGTACGAAGCCATCTTTACGTAAACGGCGCACCTTCTTGCCAATAACTGTACGCACCTGTGCGTCGATCTTAAAATCCGCCACTTTAACTACTCCTTGTCCGAAACACCCGCCGGAGGGAGATAGCCGGGGGCGCGATCTTCGTAATATGCGGTCTATTGAGACACAAATAAAGCGCATTTCGCGCTCGTTCAACTTAAGGAAACATTTTAATGGTGGAAGGCGATTGCGTCAATGTGTAGTCTGTGCATAAAAACAAAAATACCTACCGCGAAGAGTAGGTACTTATGAATTGAGCGGGTAACGGGACTCGAACCCGTGACATTTTGCTTGGGAAGCAAACACTCTACCAGCTGAGTTACACCCGCAATTTAGCTGAAATTATAGATCGAAGGGGTGACTGTGTCAAGATATATTGATGTATAACACGTTACCTATGATCTATCGAAGCATTCAATGTTGACTTGATAAGATCATGAACTCTAGAGTTTGTGTCTTCCATGATTTGACGTGAAGTTGCCCACATGAACCACCATGTTATGCTCGCAACGATTGAACCAATTAGGTTACCTACTAATAATGTCAAAATTATGACTAATATAATGGGTATTTTGCCAAACTTTGTTATTGGCAGTTGATCGTGGGTAATTGCACCAGTAACTTTGACTTTTGTTGCCTTTTCGTCAAATTCTAAAGTGACTTTTGTTTGTGTATATAAATACTTGATTTCATATGTTTTCTTTTGCACATTATTGCTTGATTGATTTGTGGTTGGATTAGGTTTTCCATATGATCGATCCCACGAAAGCGATTTTATTCGTAAATCACATGTGTCAATAGACAGATCAGTGACTAGGTGTATTGGATAATAGTCTGATAAATCTGTCACAAAAGTCCTTTCCAGATTCTTAATGATTTTTTCGAGACATCTAATTTGTCGAAGATAAACGAAACTCTAACAGCAGGCTGACAAACGTAGTCAATCCGTACACTTCACGCCTTTTCCATCATGATATAATATCGTGGCTTACGAAATGCATAAAGGTGTGCATCGTCTTGACACGGTATGTTAAGTATCTCGCAATAGGATTAATCGCTAGTATTGGCGCGATTATTTTTATCTCTACACAAATTGACTTTGATTTATTCAGCGATGCATGGCGCGATGCGCGATATATCTATGTTTTGCCCTGTATCGTGCTCTTGTTACTCGGTTTGTTCGGGCGGGCGGTGCGCTGGCAGGTGTTGTTGGACGGACGCTTAAGTTTTTGGCGATCATTTAGCATCGTGAATGTCGCGTACCTCATCAACGGTTTCATCCCATTTCGTATCGGAGAATTAGCGCGGGTGTGGTTGGCATCGCGTACAAAACCACCCATTGCTTACCTTACTACTGGCAGTACCATTGTGGTTGAACGCTTGCTAGACCTGTTGGCAGTGGTGTTGATACTAGCGCTGGCGTTAGCGTCTGGTCCGGTGCCAGAATGGTTACAAGTTGTCGGTATGACGAGTGGCGCGACTGCCTTGCTCGGGTTTGTAATGCTGGTGTTTTTGGCACGCCAACGCGATATTGCCCATAAATTACTCAATAGCATTTTACGAATCGTCCCGATACTGCAAAAGATCAATCCGCATACCCTGTTAGATCATGTTTTGGATGGCTTAGTCCCCTTAGCGCATCCGTATACATTGGCGTTGGCATTTTTCTGGACAGGATTGAGTTGGGGATTTTCGATCTTAGCCGGGTATATATTGATGTTTACCTTTTACGATGAGGCGAGCCTTGCCGCGACGTGCCTATACATTGCGGCGGCGGCGTTTGCGATTGCTGTGCCTGCTGTTCCTGGCAATGTGGGAACATATGAAGGGGCGATTTTGCTCGCACTTGGCGCGGTGGGGTATGCGGATGATACGAATACAGCGACGGCGTTTGCGGTAATGGTACATGCAGTAAATGTGGGTGTGCATGCGTCCACAGGAGTGATTGGCTTTATTCAGGAAGGGGTCACGATTGACCAATTATCGCAAGGAGTCCGGCAGGTGACCGAAGCAACCGAAGTAGAAGTCAACGAAGTAGGATCGGTCTAATGTCTACAGAAACTAAAAAGCTCAAGATTCTATTCTGCATCCTCTATTATTTACCACATCGGACAGGGATGCCGATTTATGTACAACGCATAGGCGAGGAGCTTGTCCGGCGTGGGCACGAGGTCACGGTGCTGAGTGTAAAGCATCAACCTTACCTCAAACGTGATGAAACAGTAAATGGTGTGCGGATTGTGCGCTTATGGGCACCACCAATTCCGATTAGTCGCGGGATGATTATGCCGATGTACCCGATTGCGGCGTATTTGCTCATGCGAACGCACGACGTTGTCAGCGTTCACACACCCATGTTGGAAACCGCATTGTTGAGCGTGCTAGCAGGGTTAACAGGGCGCAAGACCATTCCAACACATCATGGGGATTTGATCTTGCCGGAAGGTGGCATAAACAAGTTCATCAAAAACACGATGTTTGCGTTCTATAAATTCTTGGCGCGCCGTTCGCCCAAAGTGGTGGGATATAGCGATGATTATGCCGATCACTCCTATTATCTGAAACCCTTCCGTGACAAGGTCAAGGTGATTTATCCGCCGATTCATATGCCACCCGTGAACCCGGAGCGATCAGCACAATTGCGGGCTGAATGGTCACATGAAGGGGGTCCGGTGATTGGTTATGGGGGGCGCTTTGTTGAAGAAAAACGCCCTGACCTGCTGATTAAATCGCTCGAAATTATCAATCAGAAATACCCGAATGCACGGGTGGTGTTTGCCGGTGAATATGATATTCCTTATGAAGATACCTGGGAGAAATATCAGCCAATTGTTGAGAAATATCGCGATCAATTGATTTTTCTTGGCAAGATTGACGATATGGATTACATGGCAGATTTCTTCGCGGCATGTGATGTATTGGCGTTGACCAGCCAGAGTGAATGTTTTGCGCTGGTGCAGGTGGAAGCAATGCTGTGTGGTACGCCAGTAGTGATGACCAATACACCGGGCGGGCGCGTTCCGGTGACCGTGACAGGTATGGGTGAATTAGCACAATCCGGCGATTGGCAGGATATTGGTGAGAAAATCGTCACGGTGTTGGAGGATCCAGAGAAATATGCTCATAGCCGTGAGGCAATTGAGGAGATCTTCTCGTTTGAAGGGACTGTAGACCAATACGAAGCGTTATTCAGGGAGCATGCGGCGAACAATGGTTGATGAATCCACGCTTGAATTAATGACCCGCAATGAAGCAGACATGGCGTTTAAGCGACGGGTACGCACGATCTTTGAATGGATTGCACCAAATGGGGATGATGTCATTCTTGATATGCCCTGCGGACGCGGATTCTATGTGAATATGTTGCGCTTCGCGACTGAGGCGACGGTTATTGGTGCAGAATTGGATTGGGATGTGCTCCAAAAAGCACAACATAATGTCGGGCATTTGCCCGATATAACGCTTAATAATGCCAATATTTATGCATTACCCTATGGCGATGCAACTTTCGACTCGGCGATATTATCCGAAATTCTGGAACATATTGATGATGATGTTGCGGGGTTGAAGGAGATTTTGCGGGTGCTTAAACCCGGTGGCGTGGTGGCAATTACTGTGCCCAATGCGAATTACCCTTTTTGGTGGGATCCAATTAATAAAACCTTAGAATCGCTATTTGGGCTGCACATTCAACATGGACCATTCGCTGGAATTTGGGCGAATCACGTGCGGTTATATACCGCTGAACAATTGCGTTTGGCTGTGCTGGATGCTGGTTTTGAAATTGAAGAGGAACGCGCTTTCACACATTATTCGTTCCCCTTTATTCATAATCTGGTTTACGGTTTTGGCAAACCCCTGTTAGAATCAGGTGCATTGCCCCAGAATATGGCGAAAGCGGCTGATCGCACCACGTTTGATCAAAACGATGGCAGTTTGCTTAATCCGATTAACCTAGGGCTTGCAGTGTTCAATTATTTTGACCGACGGAATGTGATGAGCGAACCGGCAGGGCGGTCTACGGTCAATTTGTGCATAAAGGGACGTAAACCACAATGATGAACGATGAACAAACACCCCAAAACGATCCTGAAGAACAAAATCCCCACGATGATTGGGTGGAGGCGGATGATTTAGAAGCGCCAACTCTGCTACCGGGGAACCAACCGCGTCCATCAACTGATGCGGAAGAGTTTGATAGCCCGACAACCTTCCCGGAACATGACGATTCTGACATACTTCCCGACGATGGGGATGTGCCGGATTGGGAAGAGGCAGATGATCTGGAAGCACCAACCCTATTACCGGGGGCAGACCCACGCCCGGACATACCAGAAGAAGAAGATTACGATGAATTTGAAGGACCAACTATTCTGCCGGGGCGTTCTTCCTTAGACGACGAACCCGATCAGGCTGAAGCGCCCGGTATTTTAGACAATGATGCATTTCCTGTGCCAGTTATTCCACAACCCATCATGACAGAAACTACCACACAGGATGCACAGGAAAACCCACAACCACACCGTAATTTTGAAGACTTAACGCTGGCTGAGGTCACCGGACACTTATTTCGTGCGCCGGTGGCAACCTTTCGTACCTTAAGTGAGATTATCCGCACGCCGATCTGGTCAGAAACACCACAATCAACCACTGTACCTGCACCCATACAGCAAAAACCACAAAATACATGGGCGCTGGTGTCCATCCCTTTTTTTGCAAGTAGGCACGAGACACCAACTGCGGAACCTTCCACATGGACAGCGGAGCGAAGTCGCGAGCTTATCCGCTTGAGTCTTTATTTTATTGCCTTCGCGGTGTCATGGTATGGCAATAATATCTTTATCAGTGGTGGGATGCTCAACCGTACCGAAGGAAATCAACTGGCGAAAGGGATGCCTTACCTGATCGTCGGTTTTTTTGTGTGGATTGCCGCCGAGGTCTTTTATCATTGGGATGATCTCCGGCAATGGGTGAGCAGTCGATTTACCACTCAACCAGAATCAGACGCTCATTCTGAGCAAAGTGTAATACCTGTTTCAGACGAAATTGAGGGCGAACTGTCGCCAACGCCTGCTCAACAGACGGGTTTTGGCGATGTACCCATGACCGCTATGTTGACCGGTGGCGTGGTCTTGTTCAGCGCGTTGACATGGTTAGGCACATCAAACAACAGCTTTACAGTCACTGGTTTTGGAGCTTGGATAATCAGCATTGTACTTGTAGTGACTGCGATGATGCCATCAAATCGCTCATGGCTTGATGCCTTCGGGTGGTTGCAGAAAAAGGTGCAATCAATCCGTATTCGCGTGTCGCCAACCGTGGTTGCATTGATCGTTATTGTGCTATTTGGTGCCTATTTTCGCCTCGATAATTTTGACACTGTGCCACCGGAAATGACCAGCGATCATGTCGAAAAATTGTTGGATGCACAACGGGTGTTGGAGGGCGAATACAATGTTTTCTTCGCCAACAATGGCGGGCGCGAACCCTTCCAAATGTATGCGATGGCATTACTTTCACAGGTTCCGGGCTTTGGTATGGATCATGCCTCGTTGCAATTTTTAGCTGTGCTAGAAGGGTTAATAACGCTCCCGCTTCTATGGTGGATGGGACGCGAGATTATTGGCGAAAAAGATCGGGCACTCGGTAACGTTGTCGGGTTGACATTAGCGGCGCTGGTGGCGGCGAGTTATTGGCATACCTCGATTACACGGCTGGCATTACGTATCGTCCTCACGCCATTGGTGACATCGTTGCTGGTTATATATCTTAGCCGTGCCATGCGACATAACCGGCGCGTAGACTTTATCATTACCGGGTTGATTCTGGGCTTCGGCTTGTACACTTATCAAGCCGTTCGTATGTTGCCCGTTGTCATTGTGGTTGGCATCATTCTCGCCCTGATATTCCGCGCACGCACAATGAAAATACGCTCACAATACGTCATCAACCTTGCCGCGCTGGTGCTGGTTTCCGCTGTCGTTTTTGTCCCGCTGGCACGTTACTGGAATCAATTCCCTGAGAATTTCTGGCAACGTACCGCAGGGCGCTTACTCGGTGATGATGTGATTTATGAATATGACGAAGCAGGGAATATTGTCAGCGAGCGTAACGCTACTATTCAGGAACGAATTGAAGCGTTTGGTGACAATATGTCTGCGTTGGCGAATAATCTCCGCAATGCCCTTTTGATGTACAACTGGAAAGGTGATGTCGCGTGGATTAATGGCGCACCAAATCAGCCTGCGATGGATCCGTTCAGTGGGGCATTATTGATTATCGGTTTAGCCGCATGGCTCGTATGGCTGGTCAAAAAGCGTGATGTGGTCTTATTACTTATCCCAATCATGGTTTTTCTCATGTTATTGCCGTCGGCATTGTCAATTGCAATGCCAATCGAAAACCCTAGCGCGACCCGCACAAGTGGATCAATTCCACCCGTGTATTTAATTGCGGGCTTTCCCTTAGCATTAATCGCGCTGTCCCTGCGCCGTGTCATCAACAATAATCTAGGTGGGGTGTTAGCGTCATTTTTCGTTGTGCTAGTTGTTTCTAGCGCGTTTCTGGTCAATAGTGGCAGATTCTTTGATGATTTTCAGGACTCATATCTCAATTCATCGTTGCCCTATAGCGAAGCTGGCAATTATCTTGAGGGATTTGTAAACAGTGGTGGGGCTTATGGCAACGCTTATGTTATCGCTTATCAGCATTGGTGGGATCATCGCGCAGTGGGTATTGAAGCGGGCATTATGGATTATCCAAACGGCATCCTGACCCGTGAGGAAATCCCTGATGTGTTGTATGATCGCTGGCGCTGTGGTGATAATTTGTATCGTATGAACCCTGAACGCGACCTGCTGTTTTTCTACAATCAAAATGATGTGGACACCGATGAATACCTGCATGGATTGTTCCCGGAAGGGCGATCAATTCTGTATGATAGCTACCAGGAAAATGATGATTATTTCATTTTCCGCGCACCAGCGCTGACATTAGATGGCATGATTCGTTTCAATGATACCTATGTGCGTGAACGCCGGTGTTGATTTTTCCCAACCTTTGAGGAAAATATGTTGCCGGTGTGTATAGAAAAATAGCGCGTACACTGTGTGCATCGCCCAAGTATTGTTTATTAAATTGGCGCTATTAGAGGCGCTGGCTGGTAAAGTTATGCAGAGCACAATCACAGAAACACAATCACCATCACGTAGTTCTCGGCTGAAAATCACCCGTTTGGATGTGATGGTTTCGGTATTGCTGGTGTTCATTATGCTTATGGGTGGGTATTTTCGTTTCACGGGCTTAAACTGGGACGATTTTGTACGCTTTCATCCTGATGAACGCTTTTTAACGGGTAATGTTGCCACTGCGGTTAACCGTAACTTTTTGAGCTTCACGGGTACAGAACCGGCTGATGAACAATTGGATCGTTGTCTTGCACGTTATCCTGATACCGGTGGGGTAGGTGGATATTTTGATACCCAATGCTCGGATTGGAATCCGCATAATGTGGGACAGGGTTTATACGTTTATGGCACGTTGCCATTATTTACTGCAAAGATCGCGGCACAATTTTACGCTGATTTTACCAATAATTCGGTCTGGAATAGTTACGATGGTATTCACCTAATCTGGCGAGCTATTTCTGCGACGTCTGATATGATAGTGATTCTGTTGGTGTTCTTCCTCGGACGACAGATGCATAATCGCTGGGTAGGTTTACTCGCCGCCGCGCTGTACGCGTTTGCCGTCTTCCCGATTCAGCAGGCACATTTTGGTACCGCTGACCCGATGTCCAATTTATTTGTGATACTGTCGATTTTGTTCGCAGTACGCGCACAGGACACAGGAAAACTCACGGATTATGGCGGATTTGGCATCGCGTTCGGGCTGGCGTTGGCGAGTCGTGTCAATATTGCGCCGATCATGGGGCTGATTATTGTCGTCGCGCTGATGCGTATAATCCCTGCATTTACCACAAAATTGGCACCTTCTGCGCGTGATCGCATCATTATCAAGAATTTTTCTGGGCTGGTGCTTGCTGGTGCGCTCACATTTTTAGTATTCCGTATATTAAACCCTTATGCCTTTGAAGGTCCGAGCTTTTTCGGAATTTTACCCAATGAACGCTGGTTGACAGATATTGAGACAGCGCGTGAACTTGTCAGCGGAAACTCTGATTCACCACCAAACTTCCAATGGGTGAACCGTGTTGATTATTTGTTCCCGCTACAAAATATAGTGCTATGGGGAATGGGTCTTGCGCTTGGCGTGGTCGGTTGGTTGGCATGGATATGGTCGGGCTGGCGTGTGTTATTCCGTAAACCGGGCGCAACCCGCAATATCCTGATTTTTGGCTGGATTTTAGTTTACTTCGGCTGGCTTGGTCCCAATTGGGTTGCGTCCATGCGCTATTTCTTACCTTTGTATGCGCCCCTTTCGATTCTGGCGGCGTGGATGTTGTGGGAATTGATTCAACGGTCAGATCGTCCATCGATCAAACCCTGGCGACGGTATGCGGCAGTGGGGTTAACCGCGGTGGTCGTGGGCTTTACGTTGCTCTGGGCAGTGATGTATACCAATATATACCGTAATCAGGCAACATTTGTGCAGGCTTCACACTGGGTATGGGAGAATATTTCCGGCGATTTCTCTATGCAGATTGATGGTGCAGACAGTGACGCACCGCTCATCAATATTCCTTTTGATAATACCTTGCTTGGGCGCGATCATCCCATAGATACTTATTTGCTTGACTCCGCTTCCCGTCATTTTGATGGTGAGACACGGTCTGTGAACTTTGTCCCATTGGCAGACGGCACAGTATCGTCTGTTTATGCACCACATCTCGGCGAACTGGGTGCTGACGATGATCCCGAACAAGTTATCATCACTATCACACAGGCTTTTGGGGCACAAGCAGATAGTGAGCAACCGATGGATGGTGTGGTGCTTGCTACGGCAACCCTATCAGATAATCTTGATCGTAATGAGCATGTGCTTGGCGATAGTTACGATATTGCATTTGACGAACCATTCGAGGTAGTGGCTGGAGAGACATATCGCTTCAATCTTCAGGTAGAAGGTGGCCCACTGGTGAGTGGGTCAGTGATGGCGTATGAATCTGCTTGGGAAGAAGCGATGCCCGCGAAAGTGTGTACATTGCCGGATGGCATGACTCTTGCTGATAATCCGGCTCCGGGATTATTGGGCGCGCAGGAATGTAACGGGCGTGCGCCATGGGAAGGTCTGCTCAATTTATATTCACTAGAAACGCATTGGGAAGATATTGAGCTTAAGCGTGACCGTTTTCTGACCATTCTTGATCAAACAGATTACATTATACTGCCCACCAATCGACGTTATGATACGCATTCGCGTAATGAGTCGCGTTGGCCCATGACGAATGCTTTCTATGACGCGCTATTTAGTGGTGAACTCGGTTTTGATTTACGCATATATTTTCAAGAAACGTTTGAATTTGGTCCGCTAAGAATCTCAGATCAACATTTGCCGATATATGACTCGCCGGCATGGTTGAATGAGTTTGAACCAGAAGAAGCGTTCAGCGTCTACGATCATCCGGTTGTGTTCATTTTTGAGAAGTCCGATGATTTTTCGATGGAGCAAGTACAGGAAATCCTGTATGGCGTATCGCTGACACGGATCAACGGCGGTTATTATGGCATTTATAACGATCCAACAGTTGCAAGTGTCGCGGTTAGGGATTCGCTGACGGCAGATGAAGCCCCGTCTTTGTTAGAATTTACCGATACGATGGAAGATATTCAATACGACGGTGGCACATGGTCTGATCGGTTTAACCGCGATAGTTGGGTTAATAGTAGTGGCGAAATTATAACCGTTGTGGTGTGGTGGGCGACGATTGTGTTGATGGGCATTATCGTTTACCCGTTGTTGTGGCTGGTGTTGCCCGGTTTCGCGGATCGTGGTTATGGATTCGCTAAAATTCTGGCGATGTTCTTGGCTGGTTGGTCAACATGGTATCTGGCGACCATGCGTGTGCCTGTCTGGTCACAAAGTGGCTTGATCGGGGCATTTTTTGTGATTGCCTGTATCAGTGGCGTAATTATCTGGCGTAACCGTGAAGAAATGGTTGATTATGTGCGTCATCGTTGGCGCTTACTCCTCACAATTGAAGTTTTGTCAGTTGTACTCTTTGGCGTGTTTGTGCTGATCCGCCTGACCAATCCGGATTTGTGGGAGACAACCTTCGGCGGTGAAAAGCCGATGGATTTCGCCTATTTCAACGGTGTACTCCGCAGTACGATCTTCCCGCCGATTGATCCCTGGTTCGCTGATGGCTACATCAATTACTATTACTTCGGCTTTGTGATTGTGGGCGTACCCACGTTGATTACGGGTGTTGTCCCCTCGGTTGCCTATAACTTAATCATCCCGACGCTTTTCTCTGTGACAGGGTTAGCGGCATTTTCCGGTGCGTTCAACATCGTCAATGGGTGGAAGCGTGTCGTTGCCTCACCGGATGGTATTGAGTCCACTGAAAGTGATGAGAACGCGTCACAAAATGTAATCGCTGAGTCGACACCGCCGTCTAAAAAAGTACGTCCGCAGGCGGTACGTCGCCGTTCGATAGGAAACCCATATATCGCCGGAATTGTCGCGTTATTGCTGGCGGTTTGTCTGGGCAACTTGGATACTGTGCGTGTATATGCTAATGGTGTTGCACGCCTCGGTGGGTACGAAGTTCCGCAAGGTTTACAGAATTACTTGGTCGGCGAATATACGGACGATTATGTTGAACAATTCGGAGTATCACCAAACGATGAAGCGATAATCAATATTGCGAATCAGGTGACGACGCGTGTTGCACAGGATAATTTTGGCGATCAGGTCGAGTACGAAATCCATAAAATAACATCGCTAGCAAGCGGATTTGTGACTGGTATCACGCGGATGTTGAATGGCGAAACACCAAACATTGCGCCGAATCGCTGGTTCTGGGCACCGACACGGGTAATCTCTGAGATTCCAACAGTAGGCGGACAAGCGATCAATGAAATGCCGTACTTCACCTTTTTGTATGGCGATTTACACGCGCATATGATTGCAATGCCATTGATTCTGTTCGCGGCGATGTTCGTTTTTCATGAAATTCTACTGGCTGGACGTGACAAGCGTAGCTGGCAAATCCGGTATTTGACGCTGGCTCTTGGTGGCATGGTGATTGGTATGTCTAAAGCCGTCAATACATGGGATTATCCCACATTGATGATTCTTGGGGTTGTTGGCTTAGGGTATGCGTGGTGGTTACGGTGGGAGAAGATCAATCGCTGGTCATTGCAGGATATGTTCTTGTATGTAGGCGGTTTCGTAACAATTTCCGCACTCGCTGTAGCGCCTTATGATCAATGGTTCGCTACGGCTTTTACTGAATTGTTACGCTGGGAAGGTGGCACAACACCGATCTGGGCATATCTGGATATTCACGGCTTATTCCTGTTCCTTGCAATTTCTTTGATGGTCTGGGAAACGGCGCGCTGGTTACGTTCGGTACAAGTGAGAGATTTGCGCGGGCAATTACTCCCGTTAAGTGCAGGTGCCTTTGCCTTACTGGTGCTGTTGCTTGTCGGTGTGCTGTTCTTCTTTAACGGTGAACGTGTTGCATTGATTGTCTTGCCATTAGTCGGTTGGGTTGCGATTTTATTCTTCCGTCCGGGACAATCGCGCGTGATGCAATTTGTGTTAGTGCTGGTCGGGTTGTCGCTGTGCATTACATTGGGCGTGGAATTCTTCGTGCTGAGTGGTGACAACGGACGACAGAACATGGTCTTCAAATTTTATTTGCAGGTATGGTTGTTCCTCAGTCTAGTTGGTGGTGCGGCATTCGCCTGGGTGATTAGCAATTCACACTTCTGGCGTGGTGCGCTACGCAGTGTGTGGTACAGTTTTGCAGGCATCCTATTTTTTGTGGCGGCTTTATACCCGATTATGGCGACACAAGGTAAAGCTGTATACCGAATGGCACCGGATACTTCGACAACACTGGACGGCATGGCGTTTATGCAAACCGCGCAACACTGGGAAGGTGGGCTTGTTCCCGGAGAATTCATTGAATTGGTGCATGACTACAATGCAATTCGCTGGTTACAGGACAATGTACAAGGCTCACCCGTTATTATCGAAGCACAGGCGGAAGGCTCACTTTATCGCTGGGGCGGGCGCATTGCCATTCATACCGGTTTGCCATCGGTTGTTGGTTGGGATCATCATCAAACACAACAACGCTCATTGGAACCGATGCCTGGTGTAGTACGTCAGCGTGCGGCGAATGTGAACGCGTTCTATACCACACAAGACATTAGCATCGCCGCACAAGTTTTACGGCAATATGATGTCAGTTACATCATTGTGACTGCGTATGAGCAGGGACGCTATGGTGAATCCGGTGGGTTACAGAAATTTGCACAGATGGTTGCTCAAGGTATGTTAGATATTGTCTATCAGGAAGGAGAGGCGACCATTTATCATGTCAATCATGAGGCGCTACCGTTACCGGCAGTTGCATTTAACGTCATAGAAAGTGGTGGGTAATTTACGGTGATAATTGATTGGTTAACCCGCGAAGGGTGGATCATAGTAAATTGGTGGCTGTTGGTCACGCTGGCTGGTATGGCGGTTTTGCCGTTGATGGTGCGTATGATGCATGGCTTACCGGATAAGGGCTATACGCTGGCACGTCCGGCGGGGATATTGCTCACATCTTTCGTGTTCTGGTTGTTGACGAGCTTCGGGTTTCTACAGAATACATCCGGTAATATCGTGTTGGCATGGTGCATGGTGCTGGCGATTTCGATTACGGTATATGCGCGCGTGCAAACCCCCTTTAAATGGCGGGATTGGTGGGCGGAAAATCGTAATGTCGTCTTTTTAGGGGAGCTACTATTTCTGGTATTACTGGTCGGATGGGCGCTATTCCGTGCCTATCAAAATGGCTTGTTTGGTACAGAAAAACCCATGGATCTTGCGTTCATGAGTGGTATTTACCGCAGTGAGCAGTTCCCGCCTAACGATCCCTGGCTTTCTGGTTACAGCATCAGCTACTACTATTTCGGCTATGTGATGGCGGCAATGCTCTCCAAATTGAGTGGTGTGTGGACGACAATTGGCTACAACATGCACATTGCGATGTTGTTCGCGCTGACCGGACTCGCATCATTTGGGGTGACTTATAATTTGATCCGTTCACGTGCCTTTCGTTTTGTGCGTGCCGGTGAATTTATCCGCAACGATAACGCATCGCCACAGCGGTTAGCACTTGGTTTTGGTGTGCTGGGGGCGGTATTTGTGATTTTAATGGGGAATTTTCAGGCACCATTAGTCGAATACCCCTATAACACCGGAACAGCGTCTGATGCTTATCTTGATTTTTGGGATATGAACGGGCGCTGGGAGCCTGTTCCCGAAGGTGTGGGGTCGGATGATGTAGCACGCTGGGATAATTGGTGGTGGTTCAAAGGCGCACGCACAATTAGCGATCAAAATTTACTTGACCCTGATGTGTTCTCGCGTGATCAATTGCACGTTGAAGCGATTGCAGAGTTTCCACAGTTCAGCTTTTTACTTGCGGATAGCCACCCGCATGTGATGACGTTGCCTTATGTATTACTGGCGATTGGCATTGCACTCAATGTGTTGCTCATCGGGCAGGCACCGGATACCATGCGTGTCATTTTCTATGGTATTTGCGTTGGGGCACTGGTTTTTCTCAACACATGGGACACGCCAATTTACATTATGGCGGTGCTGGGGGCAGATGTGTTGCGCCGGATGTTGCGCTATGGTCGCTTGCTGATCAATGATTGGATACAGGTAGCGATATTGGGTGGCGCATTGTTGCTGATTACCGTGATCGCATATTTGCCATTTTTGGTCGGGTTTCAGTCACAATTGGGCGGCATTTTACCCAATTTGATCTATCCGACTCATTCACCACAGTATTTCTTAATGTTTGGACCGTTCATTCTGTTGTTACCGTTTTTTATCGGTCTGGAAGTATGGCGGGCACGGCGCGAAGGGCGGATGAATTGGTCACTCGGTGGGCAGACTATATTGGTCATTATGGCGGTGATGGTCGGTACGATGATACTGTTCACGACGCTTGGATTGCTCAATAGTTCAGTTCGGGAGACAGCACTGCGCTTTATTGATGATAGCGGCGGACTTGGTGAAATTTTGCCAGAAATTTTGGGACGGCGTTTAAGCAGTATTCCGATGCTGATCTTATTAATCGCCGGGTTCTGGATGGTTGTGGCTCGCTTGTTCCCGCGTTACACACAGGCAAACGCCAATAATGAAAATCAACGGGTGGGTTACACTCCCGCCGCTGGATTTGCATTAATGCTGGTTGGTGTCGGCTTATCATTGTCGCTCATCCCCGAATTTGTGTATTTGCGCGACAATTTCAACACGCGTATGAACACGGTCTTCAAATTTTACTATCAGGTGTGGGTGGTTGTGAGCATCGCCACCGCCTATGGTTTGTATACATTCTTCGCTGATGTAGATGATCGTCCGGCGCTTCCGGTGCGGGCATTCGCAGGTGTGACGTTAGCTATTGTGTTATTTTTGGGCGCGTTTTATCCCATAGTGGGCATCTATAGTCGTGCGCTGGTCGAAACAGGGCGCTTAAATGCTGATAACCCCGCAGATTTAACACTTAATGGCGGAAGAACCGCTGTGAACGTAAGCGCCAATGATTATGAAGTATTGATGTGCTTGAATGATCTGGTTGAGTTTGGCGAAGATGTGGTGGT